>Ga0257110_1000124_pt1 | contig 41282 bp, 38 predicted proteins | sample LP_taG_7_FD_190184 | JGI IMG/M metagenome (GOLD analysis project Ga0257110, IMG submission 190184) | Marine microbial communities from Northeast Subartic Pacific Ocean, Canada - LP_J_2015_P26_10m | ecosystem: Environmental > Aquatic > Marine > Oceanic | place: Canada: Northeast Subartic Pacific...
AAAGAGGAAACAAATAACGTGAAACAGAAATTAAACGAATTTCTCAGGGCCCTTCTTGCCGATCCTAAGAAAGTTAAAAAAGAGGAAATCCAAGAAGTTATGAAAGAATTCGAACAAGAACCCAGTACAAGGGGAGGAGCCACAACCCCATCATCCGAAATTATACATATTTTTTACAATGCGTTAAGTAAAGATATTACAGATATAATTGGTTCTGAACACGATATAAAATATACAGTTTTTGCATTATCGTTAATTATGTTAATGCCAGATGGGGACATAGAGTCTATCGAATTTGGGAAGCAGTTGAAGAATATTTTTAAACGTTTTTTTACTAAAAATATCACTTCTGAAGAAGTAAAAAAGATAGGCACACTCCAATATAATATAACGAAGTTATTATATCTAGTGCCTTTTGAAGATGATAATAAAGATCTGACAAAAACTCTCCAAAATATAAAACAAGCATTCGATAAACGTTATACAATTGATAATGATACACTTTTAAAAATTATTGAAAGTACAGAATTAAATGAAGCTGGTAGGACTCATCTGAAAGAAGAATTTTTTAATAAATATGATAACAAAATTAATAACTATTATAATGGTACTATTGACTTAAATGTTGATATCGCTGCATTAAATTTTGATAATATACAACATTTAACAGATATTAATTTGTTGATTGACGATAAAACCCGTCAAAACATTTATAATACATACTTTGAAAATTTTTATAAATACTTCGAAGACAAGGATGAAAATGATTTAAGTGAGGAGGAAAGCGATGATCGGAAAAAAATTATAGAAAATATTAAAGAAATATTTTATAAATATTATATTAAGGCGGATACCAATGAAGAAAGCATTAAAGCATTTTTTAATTATGAATTAAATAAAGAAGATACAAAAGATAACTATGAAGAGAACTTTAAAAAAGCATACGAAATAGTAAATACGAGAGGTATATATAAATCTTTTGTAACAGTTACAGGTGGCAGAATGGATAACATATCTAATGGATTTAGATTTCTCAATGAAAAAGCAGATGATATTAGCGTCAACAACGCTGAGATTGGAGCAAAAATAACAGAAATTAAAAAAAACGAGAGTGATATTAAAAAAAACGAGAGTGATATAAAAAAAAACGAGAGTGATATTAAAAAAAACGAGAGTGTTATTAAAAAAAACGAGAGTGATATTAAAAAAAACGAGAGTGATATTGAACAAATCGAGAGTGTTATTAAACAAATCGAGAGTGATATTGAACAAATCAAGCGTGAGATTGAAGCAAAAACGAACGAGAATGCAGGGGGTGTAGAAGAAAATGACAAGGTACTATTAGAAGCGAAACAAAAAGAATTAGAAGATGAAAACGAAAAATTAAGAAAGGAACAAGAAAAATTAAGAAAGGAACAAGGAGAATTAGATAAAGGAAAAACAACATTAGACGATAACAAAAAAACATTAGACGATAACAAAAAAACATTAGACGATAACAAAAAAACATTAGACGATAACAAAAAAACATTAGACGATAACAAAAAAACATTAGACGATAACAAAAAAACATTAGAAGATAACAAAAAAACAATAGATGAACACATTGATAATATAAATCAGCTTGCAAAGCCTAGTAAAATAAATGAGAAGATATCTGGAGTACTGAATGATGAAAATATAGCAAAATTAAAAACGGGGATGGTTGTTGTCAAAATTAAAAAACTCTATGAGGAAATCACTGAGAATCACGTCGATATGAACAAATTATTTGATAGAAAAAACAATCATAATGCAACTAATGGTACAAAACCGAGTGATGATGATCTGACGGATGATGATCTGAGGAAATACTATAAGTATTTATTATATAAAAAGTATATTAAAAAAGTTGAAGATTCAAAAACACTAATGGATTTCATTAAAATAGGACATGAAAAGGAACACCTTCCATGGACATGGGATAAATATAAAAAAATATATATAACTCCTGTGTTCAGTGATGTTTATGCCAACTTTATAAAACTTGAAAAGTCATTTCCTGAAGGGGCGAAATATGTTGAAAAGTTAGCTCTTGATATGCCATCTACAGTGGCAGACAAATATACATTTAAAACAACCATATTACAAAGAATTGAAGAATATTACAAAACTGTGGGTATAACCAACCCCGATATAATAACTTTTTTAGCTGAATGTACAAATATAACCAAGGTTGAATGTAAAAATATAACCTTGGTTGAACGCCAAGATTTGGGGCATTACTTACGACATGAGATCTTATCCGGTGATCTGAATTTGGATGATGCATCGAATTTAAAAAATATTATAGCTCATAATATTAAGATACGAGGTATTGGTAATTTACCATACACGATTCTGGACGTTAGTGGAGTACCTTTATTAAAATCTGCATCAGATCCAAAAACATATGAAAAAATTTTTGATAAATATCGACTAATTAATTACCACAATGATGAAGGTCTTAATAAAATTTACAATACAAAATTAGATAATATCCAAAGTATCATCGACGATAAAAAAGTATCCGTATTTACTATAAATAAAGATGATTATCATGAAAATAATTCGGTCGAAATTACTAATAAAGATAAACTTCACTCACTTCACCCATCAATAAAATTTAATGGTATAAAATTTGAGGACGTTAGTAATAAACAAGATTATCCCCAAAAAATTCTTCAAAATTTCAAGAACGCCATAAGATGGCACAAAATGGCCAATAAATTCCAGAACGATTCAAATGGTAAAGTTATTGCTATTAATGAAAATGGTTATTTTGAAGAAGGTGAGAGAGAAGGATATGACGATGTTCCGTTTAATTTATTAGGAATCTCGCAGTGGTGGCCCTACATGAGCCCCAAACCTGCTTTGTGGCAGCGGAATAAGCTGTCCGACTCTGAATTGATATATAAAAAAATGTTTTTATTCCAAAAAATTATGGAATATATTCATATTCAAGCGAACACTGAACATGATGCTGCTGCTGTCGGAAGTATGGAAGCGAACGTGACGGAAATAATGGAAACCGACAGACAACATGATTACTATAACGCATACAGATTATTAAAAGCAAACACCCCAAATATTAAAATCAATCTCAATGAAATTAAGTTAGGAGGAGTTCAGGTTGCGGTAGTTAAGATAGTTGAGATTTATAATATTTTGAAATATGGAATAAAAGAAGACGATCTGGACATATTCCATTTAAACATAGATGCTTTAAGGACGTGTGTATACAGTTTCTCAATGTTAGATAATATTCTTGAAAAATTTAAAAAAAAATCTCAAGATTTTAAACGTAACGACTTCATAAAAAAAACACTTGATCCTGATAAAGATGTTGTAAAAGAAAGTCGGTGGGATGAGTGGTTTTATTCTGACGATTTTATCACAGCAATATATCCGATATATAATACTGAAAATATGACGCATAAGGTTAAACATTTTGAAATAACAAATGTAAATTTAAAAATAATAATAAATTATATAGATAGTGTAAAAATAAATAATGATATAATCAAAAGTTATACAACTCATACTATCGAGGTTCTATTAACTAAAATAGAGTCAGGAACAACACCGGTTGATATCATATGCTCAATATACGAGACACCGACAGCTATTCAACCTCGGGATGAAAAACTTAAAAATACAGAACCGAGGAAAAATCAAACATTATTGGGTGATGTAAAAACTGCAGTGATTACAGATTCAGAAACATTAAATCTTTCCTTAACAAAATACAAAGAATACATTCGTAAATATACTGGAATAGAAAATTTTCTTTGCAAGACAGAAAAAAAGTTTCTTGTCGGAGATGATGGTAATGATGCTTGTGAGTCAAAGGAAGAAAAAGAACAGTGTGACACAGTTGAAAATTGCAAGTGGTATAAAGGAAGAACAAGAAAAAAATGTGTAAATAGAAATAGAATAAAAACCTTTGGTGAGGAAGATGGAGTTGAAATAGTTGGTAAATTTGGAGATGTGTACGAGTGCCAAGAGACAACAAATTTTCACAAATTTAAAGATGATAAAGGGTCGGAAAAGTATCAATCTTATTATAACTTTTTATATTCAGGAGATTTATATATTATATTCAATTGTGGGAATGTGTTTGATCCTTCTCAATTATATGAGGATGATGTACCTAAAAAATTCGAAGAACTCTACAAGAAAATAAAAGATGACGAGAAAATAAAAGATGACGAGAAAATAAAAGATGAAACTAAAATAATTCTATGTGGACACTCTATGGGTTCAGTTGTTGCGTGTGCTTTTGGATTGTGGTTGTTTAAAAACAAAGAAACGGAAACGTTTTTTAAAGAAAAATGCTTTTTGGTTAGTTCAGGAAGTTTTCCTTGGTTACCTGAAAGTGATAAAGATACATTCACTGACTTAAATAATGTTTTTATTTATCATACATGTGCAACGAATTCATTATTCAAACTTGAATACGCACTTGATCCTTTTGCGGAGATGCCCGATAAAAACGAGTTTTCATTATATTTTCCAGTTTTAGCATTAGAAGGCGTTTTGATCGGGCACAACATGCTCTTCAACGCTACAGGCAACTTAAAAACATTCACAAAGGACGACGAATTAACGTATGTGACCTGGGACCTAGGTCGGCAGCGTCTCCATCCTTGGACATCTTATTTTAATTCTTTAAACAAACATTTTAAGTTCGGCGCTCCAACCACCTGATGGTGACGACGGCAATCGTGGAGGCAAAATGCGAAACGTTACTCAACTTAAGCAGTTTTCCAAGAGACAACTTCTTCAGCAAAAAAAATGAAGAATAAAGAAAAAGTCAAAGAAACACAGGCAGATTAAAAACAAAGAGAAGACACAGAAACGTGGTGGAACGTCAAGAAAGGAACGCAACGAAAGTCACAAACCACTAAATATTAATTAGATAATACAACTAATCATATATATTATAATTATGGACCCACCACCAACTGCACCAGTTCCGCCACCAGTTTTAGAAACATTACACTCTATAAAAAGATAATATTCAAGGTAGGAATGAAAAAGCTAAAAAATAATAATGTGTAATAACATGTTAATCATCATACTAAATAAAATACTTAGTATGATTCAAAATTAAACCACCGTTCATCTGTTTATTGTTCTAATTCAAATACATAGGGCGGTTCTTATCACTGACTTCGAGTGGTTTCGGCATAATTAAAGGTGTCTTATCCATGATGGAAAGACTCTTCAAAGTTTTAAGTTGCGGTTCAGCGGGTTTCAAGGGTGTAACCAAATTATTCGCACCAATACCAAAGAGAGTGGATTCAATATCACAAGCGTTATGTGCTAATACATTACGGCAAGTAGAAGCACCGAGAAGACCATCACCCGGGTGATAATTCTGTTTCGGTTGTCCAAAGGTATCATAGGATAAGTAGGCACCGACCTTTTCGTCGGCTCTCTTTACTAAATTATAATCACCTGGTGTATTACGATTACGTGTAGAGGACATTACTTATACAATATGCGTGGATAATAAGTTTAAACGAAAAACTTAATTAGCGACTACTAATCAATTGTTTAATTTTCTGAAACTCTGGTGTTGTTTCGGAGAACCCAGATGGATTTTGAAAGAAAACCCGTAAACAATTATGAAAATCTATGAAATAATCATATGCAAATAAAATGGAAAGTCCAATGTCGGGACTTTGTGAGAACATAAGTGATGCAGCATCCAAATAAAGTTGTTTTAATTCTTTATTATTCTTGGTAGCAGTATAAATATAATCCATTCCCATTGAAATGGCACCGCCTTCATAAACGAGTTCATCCTTTGTTTCTTCATCTAAATCGGGATCCATTTGATCCCACTTGGGTGGATTTTTCGTGACATCCATAGAAAATACATCGCGTAAACATTGGCGATATTGAAAGTTATCGATGTATTGTGGATTATATCCTAATTGATATGACATAGAGAACCTGATTATAAATTAACTAATAATATAGGTTTTATATGATTAGTTTGGTTATTTAGTTTTTCTTCTTTCTACTTTTACGTTTATTTCTTTTTTTATTTGTTTTTCTTCTGCCACCTTTTTTTACCTCTTTCATATGTAATGGACTAGGATATAACGATTTTTTCTTATTCGACGAAGATACTGTTTCATTAACTATAGTAAAACGACCTTTTCTTTTAACGGTTTTATTAGAACCCTTAATCATTCGTTTTAAAGATGTAATGCGTTTTTCTATCTCATTGATATCATTTAAGATTATGCTTTTATTCATTATATATATGTTGCATAAAATATTTAACCTGAGTCTTTGTCTCTTTGTTTGAACTATTCACTAGAATTATTAAGCCACTAATAGCAAGCATTAATCCTATTATATGAGTCAAAGTTATTTCATTATTAAACGCATATAAGTATATAAGAAAAAGAAGGACCGTCGAAAAACTAACAATGCTATGGACGTATCCCGAATGAGGACTCAATTGAATGCTACTTATCATAGAAAAAACAAAAATAGCATAGGCTGCAACTAACGCACCGAACAAATGCATAGTATTCTTCTCATATTGAATCGTTTTCTTCCTACATAAATAGACAATACTAAATATAAAACCCAAGAATATAAACAATAAACTGGTTATTTCAAGTGTATCATTATATTTTTGCGAAAGTATATCACAACACAAGTAAATTCCCGTACACGCAATAGTAGCTAGACATGCATAAAATATCCAATTCATTAATCTATAATATTATTATAGATTAATTGAGATAAACTGGGCGCTTAGTTTCTCTTCTGTTGTCTACGGTTTCTACGACTTTTATTGCGGTTTTGTTGTTGGCGTCTGGAGTTACGTTTCTTTCTGGACTTTCCACCACGTTTCTTCTGCTTGTGTGTATTACGGTTGTTTTTCTTCTGCTTGCGTTTCTGAGACTTGCCTCCGCGTTTATTCTTCTTATTTTGCTGAAGAAGTTGCCTCTTGAAAAACTGCTGGAGTTTCTGAGCTGCATTACGCTGTTTACCTCCACCTTCGGAGGTTCCCTCACCAAGGGGGGTTCCCTCACCAGAGAGGTGATCTTCGCTTTCATCATGGGTGGGCACTTCACCAGGGGCGGTCACTTCGTGTTTCTCTTCGCGTTTCTCTTCGGGGTCCATAATTATAATATATACGCAGATATTATAATTGTCTAAATGCTTATTTTTTGGAGAAATTAGAATCGTTGGCGACCTCGCGACTAGGAAGTCCTCCACGTACCCATCCGTCTAAAGCAGCCTCCTCAATAGAATACGCAGGATTATTAACACGCTCACTGACCTTTTTGGTTAAAGGATATTTCTTATAGTCAATGTATTGTGATTCCATGACGGTAGAAGTGCTCTTACGCTCGGTAATTTGCTGACCCTGTTGAAGTTGTGACTCAACGACAGCATTACTAGGTCCGCGTCCCAAATAAGGAACAGTAGCATACGGACGCTGGTTCAACTGTAATTTCTCAAACGCACGTTGCTGATCACTCTTGATAATAAGTTCAGAGTCCTTATCAATTACGTCACCTGGTAATCCGGAACCAATGGTTCCTCTGAAGTTTACAGTAGGTGCTGATGTAGCAAATTTAACATGACTAGTACTTGCATTACTAGAGAAGTGGTTTTCAGTTGCATAATCGGCATATCTGGAGTTAGATAAATTACGTTGAGAGTTATCAGTATTGTCTAAACCAATGCGACCTGCGTTATTAAAAGGATGTGTGTTTAATGATGCCATTGTTATAATATAATATAATCATAGATAAATTATATTATAGAATGAATTAATTGATTACCATTTGAATCTAGGTAAGTTACGGGCACACGCAAACATATTTCCTTCCTTACAAGAAGTCATGGAACCATAACAGAAGTCAGCAAACCCCTTTTGGTCATTAACTATGGTGGTGGATGGATTAGAAGTAAATGGTCTCATTGACTGCTCAAACACATATTGTTCTCCTAAATCCTTAAATAATTTATCGGCGATATCGGGTTGATCGGGATTCAATTCCGAAACCATTTTTTTGGCATTATCAAGTATTGAGTCATTTACTTGATCATTGAAAGCAGGAGGTGCAGGTTTTTTATCAACATTATATTCATAATCACTAACTAAAACATTACTAAAAGGGTTTTTTGTATTGGGTTCATCAAATGTTTTAGAATCGCGCTCAATGCCATTATCTTGAAGAACGGCGTCAGTTATATTCTCGTATCCTTCTTTCGCAAGTCTTTTCTCACGTTCAGCTTCTTGCATCTTATAATGATGAACCCCATAAATTCCAGCAATCGTGAGTAAGATAACCAATAATGTTCTTACATTAGGATTGATTGCGAAAATTAATATGGATGCTATAATAGTAAAACGTGTAACGGCGTTAATTTTCTGGTTATAACTCATGTCGCCGACAGGAAAAAATTCTGTAATATATTCAGGACTAAATAATACATTTGGATTTTCGCTCCAGAAAGGAACCTCATCTACATTATCATCAATATATTCTGTTCCTTTAATGTCTGTGTTATAATCAGTCATTATATATATTTATGGTTTATTTTATAAGAGATAAAAAATGCTAAAATTATATGCATGTCTAATCATTAAGAATAGATTTCTTAATACATTTTTCGTCTATTTCTAATGTTTCGCATTTTGTTTCGTCAGGAACAATTTTCAAAACACATTTGGATTTCTCGCCATACATTGGAGTTACGCAACCATCTTCTAGCTTTTTCAAACGATTTTGTATGTCTTCCTTGGTTTCATGGCATCTAGAGCGAAAATGTTCGTAGCGTTCTCTAACATCACCATAACTAAGATGGGATTTTTTCCCAAGCATTTTATTGATGTTCTCGTGTAAGTCGTATACATATTTAGAAAAGGTTTCACGTGATTTCATATGTTCTTTTTTAAGAGGTAATTTTTTGAAATTACAAATCAAATTTTTACGACATTTACCGCAAGGTAGAGTCCAGCGTAGATTTAATACGAAATCTCTATAGTGTTTTTTATCTTCGTTACTTGGTTTTACTGGATAGTTAAAACTCATTGAATGAATAACATGCCATAGAGGAGGTCCCCATATACTAGTAAGCATTCCATCATTACTGTTATAGTCGGTATTCTTAAATGTTCTGGCTTTATTCGTTTTAGATTTATTTTTACGCGTGGACATATCTAATATATGAATATATATGTTTAGATCATAAAAAAATAATAAGTCGAATATATATAATGTCTAAGATCATCGATAGAATACAATCTGCCATAGCACCATACAAACAAAGTATCCTTATATTTTTATTTCTTCTTATACTTGGTTACATTGGATACTTTGTATATAAAAAGAAGGGTTTACTTATGAGTAATGAAGAGAAAAAATTTAAAGATGTTGCGAATGCTAATAAACACATAGATGTTGTAGAGTTTTATTTCTTTCATGCTGATTGGTGTCCTCATTGTAAGAACGCAGAACCAGAATGGAATAAGTTCAAGGCGGAGTATAATAATAAGAAAATGGGTAATTTAAAAATATTATGTAGAGAGAAGGACTGTTCAGAAACGTCACAGGCACAAGCAAATAAATCCGAATTTGGTGTCGAATCTTATCCCACCATCAAGGTATTTATTGATAAAGATATGGAGAACCCAATTGAATATGATGCGAAAATAACAAGTGACAGATTAAAGATGTTTTTAGATGAGATTTCGGATGCTACGATATAGATTTATCTTGAAGGTCTTTAAATAACTGATAACCGTCATTTATCATTCTTATTCGTTCTTCTTTTGATGTTGAAAAACGTATAATGCCCTCAAATGATATAGAACCACCTAGTATATTTATCTCGTTCTTTATAGTATTTAACGGAATACCATTGAAATTCTTCATTGCGTTTTTCATTGTATTTTTCATAATATCAAATAATGTGGATTTTTCATGGATAGGTTCTCTATTGCTACCCGATGTTTTACGTATTCCAAAAATTTCGTTTGGATCACAATCACTTTTTAAGCAAAGATCTAATGGATATCCAGAGAATAACCCACCATCTATATAGCAACAATTATTTCTTATGATCGGTGCAAATATTACTGGTAAACTACACGACGCGTATATCGCATCTAAAAGGCGCCATTCTGGATGTGTTTTATGCGATAAAACAATTAACTCGAACTGCACTACCTCGCTCGTTGTTATATACATATCAATATGGGTTCTCTCATAGTATTCCTTTAGAGTAATATCAAGTGGTATATCTTTACCGAGTAATAATGGTTTGATTAATTCGTTTATTATTGTTTGGTCAAATATACCACGATTTTCAAAGGCGTACATGATTGTATTTAAATCAAATTTGAATACTGTTTCCCACGGACGCTCTATAAAATAACGGTCGAGTGTATCCCAGTCGTAATCCAATGTGACCAATAAACATATTAATGAACCAATAGAAGTACCATATAGTGATTGTATGTTCTCGCGTTTCCAAAAACCAAGTTTATGCGCCTCTTTTAATATACCATACATGGTAAGACCATAATGACCACCCCCGCCAATCACTATATGCTTAATTATACTCTGTTTTTCGTCATTTGTTTCAAAAGTATTTGAACTTACGTCATTCATTAAAATCAACAATAAGTTTTTTTTATATATTTTTAGTATGATTTTATAATATACACATTACAATGTCATCCATATTTATATTTGATCACGAACAAGAAGAAGGTGGTAGTAAAATAAATATTGACGATTTATACGAAAAACGACAAAAACGCGATTTGAAACAATTATCCATTTTTAATAAAATATTGAAGCGTGTTCATAAACGGATAAACCATACAGCGAAAAATAAAAATATTCAGGAAAATAGTATTTGGTTTCAGGTTCCTTCATACTTAGTAGGAGAACCTATATATGATAAGGGTGAATGCATTGGTTATGTCGTTTCTCAATTAGAAAAGAATGGATTTTTTGTAAAATATGTGCATCCAAATACATTATTCATTTCGTGGCATAATTGGGTTCCATCGTATGTTCGTAATGAAGTTAAGAAACGTTTAGGTGTTGTCTTGGATGAAAAAGGTAATGTAATAGACCAGGTTGAAGAAACTGATACAAATAATCCGAACAACGGTCTTTTCAATCAACAACAGGAGAACTCTGATAATAAAGTAATCAAAAATGGTAAAGAATATTCATCTATTAAGGATTATAAACCAACCGGAAATTTAGTATATGGTGAAGATATGATGAATAAATTGGAGAAGAAGATTAGTTTTAAACCAGGTACATAGTTGTATAATCATTTGACATTACAAATAATTATCCGTTTATCTCTTTTTTCTAGTGCGTTTTTTCTTTTTGATTGTCTTACTTGGTTTCTTTTTGATTGTCTTACTTGGTTTCTTTTTATTTGTCTTACTTGGTTTCTTTTTATTTGTCTTACTTGGTTTCTTTTTGGTCTTTTTTCCACCACTCGGTTTCTTTGCCTCCTCCATCTTATTCTTTGCTGTCGTCAATGATTGTATTGCTAATTCGTAAGCTTCTATATTTTTTCCGTCTAATCCATTGGCCAATGAGTCATCAAATTTCATTCCTATTTCACCTATAATAGCGTCTAATAATTCGTTACTTTCTGGAGTATCAACTGCTTTTTTATAAAAACTTTGTATATTCTCATCAAATCCCTCATGTATAGTTTTTAACATAGTTCCTTCTAAATTTTTCCGAATGTTTTTCACAGCATCATCAGTCATTTTATCCAATTCCCCCTTCTTAGACTTAATTTTATTTTCAACAACTTCATTTATTAATTTACATACTTGTTTTTGTGCAGCGCCCTCATTAACCGTAGCCGCGCATTCTTCGTCAGTGGGTCCTGTCCCCCCTTTTTTCACACCTCTCGGCCATACTATTCGCACTTTTCTATTCGCATTTTCTATGAGTTTTTCATCCACAATTGGCATCCCTCCTCTTTCGGTGGGCACATTTCTTTGTTGTTCCCGTGCCTGTTCTTTAGTCTTTGTTGTCGCAGTTTCTTGTTGTTCCGGTGCCTGTCGTTCAGAGTTTGGGGGTGATGTCGCATTGTCTTCGAAATCTGGCATTGTTTGCTTCATGGCGACTGCGGCTCTCTTCGCCATATCAAAAAACTTATTCACCTCCGCCTCCCCTCCTCCCTTAAAATTCTTTCGTTTCTTATATATCTTTTTTGTTCTGCGTTTACCTGCTGTAACAACAGTAGAAGGTTGTGTGAATTCTTCTAAATTTTTAATAAAAGATTGTAAATCACTAATACCTTCAAATACTATTTTATCATTTGTAAGAATTTTGTTCAAATTTATTTTCAATTCTCTTAATTTTTCTTTATGTTCTTCATTTTTTATATGGTTTTCTATTATATATCTTATTATCTTATTGATTTTTTCATTAATTATGTTCATATGTATTGTTAAAGTTAGATTTGTTGGATTTATTTTATAATAGTTTTCATTTTCATTGTAAATCATTTCTTTGGCACAAGTGTTCAACTTTTCTTTCAATTTTTCTCCATCTATTATAAATTCAACCTTGACGAGTTTATCTACTCCGGACTTAATGTTTACTTTCGCTGTATCCATGGCGATTCCTTTAATTTTTTGGAGAGGCACATCTATGAATTTCTCGAATTTCTCTGCCATTAACGCGAGTGCCTTTCTCTTCGCCGCGCGTGTTATTTTATTCGCCGCGCTTATTATATTCGCGTTTTCCTTTAAAATACTTGCCATATTTGTATCTTTATACTAACATATAAAGATATAAAATTGAATGCGTTTAAAATTTAATTTATAAATATAAAATACTATATCAATGGACTATCAAATCCAACAATCATCACAACCAAAAATAAAACGAGAAAAGACATCTAAAACACATAAACGTAAAACACATTTATCTAAATCGGTGAAGTCTCGTTTATGGGATATATACGATGTAGATCAAAAACAAGAAGTGGATGAAGATAAAACGATGGAATGTTTATATGAAACTGAATCAAAAATGACGGAACAGGGTTTATGTGCGCTATGTAATACTGTGCTTAAAATATCAGAGGAAGGGTTTCCAACTTGTTCAAGTACAACATGCGGAATAGTTTATACACACGAACTAGATTTCTCTCCAGAGTGGCGTTTCTATGGCGCGGAAGACAGAAATGCGAAGGATCCCGCGCGTTGCGGAAATCCAATAAATCCACTTTTAGTAGAATCGTCATTTGGTTGTAAGGTGTTATGTTCTACTAAATCCAGTTATGAAATGCGTCGCATTCGCAAATGGACAGAATGGCAGTCAATGCCCCACAGGGAAAAATCACTATATGAAGAATTTCAATTTATCACCGTTATGGCGCAAAATGCGGGAATTCCAAAAATATTTATCGATAAAGCAATGGCGATTCATAAGGATATATCAGAACAAAAGATGTTTAGAGGTTTAAATCGCGACGGAATAAAGTCGGCTTCTATTTATATCAGTTGTCGTTTGAATGGATGTCCAAGGACAGCACACGAAATTGCCGAAATCTTTAAATTAGATAAGACAAGTGCAACTACAGGTTGTTCTATGGCGGTAAATATATTAACGAACATAGAACGTGGATACGAATCGTCACAACAAACATTATTGATGACGACCACGCCCTCTAATTTCATGGAGAGGTTTTGTAGTCATCTAAACATAAACACAGAACTTACTATGTTATCCAAGTTTGTGGCCAAGAAAGTGGAAACAAATAACATAATTAATGACAAATCGCCACATTCTATTGCAGCTGGTATCATCTATTTTATCTCTCAAAATTGTAACTTAGATGTTTCAAAAAATGATATTAAAGTTGTGTGTGGTGTAAGTGAGGTAACAACAAATAAGTGTTATAAGAAACTAGAAGAGATAAAAAATGATTTACTTCCCAGTATAATAATTGACAAATACAATCGATAAAATAATATAAGTAAATAATATACTTATATTATGTTTCCTAAAATTATTTTTTTAGTTCCTTACCGAGATAGAAAGCAACATCTAGAGATATTCTCGAAACATATGGAAAATGTCTTAAGTGATTTAGAAAGGGAAACATATAGAATACTATATATCCACCAAACAGACAGTCGTCCGTTTAATCGTGGTGCTATGAAGAATATAGGATTTTTATATGTGAAAGAAACATATCCAGAGGCGTATAAGGAAATTACACTAGTATTTAATGATGTAGACACAATGCCGAAACGGAAGGATTTAATTGACTATAAAACAACAAAGGGCATTGTAAAACATCATTATGGTTTCGCATTTACTCTCGGTGGTATTTTATCAATGAATGCAGGTGATTTTGAAGTAACTGGCGGATTTCCAAATTTTTGGTCGTGGGGATATGAAGATAATGCATTACAAAAGCGAGTTCTAAAAAATTCAATAGAAATAGATCGAAGTAACATGTATGAAATTGGAAGTAAAGATATTATACATTTAAAAGATGAACCAGAAAAAATGGTGAATAAAGAAGAGTATCAGTTATATAGAAAACAATCAAGTGAAGGTTATAAGAATATCATAGATTTGGAGTATCGTTTTAATGGTGATACAGGTCTTTTAGATATCTTATCATTTAACACCGGTCGCGAAATAAATTATAAATATTCAAAATATCATAAAATGTCCAATGGAAATAAACCTTTTAAAAAACGAAACGCATTGATGGGGATGATATTTAGTTAGTTACATTAAAGGGAATATCTCCATTATTTTATAAGTTAAACCAATATTATAATCATCCTCCCAAATACCAGAAATCTTCAGAGCGATTTCTCCGCCAATTCCTGTATTCTGTGTATAAGGATAATTTTCACGATACACTTTAATGGTCATAGTATCTAATTGTTCCTTAAGTAAATACTTCGTACGTTTTGTGTTACCATTAATATGTTTAAAATAATTTAAAATATAATGCTCGTAATCACTAATTATTTTAATAATATCCGTGTTGTTTTTTGTATTTTTCATTATAATCCTAGTGAATGATTTATCATACGTGTATTCATTCAATGGAAGAGATGTATATATCCCATTCATCACAATATCTTCGTCTGAATATGAGATTTTAGTAAATTTTCCATCCATTATAATATTTTTACGCGTCTCTAGAAAAAAGACATTATTGATTTCTAATTTATTCAGGTTAAATAGGAGTATCATGTGAGTTCTATTATATGTTATAATATTATGTTTATTACCTTTATGCAAAAGTTAATAAATAACACGACTTTAGTGTGAACGATTTTCACTGGATTATCCTATAAATGCATCTTCAAAACAATAAGGATGTAGTTCGTCTTATAATATTAATTTCATTATTTAATATATATAAAATATATATTATGAGTGCCTTAGTTAATGAAACTCCTATTGTAAATTGGAAAGATAGCGAAAATACATTTACACAAATTAGTAGTGCTATAAAATATAATAATCCATCCACTTCTACAAATAAATCTTCTTATTTTCGTGCATTACCATTGAAAATATACCGTAAAGAAATTGTTACAGATACTGCTGTTGGTAACCCTCGTACATCAGGACGCATATTTGATTTTGACCGCCCAGGTGGAACCATAACAACTAATAGTGAAGAATGCGTGGGTATAAAAAATACTCAGATTATAAATAATTCCGCGGATAAAGTGTGTCGCAGTGAAACCGAGAAATGTAGCGTATTTCTTTCAGCAGAGGCAAATGCTCGTGCGCGTGTTAGAAGTAGTGGTATGATAAGAAAAAAATATAGCGCAGATACTACTGCTCCTAACTATTTTACGGATACCAAGCAATACCTAGAAAGTCGCAGTCTTTCTTATAAATCTAATAGCAATTTTCATGTTTTCAGTGGCGATGTTACATCAACCGCTGGTTCTGCTGAAGCATCACAAAATATTTATACTGCTAGTTCAGGTGATAATTGTAAAAAAGAATTCCTGTCAGTTGATTGTTCATTTAATTATAAATGGTTAGATGATGAAGAACATGAAGTTGTTATACCAATGGGAAATTATGATGTTAGTGATTTGAATAGAATATTACACACTACTATGGCAAATAATTACCATTATTATGTCGACGCACCCACCGATAGAAAGATCTTTTTACTATCATTAAAATATAGTCAGAATGACGGAATGATTGTAGTAGAAGCATTGGGTGTGAATACAGAAACAACTGATACTTACGACAAACCTATTAGTGGGGGTATTATCCCTACTTGGGATAGTGATATATCAACTGCCAAAAATATTCAATTAGAATTCAATCTAGCAGGTTCTACAGAGTTATATTTGAAGATGGGTGTAAATGTTACAGACACACGTAGCATACCTGCGACTACGAATGGACGACTTGGAAGAATAGAAAAAAAAGCTGGTTCTAAAACTGCATTCTATCCCAGAAAGAAAATTGTACATTATAAACCAAGTAACCCCGGATTTGCTACACAAGGAGCTGTATCATCAAGCGACCTGATAACGCGTCGTAAGTATAATACAATCAATACGGTAGCCGGTTCAATGCGAAGTGCATATGGAAATCACACCGCGAGTGCGGTTGCCTATGGTGTTCCGGCATATGGATATACAAAGAAAGATAAGATCGGTTATCCTATGAAGCAAACTCCCACCTTTTCAAAATATTCAAATATCATGAAAAAATGTTCTGTAAGGAAGTTTGCGAATGCGATTTAAACCGCTATACTGATTGAATTCTTCGTTGATTTAAATAAATGTATCCTTTGGTGGTGACGAAGAATATTTTAAAAACACATTGGTTGATGGAGATGTAAATGTATTTACTTCTACATTATGCTTTTCGCACCACCTATTACATCGCGCGACATTTGTTTTTACCGTGTTATCTAACTTATCTTGCTTTGTCTTATTCGCCATTAATGTTAGTGTATTCTGTATTGTTTCCATCTGCTGTTGTCCCGAAATAGCATTATATTCCTCTAATCTGTTTTTAAAATGCTTGGAAATTTTCATTTTCAAAAACCGATGGATGTTATGTTCTGCATTTACTACCTTATTAAGTGTATCTTTTAAAATAGGAAAAAAGTCACTACAATCTTTAAATAAAAAGTTTTTACAAACCACATATTTCTCGGAATTTGCATAGCGACTTGTTTGTGGTTTCGTAATATAAACATTTTTATAGAAAGCAGACAGTATATATAATAAATCTACTGTATGTTCCATAAAACAATCAAATATCTTTAATATAAAACTTCCACCTTGTTTCTGCATTCCCAGTGCGTAACATACCTGACCATATAATAATTTTGTTATATTTAGTTCTTGATCATTAAAATTACTTGAAAAATCGAACCCACCATCTGCAGTGATAAGATCGATAGACGATTTATATTTATCATAACAATACTGATAATTGGCGACAGATAAAATATTTCCTGTCTTGTCTGCACCATTCTCAATAAATACATTTTTATTCTCATCTAGAAATTTTTGACTTTTTTTCCACGCCGGAATATTATAATCTTCCTTATCGTCAAGAATAGTCATACCTACATACATATCATGTCTATTTTGTCTCATATGCGCAAGAGCTTCTATAAATCCGCCTGGACCCTCTGCCAGATGAAAACTACGTAAAGGTAAATTACTTAGTATCTTAGAGTTTTTACTTTCGAATGTACTGCTAGTTGAATAATGGCATAATTTAAAAAAAGCAACAATTTCTAGCATTTTATAATAAGAACGAGATAAAGGTCTTACTTTTGAAATCGGTTTATTCTTTCCAGGGACATTTGTATTTATGAACTCATATGGATTTGTGTATTTTTTATAATTATCCCATGCACTGTTATGGTCATCAATCTTATTTTTAATTTCATATAAATAATTACACAATGAAGGTGAATATTTTGCACTATTCGGTTTGTTTTCTGTTACACAAGTGATATATTTATATAACAAAATATGTGTGTTTGGTAGCAATGTATATAACATTTTATATTATGTGTCGTTACATATATTGCAAAGATAGTTTTATATTCATTTTTATGTGTTCTTAATTAATACTTTTTTAACGCGCTTCTTTATTACAATCTTATCGGGTTTACTATGAATGTCTATTTCCTCTGCAGTTTTATGTGTAATATTATTATAAATATTTGATACATCTGCGTTTCTCACTTTAATGAAGACAAAATAACGGTTCATAAATGAGATCTGTTTCTCATCGACGGTCATTAAATGAGCACTCTTATAATTAGAACGCCTATAAGATGAATAATTAGTTTCAATATTCATACTATTAAATAATTCACCAAATAGTCCCGTGCCGTCGGGCAATCCTTTTTGGTTTGCAATTTCTTTAGAAACCAATTCAAAACCATAATCACTCATAACACGAATGAAGTAATTGAAATTCACCAAATATTCGTGAAAGGTCTTTCCGATTGTATCCTGATATACATTAATCTTATAACCTAAACTTGTATCATCGTCTTGGAAACCAGTTTGGTTAAACATTTTGGTCAATTCAAATCGTTTTTCTTCGCCATTCATGATTATGATAGAATCGCCTTTATTCTTACCCTTTAATTTATTGAATACTGTTTCACCATCATAACAAGTACCAATGAAATAACCGTTTAATTTTGTGCACTCTGCCAAATTACGTACAAATCTATGAAGCGTCGCACGATTTTCAAAGAAGTAGTGTAAAGCAAACTGACAAGAACTGACATTGAAACCATCACTCGCAACACCATAATGTTTATATACTCCTGCACCTAATAGATCAGCGTCTTTTGGACCTTTTCCGAATACGGCTTTCGTAATCTCCTTATCTTTATCAGTAAGCAAGGCATCACCTGTGCGAATTAATAGACTACTATTTCCATTTACAAACAACGCTCCTGGCATATTGCGGTCGTGTGTCTTACGATACTTTAAATAACGTGCACATGCACCATCCATGCGATTTTGAATATTATCCCTTGATATATCTATACCAAATACAAAACCCAAATTTGCGTAAATCCACTTTGGGAGATCCCCACCTTTACCCACAGCGTAATCTATTAGAGTATCATTACGATTTGAAACGGCACGAATCAATTTATTTTTCACAAACAAATTATGAAAATCTCTCATAGACTTAGTTCTCTTATCATTTGCATCACGGCGATTATAATAGACCCCTTCGTTCGCCTCTCCATTTTCTTCTTCGCCAAATTCTTCAATATATTCAGGTATATTTTCACCCGTTGAAATCATTGGGGCACCGATTGGTTGATGTATAGACTGCCAATTACTATTCGCAACGTGATACGCATTACCATAATTACGTTGTCCGTTTCTCAATTCTGCCGTTTTATCATATCTAACTCTAAGTGGTGTCCATTTCCATCCATCGCTCTTAGTAATATCATAACTGAATTCTACAATCATATCTTCTTCAAAGTACTCACCTTCATCGGTAAACATCATTCGGTCGTCTGAACCATCACTTTTCAAAATTATATTGGCGTAACACGCGTTCTTATCGTATGGATTTGTAGGTTGGAACGGAACAGGTTTATAACCATCTTCAACGTCTACATCTCCAAATTGATGCATTCGGTTTTGTATCATATCTTCACACGGATTAATAAATCCATGCTTCTTTTCGTCATAACCACATCGTAATATCAATGTTTTATACTGTGTTACCATTCCATTTGTTTCCGTACTGACTCCGTCTTGAAATATATTATGAACGTCATCTTTACCTGTTTTATCTTTTTTTACCGATACTAAGAAATCAATTGTATTATACTCAGACGGTTTCCACTTAAATGAATGCTCCCATGTGGTCTTCGTAATTGGTCCGGGTTCTCCAATCTTTGAACTTCCGACCGCTAATCGTGAAGGGGTAAATATAAGTCCATCTGTATTATATTCGTATAATCCATCTCCTACATCACCTAGGATTTTTGAACAACAATTGAAAATACTTCTGGTTTCGGATGTAGCATAAAACTTTTTACAGGTTATGGAAATTTCACATTTCCCATTTTTTGTAATAGATACTGGTTCTAACTCGGATATCACTTTCTTCAATAATTGTAAGCGGTAAACCTTCGGTTTTGCGGGAGGTTCTTCGTCTGGATTATTTGTAGGATAAAACTCGAGTGCACGGGTGCTTTTCTTATTTATACAATAAATGTCAAATGCTGCATACAAGTTTATTGTAGTATCGTGTTTGTTTTGTGTTATATGTTCACCATCAATTACACTATTAAAATACTCTTTGACTTTTGTCCGTGAACCTGTAAAGATAACTGATAGATTGGTATTTATTAGATAAATCTTACCCTCTCCATTTATGAAGAGTAAACTTCTATCTCCATCCGCTTTATCCGTTACTGTATAATCATTCCTTACATTAGGTATATTAACACCTTCCTTGGGTTCCATTATATTTGGTAGTTGAAGGGTATATGATGAAGGACCCGTAAAATCACGAGAGCGCATTTTTCTCGGTTGATAATCGTCTCCATTTAGTATTTTCATGTATTCTTGCTGAACATTAAACTGCTCGGAATATGATATAGGGTAGTTTGTCCCTTGCAGTCCACTCATTATGATCCTCGTGAATTTACGGATGACATTTGTGATTGATTTGACATCATTATAATCCGTACCAATGCCAATACGACTATTATCTAATTCCATTTCAATCTCATATGTCTCCGGATTATCAAATAAATCAACGTCTTGGATTGTATAATCCTTTATAGGGATTCCATTTGACGTTGCGGATTTCTGAACAATACTTAAGTCAGCAAATACAGGAAGGTCCTCATGCGAAAATCGCACACGGTTCAAGTATCTGAACGTTTTCTTGGAATCGCTCCACTTTGAAATTATACTACGGATTAGAGGAGAACGACCAGTGTGTCGTTGCTCAAGTTGATACGCTACACGCATATTAAAATCTTCAAAATCCGCATATTTCAAATAACTACCATCCTCCAGTTTTACTCCCGATTTCTGATTGAATATGATCTTATCATATGTTGTAGACGGCATATCCAGCAGTTTTTGGATGCTATTTGTCTTACAATATTCTTGTATTAAATCAATGCCATTAATCTCGGCGCGAATATTAGACATTTTCTTCTTACCACTGTTCTTATCTATAAACTCGTGAAATATACGTAAACTATGCGCGCCACCTGTATTCTCACATTTGAACCCAGTTGCATATAACTTTTTCACGACATTATCATAGTCTATTTTTGTGAAAGGTTTATGTTTACGACTATTGGTACCGAAACGCACTTCAACCTCGTTCTCTTTACCATCCATGCGTGCAACGGGATTACTCGCTAAATAGTTTTTAATTATTATGTCCATCTGCTCTGTTGGTGATGAAGTTTTTGATTTTTCCATTATAAGTAATATATATTATATATATTATTTATATTTATTATTCAATTTTACCAAATACATTTTCTAGAAATCAGTCCATATAATTCGGTTTTTGATACTTTATCTTCAACTTCAATATTCACTCTATCTGCTAAGTCTTTCAGTTCATCCATTTTAAAATTTGAAATCGCCTTTAATGGTTTTTCGTTACTGAATAATAATATACAATTATCTTCTATCTTTGCGATCTTTTCATGATTGGCATTTAAGTCTAACGCATATGTCTTATCTTTTGTCTTCCTAAGTAATATGGTTTTATCATAGTCTTTCTCGCGATTGGATATATCAAGATATATACGGTCTTCTTTAATAATCAAAATACGCATTTTATAGTATAGAGCAAATGCCGGCAATGCGTTTAAACTTATCTTTTCATTTACCATAATTTCTGACATTATTTCTTGAGCGCGCGCCTTTGTCATTTTTTGATTTATATTCTTAAGAGCGTTTGGTGCTACTTTAAAATGCTCTGATATCTTCTGTTTTTCCGCCATACCGATATTACCTGAACGATGCTTCAATTCGTTATATTTTTCTAACCCGTAATATCCAATATAACAACACCAAAATAAATGGTCGTTGTTTTCTGGAACAACAGACTCGTCTGCGATATCAACCAGTTCGTTTTTTTCATTATCCTTTATTTTATCGGTACTATCGTTATTAACCCCCGACCTATATCTATTATATGCACTAACCGTATACATAATATTCGTCAAATCAGAAATGCGATCCGATTGTATTGAATCATTTACGAAAATGTCGTGTATGATAGTCATTGTCTTAATATACTGGAGAATACGCTTTAAATCTTTTCGCTTTATAGTTTTTCATATAGATTAGTTACAACATTTTCGCTTATTTGTGTCCTGTCTTTCAAAAGATAATCATTCAAATCTATTATAGGAAAAAAAACATCACACTTAGAATCATCTTTTAATTCATTCATATATAAATATTTGAAATCCTTGTGTTGTAAACAAGCTTCATATAACATTGCTCCGCCAATGACAAATATATTATCAACATCTTTACGTGACGATAATTTGGTTATTGCGTCGTCAAATGAAGAGAAAAATAAAACGGATGCATCTTCGTGTGAATGTATTGTTGTAGAAATACACGCGTTTATACGCCCACCCAGAGGAAAACGTTTTATACTATTCATTGTATTACGTCCCATCAGTACAACATTACTCTTTGAAGTGTCATTTACTGTTTTTGTTATCTTTTGGAAATATTTCAAATCTTCTGGAAAATACCACGGCATTGTACCATTCATTCCTATTCCATTTTGTTTATTAATTCCCACAATTAAACTCAGTTTCATAGTTTTATTACAATATCTATAATAAAACTATAATTCTATATTGTTGTTGAGCTATTAAAAAACTCAGACTTTACATTATTCTTTTCTTGTTCTGCCGTTTTTAATAAAGCATCCTGATCCTTTGTATAATCTATATATTTCTTAATCGTTTCAATCGTATTTTCTGGACAGTATGTGAGATTTACAAAAACTCCACTTTTATTTTCGTTTAAAATAACTTTATTATCATCACGGAGTATCTTTAATATTTCGATCTGGTGTGTTTTTTCCATGTTTTCAATATGTGCTTTTAAATTCTTTAATGGCATTACGTCAGTCATATTTAATCAATACTAAAAAATGTTTATATCATTTATTTAAACTTCAATAATTATCTATGCTTTCTTTAAAGTCTGTTTCTTATCGTCACGCTTGACCATTTTTGAAGGCAGAGATGCAATCGCACATATATATTCATCATCCAATTCGTATCGCACACCTATTATTTTAACGGTTATATTAGTATCTTCCTCTACACTATTAAAATATGCATTTGTATTATGATGATCTCGTGCGATGAAAACAGTGAGTGGGGAGATGCCTTCTTTATCAGTATGAACAGCATGTATTCCAGCCTTCGTCACAGTTTTTACTTTACATTCAACTAACATCCCTTCGACTGGATTACATATCATACAATCAAATATAACTTGAAAACTTACATATTCACCATTTACTACACCCGACGAATAAGTCATAAGTGAAATAGAACCAGGTTTAATAAAACCCTCGTCTATACACCTTCCTTGGTAAATATCTGACACTTTTTCTTCTAAAATTTTTTTTATATTCTTCCCAATCTCTCTTATGTTGAGATGTATCTTTTTGGTTAAGACGCCTTGATTATAAACGCCATAAATTTTTTGCTTGTTTTTGTCGGTCATTATATCTATATAAGATGTATATTTTATATAGATATGTTTATTTAAATTAATCAATTTTTACCAATTCTTTTTTGCTGTTTCCTCAATATTTTTTCTATAAAAATCAAATTCATCCATAGTTAAGAAGTACATTATTTCGGGTTTTGTCTCATTTGTGTGTCTAAGTAATATTTCTACAAGTGTTGGGAGAGCACCCGTGATATATGATTCTAATGGGTGCCTCCCATTTGAAGGCGGTTCACTTTTAAATTTGTCTTTAATTTCACTTTTTAAAATCATCTTATACACTTGGGAATTATCTAAATTTTTATATATATTTTTACCAAATGCGTTTTCCGAAAGATACACCATTAGATTTTTATTCTCAGCAAATGTTCCGCGAATAATGGAACCAATCTTATTCTTTGAAACATTTTTTTGACGTATTTTAAATTCTCTTATCTCTTCGCTTCTCTTAAACTTACTATTAATCAATCCAAATGTATCACTTATGCTATTATTATTATGTTTTTTATTGTCATTTGTAATTTTATTTATTAATTCAGATAACAAATTATTATAGTCCGTGATATCCGTAGTTTCTTCATAATTATCGCCTATCTTTTTATAAAATACCGGTTTATTTGTAATATCCGAACCATTTGTTTGTTTAGATTTCATTATGTAGATATGGTTACTCAATGTTCTGTTTTCGAAATAATCATTCACTAATTCTCTGAACTGACAATCTCCAGTAGTTCTTTTATCTTTACCATTTAATATATCAATGAGACCTTTAAAATTTAATGTATCTAACATATGATGAACCGTGTATTTTTTTAATTCATCATTCGTAATCTGATTTTCTACTGCAATAATATTATTATCAAATAAGTGGTCTTTGATATTTATTAATGCACGATACCAATCACGTTTATCATTGTCGATTTTGTTGTTATTGTCGTTTTCTCCAAATATATTATAAAATATATCTCTGAAATTACTGTATTTATCTTTCTCGACAATCTCTTGGACATCATTGTCTAATAAGCTATCTATATTTATTCTCTCGGTTGTCTCCTCTTTATCAACAGAGCGTTCAAATATAGAAGCATTTATATCTGTTATTCCTGACGGTTGGAAGTAATAATAGTGACCTTTACTTATTATACGACCTTCGCGACCATAGTTATCAATAACCTTTAATGTTGTATCTTCCAATAATGTTAACATTGCCATATCAAATTGCTCTCGTGAATATGTTTTTCGTACATTTATTATATTATATAAATCGTCGTGTTTAAAATAGAAAAGACCCTTGGGTAAATTTTTAAACTCATCACGAATGCGAGACATTATAACTGGCATATTATTTTTGGCAAAATCTACGTTATAAGTCGCAAAGTGACGTGTCTTAGAATCATTCTGCCTACAAGTTGTTTCGTCATCACATTCTCCGTAATCGCAAATTGCTGTAAAATTATATTCGCTGTTGATATTATCTGTATTTATTTCAACAGGTTCTCTTTCGTCTATATCAGAAGAACGTATCATGCTTATTGTCTTGTTCTCATTAATCTTCAGTCTGGCAGTTAAATCATCGTAGTAACCAAACTTCAATGAACAATCAACTGCCTCGCGTTTTAATAACCCCGTTATTTTTCCGATTGCTTGTGCCTTCTTTGATGCGTGGCGATATAAATATAGGTCAGCACTCTCAGTATCATTATCAAGCAATGTTGCATGTAAGAATATCTCTACATTGCGGTGTTCAAATGGTAAATCATAATGACTTTTATTACGTATCGCACGACCCACTATTTGTTCTATACGACTTAGATTAAACCAAGGTTCTAATATATGAACCTGTCTCAAATTACGAAAATCTACACCTTCACCTGCTGCACGCGAAATAATAACAACCTTTATTTTCTCTCCGTTCTTATTTTCAACACTGTTTAGATTTTTCAAATCCGCAACATTGTCTGGAGAATAACGGTCATCTCCTGTCAGCATTATATAATGAGGTGTATGTTTCTTTTCATTCTCACCATTTACCATGTATTTTTGGTCATCCTCTAAGTTAATTTCGTCGTTATGGAAGAGATTTTTCACTTTTTTACCTACGCGACGATTAAACCCCATTGATTCTAATGTAAGAGCGACGGGAATTACACCACCATCTATATACTGTGAATATATCATAATAATGCCCCGTGATTTCTTAATTGTTTCGCATATTTTACTTATTTTGACGCTATAATTCACAAGGTTCTCGGGATCAAATATTCTATTGGAACTATCAATGTATTTATAATTTGCTTTCGTTTTCTCGCCATCAATCGTTCTTTCGTCATATTTCATAATGCTAGATAGACCTTTCTCACCAAGCATGGAGTGTAATACATTTTTCTGTTCATTATTATCTTGTTCAATCCCAATATTATCTATGCGTTCTTTATTACCATATACTATGTTTAAAGCTTCTATTGGTCGTTGAAGAGTAGTGTATCCAAATGAATCCTGATTAGCGATTTCTTCTTGAATAACATTCATTATCTTAGTGTACGCTTGACCCTGCACAGAATTATTATTAAATTTTGTATAACAAATCGGCATATTTTCTACTAATTTATACATCTCATCACCCTTCTCAATTATCTTACCATTCATTTGTTTACCCGGAAATACCAAAGATTCACAATCCTTACATTTCAATCGTAACGGAAAAGTATACGGGTTCTCACCTTTTACATAAGAAACATAACCTCTTAGTTTTTTTATTAACGTTTCCTTGCCATCTTTTTTTAGTTCTCCATTTTTATCAAATACATCACTCACCTTTATAGTTTTTCTACCATCATTTTTATTCAAAATATTTGCGATCCAAACGATTTCTTTACTTGTATTATACATAGGTGTTCCAGTCATTAATAACAGTTTCATATTCTTAGAATATTTCGCAATAGACATTAATTGTTCGTACATATCACGATTACCCTCGCTATCCTGGTCATCTGTAATCTCACGCATATTATGAGCTTCATCTATAATTATAAGGCGGTCATTGAACTCTTCTTGAATTCGTCTTATTTTATAATCTTCCTTTATTTTTTGTAATTCATCTCCCGTTCCAATGCGTTTATACTCACTTATTTCCTTTACCAAATTTCCAAACTTGGTATAACCGTAAAATGCGTAATAAGTTGATATGATTGATTTTATATTTGATATTACATCTTCTTTTTTCATCGCCTTGATTTCAGTTGGGTTTATTTCATTTAACATCATATTCCCGAGACATCCGTCTATATTCCAACTACCATCGTTTAATTGTTTCAATTTAGATTCGTCAAATAATTGCTTCTTAAAATTATCTTGTACATTTGGCGATGCAATAATAATTATTTTTTTACTTCGTCCCTTTTTTGTACCAGTCTGCTTAATATAACTTCGCATTTCTTCGGATATTCCTATAGCAGAACACGTTTTTCCTGTTCCTAATCCATGAAATAAAAGTAATCCATTATAAGGAGTATGACGCGATAAGAAATTCCTTACGAATATTTGATGTGGACTTAATGTAAAATCGGCATCGCTCAATTCCTGTTGGATTTCTTCAAGTGATGCCCGTTGAACCTCATCTGTTTCTGTATTATTGCCTATATGAAATTCTTCATGCTCCAATAATTTATCATTAAAATCATCTTCGTCTAGTTCAGGATATAAAAAGTGATCGTCTGGCATTTTACTTATGGAAGGTTCAGGTTCAGGTTCAGGTTCAGGTTCGGGTTCACGTATGTTGCCTTTTTTTTGTGTACGCTTTATTAAAATCTTTATTTTGGGTTTTTTCTGTTTTTTATTCTCATTTTCTTCTTCATTTTCTTCTTCATTCTCATCTTCATTCTCATCTTCATTTTCTTGTTCATATTCATTAGAGTGACATTCTTTTAATTTGCTCTTGCTACGCCTATAAATCTCATCACCACCATAATCTAATCTTTCTTCCACGCTATCATAAGTAAATTTATTTAATGTGTCTTCAATGACTGCTTCTTCAGTATGTGCGTATTTCAATTTGTCTTCTTTTGTATATATTTTTAATTTATTTATTAAAAAATCATTTGCTGTCTTATAATCGTTTATTTCCGTTAAACCATTGTCATTAAAATAATGTTCGTTTAATTTATCCTTCTTGTCGAATATGTAAAATATTTCACATAAGTAATCTAGATTAATAGTTCGGTTACCAATGTAATTGAAACCTTTTATCTTATTTTTCTGGTATGCTTGTTTATAAAATTTATTATCACCTTTAACTGGACATTCTTCAACTTTTTCTGTTTTAACTTTTTCTGTTTTAACTTTTTTTGCTTTAACTTTTTTATCTTCAACTTTTTTATCTTCAACTTTTTCTGGTATTTTAACTCGTTTGTCTTTTTTTTTTGCTCGAAGACTAGTTGTCTTTTTTTCCTGCACTACAGTATCATTAAGGACAGTAGTTGGAGGATTAGTCGTTGGATTTATGTTTAGTATTGTAGGATTTTTTTTTGTTTTATTATTTGTCGATTTCGTCTTATGTTCAACCCGCTCCTCGCGCACCTGTTGCCATTTTTTATGCTCATCAGGGTTCTCCTTTTCCCAGTCAGGGTTATTCTCTTTCCATTTTATATGTATTTTTGTTTTGAAATGACTTGTTTCACCTGAGCCTTTATTTTGGTATGTGCTACCACAAGGACATTCTATGCACGTCGGTTGTTTACTTAAATCACATTTTTTTTTAGTTTTGGGTGACATTGTCTACCTTTTGTATATTATAATACGATATAATATACAAAATTACAACCGATAAAGCATTAATTTTTTCAACGAAATGTCAACCTTCGTTATCACGTCCTTTTTTTCTAAATTATAGTCCCTTATCTTCAATAAACACTTTTCAAGAGATCCCCATTCCATCTTACTAACTTCGGACTTCTGATAATTGGTTGTATCTTTGGACTCGTGATACTTCATATACATTAAAAAATATTTATGCTTATAAGACTTATAATTTGAACCCGTAAATGTTTCCTCATATGGAACTATATTCACCATCGGTTCTATCTTATTCTCGTTATAACCTGTTTCCTCGCAGAATTCTCTAACGCCACAATCATAATCTTTCTCCTGATAGTTCCGACGCCCTTTTGGAAATCCCCATTCTGGTTCCAACCAAACACTTTGAGTGTCCTTAAGTAAATCACTCAATCTATAATCAATTTTCAAAGATCCATTTTTCAGCATATTAAATTTATCCTTTGAAGACGTCTCTTCCATTTTATATTTATTATTATATCCTTCGTCGCCCCATATTTTTGTCCAAAGTTCATCGAAATCCTTCTCCAAAATATTCTGCTGTTCTTCCTTCGTCATCTGCTTAAGCATATTTTTTATATATTCTGGGTCATTCAACTGATACTTTCCTCTCATAAAATCTATATATCCCAGTGTTTCTTTACGTCGTATCATCAAATATTCAACAACGCCGTTATTATTACGAAATGCAATAACGCCCAAACTTGTAATAGGCATCTTACAATTATGAAACATATGACCTATTTTTCCACAGTTATTGCAATAATTATTCGTGTTATTTTTTTTACTCATTATGCGATGTCTCTCTATTAATATTATAAGATAGTTCTATATAGTTTTCTTATGAAATTTGATCCAGCAGTTTGGGGACCTCATTACTGGTTCTTCCTTCATACCATAGCACAAATATACCCCGAATCTCCAGATAAAGCAACTAAAAGGAAGTATTATGACTTGATACAAAATATGCCCACATTTTTACCAATAGGAACAATGGGTAATAGATTTAGTGATTTGATAAATAAATATCCAGTAACACCTTATTTAGATAGTCGAGAATCGTTTGTTAGATGGATTCATTTCATTCATAATAAGATAAATGTTGTAATTGGAAAAGAAGAAATTACACTTCTTGAGTCAATTGACCGTTATTTTGAGCATTATAAAGCTGCACCGATTATTATGATGGAGAAACTGAATATTAAAAAACACCATATATACATTTCACTTTCACTAATCTGTATCCTATTGATTTATATTTATTCGCGCGATTCATAAAATGTAAGATAACTATATATAAACCTTATGCGTTTTGAAATAGTTATATTTTTAATAGTTGGATTTATAATAGCGAATATGTACACCGATGGTAAGTATATTCAACTATTAATATCGTGGAAAAAATACTTTCAAATGTTTGGTGTTGCATTTGTTGGTTACATGCTGTGTTGGTTATTTCGTAAAAATCCCGAACGCGCAAAAACTATGATTGTGGCTTCTAATGAATATTTAAAATATTTGCCCGTTGATAAAAATACATCCAGTTTCATTTCTCCTATTCTGGATTTTACTAGTAAATATGATTTTAGTCGGGGCGGAAATAATACTTCAACGAATAATAATAATATTAATATGATGCAGGGTCAATCCAATAATGAAAAACGTATTATGAATTCAGGTAAGCAATCTACAAAACGGTCAGTTAGTGAAACAAAAAAGAAATTTGTTGCCGCTAAACAAAATTGGCATTGTGGTAATTGTCGTAAGCAATTACCTGCGTGGTTTGAAGTAGATCACACTGTCCGCTTAGAACACGGTGGAAGTAATCATGTTGATAATTTAGTGGCATTATGTAGAGATTGTCACGGAGAAAAAACAGCAATGGAGAACCTGTAAATTACTTGTATATTTATTGGAATTTTATAGTTCTAGTATATATATATGTCATATATTACCGAAAAAATAAAAGGAATTGTAAAAAAAATACAAGAGAATACCGAAATAATGGCAAACCGATTTTCAACCAATCCTCTAAAATACACGATAATTGTTATATTAATATTTTTATTCTCATCTGTGATTTATTATACACCATATAATACTAAGTCAAACACATTTGACAAATATCAGGGTAATTATTATGCTTCACTAGTATTATTTGTATTATTATTCAGTTTCTATGTATTTAAATTTGTGTCTCGGAAGTATAAACAACCATTTTTCATATTAACCTCCATTTTTGTCTTTCTTATTATTGCATACCAACAAATTAGACGATCTGCTATATTCGGCATTGTTAATGATGGTGCAGGTAAATACTTATTACCTTTTTTAATTGGATTAATACCAGCAGTGTTATTATTTCGTTCTGTGAAAAGACACCTTACTAATATGGATGGTATAACTGGTTTTGTAATAAATTTTATTTTATACATACCCTGTTTATTCGATAATTTATTGGAATATTTGAAGGGACAATTCGCACGAACCTCTAATATTACATATGTATTATTAGGTTTAGAGGCATTATTAATAACTGCTTATGTTTTATTACCACCATTGGTTTCGAATATTGCCGTGGGAACAGATGCTTACCCGGTAATGAATGAAGCACGTTTCATTGGAGATAATGATAATGTTCAACTTGATTATAATATTAATGAAGATGTATATCCTCGTTCCAAGGAAGATTCGTCATTTGAGAAAGGAAAAAATAATTTTTCCCTGTCTATGTGGTTATATTTAAATTCACAAAATGAAATTGTACCTGAGAGTAAGATATTTTCTTATGAGGATATTGTTGATGAGGATATTGATGATAAGAATGTACACCCTGCGATATATTATATAGATCAGGAAAATGGCAAGAATAAGATAGGTTTCAGGTTATCGAATACAAACGACATGTCGTTTGATATATACATAGAATCACAAAAATGGAATAATATTGTTTTTAATTATAATGGTAATGTCGTTGATATTTTTATAAATGGCAATTTAGTTAAAACTCACATTATTGATAATGGAGTACAAATAACGGACAGTGATATTTTTAAATTCGGGAATAGGGAAATAGATGGTGCCATGTGTAATATAAAATATTATAAAAAACCTTTAACAAAATATCAAATAACTAGCATTTATAATCTATTAAAGGGACAAAATCCACCAATTAATAATATAATGTAAAAATATAGAATGAGTAACACAACAATAATTTTAGGAACTGTTCTAGTTGTATTAATTGTATATATGTTATTCCAAAGTTACTTTGATGGCGAACAAAAACTTGTAAGTCAAACATTACTAATTAATGCTCCTGATGGTACCAATGAAATATCAAAACCAAACCAATCTAACTTCTCTTATGGTGTTTGGATTTATGTATCTCAGTGGAAAGCACAGAACGAGCCAGTTGATACTAAGCTTGGCGAAGCTGAAAGGAGAATATTTGCACGTAATGATGAATTAGGTCTCTACTTGGAGGGCGATTCAAGTTTGACCGTTCGCCTTGCGGATATGAATGTACCTGGCATTATTAACGGCCCCAATGACGCGACCGGCGCCGCCGCCGACGCTGTCGAGGGTACGAATTACACCAAAATAGTACTTACCAATAATTTTCCCTTACAAAAATGGGTTCATGTTGGATTGGTAGTTGATGGAAAGAAGTTTGATGGTTATATTGACGGAAAGATGGTCAAATCTATTGGATTAACAAAAACGATTCAACCTGACATTGATGGAGAGGGGAAAGCGAGTAAGAAGTTGGAGTTCGGTAAAGTTAATAGCATGAAAGATACATTAATGATTGCAGAACATAAGCGTCGTACATATCCTATGGACCCTAAAGCAATGTGGGATTTATATATGGCAGGCAATGGTGTAAATGGTCTTACAAAGGCAGCAAGTGAGATGAACGTTAATCTTTCTATTCTCAAGGATGGCGTGGTAAGTTCCAAATTTTCATTACTGTAATTATTAACCTATATATTTATTTATCGTATATAAATATATAGAATGGATTTCAATAAACCAATTGGAGAACAATTAGGTAATAATGAAGCTTTATCAAATGCACAAGAAAAGGCTAGTAGCATGGTTGCTAATGTAGGCGATAGTGTTTCTGGCATGAAAGAAGGTTTAAATGATGCAGTTAGTGAATTTTCATCAAGTGGCATTGCTGATGTCGGATCTGCTTTTTTAGACACAAATAGCATGGTTGCAAAGTTTGTCTTCTTAATTGTTGTATTGATTGCCTTCTTTTTATTGATGAATTTAGGAATTTATTTTATTAGTTTGTTTACCACAGTGGATAAGTCACCTTATATTTTTAAAGGTATGTATGCTACAACTAAGAAGGTTCATATTAAACAAGACCCTAAGTTGAGTGGTTCAAAACCAATTTATAGGTCAAATGATGAGAATAAAGGTATTGAATTTACGTGGTCAAGTTGGTTAAAATTAGATACCGTTGATGGGAATGATGATATAAAACATATTTATAATAAGGGTAGCGAACCTCTAGAATTTAATGATGGTGGTGGTGGTGGTGGTGATAACTATGCTTTGAAAAATTGCCCAGGTGTTTATGTAACGAACAATAGTTCAGGCAATACTTTGCAATTAAAAATTAAAATTGACACAATCGGAGGAGGTGGACAGCCCATTATAATTAAGGATTTACCTATAAAACGCTGGTTTCATTTAGCAATTCGTCTTCAAAATAAAATTATTGATGTTTATATTAACGGAACTATTACTACTCGTGTTCCTTTTACTGAAGTACCCGATCAGAATTACGGTGATACGTTTATTGGATATCACGGATACGATGGATATGTATCAAATTTGAGATATTTTGATAATGCTCTTAGTGTATTCCAAATAAGTAATATTGTTATGTCTGGACCCAATTTAAGTAACCCCGAGGAGAATCAAGAAATCGGTAATGCGAATTATCTTTCTGGTTCTTGGTATACGAAAGATTCATATTAATAAGTAACTTTGAAATCATAATAATATACGTTTTCTATATATTATTATGTCTGGCACTTTATGTGACTTATTAGCACGAAGACGTGCAATACTTAATAATCGTAAAGCACCTATACGACTAGAAATAGAAAATCCTTATTTCGACAACGGAGTACGAAATAGTTTAACATCGCGCGACTTGGCTATGCGACGTAAAGCTGAAATACTCCAATATAATAATACGTCTAGTGTTCAAGGAAAATTAACACAAGCACAACAATATAAACAGACGGTGGAAAATATTGGGCGAACAAGCACCAGAATTGTGGACGCGACGGTATTCAATATATCAACTTGTCTGGATGATTTATATCTCACTACATCGTCTAGTCGCTCTGATGTTCCTGGACCACCAATAGATTTATCATATAATCCCTATGTTTCTTTATACGGATATTCTACGAGCGCCCAACAACTAGGAATTCCAAATATTGGTTCTCTAGATGCATGGACATTTAATACTGGAACAAATATACAAGCACCTAGTGGTGAATGGGTGACATTCATTCGTATATTTCATAATATTGATAATATCGATAGTGAACAAGAGAATAAAGATTATGAATTTGTCATGGATATTCCAATTGGATTATATGTTGCCGGTGATATATCAGGGGACGACATTACTCAATCTTCAAATTCTTCATCTATAAGTAATATAGAAGTTCGAATATTAGACCACTTGGGCAATGTTCTCGAATCAGAATCTGACTTAACAAATGAACAAATTACCGATATATCATTGAACTATGAAATTGACAGTTCAAATAATTTCTATGCAATTAAGTATTTGGGCAATTTATCTTTTTCACCTACATTAAATATAGAAACACTTTCTTATTATGAAATACAATTTAAATTTGGAATTGAAAATGATGACACTAATGAGTATGAATCCGATTCATACGTATCCTCTGTCTATATGAACCTGACGTCTAATAATGTCGATACCAGTATGAATATAACAACTGTCGGTCTTGTTGATGGCGATGGCTATGATTATTCTACTATGCCAACCTACACAGATTTTACAATTATAGGAACAGCACAAACTTAGATACAAATGCTGGGCATTCGCTTTTCATCAAAGAATAGAAAAACTTGTAATACCTCAATTTCTGCTATCATATCCATAAAAGATTCACATAAAAGAGAGAACCAACCAACGTGTAAATGGGTTGTATTCACTTTTAAAATTGTATTTATTTGCTTTGATCTTATCTTAGGAGTATCTATTTTCGCGATTTTATCACCCGAACTTAATGAATTCATATATTTATATTCACCATTACTCGTAATACGAGTTGGTGTTTGATTGTTCATATCACATAATGTCCATTCTTCGTCTAAACAAACATTCATCTTTTTGAATTTAAACATGCTTCCCATCGTTTTTCGCAGAGCATTCATTTGATAAATATTATTATACTTATCAAACATTTTAATTTATCCAATTTAATTTACTAAAGTGACACGCTGTTTATCAGGTAAGACGTTTGTAATCAGGTTCGGGTTCAGACAACTATCGTGTGTCGGGAATATCTCACCAGACATACATTTATCCGCGTCTTGAACCGAAGCACACGAACGTCTTTGGTTTTGGTCTCCCACTAAACACCAACTTGTTTTTTTATTAGATATAGGATTTTGAATATTGGTGTCACTAGTATCGGGTTCGGGTTCGTCTTTGGGTTCATCCTCTTTAGACGTTTCAATTTCGCTGGATACATTTGTTTGATGATCTCTCTTACTCGCATCAATCAATATATTTCCAACACTTTGGATTGTATCTTCAGCAATATCTATTCCTGTCTTTGCTGTATTACCTACAACATCACTCGTGGTGTTTATTGTTATTCCAGTTATGTACGCAAAGGCAGATAAAAAACTACCGATTAACGGTCTGAGTAAATCACCAAAGTAATCAACAATATTACTCATGAATTCTATTAAATTTACTCCTATCAATGAAAATGCCAACAATATTACTAAAATAAAAATTATGATGTTTTTGAATTCAAAACTGGGCATCGGTAATTCCGGATTAGGGTTCTCTTCAAGAATTGGAACATCTTCGGTAATGTTATCATTATTCATTTCATTTTCGGTTAAAGTTGTAGTCGTACTCATTATATAATAATCATATACTTTATTAAAATCATTTCGTTTGGAGTGGTTAAATATATTATACAAATAATTTAAAATGGCATCGTTTAAATTTATCGAAACCTTCTTCTTTTTGAGTTTAGGGATTACATTTGCACTCATTATTACTTTAGTTTATCATTTTAAAAAACGCATGGAAAGTATGGAAACAAGATGCGATACTATGTTTGATATTGTACAAAATTTAGCGAAAGAGGTATTGGAATTTAAAAATACAAATAATGAAGTAACACATCAACATTTATTTACACAACAACCTGACGAAAATGCATACGACACTTTAGATACGAATTTAAATTCGGGTATTGAAAATGTTACGTATGATGCTGTTACGAACGTGGATGATGTTTCCGATGCTTCTGGTTCGGATGATGATTCGGATGATGATTCGGATGACGATTCTGAGAATGATGACAATTCCGATGCTTCTGATGACGAAAACGGATCGGTCAATTTAGATGTTCTTGATGTAGATGAGACCTTTGATAATGGCAATAAAATAAATATATCAGATGATTCGGATGACAATAAAATTAGAGTAATAGATCTTAATGATCCAGATGTGATTCATATGTCACCTACAAATGAGGAGCATTTAGATAAATCTATATTTATTGACGAAGACGACGATGCACCAATTGAATTGAAATTAGATAATCAAATTGAAATTAACAAGGTTTCGAGTATTGAATCTGACGATGAAATCGACGATGAGGAAGAAGAAGACGACGATGATGACCAAGAAGATAATGACGATAGTAGTACAAGTAAACCAAGTAAAAGTGCTTTAAGAAAACTTAAAATAGCACAATTGAAACAAATGGCAACAGACAATCAAATCGAAATAGATGATAGTATGATCAAAAAAGATATCATTGATCTTTTACTTGCTAAATAAATCCTAGTTATATATATATATAACTAGAATGTCCTATAAAGCACCTACCAATTATGCTTCTTATGTAACTAAAGATACACCTTACAGTATGTTTTCATCTTTAGTCGCACCTTCACACGAACCTATTGTTAAACCCATTGCCAATCATAGTGGTGATGAATTGAAGGCATTTTGGCAACCCGAAGCAGTCGATAATAATAAATTATTACATGATTCTGGTATAAAAACCAATTCTGATTACCGTAAATACATGACACATAAAGCGACCATTATTCGCGACCATAATCATCGTGTAGCATTGAAATAAATCAACTGTAATAAGAAGCAAAATCGTCAGAACTAGAACTGTCGTCCAACATTAGCACATTTGAGCACGGTTTTATTCTAGGACGATTTCCACTTTTAACATTTTTAATTAAGGTTTCAAAATGTTCATTATTTGCAGATGTATATAATGAATTTAATAAAGTGTTAATCTGCTTGTCTGATTCAACGTCATAATAAGATATATCTATCCCCAAATTAATGTCATCTAACGCTACTAACTTATCATACATCTTATTCTGACTAATTTCAATCACTATATAGACACTTGTCCCCTCATACAACTCGTCGATGGATGCCTTATTACCATCTTCGTTAATTAATATATCTTTATTACTACTAATAACGCGTTTAACGTCTATTCCGTATGTTGGTATAAATGATAAATTAATATCAACTGCTTTTAATTTTATACTCGTTTTCTCTATATTTTCAGGTATTTGAATATAAAATAAAATGGTGTTCTCCGTATTCGAATCATAAACGCCGTAATTCATGCTTACTAATTATATATATACATCTATTTATATTACCAAAAGGTAATAAACTTATAGTTACAAATAATAGTAATATGCGAAATTTATGCCTTTTGCTATTTCATCTTTTCTCTTTGAATAGAACGACCCCCTATATACCAAATGAGGAATTGGTAACTAATCTACAAAGATACAATGCCACATTTGATAAACATAAAATTAATTACTATAATACAATTTTATATGAAAATAATTATGGTTGGATTAAAAATATGGCACAAGATTTATCACACAATAAAGATACCGTCGATGACTTAATTCAATCTGGTTCTATTGGATTACTTGTATCTGTAGGAAAATATAATACAACTGCAAATGTGCAATTTATTACATATAGCACCTTTTGGATTAGAGCATATATGTATTCTTATATAAGAAGCAATCGTCTCATCAGAGTGCCTGATTACATGCATAAACATTTGAAACACTTTAAAAATGTTGAACAAACCGATTTCAATTCGTTTAAAGAGTTGGTAGGTGACTCTAACATCAATGTTAATAATTTATGGGCCGCGCTTCAGTATTCGGGATTTCTATATAACGATATATCAAATAAAGGTATTATAACACATATTGAAAATGAAGCAGATACTATGATAGATGCTCTATATTGTGAGTTGGAGCGATTACCTATAGACGAACAAGAATTAGTTTACGCACGTTATCTTAGTACAGATAAGAACCAGTCGTATAAAAACATAGCCATGTTATACGGCGAGAGTAGAGAGACGTTAAGAAAACGTGTAAAAACAATTCTTCGTAAAATATCACGAAATCTTATTTGAAGTTAATTTATATAACTGTTTTGAATATTTTTCTATATAAACTTTTGGTAAAGTTTATATATAATGAAATTAGTTAGTTTTGACGTTGGTATTAAAAATATGGCATATTGTCTTTTTGATATATCAGGTGAAAGTATTAAAGTTGACGATTGGAATGTAATAAATCTCATGCCAGATGCAAATAAACAGGTAATTCTTTGCACGTGTGAGATTACTATAAAGGGTAATAAAAAGCGGAATATACCCGCTTCCGTGAAACCTTGTGGTAAAAAAGCAAAATATACAAATGGTGCATGGTGTTTTTGTGAACGCCACGCCAAAACAAGTAACTTATTAATGCCATCCAGTGCGTATAAAATTAGTTCATTGAATAAGTTGAAGTCCGATGAAATAAAAAAAACTCTCTCGTCATTTAATATTATACCCGAAACGATTAAAAAGAATGCTGTAAAACAATTAGTAGAATATTATGATAATCTGTCTCTGAAACCCATAAAAAAACCGAAAAATAATGCGTCTAATATAGACCTCATAACAATTGGTAAAAATATCAAGACCGAATTTGATAAAGTAGATTTTAAAAACGTTGAACGGGTAATTATAGAGAACCAAATTTCGCCTATAGCCAATCGCATGAAATCCATACAAGGTATGTTAGCACAATATTTCATCATGAGACACGAAACTATACAAATCGAGTTTCTATCATCGTCTAATAAATTGAAGGGATTTGAAAAGGCGCACGATAATTTGGATTCAAATTATAAACAGCATAAAATGGACGCCGTGTTCCATACAAAACGCATTATAGAGAACCCCTTCTTTAATGACTGGAAATCGCACGTTCTTAATCATAAGAAAATTGACGATTTAGCGGATGCATTTCTACAAGGTTTATGGTATCTAAATAAACATAATATAATTAATATTGCGTAGAACTTAAACATAAATTTTATATAATAATAATAATAAGTTATGGAAGCAATTGATTTAACCGAATTAGAACCTATTAACATTTCGCTTGGTGGTGGAGAAGCATCCAAATCCACCAATTCTCTTGGAGAAGGCATGGAGTTATTGATGAATGATAAAAAAACCACAGATACAAGTAAAACAAAGATAGATTTAGGTGATTTGGATAAGTTGGAGGAAGAATTGAATGATTTATCGACAATGAATGTTAAGGTTGACACAGATCCCAATATAAAGACTATGGATACCAATAATTCATTTGGTGGATTTGCCAAATCAATGTTTGGTATTAATGAGAATAAAAACGTTGAACCCGTAAAAGAGAATGATTCTAAACTTGGATCGTCCACAGCAGAGTCGATGGGTACACAAAGTAAAACGTGGGACGGGTTTTCTAAATTAAGTGGTTTGGGTGCTAGTAAGGAACCACAAATGTCCAATATGAATTCTATGACTGATCGCGAAAAGCGTAGAAAAAAGCGAACCATGCTTAAACATTTAGAAGACTGGCACGAAAAGGGGATTATTAAGAACATGTCAAAATTGAACATGGAGTCTAATTATGACGAAATTGAAGACGAGTATGAGGGTGCACTTGATGATAAGCGTAAGCGCGATTCCGTAAAGATACAACAAAATTGGCTTATTACTATGGTTAATACCATTGAGTATGGTAATTCTATGTTTGACCCGTTCGGTGTTTCTCTTGATGGGTGGGGCGAATCGATTGGGGAAGATATTGATAGTTATAATGAAATTTTCGAGGAACTCCACGCAAAGTATAAGGGTGGTAAAATGAGTCCAGAATTAAGTCTTTTACTTCGTCTTGGATTCAGTGCTAGTGTTGTTCATTTTAGTAATAAAGCTCTATCTACAGCAGCACCTGGTTTCAATGATGTTATCAAACAATCTCCTGAATTAATGCGAATGTTTACCGATGCTACTGTAAATTCTATGAAGGAAACTGCCCCTGGAATGTCTTTTGCTAGTGAGTTATTACAGCAAAATAAACCTGGTACAAACCGTCCGCCCCCAGCACCCGTCAAAACGCGTAATGAAGCTCCTCCGCAAAGACCCGGAATGAATTTCACTTCAAATGGAGAAACTGTTGGATCTACTATGTTCAGAGAATCGGGTGTTAATGTTAACTCACAGGCATCTGTCGACGAACCATCCGCGAGACCGGAAATGTCTGGACCACGAAACACCGATATCAATGATATATTGTCTGGTCTTAAAACGAAAAATGTTGATATCCGAAGTGACGCAAAGGATAGCGACTCGGTTGTAAGTCTTTCTAGCATCAAGGATATGAGTGAGACAATTCTTCCTAAGAAATCCAGTCGTAGAAAATCTGATAAAAATAGAAATGTAGTTTCATTAGATATTTAAGCCTTTCATCATGATGTATAATTTATACGTCATAATGTTGATTGTTTAATTGCGCTTCTGCTGTCTCTGTTTGTTACTCTTGTTCTGCTGTCTCTGTTTGCTGCTTCTATTCTTTCTTCCACCTTGCTGTTGCTTAGAGGTTCTACTCTTTCTTCCACCCTGTTGCTGTTGTCTACTCTTTCTTCCGCCTTGCTGTTGCTTAGAAGTTTTGTTCCTTTTTCCGCCTTGTTGTTGCTGTTGTTTGTTCTTGCGTTGTCCACCTTGTTGCTGTTGTTGCTGTTGTTGCTGTTGTTGCTGCTGTTGTTGTTGCTGTTGTTGCTGTTGTTGTTGCTGTTGTTGCTGTTGTTTGTTCTTGCGTTGTCCACCTTGCTGTTGTTGCTGCTGCTGCTGCTGTTGCTGCTGCTGCTGCTGCTGCTGTTGTTGCTGTTGTTGTTGCTGCTGTTGTTGTTGCTGCTGTTGCTGTTTATTCTTGCGTTGGCCACCGAACAATCCGAAGAAACCGTTCTGTTGCT
>Ga0257110_1000125_pt1 | contig 41178 bp, 43 predicted proteins | sample LP_taG_7_FD_190184 | JGI IMG/M metagenome (GOLD analysis project Ga0257110, IMG submission 190184) | Marine microbial communities from Northeast Subartic Pacific Ocean, Canada - LP_J_2015_P26_10m | ecosystem: Environmental > Aquatic > Marine > Oceanic | place: Canada: Northeast Subartic Pacific...
GTACGTTGGTTAAAGCTGGACATCAAATAGATAAATACAAAAAACTTGATAATAATAATCAACAAAATATTACATCCATTCTCGAGTCTGCCTTTCAAGGTAAATTAATTAATAATTATTTTAATAATGAAAAAAAAGACTTCTATATTAGTTCTTGCAATAGATCTTCGATAATTATTTCTTATGATCAGGACATTGCATACATGGATAAGTTTGCTGTTATAAGTTCTGCAAGGGGAGAGGGGCTAGGAGCTGCTATGTGGAATAGAATGAAAGCTGACCATAAAAAAATGTTCTGGAGATCAAGATCAACAAATACAATTAATAGTTTTTATAAAGATGTTTGCGATGGCTTTCAGAAATATGATGAATGGAATATTTTTTGGATTGGCATTAATGATCTAAAAGAACTTACTGGCTGCATTGAATACGCAGTAAGACAACCCGAAACAATTACTTATGAAAAATAAATTTAATATAGCTATGGTTGGAGGTAGGGGTTATGTGGGCCAAGAAATTATTGGTATTTTGAACAATCATCCCTTATTTATTCTATCTAAAGTTTTTTCAAGTTCTGCAGCTGGAAAATCTGTAAGTGAATATACAAAAGCAATTAATTTAAATTACTCTTTGCTTGAAGATTCTAATATAGATCTTGAGGGCATAGACTTAGTCATAATGGCATTACCAAATGATGATTCTTATAAATACATTAAATCAATTGATAAAAAATACCCCGATATAATTATCATAGATTTAAGTTCTGATCATAGATTTAATCCTGATTGGCAATATAGAGTGCCTGAAATTAGCAATCTACAAGCATCAAATAGAATAAGTAATCCAGGTTGTTACGCATCTGCAATGCAGTTCTCTCTAGAGCCTATTAAGGCATTAATTAAAGGAAAGGTTAGTTGTGTGGGTATATCAGGCTTTAGTGGAGCAGGAGCTTCTCCTAATGAGAAGAACGATCCAGAGAATCTTAAAGACAATATCATTCCTTATTCGCTATCCGGACATACTCATGAGCAGGAGGTTTCTTCATATTGTTATAAAGACTTATCTTTTAGCCCTCATGTAGGTAACTTTTTTAGAGGGATTCTGATAACTTCCCATATTGAGTTAAAAGATAAATACAGTAATGACAAAATAAGTTCGTTATTTAAAAATTATTATGAAAGCTCTAATCTTGTTAGTATTTCTGAACACATACCGATGATTAATAAGGTAATTAACTCACATAAAGTTTTTATTGGTGGCATTACTGTTGACGAGTCAGGTAAAAACTTAACAATATGCTGCGTCTTAGATAATTTATTAAAAGGAGCTGCTACTCAAGTTATACAGAACTTAAATTCAGCATGCGGCATAGACGAATTAACAGGAATTAACTATGAATAAAAAAATATGGAACACTAGTGGTGAAAAACAATCCAATGAGGTGGCTGCATTTCTAGCAGGCGAGGATATTGAATTAGATAAGTCTATTTTTATATATGATATTCAAGCCAGTATTGCTCACGTTAATAATCTCTTTTCCATTGGAATAATTAAAAAAGGAGAATCAACTAAAATAATTAAATCTTTAAAAGATCTAAAGAAAAAATTTCAGGAAGGCTCTTTTAAGTTAACTAATAAGTATGAAGACTGTCACTCAGCTATAGAGTTTTATCTAACAAAGGAGTTGGGAGAACTTGGTAAAAAAGTACACACAGGAAGAAGCAGGAATGATCAGGTAATAGTTGCTATGAGATTATTTGCAAAACAAAACCTTATAAATTTTAAAATAGAAAATAAATTGGTAGCTAAAACCTTATTAAAGCTTGCTAAAAAGCATGAAAATTATCAAATGCCAGGCTACACTCATCTCCAAAGAGCAATGCCATCTTCATGGGGGCTTTGGTTCTCTTCTTATGCTGAATCCTTTATAGATAATATAGATCTTATAAATAGCACTATTGACTGGATAGATTCAAATCCGCTTGGGAGTGCTGCTGGTTATGGAGTGTCTCTTCCTTTAAATAGAAAGCAAGTTACTAAAGAACTGGGATTTAAGCGAATTCAATTGAACAGTCTTTATGTTCAAAATAGTAGAGGCAAATATGAGATGCAGATTTTAAATACACTTAAGCAGTCCATGTTAGATATAAGAAAATTTTCATGGGATATGAGCTTATTTCTATCTCAGGAGTTTGATTTAATAGAGATCGATAGTATTTATCAAACAGGATCTTCGATAATGCCAAACAAACATAACCCTGATGTTATTGAAATTTTAAGAGCAAATTATTCAATTGTTGCTGGGCAGTCAGCTGAACTAGAAAATCTTTTATCACTACCTAGTGGTTATCACAGAGATCTCCAATTAACAAAGAGAAGCTTAATAGCGAGCTTTGAAGTCACTTCTAAGTCCCTAAAGATATTACCTAAACTTATTAACTCTATCAAAATCAATAAATCTAAATCAGAAAGTTATATCGATGAAGAGATGAAAATGACAGATAAAGTTTATGGTTTAGTATCTAAAGGAGTGCCTTTTAGAGATGCCTATACTGAAATAAAAAATACTGACGATCTCTCGGATTTTTCAGACTCAGATTATGCAAATTCGTCAGAAGGGTCGCCTGGTAATTTAAATCTCAAGTTTTTAGAAAATAGACTTAAAAAACAAAAATAGTATTTATATGGCCTTAGAAAGAAGTATGAAGCTTCCTGCAAGATTTCAGCTCATTATAATGTGTTTTTTTGCAGTTGTTATTTGCTATATGGATAGAGTTAACATTTCTGTAACTATTCTTGAGATGGTTAAAGAATTTGGGCTCAATGAAAAACAAAAAGGGTGGGTTTTAAGTTCAGTCTACTTAGGCTATGTAATTTCAATGAGTATAGGTGGAATTCTAGCTGATAAATATGGTGGAAAAATTGTACTGGGATGGGGGTTATTGCTATGGTCAATATTTACAATGTTAACGCCTTTTTTTGCTCATCACGGTTTCTTTTTTTTAATTTTAATAAGAGTTCTAATGGGCTTAGGTGAGGGTATTACCTTTCCTGCATGGCACTCAATGTATGCTAGATGGATTCCTTTTAAGGAAAGGACCAGAGCTATCGCAATAACCAATGCAGGGATTGCAACTGGAACTATAATTGCCCTTGTTGGAGCTGTAATTATTATGAATACTTATTCATGGGAATGGGTATTTTATTCTTTTGGAGCTATTGGGATAATCTGGTTTTTTGTCTGGAATAAATATGTTACATCTAATCCAGAGGATCATTTAACAATATCGAAAGAAGAACTTCACTTAATAAAAACAGAAGCACCAGCATCATCTAAGGCTGAAAAATTACCTTTTAAAAAGTTAGCTAGCAATCTTCCCTTTATAGCCATATGCGTAGCTTCATTTTGTAATGGCTGGGTACTTTTTTTCTTTATTTCATATCTTCCTAGCATCATTGAAGCAGATATCTCTATGGGAGGACTTGGAATTAGTGTTGACAGTAATATTTATATCTTATTAATTACAATACCTGCAATTGTTGGTGTTGTAACTTTAATACTTGGAGGGATTCTTGGAGATCACTTAATTAAAAAAGGCTACAAAGTTATTAATGTTAGAAAATCAGTTAATTCAATTGGATTTTTTGGATCTGCAATTCTTTTATTAATCATGTCAATGCAAGATACTCCTGCTGGATTAATTATTTGCTTATGCTTAGTTAATACATGCTCTGGAATTTGTGCTGGTGGGTTCAATGTAAATCAAGCAGATATAGGTCCAAAATATACAGGATCATTATTTGGTATTTCTGGTGCTATGGGTATTTTGGCCGCAATAATAAATCCTATTGTTGCTGGAATTATCTTAGATGAAACTAATTCGTATCTACTTTTATATTATATAAACTGCATCATTCTTCTCTTTGGCGGATTTTTCTATCTATTTTTTGCTAGCGCTGATAAACAATTTGAATAATTTCTCATTACAACATCAAAAAATTCTTAATATATTGATAGAAAGTCGTATGGAGTTATAATGATGGATGGAAACAAAATTAGAAATAGCAAAAAATTGGCTACCTAGATATACAGGCATGCCACTCGAAAAATTTGGTGATCATATACTGATTACAAATTTTAAAGATTACGTTACTAAGTTCGCTGATAGATTCTCTTCAGAAATATATGGAGAGGGTAGAGCTATGCAAGCAACAACAAATGATGACGGTTTAACAATTATTAATTATGGTATCGGGTCTCCTAATGCTGCAACAATTATGGATCTGCTAGTGGCTGTTAAGCCAAAAGGAGTTTTATTTTTGGGTAAATGTGGTGGCTTAAAAGGCTCTTCAGAAATTGGTAACTTTATCCTTCCTATAGGAGCAATTAGAGGTGATGGAACATCAAATGATTACTTTCCACCTGAAGTTCCAGCACTTCCGTCATTTAAACTTCATAAATTTGTTTCAGACATTATTATTGAGAAAGAGAGTGACTACAGAACAGGAGTTATTTTCACAACAAATAGAAGGGTATGGGAGCACGATAAGCCATTCTTAAAAAGACTAAAGAAAACAACTGCTATTGGTGTTGATATGGAAACTGCTACTGTTTTCTCTGTTGGGCACTACAATGAAATCGCAAGAGGTGCCTTGTTATTGGTTTCAGACGTTCCTTTAACTCCAGAGGGAGTTAAAACAGAAACCTCAGATAAAGAAGTAACCCAAAAATGGGTAGATCTTCATTTAGAAATTGGAATTAAGGCAATGACAGATATTGGTCAAAGTGGAGAAGAAATCAAGCATTTTAAATATTAAAACTTATTTAACTAGTTCCTGAAAGTAATCAAACACATCTTGCATCTTTCTGTCTCTTACGGTGGTCCATTCCTTAGTAGAAGAACTATTCAATAAATTTTTATTTTTATCAAATACCAATACTCTTGGTACTCCTTCTTCTTTAGCTACACCAAAATAGCTAATAAGATTCATATTTTTATCATATCGACCAACGTCTATATGAAGCACTTGATAGTGGTTATTCATAAATTTTTCTATTGAAGGAGTCTTTAATGTGCCAGATAAAATTCTGCAATCAGGACACCAATTGCCACCAAAAATAATAACGGGTTGCTTAAGATTATTAACAGCATCTTCAATAAAATCATTGACTTCGACTTCGCTATAAATAAGTCCATTATATGGAAGAGGAAGAGGTATCTTTAGAACATCTTCTGAAGAAATTTGTATATTCTTAGCATTAATCATTGTGCAAATTAAAAACAGGTATGAAATAGATAAATATTTAATTAAACTCTTAATCATGGATAATTTATTAAAAAGATATTGTGTAACTTGTCAGGGAGCATTGCAATAAAATAATGATTTGGCTAATTAGATTTTATTTATTTTTTATGGCAATAACTTATTTGCTAATTGGGGTATGGGCAATATTAGATCCTCTCCTTGGAGCATTAGATACTGGAATGCCTTCTTTTTTGGAAGCTGTTGGGCTTAATATTTCATCTGAAATTGGATACTCTGAAATAGCTGGCTTATATGGTGGTCTTAATCTTGGTATAGGTTTAATGTGTTTGATTGGAATTTTTAAATTTAATATTGGAGTTTTTGCCATAAAGTTTTTAACTTTTTTAACTGGCTCAATTGCTGCAGGTAGAATAATCTTTTCATTACTTCCCACAACTCCAGGGTTTTATAATTCTTTCTTTATTTTTGAAGTTTGTGCCTTATTAATAGGCCTAACTTTTTTATACTTTATAAAAAAATCAAATCAAATTACTTAAATTCAAAATATATCCTAAATAACCAGCTACAAATAAACATCCTATAAATTTTATAAAATTTATATTGAGCCGCGAATAAGAATAAGAAGCAGCAACAACGACAAACAAAATCGTAGCAATAATCATCACCAAGTAATCTCTTGAGAATATCGTTGAATGAAGGGTTGTATCTGAAAAGATACCAATGATGGGAACAACAAGTGCAATATTCATCACATTTGATCCAATAACATTACCAATAACCATGTCATTCTTATTCTTCATAATTGCAGAAATAGTAGCAGCCAATTCTGGAAGACTAGTGCCAATAGCTATAATTGTTAATCCAATTATGAGTTGAGGAACATTAAGCATAATTGCTATTTTTTCAGCATGTATAACAGCAAAATTAGATCCACCAATTAATGCTAAGAGACCTATAATCAAAAAGAATATTGTTAAACTGATCTTAAAATCAGAACTTCCAACAATTTCTTTTTCATCATCAGCTCCCCGACCAATATAGGTAACATATATAAATGCTAGAAATAAGCCTAAAAATATCCAACTTTCAGCACTAGTTATTTTTAAATCAACAAGGCTAATTCCAAGGATTATAGCTCCTAAAATAAAAGGAACAAATTGAATAAAAGGTGTCTTTGCTGGTCTTGTAGATAGCCCAATACAAGAAACACCAAATATTAAGGCAATATTTGAAATATTAGATCCAACAACAGTTCCCATTGCTAGTTCTTCGGTTCCATTTAGCACAGAAGATATACCAACAAAAATTTCTGGTGCAGACGTTCCTAAAGCAACAATAGTTAAACCTATTGTCAATTCACTTAATCCTAATTTCTTTGCAACTAATGATGAGTTATCTACAAATTTATCAGCACCCCATACGAGAACTGCTAAAGAAATTGCTAAACAAGTTAAGTGGTATAAAAACATAGCTTATTCTATCACTTAAAATTTTATTTTCTGTATGTGTTTAATCGCACAGCTTATAATAAATAATAAGCTATTAATTGAATATATATTCAATATATAATTGTGAAAAATTACATTAGGACATACAAATGGAAATCAATAATTTATTTAGCGTAAAGGGAAAAGTGGCGGTAGTAACTGGAGGTTCAAGGGGAATTGGCGAGATGATTACTGCTGGATTTCTTGCGAATGGAGCAAAAGTATATATATCAGCAAGAAAAGCACCAGCACTGATAGAAAAAGCCAAGGAACTTTCTGAACGTTATAACGCTGAATGTATAGCTATTCCGTGTGATTTGTCCACGATTGAAGGAATTGAGTCATTCACTAAAGTTATAGAAGAAAAAGAGGGCACTATTGATTTTTTAATTAATAATGCTGGGGCAGCTTGGGGAGAACCTTTTGAGAATTTTTCAGAAGCAGGATGGGATAAGGTTATGGATCTAAATGTTAAAAGTATGTTTTTTATGACTCAAAAAATGACACCTTTATTAAAACCAAATGCATCAAATGAAGATCCATCTAGAGTTATCAATATTGGCTCTATAGATGGTTTAAATGTTCCAATGTTCCCAACATTTTCTTACAGTACATCTAAAGCAGCTGTTCATCATTTAACTAGAGTTCTTAGTGCTCAACTTGTTTCACAAAATATTTTAGTAAACGCTATTGCCCCAGGACCTTATCCAAGCGCAATGTTAGGATCTGCTGTCCAAGGTGATTATTCTGAAATTGAAAAGAAGAATCCTAGAAAAAGAGTCGGAAGTCCAGAAGACATAGCTGGTTTGGTAATATTCTTATGTTCAAGAGCTGGAGCATATACAGTTGGAGAAACGATTACCTCTGATGGAGGAATAGTTAAGACCTCAGGCCACAACCTGGGATAGTTGATAGTTATTTCTTTGCGTCAATAAAGGCTTTTATTATCAAGTCTTTCATCCAAAGATGGCCTCCGTCACCTTCGTCACTTTTATGCCATATCAAGAAGTATTCCATTGATGGGAGCTTAGTAGGAAATTCTATAAAAGGTAAATTATGAGACTTGGCAAAGCTTCTGGTACCCATTAAAACAAGATCAGTTGCTCTTATAATTCCTGGAGCAATAAGGAAATGTTGGCATCTCAAAGCAACCTCTCTTCTGTAACCAATCTTATCTAGTTCTACATCTATTAGATGAAGGCCTCTTTTTCTGTTAGAAACATGTAAGTGTCTCTGCGCAAGAATATCATCTACTGATACTTCACTTATTTCAGTTAGAGGATGTCCTTCTCTATGTATAACAACAAAATCATCTTCAAATACTTTATAAGAATTAATTTCTTCTGATTCAGGTATTACAGGATCAACAACAAAATCTAAATTATTTGTAGCAAGTGCGTGAACTTGATCTGCTCTGCTGTATGCATAACTTCCCATAGAAATAAATGGAGCACTCTTATCTATCTCATTCATAATAAAAGGAAGAACTCTGATTTCAGAAATATCACCCAAGGAAAGTTTAAAATTTCTGTTTGATAGTTTATGTTCAAAAGTATCTGGCTCATTAACACTTGCCTGCATAAGAGATAAAGCATTTTGAATATCATTAATTATATTTTCAGTTTTTTGAGTTGGAACCATTCCTGATCCAGTTCTTATAAATAATTCATCCCCAAATCTTTCTCTTAATCTTGAAAGAGCATTACTTACCGCAGGCTGGGTAATACCAACTACTTCAGCTGCTTTGGTAAGGCTACCTTCGGTATATATAGCATTAAGAATTACAAATAAATTTAAATCAAAAGAACTAATTTTCATATACGCCTCATTAACATTAATAACGAACAATTGCTTTGCATTTTTAGATATAGATTTGTTATCAACATAAAGCTATTATATCTAAGAACACTAATCGCACTATTCACCACACTTATAATGGTAACAAATATAGCAATATAAAGGGAGATTTTTAAATGATAGCTGAACTAAGACCCGTCGCTCAAGATTTAATAGATAGAGTTAATGATTTTATTGAAAAAGAGGTAGCTCATAATGAAAGTCTTTATGAAGAGCAATCAAAAGATAAGAATGGTACATGGGTAGTTCCACCTATTATGGAAGAAATGAAGGTCAAAGCTAAGGCAGCTGGACTCTGGAATCTATTTTTACCTGAAAGCAAGAACGGCGCTGGCCTAACAAACTTTGAATATGCTCATTTAGCAGAAATAATGGGCGCATACGGCATTGCCTCTGAGGTTTTCAATTGCTCTGCTCCAGATACTGGAAACATGGAAGTGCTAGAAAGATATGGAAATGAGGAACATAAAGAGAAGTATTTAAAGCCTTTATTAAATGGGGAAATGCGCTCTGCATTTGCAATGACTGAGCCAGGTGTTGCCTCATCTGACGCAACTAACATTGCTTCTTCTGCAGTTCTTGATGGGGATGAATATGTTATAAATGGTGAAAAATGGTGGACCTCAGGAGCTGGGGATCCAAGATGTGAAATTCTTATTTTTATGTGTGTAACTAACCCAGACAATCATAGACATCAAAGACAGTCTCAAATCTTAGTACCAATGAATTCAGAAGGTATTGAAATACAAAAAATGATGCATGTATTTGGTTATGATGATGCGCCACACGGCCATGGTCATATTAAATTTACTAATGTAAGAGTACCAAAGGAGAATCTTTTATTAGGTGAAGGAAGAGGTTTTGAAATAGCACAGGGTAGATTAGGACCTGGCAGAATTCATCATTGTATGAGAGCCATAGGTTTAGCAGAAAGAGCATTAGAAATGATGTGTAGACATGGCATGGAGAAAGTTGCTTTTGGAAAACCTTTAGTTCAACTAGGTGGAAACATGGACCTTATTGCTAATTCAAGAATTGAAATCGATCAAGCAAGATTATTAACTTTAAAAGCTGCTCATATGATGGACACAGTAGGTAATAAAGTTGCTGCAAGTGAAATAGCACAAATTAAAGTAGTTGCACCAAATATATGTTGCGATATTTTAGATAGGGCTATTCAAATGCACGGTGGAGCAGGGGTATCACAAGTTTACCCACTTGCTGCCATGTATGCTCATATGAGAACTCTTAGACTTGCTGATGGTCCTGATGAAGTGCATAGAAGAGCTGTTGCAAGACAAGAACTTGGCAAATATATATCTCCATAAATTGTCAGATAAAAACTTAATATTTTATGATACTGAAACGACTGGAATTCTAAAAGATTTCAGTCAGATACTTCAGTGCGGCTCTGTTCTCACAGATGAAGAGCTAAATACGTTAGGTGAGCAAAATATAGGATGCGCTCCATTGCCATGGGTTATACCTCAGCCAATGGCAATGATAACTAATAAGAAGATTGATCTTTTTAATTCAAACGTATCTCATTATCAGATGATGAAGGACCTTCAAATGCAATGGAAGCAATGGTCTGCTCAAAAACCTGGAATTTTTATAACTTATAACGGACATGCTTTTGACGAAGAGATGGTCAGAAGGCAATTCTTTTGGAATCTATTAGAGCCATACACCACAAATACCAATGGAAATGGCAGATTGGATTTAATGTTAATGATTCATAACATAGCAGCCTTCTTTTCTGATGAAATATCCATGCCTTTATTTGAAGGAGGCCCAGGAATTAGTTATAAGCTTGAACATTTAGCTATAGAACACGGTATAGATGCTGGAGATGCTCATGACGCCATCGCTGACTGCAATTTAATGATAGAGATGTGTAGAATCATAAAAGAGAGGCTGCCTGAAGTTTTTCAATCTTTTGTAAATATCTCTACTAAACCTGGCGTAAAAGAATTACTTCATTCGGAAGATTTTTTAGCTCTTGGTGAAATACATAGAAGGCATACATTCAGATATCCAGTTGTAATGTGTGGAGCAGATGCAAGCAGGCCAAATGAAATAGTATTTTATGACCTTAGTTATGATCCTGATGATATTTTAGAATTAGACTTTACTGAGATTAATAAACTGGTTCAATCAAAAGGTAGAGATGGTCCTTTAAAGAAATATAAAATAAATAAAACGATACCCATATGCTCTCATAAGCATTTAAACAATGTAGATGCTTTTGATATCGAATTTTCAGAGTTACAAAGAAGAGCAGAGATAGTTAGATCTGATAAAGATTTTCAACAAAAAGTCTCTCAAGCTATGGAAGATAGAATGATGAGCTTCCCTGAATCTGATTATATAGAAGGCACAATTTATTCAGGTGGATTTCCTTCAAATAAAGACAAGGATTTAATGCAGCAATTTCATATGTCTGATGACCCGCTGCATTTAATAAAAATATCAAGAAACTTTGAAGATGAGAGGTTAAGACTTTTTGCTGAAAGAATCATATGTTATCAATATGCATCAGATATACCTGAAGATATTAGTAAAAGATATCGAGATTTAATCCATGAAAGAAATGGCACAGATGGTGCATGGGGCTCAATAGGTAAAGCATTATCACAGATTGATAAATTAATGGATGAAAGAACCGATGACGAGAGTCAAGAAATTCTAAAAGCAACAAAAGAAAAGATAGAGTCTATGAAGATTGGCTAACAATAAACCTATATTAAATAAAAAAGAAAAATGTATAATGCTTCTCTAAACCCTTTATCTAATGGGTTCTAGTAGATATAGACCCGTAGCTCAGTTTTGGTTAGAGCGCCGCATTGACATTGCGGAGGTCGATGGTTCGAGTCCATTCGGGTCTACCAGTTTAAATTAGCGCATCAATCTCAATAATCAACCGAACACAAAAATAAAGACAATGCTAAACTTCCTCCATTATTATTTTTTGATTAACTTTTATGTACCTTCAAGTATGCAAGTAATGTTTAGATCATTAAATATTTATAACTATGACAATAATTAAAGCAACCAACCTTGTTAAGACATATAAAGATTCAGAAGATTTAAATACATCTTTCAATGCAGTGGATGGAATATCTTTATCCATTAACGCAGGAGAAATTTATGGAATTTTAGGTCCTAATGGAGCAGGAAAAACTACAACGCTAGAAATGCTGGAGGGCCTAAAAGATATAGATGGAGGTACAGCTTTCATCAACTCAATAAATGTTAGCAATAATCCATATGAAGTTAAACAAATTATTGGAGTTCAACTTCAAGCAAATGAATATTTTGATAACATGACCTTATCCGAACTGCTCAATCTATTTAGTGCCTTATATAGCTCAAGAAACAATCCCAAAGACCTCCTCAAAAAAGTTAATCTAGAAGATAAAGCTAACGCTATGGCTAATGAACTTTCAGGAGGACAAAAGCAAAGATTTTCTATTGCCTGCGCACTCGTTAATAATCCATTAGTACTATTTTTAGATGAGCCTACCACAGGATTGGATCCGCAAGCTAAACGTAGCTTATGGGACTTGGTAATAGAGTTAAACAAGACTGGTATGACTATAGTGCTAACTACTCACAATATGGAAGAAGCTGAAACGCTTTGCCAAAGGATTGCTATTATGGATTTTGGCAAAATTATTGCTGAAGACACTCCTGAGAATTTAATTTTACAACATGCTCCGGTTAAAGAGAGGGTAGTCATGCACGGCAATATGGAAGATGTTTTTATTACTTTAACTGGCCATGGGCTGAGGGATTAAGATGTTAAATAAACCTCAAGCCTATTTAACTAAGGTATTTATTCAAATTTTTTTAAGGAATAAACAGTACATTGTTTTTAGCCTTATCTTACCTCTTCTAATTTTAGCAATAGTGGGACTTAATGATGGTGACAATGATCCTATAGAAATTGGTATAGTAAATAACTCCAAATCAAATTTATCACAGCAGTTTGTTGATCAATTAACCTCTAATAACTTATTTAATATTATTCAGGGTAGCGAGGAAACACTTCGAAATGAATTGGTTAACGGTGACTTGATGATTGTTCTCATAATTCCAAGTGCTATGGATGATAAAGTTAAGTCATCAAACATCAAGCTTCTAGTAGATAAATCCCAAACCCAATTTATTCAAACCATTGAGCCAATTCTCAATCAATCTCTTTTAAGTATTGAGCGAGAAATTACTGGAAGAGCCTCTATGTTTAACTTAGTAATTGAAGATGTGAAATCAAGAACTCTGAGTTACATTGATTTTTTGCTGCCAGGAATAATGGCCTTTATGCTTATGAACTTAAGTATTGCTGGAAGTGGTTTCAATGTTGTCGAATTTAGGAGAAGAGGTATTCTTAAACGTTTATTTGTAACTCCAATAAAGCCTATTGATTTTGTTTTAGCAATTGTTATAGCTCGAATGGTAATTGTTTTAGGTCAACTTAGTATTATCTTTGGTTTTGCATTGGCAATACTCGATGCAAATATAGTTGGCAGTGTTTTTAGTCTATATTTTGTAATAATGCTAAGTGTCCTTATGTTTTTAACTCTAGGTTTTTCAATTGGGAGTCTTGCAAAAACACAAGAAAGTGTCGGTGTATTGGCTACTATATTTATATACCCTCAGCTAGTTTTATCTGGAATTTTTTTCCCTATAGAGACTCTTCCTGAATATATACATCCATTTGCAGAGTTGTTGCCATTGAGTTTAGTAGCTGATGCAATGAGATCTATAGCCAATGACGGCCTAGAACTCATTGATATTTATGCCAACTTCATTGGTATAGGAATTTGGATAGTGATTGGAATGCTTATCTCAACAAAACTGTTTGTATGGAAAGAAGTAGCTGGTTAATGCCTAACCCCAAATCTTTATTTTTAAAGTTGATTGATATACGAATCTAATCTGTCTTTATTCATCACAAAAGAGGCTTTTTTAGCTTCGGCAGCTGATTTAACATTAGTAATATTAGACATATCGTTACCAACCCTAATAACACCAACCATAGCCATCATTGAGTGTGGTGTGCACTGATAGGCATAAACACCAGGAATATCAAACGTCACTGTGATATCTTTACTAAGATCACTGTTCCATGATTGAGCACCTGCTGGAATCATTCCTGCCATTGATGCTGAATTATGTGCAGCATCAGTAGATTCAAAAGTGACTGAATCTCCAACTGCTACATTGAGAACTGCTGGTTCAAAAACCATATAGCCTTCGGTACCTTGATTTAGCATTTTTACAGTATGTTCAGCACTATGAATACTAAAGTTTATTGTAAGAATTAATGTAAAAAGTAATTTTTTCATAAAAAAGTTCCTGTAAATATTATTAATGTTGTAACTATAGAAAGAAATAAAAACCCTAGTAAAACAGCTACAACAAAGATTTTTATTGGAGAGGGAATAAAATTTTGCTCTGCGGCTCCAACTCCTATTAAAAGTTTAAATATCCTAACCAAAAATTAAGCCAGTTATATACATAGAAGCAAGCATAAAACCTAACACCACAACCTGTATTAAGCCTGGAATTGCAACAAGAAGAACTAAAGGGTCAAACTTCATGGCCATAAAATAGTCATTTTCATTCCATGCTGCTGTTTCTTCTGGGGTTGCGTTACGAACTTTAGTGTTCATTTATATGCTCCAATAGTTGTTAAAACGTTACTATTATATATATTTATAATCACATATCAATACTATTTATATATATATTAAGTAATATTGTAAAATCTTAATTTTGTAGCAAAAAGAAGTGATTACACATATATAAAAACTATATATAATCTTTTGATACGCCAAGGAGATATTCGAATGAATCACATAAAAAAATTATATATTTTTATAACTTTACTAATTGTTCCATCAATCAATGCATTAGATTTATATTATCCCAATGAAGTATGGGAGGAAACATCACCTGAAAGCCAAAATGTTGACTCTGTTAAAGTTCAAAAATTAATTGATTTATCTTTTGAAGATGATTCAACAATGAGCGTCTTAATAATTAAAAATGGAAAGATAATTGGTGAAAAGTATGCTGAAGGCTATGACTTAAATTCATATGGCACTTCATGGTCCATGGCAAAAAGTTTTTATGCTGCATTAATAGGTATCTCTATTGAAAATGGAGAAATAAATAGTTTAGATGATCCTGTTTCTGACTATCTAGATTATTTTAATGATGAAAGATCTGATATTACTCTCAGAGATTTATTAGACATGTCTAGCGGGCTTGAATATCCAGAACATCAACATGAAAAAATGTTCTTTTGGAAAGATCATGTTGAGTATTCAAAAAATGTTGGTGTTGAAAAACCCGCTGGAACTAAATTTGAATACAATAATGTTAATTCAATGTTACTTGGTGAAATTCTTCTATCTGCAACTGGCATCAAAGCAGATACATTGCTTAGAGAAAGAATATTAAATCCTATTGGTAACTCAGACTACAAACTTTGGAGAGATGAAGTTGGCAATGTTTTAACTTATTGCTGCATGGATATGTCTGCAAGAGAATATTCAAGATTTGGTTTGTTATTTGCTAGAAATGGCAATTGGGATGGTAACCAAATAATTAGTGAAGATTTCGTAAATGAAACTTTTCAAACTGTATGGGAAACACCAAACTGGTGGACTGATAGCAAGAGATGGTATTCATTGCACTGGTGGGTATCTAAATATGATGATGAGTCAAAGATATTTAATGCTAGTGGTAGATTTGGTCAATATATTTTTGTTGATAGAGAAAATGACGTTATATTCACAAGGCTTACAAAATATAATAATACTGACTTTGGTTCTCAGCAAAGATGGGGAATACTTGGAAATATTGTGAAATGGATGGGCATAGAAACTGCAATAGGTGTTTCAAGGTTCTTACTTAATATTGGTCTTGTAGAAAGAGGTCCTGATGTAAATGCTCCCAACACTGAGCAAGAAGGGAGTTCTAAAGAATTTTATGAGAAGTATCCTGAAATTATTGATGCTATGGCAGATTTAAGTAGAGACTAAGAATTATTTTCTTCTTTTTTTGTTAAGTAGGAAGCCATATCACGCTTCCATTCTTCTAAATAATAACCGTCATTACCTTGTTTGTTGAGATAGCCATAGAACACTCTTCCACTTTCATCTTCAAATCCAGGTTCAAATGGCTTTCCGGTTAATCTGTTTGGTCTTTTGTATCGCTCATCCATTATTTTTTATTACCTCATTGAATATTAAGGCAACTGTTGTAGCTACCGTTTTTGGATCCTCCTTAACAAAAAAGTAATCATCAACTAATGAAAAAATTTTATAATGCGGTTGTTCTGAAAATCTAACGCCATCTTCAAATGAGGTAAATGCTACAGTTTTTTTATTATTATATTTCTTAAGATTATGCTTTTTATCATGCATAAGCACACAAATTTTTTTTATATTTTTAAGGTACTCATCTAAAGTTTCATCCTCTTGCATTAATGGAAATTTCATTAACTAGGTCCAAACAAATAATATCATTGGAATAGATACTGTAATAATCAAGATATCTAAAGGCAAACCTAGTCTCCAGTAGTCAGTAAATTTGTAGTTTCCTGGCCCCATAATTATTGTATTGCATTGATGGCCTATAGGCGTCAAAAAGGCACAGCTAGCTCCAACAGCAACTACCATTAAAAAGGGTTCAATATCATAACCAAGCTCAATAGCTATACCTGCCGATATTGGTGCCATAATAACAGCTGTCGCAGCGTTATTAATAATGTCAGTTGTTGCCATTGTGACTATAAGTATCAAAAATAGAAGCCAAAATAAGCTCATATTTGTAGCGTAAAATGATATATTTGATGAAATGACATCACTTAATCCAGTTGTCTGTAAGGCTGTTCCAATAGGTATCATCGCAGCAAGCATAACTATTATTGGCCAATCAATGTCTCTATAAAAGTTACTATCTATAATTCTTATTCTTGCAAAGCCAAGGACACATAATAAAAAGGCTGCAGCAGTTGGAAGAATATTAAAAGCTACAAGTGCAATAGAAGTTGAAAAGAATATCAATCCTTTAAGAAGTCTACTTCTACTAGGTATTGTTTGGAGTTCTCTTTGTCGTAAGGGCATTAACCCTAAATGCTTAATTTTATTAGTTACATCCTCTTCATCTAAATCTCTGACACCTAAAAGCAATACATCTCCTGCTTTAAAAGTTTCCCTTGTAAGCCTTGTTCTGTATTTAGCTCCTTTTCTCCATAAGCCCAAAAGATTTAATTCTTCATAAGCAAGCTTCAAGAAAAACTCATATTTTCTTCCTATTAACCTTGAGCCAGGAGTTATCATTGCTTCAATCTCTTCCAAATCCTCGTCCTCAAAAGAGTGAAGTTCTTTTGGTATGGAAAAATCAAATATGTCTAAAATTGTTGACACTTCGTCAGGAGGAGTCTTTATAACTAAAATTTGACCTTCTTTGATTCTTAAATTATTTGCAACTTTCTTTACTCCACCAGATTCGCTAACTATTCCAAGCACTTCGGTATCTTCTCCCGCCTCTTTTTTAAATGCAGATAATGTCATTCCAATGGCTGAACTAGATTCATTTACCAGAACCTCAAACAGATAACCTTTTAAATCGATAAGTGAAGAGCCAGAATTTGAATTCTCTCTTAGTTGAATAAATTTATTTCCTAATATTGAAATAAATAAAATACTTAAAACCGTTACTGATAATCCTACATAAGAGAAATCAAAAAAGTTAAAACCACTATCAGAAATTGTAGATTTATACTCAGAAATAATAATATTTGGAGGAGTACCAATCGTTGTATTCATTCCTCCTAAAATACATGCAAAAGCAAGAGGCATTAAAAATCTTGATGGATGCCAGTCCATTTTTTGACATATATTTAATGTTATTGGTAAAAGGATGGCTAATGCGCCGATATTGTTGATAAATGAAGAGAGTATTGCTGCAATAAAAAGCAAGCTAATTAAAAATTGAAATTGTGTAAATGATTTCCCACCTATAATTTTACCAACTAACCCTGTGAGACCTGAATTTTTAAGTCCCTGACTTATTATCAAAACCAAGGCAACTGTAATTACTGCTGGGTGTGCAAAGCCATTAAATGCTTGATTCGTAGGTATTACACCAAGAATTATGAGAACAACTAATGCACTAGCAGCTAGGGCATCGTATCTGAACTTTCCCCAGATAAATAATCCTAGTAGCGATAGAATTGTTATGGATAATAAATATTGATCGCTCATTTCTAAATCTTTTAATGCTTATTCAGGCATGCTCTCAACATAAAGTGATGTAGAAGGGTAAGCAAATTCAGATTTATTAGTTTTAACTATTTTCATTATATTAAATATTAAATTTTCCTTAACCTCATTATATGCAGCAAAACCCATAGGATCAGAATAACCAACTATTAGAACATCAATTGAGCTAGCTCCAAGTTCGACAACACGAACCACTGGATCTAAATCAGGGTCGGATGAAAAATCATCACTATTAAGTATATATTTCTTTATTTCAGACCTAATGGCCTCAAGCTGTTCCACTGAGGTCGAATAAATGAGATTAATCTTCCAATTAATTCTTCTATTAATCATTTCTCCATGATTAATTACCTTTACATCAGATAGATCTTTATTTGGTATTGTCATTGGAGCTGTATCAAATGTTCTAATAACAGTCGATCTGAAACCAATTGTTTCAACAATTCCATGAAGTTCACCAGCTACCTCAATTCGATCTCCTGGTTGAAATCTATGTTCACCAATAATAAGTATCCCAGCAATCAGATTTTTAAAGAAATCTTGTGCGCCCAATGCAACAGCGACTGAAAATAATCCTAGACCTGCTACTAAAGGACCAATTTGAATTCCAAATATATCAAGTATGATCGCAATACCAATTACCCATACCAAAAACCTAGATGCTCTTTCAAGCCACATCTGCATAGAGGCAGTGAGCCAAGAGCTTGTAGATAAAGCTTCAAATATTGGTTTAACACTGTTTGCTAGAGCACTAAATATTGTAAATATTACAAAAGCCTTAACAATACTTGATGCTATGTCACCAACTAGACCGGAAATCGGTAATATTAAAGTACAAAGATATAAAGCTATAGTGACTGGTATCAATCCTATTGGTTTCCTAAGTGCGTTTAAAATTTCATCATCAATTTTTGATTCTGTTTTATCTGCAAGCTTTCCAAGTGCGTTCAAAATCACTGAGATAATAAAGCCCCTTAAAAGAAAGGCCAATAAAATAACACCCAAAGAAGTAATTATTGATCCTAGATCTATTCCCAGAAATCCAGTATTCCAAACATCTTTTACTAAAGTAATAAAATCATTCATATTTATATCTTTATTTATTAATATTTCTATTTTATAGGGATTTACTCAAATTAGGCAAAGCTACCCGTTTTTTTATCTAGCCAATCTATCTTTGAAAAAGTAGGGCAAATAGATTAAACAAAATATAGCTATCCCGATTGGAGTTGTATAAAGCAAATGGAATGGTGGTTCAGGGAACATATCCATCAAACTTGCACCAGCAGGTTTTTGCATTAAATACCAGTAATTAGCTGGCTCTCCAAGCATGAGATTAATAACATAGATTATTGGAGTCAATATAAATAAAGTTATTAAAGTGACTGTTAATATATCTTTAGCATAAGGTCTATTTCCAAGCACAATAGTTGCATACATAATTCCAATAACAATCATTCCATGACCAACCATAAAGAATAAATAATCAAGATCATGAAAAGGAATGTCTGGTGTAAGAATTGCCATTGTGGCTCCGCCCAAGCCCCAAAAGAAAGCACATTTATAGAGTATTTTTTTACCCCCCAGAAGGAACCATGCTAAGAATATCTCAGACAAATCACACATGTGAAGAGGTATTACTTCTACCCAATTGTAGGGATTCTGGAGCAAGTATAAGTCTTTATATGGAGAGATAATTACATGAGCAAGAATTACAAAAGCAATAATCTTATTCATTAAAGCTTTAGCATTTTCAGACTTATTTTTATAAGAAAGAGGAAAAAATATGGATATAAGTATTACGGCAACAATAGTAACTAAATGAATATTTCCAAACATTACAAAAGGACTAGCATTCATATAACTGCTCCATATATTTTATGAGTATGACAATTATAGGTTTTTTTTAAGATTTGTTAACTATTGATGACGTTCTTGTGCTTTTTTACAAACTATCAATAATAATTTGCTCAGTTAAAATTGCTGGTAATAACTTAGATTCTTGCATTCCTGGCTTCCAGTAAACATATAAAGGAACGCCGCTTCGACCATATGTATTCAACACTGAGAGAATTTCCTTATCTCTATTTGTCCAATCAGCAACAATATATTCGATATCATTATCTCTTAAATAACTTTTAACTTTTGGTCTTGATAAAGCAATTTTATCGTTTGCTTGGCATGTAATGCACCAGGCTGCAGTAAAATTAATTAAATATGCTTGATTAGCTAATTTAAAATCTTTTTCAGTATCCTTATCCCAATTTACTAAATTAGCATTAGTATTCATTTGATCTTTGTTATCAGTTAAATTTGCAATAGCTGAAATTTGATAACCAACAATTAATATTATTAATAGTATTAAAAAATTCTTTTGATTTGATTTTTGCGCTTTGCTTATTATCCAAATCAACATGCTAATAATTAATAACGACACTAATAAATTTATTAATGCATCAGTATTAGTTTGAAGGCTAAACACCCATAACAACCACACTGAAGTTGCAAACATTGGAAAAGCAAAAAACTCTTTAAGAGTTTCCATCCATTTACCTGGACGAGGCATGGAAGAAATCAATTCTGGTTTAATTGATAGCATTAAGTACGGAGCTGCAAAGCCAAGACCTAAAGATAAAAATATTGGAATAGTAACAAGTGAGGGTTGAATCAAGGCATAGCCTATAGCTGCACCCATAAATGGAGCTGTACATGGAGAGGCCACCACGACCGCAAGAACTCCTGTTAGGAATGATCCGTAATAACTATCATCTCCAGATCCAACGCTGCCAAGTCTAGTTAAGGAAGTACCAATGTTAATATCCATCAAGAGAACTATACCTATTAAAAACATTAAGATACTTAGTGATCCAACTATTGCTGGTGATTGAAGTTGAAAACCCCATCCAACAAATACTCCACTTTCCTTAAGCCCAATAAGTGCAACAGCTATCAAAACAAATGAAATTACTACACCAGCACAAAAGGATAAAGAATGTTTTCTGATTTTGTTTTTAGACTCACCGCCCATTGAAACAAAACTTAAAACTTTAAGAGATATTATTGGAAATACGCATGGCATTAAATTTAGAATTAAACCACCAATAAAGGCAAATAAAATTGCTTGAAATACTGAAATATTATTATTTCCTGAAAAAGACTCTGATTGGATTTCAGCATCCACCAGAAAGTGAGTATCATTTATTGATAAGACCCCATTGAAATTATTTTTTAATGATCCATTATCCTCTAGTTGAATTTTTAATAGCCAATTATTCTCTTCCTTAACTAAATTTTGCTGACTTGCATATAGAACGATATCTTTTTCTTCAATATAAAAATAAATATTTTTAATATCATCATTATATGAAAACCTTAATTCTAAATAATTATCTGCTTGATTGGCAAGTACAGGTAACGTAATGCTTGGAATATCTGTTAGCCAACTATCTAGCCTTTCATCATTAATGAGACCATCAATAGAGGTATTAATTATTGCTCTCTCTGGTACACAGATGTCATCACAAATTAGGAAATCTATATCTGCATTTATGTAACTAGGAATTTCATTTTCTGGAAATTTTAATTTAAATGGGAAGATAACAAAATCCTCATAACCATATGTCATTAATGGTGGATATGGGATAAGTTCTGGTGCAGGCCAATAAACATCGCTAACTTCAATGTTTTTTGGTAGATCCCAAATTACTTTTAAAGGCCCTCCAGAGTCACCTGGATTTTTCCAATAGGTATGCCAATGAGTCTGCATATCCATTCGAATCCCAATAAAGATTTCACCATCTTTAGAAACACTTTGTTCACTTTTAACGAGTGAAACATCAGCATGACCTGTGCTAACAGTATTACTAAATGAGAAGCTTGAAAAAGCTAAGAGTGTTAAAAATAATCTTATTGGACGCATATGCAACATTTTACAGTAATAAAAAAATAGGGGCGCAAATATACACCCCTATATAGTTTATTTCATTTAACCTACTTGCTAGAAATTCTTTTAGGGGTTTTGATTTCTATCACTCTAGGTTTTTTTTCTTCTGGAATTATTTTTTCCAAATTAACTGTCAATAAACCATTTACAAGCTCAGCTCCTTGAACAACTACATCTTCTGCAAGTGTAAATTGCTGTTTAAAAGCTCTTTGAGCTATGCCTTGATATACAACTTCATTGCTACCATTTATCACCTCAGTCTTAGGACCATCGTAACCCACAGAAAGAACACCATCTGAGAGTTCAATCTCTATATCTTTACTTGTTAAGCCAGCAACAGCTACTTCGATAGCAAAATAATTACCATCTTTTCGGATGTTGTATGGTGGGTAGCTTGAAGAGCGATCTGAGGATTCAGAAAGCCTCTGCAATCTATCGAATAGTGGTTCAAAACCCAATACACGTGTTGTGAAAAACGGATCTGTAAAATTAAGTATCATAATAGTCCTCCTTTAAGCGACTAAGAATATGCACCCCGAAGGCGTGCTTGTTAAAAACTGGAGACCCTTATGGCATCTCCTACTAGACTTATTTATGTCCAATTATTTTTTTTTCAAGATATATCTATTGATATTTAAATAATCAGTTAAGATATTACATAGAACTTTTTTAATAAAAAACTGTCTAAAATACTATGAATAAATACTTGTTAACCTTAATTATTTGCACTTCGCTTCCAATAACTTCAAATGATAATAAAGTTGAAGCAGTTATTGAAAAAAGCAGTGAATGGGTTCTAGTCAAAAGAAGTAGCAAGATGTCACCAGCAAATAGTGAAGTTTTATACTTTATGCTAAATGATGCACTAAATACTTATCAAGCTAGAAGATTTAATGATTGGGATGAATTCTCTTCTGTAGATTCAAGAAACTTAGAAAGACTTAATAAAGGAGATAGAATTAGAGTTCTAGAATCCAAGTTTGGAGACAAGGTATACAAAGTAAAACTGTTAGACGGTAAAAAAAATAGAAATTATTTTATTATTGGCGAAGATCTTACGAAAAATTTTAAATTAATGGAGTTAGAAAATGAATAAAAATTTATTAAGTACTATTGTTGTAACTGTTTTTTGTTTTGGATGTGTAAATAATCAATATACTCCAGATGTTGTTTCAAGATCTGATGCTCAGAAACAGCAATATGTAGTTCTTGGAACCATTAAGGATATTACTGAAGTTACCATAGAAGGTGATAGAGAAGCTGGAGCTATTGCTGGAGCATTGATTGGAGGTGTTGCAGGAAAGGGAGTTACTGAATCAGAAACTGAATCTGATGTGGCTTCATTAATTGGAGGGCTTGTTGGCTCAGCAGTTGGTTCTAAGATCGGATCAAGTATTACTAAAAAAAATGCCATAGAGCTTTTAATAGAAACCGACTCTGGAAAACTCATCTCAATAATTCAGGAAATTAGTTCATATTCATACAAGAATGGTCAAAAAGTAAGAATTATTAAAAGAGGCGGTAAATCAAGGGTCGTACCTTTTGACTAAATGACAGAAGAAGCTTTTTCAACAATTTATAACAAATCTTTAGACTTAATTTCTAGAAGGGAACATTCTGAAAAAGAAGTTAGAGATAAGCTCATTAAAAAATTTAACGAACCAGATTTAATCAAATTAGTAACTGAAAAACTTATACAAAATAACCTAATTAATGATGAGAGATATGCAGAAATGTATGTAACGATCAGAAAAAGAAAAGGTTTCGGCCCAAAAAGAATTGCTTACGAACTATCAAGCAAAGGTATTAATGATTCCATTTCATCAATAACTATAAACGAAGAGGGTGGCTGGACAGAAGCTGCCGAAAATGTGTTCAATAAAAAATTTAAAAATGGTATAGCTATAGAGTTCAAAGATAAGGCTAAACAAAAAAGTTTTTTACAAAATAGAGGCTTTAGTTTTCAACAAATTGACTCAGTTTTTAGTTAGGTCATGTTATGATTTATCGCTATGTCCTATGAGGTTTTAGCAAGAAAATATAGACCAACAAATTTTGAAGAAGTTGTTGGGCAGGACCATATTATTCAAGCTATTTCTAATAGCATTACCCAAGACAGAATTCATCAAGCGTATATTTTTGCAGGTACCAGAGGCGTTGGTAAAACCACATTAGCTCGAATTCTTGCTAAGTGTCTTAACTGTCAATCTTTTGAAAATCCAACACCTGTTCCATGCAACACTTGTTCAAATTGTGAAGGAATCAAGGTTGGCAGAAACTTAGATTTTCTTGAAATAGATGCTGCTTCCAAAACAGGCATAGATGATATGAGAGATTTATTAGAAACGGTTCCTCTTTCACCGTCACAAGGAAGATTTAAAGTTTATTTGATAGATGAAGTGCACATGCTCACAACTAATAGTTTTAATGCTTTGCTAAAGACCTTAGAAGAGCCTCCACCTCATGTTATTTTTATATTTGCAACTACAAATCCAGAAAAAATTCCTAAAACTGTTCAGTCGCGTTGCCTACAGCTCAATTTGAAGACTGTAAGTGGAAGTGTTCTTTCAAATCATTTAAAGAAAACTATAGAAGCAGAAAAAATTAAATATGACGACGAAAGTCTTCATCTTATTGGAGATTCTGCTAATGGATCTGTTAGAGATGCACTTACTCTTTTAGATCAGGCTATAGCTCATGGAAACGGAGAACTTAATGAAAGTAATGTAAAGAAACTATTGGGAACAATTGATAATTCACTTCTCATTTCTTTACTAGCATCGATCATTGAGGGTGACGGAGAGATGTCCTTTAATCATTTGTACAAAATAGAAGAACTCTCACCTGAGTATGAAGCAATTCTTAAAAGTATTATTTCTTTATTGCATGCGGTTTCACTTGAGCAAGTTCTAAACAATTCAAATGAAGAGAGCATAAAGAATTTAGCAAATTCTATGGACAAAGAATTCTGTCAGCTACTTTATGAAATTGCAGTGACAGCATATTCCAAATTTAGCGTCCATCCAAATGGAAAGGAAGCTCTTGAAATATGCCTTTTAAGGATGCTTGCATTTAACCCTCTTCACAAAATTGATGACAGTCAGCCCAAAGCTGGATCAGAAGAAAAAAAAAATTTAAAAACTAACAACACCATCCCAAAAACAGTTGTAAAGTCAAAAGCTAATAATGAAGTCACTTCGACTGAACCAAAGCTTGAAGTTGAAGCTACTAAAAAGCCATTAGAAAATCCCATAAAAATAGTAAAAAAGAAAGATCTTGCAATAGAAGAAACCGAAAAAATTAATCAAATCTATTCAATTAACTCAAGCGAAGAATGGATTAACTTTTTTAATTCTTTAGATATGTCTCCATTTGCAAGAAATTACTTCGGTTATTTATCTTTTAAGGAATTAAATAACAATACTTTGATACTTCTTAAAAATGATGATGAAAATAAAATTCCGGATAATGTATTTGAAGAGTTCAAAGTCCTATGTGCATTAAAATTAGGAGATGGAATTTTAATTGAAATAGAAAATGGGAGTGCAATCGATTCACCCATTAATAGACAAAATGAAATAGAATCAAATAAACAACTATTAGCTGAAGAATCAGTTTCATCCGACCCGTCTATACAAAAATTTTTAAATAAATTCGGAAGCAATATCAAGGAAGGGTCAATAAAACCAATCAATTAAATGAACCAAGATCTATTAAATGACTTAATCAATGCTCTCACAATTCTGCCAGGAGTTGGAAAAAAATCTGCTCAAAGAATGGCTTTGTACTTGTTAGATAAAAATAAGGATGGGGGAGCCATTCTTGCAAAAACAATGAAAGAGGCTATAGAAAATATTAATAGATGTGAAAGATGCAGAATGCTTACTTCTAATCAATTTTGTAAAACTTGCTCAGATACTTCTAGAGATACTGAGAGCATATGTGTAGTCGAAAGTCCTTCAGATGTTTTGGCTATAGAGTCCACTGGAGGTTTTAGAGGTAAATATTTCGTATTACTGGGACGTTTATCACCTATTGAAGGAGTTAGCCCAGAAGACCTTGGGATAAATGACTTTTTAAATTTAATCAAAAGAGAAGAAATTAAAGAAGTTATATTAGCAACAAGTTCAACAGTAGAGGGTGATGCTACTGCGATGTTTATTAAAGACCATATAAACGATATTAAGGTATCAAGAATATCTTATGGTATTCCAATTGGTGGAGAGTTAGAGTATGTTGACGGAAATACTATTGCGAGAGCAATTCAAGGGAGAACAGAAATAAATGGCGATTAAATCAGATAAGTGGATTACTGAAATGTCATCAAATAATAAGATGATTGAACCATTTTCAAGCAATCAAGTAAGGCTTGATGAGAATGGAGAAAAGCTAATTTCATATGGGGTATCTAGTTATGGTTATGATGTTAGATGCTCAAATGAGTTCAAAGTTTTTACGAATATTCATTCAGCTATAGTAGATCCAAAATCTTTTGATGAAAAAAGTTTTGTAGATATTCAATCAGACGTCTGTGTAATACCTCCAAACTCATTCGCTTTAGCAAGGACCGTTGAGTATTTCAGAATACCTAGAAATGTATTGACTATATGTCTTGGAAAATCTACCTATGCACGTTGCGGTATCATTGTAAATGTAACTCCCTTAGAACCAGAATGGGAAGGTCATGTCACTCTAGAATTTTCAAATACCACTAATTTACCAGCAAAAATCTATGCGGGAGAGGGTGTTGCACAAATGTTATTCTTTGAATCAGATGAGGAATGTGAGATTAGCTATAAAGATAGAAATGGTAAGTATCAAGGTCAAACTGGAGTTACTTTACCCAAAACTTAATATTTCTATAAGTTCTAGTGTTTGAATTCTTTCAGGACCTGTATCAATAATCTTAAGAAACATATAGTCGAGCTCTGGTGCAACGAAATAAAGGGTTTCTCTACCTTCTTCCTTTCTTAACCTCTTTAAAACTAAGCAATTATATTTCTTATCGTTATTAACACACACTTGTTCACTATCAATGCTATAAAAATTTTCCTCTATCTCTCCATTTTTTATTTCTACCAACTGAATTGAAAACTCTTTCATTCCTCTGAGAAGATTTGACCTGATTTGAATTTGAGCATTCAATGGATCAAATGCTTTAGTGTATAAATCTAAATCTTTACTCCAAAGATGCCTTCCCAAAGAACTTAGCAATTTATTTTCATAGTCAAAAATTATTTGTTGATCTCTTTTAATAAATTTTGGCCTAATTTTTATTTCATAATTCTTAGTAGTAATATTTTCATTCTCCATAGAGAATGTAGATGTAAAACTCATCTTTGCGAGCATGTTTCTTGCATTAAAACTAAGAACATAATCTTGATTAATTTTTTCTAGCTTTCTAATGCCCTTAATTGATATCTCTTCAGTATCATAAGAATATCTTGCTTTATATTCTTTAATCTCATTTGAGCTAATATTAATAGCTATTAGAGAAATAAAAAGTAATCTAAAAATCATAATATCTATATATAAAACCTTTGGTATTTTCATTCTCTTTAAACTCAATCCCATTGTCATTAAGAATTATTTGATTATTACAAATAAGTTTTATCACCTCAGGATAAATTAAGTGTTCGATTCGATGTATTCTATTTATTATGTCATCAATATTATCATTATGATGAATCTTAATTTCGCCTTGTGCAATTAAAGGTCCCGAATCCAATTCTGATGAAACAAAATGCACTGAAACACCATGAGAGTTATCCTTATTTGAAATAACTTTTTTATGAGTTTCCAGCCCAGGATATTTTGGTAATAGAGACGGGTGAATGTTAATAATTTTCCCCATAAAGTAATCTGTTATCTTATGAGAAAGTATTCTCATAAAACCAGCTAAGACAATCAAGTCGGCATCGATTTCTGCTAAATGCTCATAAAGAGCATCCTCAAAAGCATCTCTGCTCTGATAGTCACTATGATTTATAATCTTTGTTTCTATGTTTGACGATGCAGCTCTCTCTAAGCCAAATGCATTAGGATTATTACTAATTACCGAGACAATCTTTCCATCGATATAGCCAGACCTACAACGATCAATAATTGCTTGCAGGTTTGTGCCGCTTCCTGAAATTAAAACAGCTATCCTTTTCATTTATTTATAAATAACTAACAGAGTTATTAGAGCCTTTTTTTTCAACTTTACCAATAACATAACTTTTATAACCGTTATGCTTTATTTGATCCTGAACGTCAGAAGCAATCTCAGGACTTATTATTAAAACCATACCAATACCACAATTAAATATCCTAAACATATCCTGATCTTCAAGCTTTCCATTATCTTTGAGCCAATCAAAAATTTCAGGCATATCCCAGGAATCCTTTACTATTTCAACAGATAGATGTTCAGGTATAGATCTAGGTATATTTTCAGTTAATCCTCCCCCTGTAATATGAGCCATCCCATTAATCTTGAAATGCTCAATAATATTCATTATTAATGAAGGATATAAATGAGTTGGTTTGAGAGCTTTTTCAGATATTACTTCAAGCTCTTTATCGCTAAGGTCTGAATCTTTAATTATTTTTCTTATTAAAGAATATCCATTAGAGTGGGGACCGCTAGACTCTATACCAATTAAAATATCTTTCTCTTTTATAGAGTCATTCTTAATAATTTTATGCTCGTCAACACAACCAACTGAGAATCCTGCTAAATCAAAATTATTCCCAACATAGTGACCAGGCATCTCTGCTGTTTCTCCGCCTAGGAGAGCGCATCCAGAATCCTTACATGCATTTGCAATACTTTTAATAACTGTTGATGCTTCTTCTACTTTTAACTTAGATGAAGCAAAATAATCTAAGAAAAATAGAGGTTTTGCTCCACAAACTATTAGATCATTTACACACATTGCTACAAGATCTTGGCCAATACCTTCCAACCTTCCTGCTTCTTGTGCTAAAGCTACTTTTGTCCCAACTCCATCGGTACAAGCAACCAAAATAGGATTCTCATAATCTTTATCTAATCTAAACATCCCAGCAAAGCCACCTATATTGCCTAATACATTTGGTCCATGAGAAGAAGCTACATCCTTCTTAATCATATCGACTAAGTCATTACCAGCATCAATATCTACACCAGCAGATTTGTAAGGATCATTGTCTATAATTTCTTTTGTCATTTAGAATACCTAATGTGAGACTAATGAATAACATCTTAATTAAACATTTTATAGTAGGACTTATTATCTTTTCTAATTTCTCCTTTGGGAAGGAATTTAGTGAACTTTTTACTATTTATGAGCCTATAGAGAATTCTACAAAAATAGATAAATCTATTAACTCTTCTTTTAATAATATGGTCTATAGGCTAAGCGGAACAAATTCACCATCAAATGTATGGAAAATTATTAATTCAGGTGCCTCAAGAAAAGAATTCATAATTAGCTATGCTATTAAAAATATTGAAGATTTAAGTTATCTTCAGGTAAAGTTCGATCAAGATTTATTAATAAGTAAATTCAATGATCTTGCTATTCCAATGATTGGCTACTCGAGACCAGTGATTTTCTTTTTAATAGAAATAGATTCAGGCACAGAGAATCCATACTATTTATCATCCAATCAATCTGAAAAATTTATTGATATAATTTTACAAAATGCATTAAATCAAGTCTCAAAAAGTAGAGGTCTTTTTTTAGAATTACCAGTATTCGATTTGGTCGATAAAAAAAATATAGCAAATATAAGTATTCTTTCAGATATAGAGGGCTTGATAGCTTCTAAATACAAATATGATGTTTTAAAGAAAATAAAATTGATTAATAATGGCTTAAATGAATGGTCCTTTACTGGTGATATAAATCAGAATATTGCAGGCTCTAATTTTCAAATTGAGCTACAAAAAAAATTTATAGCTTACATTGAATCCCTTGCCGATCAAAGTTTGAGTGAATTAAAAATTGATACTTCTGAGGAAACATATCTTTACCTTTCTATATTTGGGGTTACATCTTATGATGACTATATTCGTTCAAGAGACGAATTAAATAGATTTATTGCTGTTTCAGACATAGAAATTATAAGTTTTAAAAACAAAATAATCACATATAAGGTTAATGTTAAAGGAAGTGTTGAAGCCTTAAAGAATGAAGTAGAGGCTAATAATTTTTTAGACAATATGAGTAATAATAAAAATGAGAAAAATCTTAATTTGTTATATCAAAAATGAGTAAATATTTTATTTTCATACCAAATCTTCTTTCAATTATTAGAATAGCTCTTGTGTATCCAATTCTGAATAATATTTTTATTGGTAATTTTATATACAGCCTAGGATTCTTTATAGTTGCCTCTTTAACTGATGCTCTTGATGGCTTTCTTGCAAGAAAAATGAATTGGCAAACATATTTAGGGACTCTTTTAGATCCTGTTGCAGATAAATTACTGCTATCAGGAACAATATTTATACTTTGGCTAAATGAATATATACCTTTATATATCTTTATTATTTTTATTGGTAGAGATGTATTAATTTTATTAGGCGCTGCAATTCACATGACTTTGATAGAGTCAGAAACTCCACTACCAAATATTTTAGGAAAAATGACAACTACGTTGCAAATAATCTACATCTTAGTAATTCTTTTATTTCAAATCTTAGAAATAAATACATCATTAATAATTTTAGATATATTCATACTAGCAGTTACAGTATTAAGCTTATTAGTTTATGCAAAAAGTTGGCTTACTAGTCTAAATAAATACCATAATGAATAGTCCAAAGCAATTAACCTTTCCTTGGAATAGGGTTAATAAATCTTCTTTTGAAGGTTTTTATATAGATCCTAAAAATGCTCAACTTTTATCGCTACTAATGGATACTTCTTCATCTAATGATCTATTTATTCACGGCTTCAAGGATTCGGGCAAGACCTTTTTGCTTCAGTCTCTATGCAATCTTTACAACACAAACAATAAAACCTCTTTATATCTTCCTCTCAAGGAAGTAATGATATATGGAGTAGATATTTTAGATTCTATAGAAAAGATCGATTTAGTTTGCATTGACGGTGTTGAAAGTATTATTTCAAACTCTGAATGGGAGATAGCAATTTTCAATTTAATAAATAATTCTTTTCAATCTAATTGCAGACTTGTTTTTAGTTCATCGCTTGAAAAAGGCGGAGTAAATTTTAATCTTGCTGATCTTGATTCAAGAATTAGAAAGCTAGATAGTTATGAGCTTTATGCTATCAGTGACGAACATATTCTCAAGGCGTTAAAACATATTGCACGACTTAGATCTATCAACTTAGGCGATAAAGAAGCCCAATACCTTATTACTTACACAAAAAGAGACATATCAGAATTAGTTCAGGTCCTTGAGAGCTTAGACCAGCTCTCAATGGAAATGAAACGAAAAATTACGATACCTTTAATTAAAAAATTACTTTAAATCGCAATCAAAACAATAAGCTAAAATATTCTCCTTGCTAGGATCAATAATTTTTAGGTGCTTAGATAAAGTGGAATTAATGAGTTTTAATCTTGGATCTACATCTAACTTGATATTTATATTTTCTAATAATTCATTAACAAATACATCGAAAGGGTCTATAGCTTTTTTATAGGTTTTAACCTTATAGTTGTCAAGATTAGCCATATCAGCCGCTGAACCAATGGCATCATCAAGATCTCCTATTGCATCAACCAAGCCAAGTTCAAGTGCTTTGTAGCCTGCCCATATTCTTCCACCAGCTATAGGTAAAACCTCTTTAAAGGCCATACCTCTATTATTAGCTACTTTAGTTACAAATTTTTCATATGTGTTGTCAATGCTAGCCTGTATCATATCTCTAATATAATCTGGCATAGCTTCTCTTGGGTCCCATTCAGCAGCTTTTGTTGAGCTTACGCCATCAACTTTTACTCCCGCCCAGTCGTATAGACCATCCATGGTTGGAACAATCCCATAAACACCTATTGAACCTGTAAGAGTATCTTCTTCAGCCCAAATCTTATCTGAGTTAGTTGTAACCCATACACCACCTGATGCTGCAATATCTCCCATTGAAGATACGATAGGTCTTCCTGTATCTTTAAATTCATTTAAAGCATTGGTAATTAATTCACTAGCCCACACGTCGCCACCAGGACTGTTTACTCTTAAAACCATTGCTTTAACAGTTTTATCTTGAGTAGCAGACTGAATATTTTCTACGATAGTGTCTGAGCCAGCAATTCCATATGTAGCTTCTCCAGTCATTATTGCGCCTTCAATATTAATTACTGCAATATTATTTTTTGAAGTAATCACATCTTCTTCTATCGAATCAAGATAATCATAGATAGAAACACTATCTGGAAAAGAGTACTTATCATTCTCTTTATTTGGATATTGCTCAAACATCCAAGCTTTTATTTCTTCTCTTGTTACAATTTGATCTACTAAACCAACTTCTAATGCAACTTGAGCAGGCTCAGGATTGGTTACCATCATTTCATATGCAGTATCGCCATAAGTCTGTATTGTTCCATATGGGAGATCTCTTGCACTTTCCATCATCCCGGTCATTTTTTCCCACATAGGATTTGCAAACTCATTCCATGCAAGTTTGTCATTTTCTGACATAGAATCTCTTGTGTAAGGTTCTGGACCAGATTTAAAGTCACCAGCAGTAAAGATATTGTAATTAAATTTAATATTCTTATAGAAATCTACGTAATATTCTCTTTTTCTAGAAAATCCAAAAGCACTAACCCCACCATATTCGTTAATTAGTACTTCATTTGCTTGAGAGCTGATTAGATATGTTGAATTATTATATTCTTCAGCATAAGCAATAACTCTTTTGCCACTTTCTTTAACATTTTTAACAGCTTCTGCTATTTTAAATGCAGTTGCATAGTACATGCCTAATTCGGAAACATTTACATAAACAGCACTTAGATTTTCATCATTAGCCGCCTTATTAAGAACATCTAAGAGATCTTGTAATTCATGTTGTTTTGTTTGAGAGCCTCCACCAATCACTATCTCTTGAAGAGAAAATGAGTTGCCTCCAGTTACAGCTGAATCTACAACTACACCTATTGGCTTAAACCATAGAATTTTATCTTTTGTATCAATTTCATCAGAGTCGCCGAACATTGATCCAATGCCGCCTAAAAGTGAAAAGGTAATAATAACCAGCACTAATGCTGTAGCTCCATTAACTATAATCTTTCTTGTTGAAGTCAAAAAGCTATCTGCCTTTCCCCATATTGATTTTTTTTCAGTCATTTTTATTCCTTATTTATTAAAAATGTAACATAAACTATCACTTATATTATGAGATGTAAAAAGATACATATATAAAAGTTTTATTTACTAATTATAAGTGCGATGATAAAACAGTGATGTTAAAATGTAAAGTTTACTTTACATGTTATTTCTAATTGTTTTTGGTCCATACATACAATGTATAAAAAATAGAACGATTAAAATTAATTCAAGTAGGTCATATATGTATGGAGTTCTTGGCATAACTCCAAAGACATTCACAGAAGCAGGCATGAAATATATCAAGAGAACAAAGCAAAAACTTTGATAGGATTTTATTGAATAATTACTCGCAAGGAAATAAAAAATAACAAAAGGAAAAGACCAAATTGTAAAAGAGATGATATCGGTTCTTCCATCTAAAACCGAAAGAAGCTTTATTATTATTAAGTTTAATATGAATATATTAGTTACTAATTTAAGATTTCTAAGATTAAACATCTAGTTTTATTATTAAAGAAGCAAGTCTTGATCCTGTCTTTTTTGCAATTTCATATTCATCTGGAGTCAATGTATTGGCATTATTAAAACTTTCCACATGACTTGGTCCATAGGGTGTTCCACCAGACTTAGTTTCTCCAAGCTCTTTAATAGAATAGGGCGAGCCATGAATTATCATTCCATGATGAAGCATATAAGTTAAAAGATTAAATAACGTTGTTTCTTGTCCACCATGCATAGAACCGGTTGAAGTAAAGGCTATTCCTGGTATATCTTCAAGAGCGTTTGTAGCCCATAAGTCCCCGGTAGTATCTAAAAAATATTTTAGGGAGGCGGCCATAGAACCAAACCTAGTTGGAGAGCCCATGGCAAGACCGCTGCAGTTAATTAAATCTTCTTTTGTACAATAAATTTCATCTTTAGTTGGAATTTCTGGTTCAGTTTTTTCAGTTACTGTAGAGACCTTAGGTACTGTTCTAATTTTTACTGTAATACCTTTAGACTCTGCTCCATCAGCAATAGCATGAGCTACATTTCTTACAGACCCGCCAGCTGAATAAAAGAGAATTAGTAAATATTTATTTTCCATACGTATGATTTAGCCTATGATGTCATCCATGAATAATAAAATTATAACCTTCTTATGTCTTTTCACATTATTTGCATGTCAAAAAAATGATATTGAAGTATTTAATGGTTCTGATACCTCTATTAGTAAATTACAAGGTCAATGGATTGTTGTGAATTATTGGGCAGACTGGTGCGCACCTTGTATTAAAGAAATACCCGAGCTTGTTGAATTTGCAAATGAAAATTCAGATATTCTTGTTTATGCATATAATTTTGATGAACTTGATGCTGATGATTTAGCGCCAATAGCTAAAAAATTTAAAGTTGATGTTCCTTCTTTAATCTCTCATCCAAGAGAAATATGGGGAATTGAAACTCCACCAGCTGTTCCTGCAACCTTTTTTATTAATCCTAAAGGCGTTCTTGTTAAATCTTTTTTCAGACCGCAAACAAAAGATACTTTAAATACTATTTTGAGCACTCTCCAAGAGGAAGGATAAATAACCCTCTTTCAATAACGACTCTGGGTTAACTCTTACTTTATTGAGATAAACTGACCAGTGAAGATGGGGTCCAGTAACCCTGCCAGTAGAGCCAACAGAACCAATCATATCTCCTTGTTTTAAAATATCACCTTCTTTAACAAAAACTTCTGACATATGACTATATGAAGATAAAAGGCCGTTTCCATGATCAATAATAGCGAAGTTACCAGAATAAAAAAAATTACCAACAAGTATTATTTTTCCTGAGCTAGGTGCAATTATCTTAGTCCCTTCGGCAGCTGCAATATCAAGAGCTAAGTGGGGTGATCTAGCTTTTTCATTGATAAACCTTTGCTTTCCATATCTGCTTGAGATAACTCCTTCTAAAGGCCTAATAAAATTGAGTGAGGGCATATTAGTCTTTGTATAACTATTGATAGCATTTTTTATTAATAAAGATTCCTTATAAGCTCTATCTGAATCTTCTTTGCTTAGGGTAACCATTGATTCGTTGGCTATAGTTATTCTTGATTCACCAAAATCTTTCTTATCGATCTTAATCGCAAATTCTTTAATATTAAGTACAGTACTTTTTTTTACAAAAGGAATAGGAACTATCAAATACTTTGTATTTTTGGAGTCAATAATTAACTGTTGAGTTTCATGAATCTTTGAATCATCTGGCAACTTTATAGCAATTATTTCTCCAGGAACGCCAACAATATCACTTTTGATTGGAGCAGAAAAAGTAGTAAATAAAAATAGCAATAGATATAAAATATTATTTTGAATCATTGCTTTTCACTTCAATATCTATAAATCCACTACTTAAACGTGCTGAAAGCTCTTCTCCAATCGATACGTCTGTATTAGATTTTATTGCGTGACCATCCTTATTTTGAATAATCGAATAACCACGATCAAGAATGGAAAGCGGGTTTAAAATCGTTAGATTTTTGTTAAATTCTTTTAGTTTGTTTTGGTTTATAAAAACTTTGTTTTGTATATCTTTATCAAGAATCTTTTTAATATTTATCATTTTTGTTCTAAGTTCCTGAAAAAGAGATTTTGGACTTCTCTCCATCAATCTAGAAATAATAATTTTAAGTGCTTGAGAATTTTTTGAATAATTCAATTCAATTTTTTGTTTCAATCTAAGCTCATAACTATCTAGTTTTTGACTCTGTTCTCTTAAAATTACCAATGGACTTTTTATATTTGTTTTTAAAGAGCTAAGTTGATATTTCTTTGTTTTAAAGGAAAGTTGTATCGTTTTGACTAAATCATTATTTAATTCTTTAAGTTTATCTTTAACTTGATAAGTGAACTCAGTAACCAGTTCTCCAGAAGCTGTTGGCGTTGGCGCCCTCATATCAGCAACAAAGTCACAAATAGTAAAGTCTATTTCATGTCCGACACCTGATATAGAGGGAATAGGGAAGGCTGCAATTTCCCTAGCAAGCTCCTCATTATTAAAACACCATAAGTCTTCAATAGAGCCGCCACCTCTAGCCAAGATAACAACATCTATTTTGTTATTCGAGTTTTTCTCATTAAACTCCATAATTCTATCCAAAGCTTTAATTATAGTTCTTGGCGCATTATCTCCTTGAACAACTGCTGGACTTATAGAAACCTGTGCAGACGGAGCTCTTCTTTGGATGGTGCTTAATATATCTTGAAAGGCTGCGGTAGATGCAGAGGTTACAATACCAACATGTTTAGGAGATTTTGGAAGTGTTAACTTTTTATCAAAACTAAACAGACCCTCGTTGTCTAATTTCTTTTTTAAATCTTCAAATTGTTGCATCAAATTGCCCGAACCGGCTTGCTCTATTGATTTTACCATTAGCTGATAACGACCAGTCGCTGGATAGATACTCACTTGACCTTTAAGAATGCACTTATCACCATTTTCTGGATTAAAATTCAGTTTAGATGCTTGTGATCGCCACATTGCGCAGCCGATAGCTCCATCCTCATCTTTTAGAGTAAAGTAAATATGTCCAGAGCTTGGCCTAGACATATTTGATATCTCACCAACAACAGAAATGTTATTAAATGTATTTTCTAGTAAATATTTAGCAGATCTATTTAATTCTCCAACTGAGATAATTTCTTTATTCTGCTCTACAATGTCATCGTTCATATTCAAAGTATAACTTCATGACTCATAATTTTCAGCGTTCAAATTATTTTCTTATATTAGCGACAGGAGCTATGCTAATAGGATTTGCGCCAGTATTTGTAAAATGGAGTGAGCTATCGCCATCAGCTATTTCATTTTATAGGATGTTGCTAGCCTTACCTTTTCTTGTTCTTATCAACTTTATTTTAAATAAAAAAATATTGTTTAAAGTTCATGATAAGAAAACAATTTTTTATTCTGCAATAGCCTCGGTAGCATTTACTACTGATTTAACACTTTGGCATTACAGCATGGACATAACCTCTGTATCAAATGCAACGATAATTGTTAATTCAGCTCCTATTTTTGTTGCAGTATTATCTTTTATTATTTTTAAAGAAAAAATATCTAAAGAGTTTGTAGTTTCATTTTTAGTAACTTATATAGGAATTATTGGTTTAATTTTTTATTCCAATAACTATATAAATGGCAAAGTCTTAGGTGATATCTTGTGTATGATAGCTGCTTTTTTTTATGGTGTTTATTTATTAGTAATAGCTCGACTTGGAAAAGAAAATTCACTTAATATAATTTTTTATACAACATTATTTTGTTGCATATTTTCTGTAATACCTATGCTTATTGATGGTGGGAATATGTTTCCATCTACTCAGTTTGAATGGATAAATCTTGTCCTATTAGCGTTTCTTTGTCAGTTTGGGGGGCAGTACTTGATTACGCATGGAATAGGTAAGATTTCTGCATCTGAAGGATCGATAGGATTGTTAATGCAGCCTATAACTGCAACAATACTTGCTGTTTTTTTATTCAACGAAATATTAAATATTACTCAAATAATTTTCGTTTTTGTTTCCTTATTCGGAATATATTTAGCAAGAACAAGTCTTTTAAAAAATTAAAATTCTAGCTAATAAAATAATTGTAGCCACCACTAAATCAAATTGTTAGAATGCGCTTGTTGGTATACATAGGCGTGCAAACATTAGGGTGATTAGCTCAGTTTGGTAGAGCATCTCGTTTACACCGAGAGGGTCGGCAGTTCGAACCTGTCATCACCCACCATTTTTTGGGTTGCACTTTTATATAGAATAGATATTATTCAATCCAACGGTTTAGTGGTCTGGTAGTTAAACGGTTATAATTCCGCCCTGTCACGGCGGTGTTCGGGGTTCGATTCCCCGTCAGACCGCCACTTTATTATGAATACAGTTATTTTAATTCTTTTAATACTATGCTACTCATTGGTTTTGGGGATTATTTTTGCTCAAGTACTTCTTACAGCGCCTGTAGTATTTAAGGTATTAGATAATCAAAATGCTTCATTATTTTTAAGAAAAATTTTTCCTAGATACTACCTTTTACTGTTATTAATAACACTTATAGCTTTATTAATATCATATTTATTTTTCACTCAAATAGACATATATTTTGCTATCACAGCAGTAACCTTTTCTTTTTTAGGTTACATCATCATCCCTTTAACAAATACCGCTAGAGATAGGGGCTGGGAAAGTTTATTTAAAGGTCTTCACAATCTAAGTGTTTTTAACACAATTGTTATTTTGATTGTATCAATTACTCAAATAGTAAGAGTTACGTATTTATAAATAAATAGAGAGCACTTGATTTCCATCGATTCAATACTATTTAAACCATAAGATAGAGGTATCAATATGGCTAAAACTAAAACTAAAACATTTCAGACTGAAACTAAACAACTTCTGAAATTAATGATTCATTCCTTATATTCAAATAAGGAAATATTTATTCGTGAACTAGTATCAAATGCTTCTGATGCAATAGATAAACTTAGATTTAAATCTGTTGAGGATAAATCTATTTCGAAATTCAACAAAGATTTAAAAATAGATGTAAAAATTCTTAAGGAAGAAAACAAAATCATTATTTCAGATAATGGTATTGGTATGAATGAAGATGAGCTAGTTGCAAATATTGGCACAATTGCAAGATCAGGAACTGCATCATTTTTAGATAATATAACTGGAGATAAGAAAAAGGATTCAAACTTAATTGGACAATTTGGAGTTGGATTTTATTCAGTTTTCATGGTCGCTGATAAAGTACAAGTCATCTCCAAATCCGTCTATGAAGATTCTGATAAAGCAACTTTATGGGAAAGCACTGGTGAAGAAAAATATAAATTACAAGAAGTTACCAAAGAGGCAAATGGCACAGATATTATTATTTATTTAAATGATGAAAATATAGAGTTTGCTGAAGAGGGCCGCATTAAATTTTTATTAGAAAAATATTCTCAATATATTAACTTCCCATTAAATATTATTAATTCTGAAAATGAATCAATCAGGATAAATGATTCAGACGCACTATGGTTAAAACCTAAAAGATCTATCAAGGATAAAGAGTATCAAGATTTTTATAAATTTATTACTTTTGATCAAGAAGATCCTCTTTTGTGGGTTCACAATAAAGTTGAGGGAAAGAATGAATATTCAAATCTTTTATATATTCCTTCAAAACCTCCATTTGATTTATGGAATCGAGATTCGCCAAGGGGAGTAAAGCTATATATACAAAGAGTATTTATAATGGATGATGCCTCTAATTTTCTTCCACTGTATTTGAGGTTTGTTCGTGGAATTATTGATACAAGTGATTTACCTTTAAATGTTTCAAGAGAAATACTCCAGGAACATCAGCTAGTAGATACAATAAAAAAGTCGGTTACTAAAAGAATATTAGATTCCCTTAAATCATTAAAATCTGATTCCTTTGATGAATATAAAGGATTTTGGAAAGAATACGGCCTTGTTCTAAAAGAAGGTCCAGCTGAAGATTTTGAAAACAAAGAATTAATAGCTAGTTTGTTGTTATTTTCATCTTCAAATTCCTCTGAAAACTCCATTGATCAAGGTTTGGATGATTACCTCGACCGTATGAATGATGATCAGGATAAGATTTACTATTGTGTTGCAGATACATTTGAAGCAGCAGCCAATTCCCCCCATATAGAAGGCTTAAAGTCCAAAGGGACTGAGGTTCTCCTCCTCACGGACAGAATTGATGAATGGTTGATGGCAGGATTAATGGAATATAAAGGAAAAGAATTAGTTAATGTTGCTAAAGAAGATATAGCAGATGATGATTCAAATAAAAAAGTTTCAGAAGCAGATCAGGGACTTGTAGAAAAAATAAAAAAGCACCTTAATGAAAAAGTTTCAGAAGTTGTTGTTAGTTCAAGACTTACTGATTCAGCATCATGTATAGTTCTTCCAAAGCATGAGCCAGGAGCACAGTTAAGAAAAATTTTAGAAGCATCTGGTCAAAGTTTAAGTTCATCAAATCCAATATTTGAAATTAACATGAAGCATAAACTAGTAAAAAAACTTAAAGATCTTAAAGGCAAACAATTCAACTCTTTTGTAGATTTTTTATATGACTATGCAATTATTGCAGAAGGTGGTTCACCTCAAGATCCTGCAAAATACTTAAGGCAACTGGATAAGTACTTATCTTAATTATGAGTAATGTTTTCAAAGTTGCAGTTTTAGGTGGAGGAAGCTTCGGAACAGTTCTTGCAAACATTGCTGCATCAAATGGTAACAATGTTGCTCTATGGGTAAGAGATTCTGACCAAGCATTAAGAATTAACTCTGAAGGAGCTAATTCTAGCTATCATCCAGAGCTCAAATTATCATCGAATATTGAGGCCTCTGAAGAGTTAGAAGAAGTCATAAAAGATTCTTCATTAATTCTGATAGCTACACCAAGTCTAATTTTTGAAAATATTGTTGAAAGAATAGCACCTATGATAGAGGTTGGAGCTCATATAATTTCATGTACAAAAGGCATAAAATTAGATCCTTTCAGATCAATGTCAGATATTATTTCATCAAAAATAAACTTAGATAAAAATCAAGTGGGTGTATTGAGCGGTCCAAACTTAGCTAGAGAAATAGCAGAACATAAAGTTGCAGGAACTGTTATAGCTAGTAAAAACAATAATCTCATTAAGGACGTTAAAACAGTTTTAGCATCAGATACTTTCAAAGTTTATTCTAGTGATGACATTCAAGGAGTTGAACTAGCAGGAGCATTAAAGAATATTTACGCTATTATCTGCGGCATGGCTGATTCCTTGGAAGTAGGTGAAAATGCGGTTGGCCTCATTCTTACAAGAAGCATGGCAGAGATGAGCAGATTTGCAGTTGCAAAAGGAGCTAATCCAATTACTTTTCTCGGTCTTGCCGGCATGGGAGATTTAGTTGCGACATGCACATCAACTCTATCAAGAAATTTTCAACTAGGCTTTAATCTTGGCGGTGGCATGAACCTTGAAGAGGCAAAGAATAAAGTAGG
>Ga0257110_1000126_pt1 | contig 40888 bp, 36 predicted proteins | sample LP_taG_7_FD_190184 | JGI IMG/M metagenome (GOLD analysis project Ga0257110, IMG submission 190184) | Marine microbial communities from Northeast Subartic Pacific Ocean, Canada - LP_J_2015_P26_10m | ecosystem: Environmental > Aquatic > Marine > Oceanic | place: Canada: Northeast Subartic Pacific...
GTGGATTCAGTTTGGCCTTCCGCTCATCATAAAAATCGCATATTTCACTGAACCTGGAATCTACCATTTCTGAGAAAATTTTGTCTGTTAAATCCGTGATGAATTTTTGCTCGATTTCGCTGTATTTGTGTGCATACTTACTACGCAAATTTGTAAGAGCTACATTCAAATATTCCGGATATTCCCCCGAAAAATGGACCTTGTGAATATAATACAATAAACTTCCGTGTAACTTACTCAATACTTGCTTCTTGTCTTTATCCGTCAGCAAATCCGCGATAGTTTCACTTCCCAACTGAACCCGATAGGAAACATTGTTTATAATTGTATTATTCATCATGTTATTTGTAATATTATTTGTCACCGAGGAACGAACATTATCTATTTGTTTATTTTGACTTTCCAAAAACTCTATTTTTTGTTGTTGTAGTGCAATTGTTTGCTCCATTTCACGATTACGTTCTTGAGCCACTTTACAACGATTTTCTACGTGTCGCTTTAATGCATCAGAACGCGAGAACGGTTCCATACAATGAGGACACGAAAGAATTCTCTCATAACTACGTTTTTTTTGTGGTGGAGGTTTCATACAAGCTTTCTTAACGTCGGTGTAATTTGGTGGAAGATTTTTATGTGACTTTTGTGATTTATTATTTAAATTCTTATATGTTTTCCATTCATTTACTCGTTTATTAGAGTCAGTTTTTGAAGAACATTTATCATAATACTCCAACACATTTATCTCCCAATTATCGAATCCACCATTATCAGCTATTTGTTTATTTATTTCGGTCTCTTTTCCCTCTGTAAATGCTTTGCGGAATCTATACTTTATATTTTTTAAATTTGTAGTCGCACCTATTTCAATAAAATTTACCTGTGAATCTTTACATTTGAATTCGTATATTATGGTCTTAGAATAGTCTGTAGACGGCATCTATATATTATATAATATAAAATTACTCTATATTCTTTTTAGTAAATTCCTAAAACTTCCTCAAAAAATGTATAAATGGTCTCAAAATATGAGACTTTGGTGGAGTTTTGAGACTATTGAGTAATATTTTGAGAATTTTTGATACATACACAAATTTTTAAATTTTTTCAATTTTAAATTTTCATTTTTTTCGAAAATTTTCTATATATGAAGAATACAGGTTTTTTCTAGCTGCATGGCACACCATACTGTTCAGTTTTTAGGACATTTTGACAAAATGGCTCCAAGTCGTCGAGCAGCCAACTTTTTTACCGAAATTGGTCTCAAAATGCCTGTTTTTTGGTGGAGGGTCCACCAATTTTGGTGGATTTTGGTGGATATTTGGTCTCAAAATTTTTTGAGGACATATACAAAGCATAAATGCTAATAATTAATTATATAATTATATAGCTCCAAAGCATAAGAAAACTTGAAAACGACTGTTTTGTATAATTTACGAGTGGACCTACCAAAATAATAATTATACAGTATAACTAACAATATGGTAAGATTAAAATTATTAAAATTTTATTACAAAATGGTCTCAAAAAATTTACCGGTGGATTATTTTTTGGCATATTTTACATTATGGTGTCAATATTGGTTGTTTTTTTATATTTTTTTATTTTTTTAAAAATTTTAAAAGTTTCTGTATAAAACATCCACCAATTTTTGAGACTCAAAACTCAGAGAGAGATACGAGGATTTAAAAAATTTTCAGTGAAAAAAAATAGAAATAAAAATAGAAATTCTGAAATATCAAATATTTAGGAATATCATTAATTCTAATATTTCAACTATTTTTAATTATTGAATATATAAATAAATGAATTTGGGGATTTGTGGACTTTTAGGAATATTTTGTTTGAGTTTCATACAAAAATCTTTATGTGAAAGTGAATGTCCTAATCCTTTAATACCTGGTTCAGATAGAAGATCAAACAAAAAATTATTACGGGTAGCTCAATATAATGTAGAGTGGTTGTTTATTGACCGTTGTAGTTCATCTGACTGTCCCGGATCAGGTTGTCCGTGGAAAAATGAGACAGAAGCTCAGACACATTTGTCTACAATAGTCAATAATATACAGTCCATCAATCCTGATATAATGAACTTTGCCGAGATCGAGGGGTGTGATGAAATCAATATGTTGCGTGAGTCGTTGGATGAATCATATAATGGATTTTTGATAAAAGGAACAGACACGAGTACGGGACAAAATGTAGGTATGATTTCAAAAATAGACCCCATTATATCTTTATATAGAACTGAAAATAGAAAAAATTATCCTATTCAAAATACCATGTGTGGTTATACTGGAGAACCAGGCAATACTGGTGTAAGTAAACATTATATAAGTGAATTTTTGATAAATGATATAGCTGTAGTAATAATTGGTATACATTTATTAGCTTTCCCTACTGATCCATACAGATGTGCAAAACGTGAAGCTCAAGCTTTGGTCATACAAGATATTATTTACTATTATATAACCATTAACTATGAAGTAATAGTCATAGGAGATTTCAACGATTTTGATGGTGATGTTCTCGATAAAAATAATAATAAACCTACTTCAAAAGTATTAGATATATTCAAAGGAAACTTTGGAACATACGCAAACAAATTTAAATTACATAGTGTTTTAGAGAACCTGGAAAAAAACGAACGATATAGTGATTGGTATGACAAAAATAATGATTGTCAATCATCCGACGATGAGTTCTCACAAATTGATCATATTTTAGTTTCTGATTATTTATTCAAAAATATACAAAATGTCTCAATGTTTCACTCATACAAAGAATATTGCGGAACTTATAATTCTGATCATTATCCTTTAATAGTTAATTTTTTAGTGTAAGGTTCTCGAATACTATTTTGGTTCTCAAATTCTAAAAAATGAAAACCCTTCAAAAAATACAATAAAAATACTTTAGGAAAAATATTGAATTTTATACACACAAAATTTTTCGAAGTATTTGAGAACCATGGAGAACAAGAGTAATTATTTATTTAAATAAACATATAATATATAAATGAATAACAACAAAACACGTAAAAATCGTACTTTGAAGTATAAGATAAATAATTATATATTGAAAAAATCCGATATATGTTGTGAAGAAGATTTAGAGAGACCGGTTGTTATTGATAAAATATTTAAAAGTTATGAAAAAGTCGCCGAATTCTTTGGTGAAAAAGATGATTATTTATCATATATTGCCAATGATATTCCCGTGTTCATTGGATATAAAATAGATCTTCAGAAATTTAGAGATAGAAGAGGTGTGAGATTATTTAATATATTAACTGATTCTACTAAGAAAAACAAAGAAGTAAATAAAGATAGAATTATCGATTTATTAAATGCAGTACCTTTGTATTATTTATTGGCATTATTAGGTTATTCATATTGCAAACTTCCAGAAAATAATGAATAAGGTTCTCGAATGCTATTTAGGTTCTCAAATTCCTAAAAAAATTTTGTGTATAGAAAATACAAAATTTTTTCTGTGTTTTATTTTTCTGTTTTTTTTCACACAAATTTATTTTTAGAATTTGAGAACCTAAATAGTATTTGAGAACCTAAAAAATATAAATAAAATATTCTAATTGTATTTATGAACTTACCATTAGAATTAGTTGATAAAATATTACAATATGACGGAAGAATAAAATATAGAAAAGGTGAATTCGTTAATGTTATGCATCCAATAAAAGTTTTAGGATTTTACAGATTTATATTAAGCCCTGTATTGAAAAAAAAAATTAATATTAACACTATTGGTATTTGCTCTATTAATAGAATATCAAATGAACTATCATCATCATTACCTGATTATCCTGGTTTTAATTTCTCACTAACTTGGAACTTTTATACAAAAAATAAGTTTCTTAGAGAAGGTACGAATAATAAATTTTATTTGGAAATTGAATTTGATAGTTTACCTGGAGTTGGATTATGTTATGATTATTATTGGGGATATGATAATTTTCAGATTGTTTATTTCGATACAAAAGATGGTTGGACTCAACATAGTACAATTGTTTTATAATAAATATAATAAATACAATATAATATTATAATTATATTTATGGATCCAATTACTTTGATTTTTTTATCATCAATACTCCTTGCAAGTTTAATAGTAATTTTTTTATATATTTCGATTGGTATAGCTATAACAAAACTATGTTCAAGTTGTTTCAATTATAAGTAAAAAAATCTTACAACTAATTTAGCTACATCTACTCTACTTTAATTAATGATTTTTGCCAATAAACTATCCATTTATATTGATCGGTAACAGTCATAATGATTGGTGTTTGAGAACTAATACCACACATTTTCGCAACTAACTCTTCTTGTGATCTATTTTTCCCCTTTTTTTGCAAATATTTTGGTGCTTCATTTGATTTTCTTTTGTAGAATATTTTTTCGAATTCATCATATGCATATATGATAGCATCTTCTTGTGTATCAAACAGTTTGAACCCTTTATCTTCTTCTGGTATGGATTTATTTTTTCTCCGCTCGGCAACAAGTTCTCGAAGTTGTTTATTATTGAACAGTTTCAAAATATCAGAGTCTTTAATGGGTTCAATATAATCATCATATGTAAAACATTTGGATCCTTGTTTAGACCTCGCATTAAGGGAGCAATTTTCCATTTCACATACGATATGTTTTGAATCTTTATTACAATATACAACTGTTTGACAATATTGAGAACCCCAGTTTCTCATTCGTCCGGTTAAACGTCCATATAATTGGTACATTTCATCATTAGTAATATTGGGTCTTCCGATAATGGCACTTGTAAAAGATCCGAGTTTTTCATTCATAAGTGTTTGCCCCATACCAAGACAATTGAAACCGACAATACATAAACTACGTTCACTAAGATTCAAATCGTTTTCTACACAAGCATTATATATGGATTGATTTATTTCAACTTTCAAAGATAATTTTTTGGAAATAATTTCGCAAGTTGATTCATCATAGAATGATATAGTTTTTTCAGTAGAATTAATAACAATAACAACAGCATATTTGAAATTTTCAAAAATTAGCGAACGTACAACAGAATGTACAATTTGTTTGACATTTGCGGGAATAAATACACGAGATCCATGGTTGAATATTTCTGGATATTTTTCCATAACAAATTTGAAATAAGACAATACGTCTTTTGGTGGTTTCATCATTCTATGTATGAGTTCTTGACCATCAACATCGGACCATTCAGTATGTATATAGGAAAGGTCTTTTAAACAAATATAATCTTTATCGAAATAAGGATCGTTATTATGTATTAATCTAATTGATCCCCATAATTCACCGCTTTTCCAAAGAGATTGTGGAGTGGCAGTCATTCCTAATATTTTAATGACACGTGGATTTTGAATTATGTTTTCGATAAATTCTCGTGTTGAATTGATATATTTGTGCATTTCATCCATGTAAATATAAATATTATTTTTTATGGATTTTATTATAGTATTTATGTGTGAAATACGTTTTGAATTACAGCAAGTAAATATAACATGTGGTGTTCCTTTTTTCATACATAATGTATTGAACTGGTTTACATTATGTATATGTTTGTATGATTTGGACATTTTTCTGCAAGATAATATTGCAATTTTTTCAGGGTCTATATTTTCACCGGCTCGATAAACTGTTTGTCCATTATTTATGAGATCATTCATCGTAAAGAATATATGAATGGATCCGTGATCATTCGAACGATTTTTCAAAAGTTCTTGAATAGCCACGAATGTTTTACCTGATTGTGTTGGTAAACACGAAAGTTGTAATTTTTCCATAATTTCCTATTTGGTTTATTTTATACATACCAGTAAAAAACAAAAAAGAACATCAATTTTTTATATGAGTTATAATAATTATGAAAAGAATATAGAAGATTAAGTACATAAAATAACGTATACCCGGTTAGCTCAGTCGGTAGAGCGCCAGCCTTTTAAGCTGGTGGTCGTGGGTTCGAGCCCCACATTGGGTATTTAGCATCGATGGCCGAGTGGTCTAAGGCGCTGCACTTAAGATGCAGTCTCGTAAGAGGCGAGGGTTCGAACCCCTCTCGATGCATTTACACTTATAGCTCAGTTGGTTAGAGCGTCGGTCTTATGAGCCGAAGGTCTGCGGTTCGAGCCCGCATTAGTGTATTTATTTTCACTATATTATGTATAGTGAAAAATGGAAGAGGATGGTCCTAGTATGAATATTAAACATATATTAAGTTTAAACGCTCATAAAGGAACCTATAACTCAGGTAAACACGTAAATGTTATAGCTATTTTTCCTGATAAAAAACATTTTGTTTCAGGTGGAACTGACAATTTAATTAAATTGTGGGATATTGATGGTTTAGGAGAAGTTAAGCGTTGGATTCAAGAATCAGAAAATTATGTAGGTCAAGTTACGACATTAGCGATTGTTGACAATAATCAGTTTCTTTCGGGTGGATATGATGAAGAGGTTAAATTATGGGATAAACGAAGAAACGAACCTTTGAAGAGATTTTATACTGGAACAATATGTGTACAAATAGAATTATCTTTAGATAAAAAATTTTTTATTAGTAGAGACATTAATATTAATCTTCCAGATGTATATAAAAAAACTATTGGGAAAATTCATTTATGGGATTTGGAATCTAGTACGAGAATTGCTACACCAGACGACGAGAGATTTACTTCTGTCATATTCTTCCCGAGCAAAGTTCCTTCTCCTGATGTTTTAGGAGAAATTGTATTAGGAAAAGCTAAAGGAGGCGTTGAGTATTGGCAAATAAAAAAAACCGATACAAGTGTAACATTAGAAAAGATATCTGAGGCAAAAAAAAACCTTACCACCGGTAGTGTTGATGCAATTATTTATACACCATCTTCATATCCATCGGAGAAGGGTATATTTCTTGCTAGAGTAAAGACCGGAAAAGGTAATGATATCTTGAAATTTGAAGTGAAGAATAATAGGAATAGCGATGTGAATATTCTTAAAAAAACTTCGACTGAAAGTCGTTGGGATGGTGCAATCATGTGCACAGGGTTAGCTTTTGCAATATTTCCTGACAATAAGCGTATTCTTTCACAAATTGGTAATTCACTTTGTTTGTGGAATTCATATTCACACATTTCTGATTGGGCACCCCGACGTGAAAATTTATTTAATATAGATCCAAACGTTGATAAAGTATCATCGATACCCAAAAATATATGTTTAAACACAATAGCAATTCTTAATAATGACATGATTTTTACTGGTTGGAGTGATGGAAAAATTAAGATATGGAGTAGTCATAATTATCCATTAGAACAATCAACGCGTAGTTTCTTTTCTGGATGGATGCCTCCTAATGTTGAACAACATATATCAGGGTATTCAGGTCATCTAAATGGTGATCACCACATGATAACAGTAGATGGTATAGAACCAACAGGACCAAGAGGAGGAATGAAAAAGTCTAAAAGAGTATACAAACGTTCTAATAGAATTGTGAATAAGACGCGTGGTCGAAAAAAATAATTATTTAGTTTTATTAATATATTTTGAATATTAATAAAAAGAGTTTTATAATAATTGATATAACAAAGGGTTTATAAATGTTATTTATTTGTATATATCAAATTTTTAGTAATCAGAACTACAAAAAAAATTCTAAGAAAAGAAGGTTATAGGTTAGTAGATCCAAATGTATTTTCTCCAGAGTAAGTGACATATAAAAATCCATCTTCATCTTTAAATGATTCATATATTTTATAAAGTTCTGCATTAGCAGATGGGATTGTTCCATTAATAAAAACGAATATAGCTTGTTCGGATGATAATTTGATTCTTTTTCTTATTACAAACATGAATTGACCGATAGTAAGGTCAATTGGGACTAAATATTTAGATTTATCTAATTTTGGTATATTATCATTATTATTTTTAGATTTTTCACAAATAACAGGTATCCTTTCTGGATATTTATTTATGATTCTTGTAGATTCTTGTAATCTATCTTCAAATTTATGTAATTTTTTAAAATTCATTTGTATATAAAAATGAATAATATAAAAAATATATAAAAGCTAACTAATAATTATAGATTTTCGATTTCATCCCAAAGAGAAGATAAATGTTTTGCATAAACTACTTCATTTCCGGTCCATCCAGATAATATAGCTCCTCTATATGTAGATTCTGGTAATATAGTATTATCATAACCTGCTGTTTGAACCATATAAGTATTCAATTTTGGATTTATTTCCATACGATATTTGTCTATACATTTGTGTACGTCTATATAATTAGTAGAAATACGTGATTTTTCTCCCCATAAAAATCCTTTATCTCTAATATCATCATCGTTTCCATATAGACCTCCATGTCCAATTTGCATATCGGAGTAACAAAACCAGTGATCAAAGTTGTATGATTCGGGATTTTCGAATGCTCTTTTGAAAAAGAGCCATACACCATTTTCAGTTGAAGATCCAACAGTTTTGCCGATATCCAATATTTGATTATATTGTTCTAAAAGTGGTTTTGATTTATCAACTTCATAAAGATTTAGACTATCACCAAAAACTCCTACAACTCCACGTCCAGTTGCACGATAAGCAGTAAGTAATCCTGATAAGTTTCCTATATCAGCGACTGTTTGAGTTCCATATACAGAAGTGAAAGTTCCATGAGCACTACCGCTATTATCACATAAAGATATTACATTTCCATCTAAATAAGGGTAGTTTTCTATTGATTTTTGTAGACATTTTTCTAAATATTCAAATATAACATCTTTGTATGTAGTATTAACAGTAATATCAGAATATTTTCTTTTATTTCTGGATTTAATCTCTTGTATTTCTCCTTCTTCCAAATCTTCAACTATTAATTCTTGTTTTTCAAATTGATTATTTAGTTGATTATATGCTGTTATATATCTGAATGGAAACTGTTTACCACCTTCTACGCCTTGAAGTAACATTTCCATATAACTAATAATGTTTTCTATACCAGGGTCACTAGCAGCAAATCCACGTATATTTCTTAATGCTGCCATATGAGGTATACGCCATTCCATAAGGTCTATTGTTTCTAACCAAGTTTTACCCATAGAACGGTGTTTTTCCCATTTGATATCTTTATCATCTAGATCAAGATGCCCATCTAGCATCAAATTTTCAAGAGTATTGTTTATTCTTAATGTTTTTTTGGATGCGTGACATAAACGTACCATACTGATAGAATCTTTACGATATTTTTCTTGTTGGTATTGAGATAAATTTTTCAAACGATCTTCATAAGCACGTTTTATGAAAGTAGGGAATTTAGTTTTACTACCGAATAAAGATTTCCATGCATCTAAGCATGCTATAGCATCAGATGGTAGTATCCAACATTTTACCAATATTTCACGAAAGAACATAGGATTATTTTGGTTGAATTCTAGACGATGTGGGTGTGATGCAGCTATTGCTAAGATCTGTGCGGTTGATTTTCGCATAAGGAATTCATTCCGACATTTAACGGCAAGTTCCAAAGTTTTTTTAAAGTCAAATTCAAGAGAAGTATTTATAGCTTTATAAAAAGTTTCATTACGAGAAATCATAAAATCAGTTGGTATTAAAAGATGATCTTTTAGAATTTTAAACATCTCATTTTCTTGTGTATTATATTCTATGTTAAAATCGTTTTTATCAACCGGTTGGTAATAAGTTGGTTCTCCCAAAAAACTAGAGAAAGCTACAAGTTCAGCTCTTTTTAAAGGATTAAATAATTTAAAACTTTTACCGCCCATAAAGTTAATCATTTCATTAGTAGAAGTATTCATAATATTAAATATACAGTAATAAATATTTATACCGTTTTAAAAAATAATTATAGATCGATTTTACAGTGAAAGACTTTTTGTAAATATACAAGTATATTTACAAAAATTAAATAGGATTTTACCAAAGGTATCTTCGATTCAATCCTTATAAGATTTATTAAAAATCTTACTTATCCGAACAAGTTTTAAATAGTCGATGAAGTCAATACAACCGCTTCCACAGTATACCGTGTGGTATATTTTAATAAAGTATTGTGGAGATATTTTGTATTGACTGTTACTCTTTACGAGTAATAAATTTTCGATGAAGTCAATATACCCGCTTCCATCTGCAGCTGGAGATATTATATATTGACACGTAAGAGATATTATAAAATGGTTTTTAAGGCAAATATTCGATGTAACCATTTCATCCGCTTCTTACAAATTATTTCATTAAATAATGATTCCACATAATTATATAATATTTTTTTTATATTATTTTTTGAATATATATATTAAAATATATTTGTTGTTTTATAGAACAGGATAACTTGCTTGTAACAAAATTCCACATTGGCCTTGTCCGTTGTTATATTGAGATCCTTTTCCTAGTTTAATAAATCCATTATCTCCCCATGAAGAAGACCACGAGTTTTTAACTAAGTAATAATCTTCACCATTTTCTGTTCCGTATCCAACAGTAAGAACACCGTGATCGAGATTAGTTCCGCATTCTCCAGTAAATACTCCGGAAGAATATAATTGAAATTCTCTTTGGTCAGCTTCAATAGCAACAGAAACAGGATTTAATGCAATAGCAGACATCATTTCTTCATCGTTGCTAGGAGGTACATCAACAAGATCTACAATTTGTGATCCTTTAACTAAATCACATTGTGTTTGACAATTTTGACCGGAAGAACCATCTTGAGATATATATGGATAATCGAATTCACTACAAAGACCACCGTTACCATTTATCCATGTAAAAGCATTATCCATCAATCCACCATTACATCCGTGATCATAACCACCGTTTTTCCAGTTGTCACAATCAACAAGTTGTTCTTCGGAAAAGGAGACCAAAGTTCCATATTTAACAAAATACGCACCTTCCAAAGCACCGGTAGTCGAGAAAGACCAACAAGAACCACATTGTCCTTGATCTTTTACAGGAGTAACCGCACCATCGGAAACCCAATTGACTTCACTAGGAGGGGATGATTTGCGTAAAGTATCTTGAATGATGTTTACAGGTGCTTTATGTATGAATTTATTAGAAACTATTTCGATATATTCTGTAGAATTCATACCGGAGAATTGATTATGAGCTAATTTGTATGATTTTTCTTGTGAATTTACGGAGTAGATAAAACGATCATTTTCTTTCCATTTTTCAAAAATATCATAAAAGTGATTGGTACTTTTAATTCTAATTTTAAAATTATCGAGCCATCTTAAAAAGCGATGTTCAACGGAGTTATCAGACACAGCATATGATGTGCTAACAAAAGAGATAAATAATGTGAATAAACTTAAGAAATTCATTTATATAGATTGAAATATATTTTTATTTAGTTTTCCTAAAAATATATTTTTGTTTGAATTATATTTTATCTAAGTTTATGCAAAATGTATATTATGGATTTTCTAAAGCGGTTATACGTGCCAAAAGGTCAGCCATTTGTGTTTTTAATGTAGTTACTTCATTTTCCAGAGTGGCTGTCTTTGCCTTCTCCGCTTGTAATTGGCGATCTACTTCTTGGAGAGCAGCTGTTGTTATTGTCCATATTACAGTTTTGTTAAGTATGTGAAAATCATTTATTTCCTGCCCATATACAAATATTGTTTTATCATCTGCCAGTTCGTTATCTTCAATTTTGACGTCAATTTCAAATGTTTTTTCATCTACTATATTAATTACATTTCGTGTAATTTCTTCACCATTTCTATTTTTGAGAATGATTGATATATTATTACTTGCATCATGTTGAAATTTTGATGTAGTACAATCAACTTCCGGAATACAATATTCAATTCCATTTATGACAATGTTTTTCGATATATCATATTCAACAAAAGACAGAGTTGTTCCATTTGTTATATTACAAACCTTATAAATATTTGGAATTTTATTTTCAAATATAAAATTATTACTTTGGACAGCATATGGTAAAACTTCTTTCACTTCTTGTGCTATGAATCCATATATAGGAAAAACTCCTCTTTCTAAGTAATCAATATAATTATATTTACAAGGTTTTAACAAACGTAGCTTTTCCAAAGCTTCGGTATCATCAATTTCTTTGATATTTGTTTTGATACGTTCATCTGAAGCATAATTTATTGTTCGTGCTGCAAAGAACCCCCTTGATGCTACAATTCCATCTGGTGCGTACATTGCAGTGCTATGATTTTCACTATTCGACCACGGAATCCAACCAATACCATAGGCATCATGAGTACTTGCATAAATATGTACCCCGTTTTGGTAATTACCACTATCAGAATAATGATGACCTGATATAGCCTTAGTAACCCCTCCACGTATGTCTAAAGGTACAGCTGGATTATCAACACCTCTTCCAATATACCCAACATTCTTTATTGTACCATTATCCGTTTTAATCGCTCCTCCGCCAGTATGGATACTCTTATTACCATAGACTCGCATGTACGTAGTATCGTTCATGTGCCATCCACCTCCATGGTCTTGCCAGTATATACCTTGATCGCCATATTTACGAATCCAATGACCACTTTCAGAATAAAGCTCTCCATCTAAATTGAAATTACCACCATCTACGTTAAAAGTTCCATTTACAGTGGCAGTACCAGAAGTGATTTTTCCACAAATAACATTACCAGCAATACTACAAGAATCATCTTCATTAGCGATTGCTCCATTACCAATAGCAACGGCATTATGATATTTTCCCGTAGAAGCTCCATTACCAATAGCAACACAATTTTCTGCTCCGGTGGTTGCATTTGTTCCAATAGCAATACTATTTTTACAAGAAAGATTCGAAGTAGTAATTCTTGATGTACCCGATCCTGTGTGTCCTGCAACTACAATTAATGTTTCACCAGAATAAGTTCCTGAAGATGGTATTCCAGAAGCGATGCATCTATAATCATAGTTTCCTGTTGTTTCTGTATTCCAAGTATATCCATCATAACTAGTCATAATTCTATTTGAACTTCCGGTATTAGCGGTTGCAATAAATATTGTAATACCATTTTTTGTATGGGATGATACGTGTAGCCAATTATTTGAATCTCCTGGTGTTGTATGTTGATTCCATGTATAACCATCATTACTTACCATTACTACTCCAGATGAGTTGGCATCTCCAATAGAAACAAATAATGTTTGATTTGCATAAATACCTGTATTTGGAGTTCCTGTACAAATACTCAAAGTTTTTAAACTATTGCCTGTAGGATCAGTTTGTAAAGTCCAGTTAATAGAATCTTCACTTGTAATTACGTAATAATCATAACTAATAACAACAAATAATGTTTTTCCGGTGTGGTTACCAGTAGAAGGAATACCTGAGGTAATTCCGTGCCAACCATACTCAATATTGGTTGTATCTAGTGTAGTCCAAGTAATACAATCTTGACTGGTGATTATACGATCATTTGTTCCAGTATGTGCTACAGCAACAAACAACATATTATTACTTAAATCTCCAACACTAGGGACTCCATGTGTTATAGATTCCCAGTTGTTGTTGGGAGTGGTTCGTAGTGTCCAATTAACACCATCTTGACTAGTCATAAGTCTTTGGAAGCTACCTGATCTTCCTACAGCAACAAATAACATATTATTACTTAAATCACCGACTGTTGGAACTGCTGATGTACTACCACGCCAATCCATTCCATCGCCTGCTGAGTTGTGAACAGTCCAAGTTTCTCCATCAACACTTGTCATAAAACTACTACTATTAGAGATAGCAATCCATAGTGGTGAACCTGAATATGCTCCTATTGTTGGTGTGTCACATACAATTGTTAAGTAACCACCGTTAATATTACTAGTTTGTTCTGTCCAAGTAGAACTTCCTAATGTTAATCCAGCATCAGAATTGTGTCCAATTGAAATGGAACCATCATCTAATTGTTCACTTTGTGTTCCTAATGATATACCATATTTACCTCTAGTAGAAGAATTATATCCAACTGCAATACTATAATCTGCAATAGCTTTAGTGATTGACATTAATATATACAATAATAATTTATTATTTTTTTTATAAACATAATACAATACCTAAATTTTGTTTAATTGTTGTTTTAATGAATGAATTTCATCTTTTAATGATTTAATTTCAGAATTCATTTCATAACGTATTTCTTTTATGGCTTCAACTAAGATTGCGCAAGTATTTGCATAAGAAACACTTTTATATTTTTCTTCAGAATCATCTGTTTGAACTAATTGAGGAAATATTTTTTCGACATTTTGAGCAATAAACCCGATTTGTTTTCTTTCAGTTTCATCATCGGTTCTAACAAATTCAACACCTTGTAATTTGCATACATTTTCCAATACACCAGATAAATTATTAATATCTTTTTTGAGACGAAAATCAGACGTAGCGTTGAATGAAGGAGCTGTAATTTCGCCTGAATTACTAAGAGCGCCCTGACTGGTCATTTTAATACCAGCTATATTATTATATTCACCGGTAGAGTTTCTTGGATTTATATTTAACAAATTATTGTTAGAATATATCGCAAAATTAGTAGAGCCTGTATAATTTGTACCATCCGGTGATATTTGTATTGCCCCTCCACTAACTGTTAATTTATTATGAGGAGTTGTAGTTCCAATACCTACATTTTGTGTTCCATTACCAATAACAATAGAATTATGAGATTCAACTGTTGCTGAATTTCCGATAGCTATAGAATTATGATATTTTCCAGTATTAGATGCATTTCCTAAAGCAATACTATTTTCTCCTCCAGTTAAACTATCAGTTCCAATAGCAATACTGTTTTTACACATCATATTAGATACCATTACTCTACTAGAGGTTCCATCGCTACTGACGGCAACAAATAGTTGTTCATTTGTATAAGTACCTGTAGTAGGAATACCAGAAAATATACTGGTCCATGTATTATCAGGTGTATTAGATCCGACTACCCAATTAATTCCATCATAACTTGTCATAACACGATCTCCGGTTCCGTTACTTGAAACCGCTGTAAATAGTGTAACGCCGTTTACCATACCAGCAGTAACACTTTCCCAATTATGTCCATCGCCGTCTCCAGTAATTATTGAAATCCAATAAAATCCATCATTACTGATCATAACTACACCATTAACATTAGCGTATCCAACAGAAACAAATAAAGGTTGATTAGCATAACTACCAATATGAGGTGTTCCTACACATATACTAGTAGTTTGAAGAGAGTTACCGGTTGGATTATCAGATATGTCCCAATTAATTCCATTTTGACTGGTCATTATGTATGAATCATAACTTACAGCAATAAATAGAGTATTATTACTGGAATCCCCAACTGCAGGAATTCCTGAAGTAATGGAACGCCAGTCACAGTTTATATCAGTTGTTCTTGTTTGCCAATCATATCCATTTTGGCTAGTCATTATACGATTTGATCCTGAATTACAAACGGCAACAAATAAAGTATTGTTACTTAAATCTCCTATAGTGGGAATTCCTGAAGTAATTGAGCGCCAATCTTTATCAGTAGTATTTCTCAATGTCCAATTAATACCATCTTGACTAGTCATAGCACTTGTATTAGAACCTGTTGGACCTACTGCAATAAATAATAAATTATTACTTAAATCGCCTGTAGTTGGAGTGTCAGCTATAATTGAAGACCAACTTTTACCATCTCCTGATGTATTACGTCCAGTCCATGTTTCCCCATCTGGACTTGTCATTATACTGTATGAATTAGTTGAAGACGCTGTTACAACAAAAATGGGTGTTCCTGATAAGTCTCCAACATCAGAATGATTGTATGTAATAGAACTCCAAGAAGAAGAATCAGTTGAAGTGGGTGAATACCAAATATGTCCGGGTATTCTTCCAGCATCTGCTTTATAACCGATAGAAATAGATTTATCGTCAGTTTCATTACTTTGATATCCTAGTGAAATTCCATTATGTCCAGTAGAACTAGAACCATATCCAATAGAAATACTATAATCTCCTGTAGCTTTAGTAATACTTGTCATTAAGTTATATTATATCAATACAATTATATTATATAAAAACAATAAATATTTCTAAATATACTATATAGACACATTATGAAAGGTGGTGATGTTCCTTTTAATATATCATTAAGTGAATTACAAATAACGGAATTAAAACAAGAATTTAGTATTGATAAAAAAGTATTAGATGTATTAAACAGACCAATAAAAATTAATATTAATGAACACGATAAAGAATTTATAAAAAACACTTCGAAAACACAGAAAAAGGAAAAATATAATTCAGGTCTTAAAGATAAAGTTAAAAAATATTTAAAGTTTGGTATTGATGCCATGGTTCCAGTACAATTAATAAAATATAGTATATTACGTGATACTATATTAATTCATTCTTTTGGTTATAGAGTTTTTATTAGTCGTTGTATGGGTGTATCAACAACCGGTGGATTTTCTAACAAAGAAAATATTAAAAAGTTCAAAAATCTCCAACCTATTGTAGATAATTCTGTTCAAAACATACCACCAGAAATACTTCGAAAATACGAACATGAGATAAAATCTTCTGGTATTAATAATGAATTGTTAATCCATATTTCAAGTTTATTTGAAAAAAAAATCGATGAACCGGATAATTCAGATTTTAAAAAAAAATTAAAAAGTAGTTTTCGCGGAAACACATTTTTTCAAAAATCTCCAAAAAAAGCATTTATTAATTTATTTGATATAGTTTATTCCAAGATGAAGGATAGTATTGATCAAAAATATAAAATAATAGATGAATTCAATAAACAAGAAGCGAATCTAGATGAAAAATCAGTACAAAGTGTTTTCACCCTCGGTCTTCGTAATCGTATACGTAACGGTGGAGACCCAGAAGATGAAAATAGAATGACTCAATATAGAGAATCAAAATTTACATTACGTAGAATTTTAAAATTGATAGGTATAATGATTTTGATGATTTATTTTATTTTTTTATTGTTGGAATCATATAGATTATTGTGTTTTCAAATTGATAGAATTTTACAAGCACGTGAAACATATTTGGGTATATTCCCAGGTGAGGAAGAACAAAGTGAACAAGATAAAGATTTTATTTCTTATATTTTTACATTTTTTAAAATAATGCATGAAGCAATTGCTGGAAATTTTATTAATATGATTCAAAAAATGCAAACTGATAGTACTTTATATGAAAAATTACAAGATATAGTATATTCTTCTGCATCTAGTGCATCAAATGATGCATTTGAATCATGTTCGGATGATTATTTTGGATGTATTAATGGTTTTTTAACAGGACTTACACGTGATCATGCAATAGATAACATGAATCAAGATATACAAGACCAACTTGAAATAGAATATATAACTAGAAGAAACAGTTTCAAAAAAATGTTAAGAGAGACTCATCATGAATATAATTCAGCATTTACTAATATAATAACTAGTATTAATGGATTATTATTTAGTAATGTATTGTTATTGAATACATTTTTTCCTAAAACATATACGAAGACATTTGTATTTGCTAGTTTTAGTTTGTTACAAAGTTCATATATGTCAAGAGATGTATTATGGAGATTAGGTTTTACAGGTAGTCATATAGTTCATTTATTAACAAATCCAACACAATATATTAAAGATGCTCCAACTGAACAACCTGAACAATCTCAGCATCCTGCTATAACAAATGAAGAAATCTCTCTTACAACCGACGTTTCTCGTAACAAAGAACAAGAAAGTATATTTAATAATAATTACAACACAAAAGAGATAGATGCAGCAAACGCTTTAGTTGATTTATTTGGTTCTGGTTCTACACGAGGAGGAAATAAAAAAATCCTCAAAAGGAAATACACACGAAAGATGAATAAAACCAAAAAGAAGTTAAGACGCAAGACAAGATCTAAGAAATAGGTAAATCATCACATATTAGTTGACAACAGCCTAATTTGTCCCATCTAAATTGTATAGCATGCATTTCTACACCTTTTTCTTGACATTCATAGAATGCATTTCTATAAGTGGTGTCAATAACACTCGGTTGGAATGTAGCTACATCTTCTCTCTGGATAACATAGCACATAATAGTTCTGTATGATTTAGTAATAGAAACCAAATCATATAAGTGTTTTAAAGCTCTTGGACTAACAGGTTCTTTAACATTTTTTCTGTATCCATCTGGAAAATACGATATTTTTTTATTCCATGGTGTTTGATCAAAAACGGTCATATCCATTTTTTTGCGTTCTTTAGAAGAACAATCGACATAATCAGCCAAAGGTACATTTTTAACTTCCATAACGAATGGTTTTCCTGAAGAGTCGATACCAACAAAATCGAAACGTGAATGAGTACCTTCAATAGTAACTTCGCGTTTGAATGATATTAAGTCTTTTAAGAATCCCATTTGATTTTGTTTGAGTACATGTTCAACTAATGTTTCTGCTAATTTAGGATTAATTCCAACAACAATATTTGTTTGAATTTTTGGTTCATATAAAATAGAAAGGTCTACACGATAAGAGCAAACATTTTTTTTTGATACAACAGGTGTCATAAGTACATTACTCGATGCATCAGATAATCCACAACATCCTAATGCAGGAGTATGTGCCAATACAGTTTCTTCATTATCTTCTATGAAAACATCTGCAACATATGGCGTTTTACAATTAGCAGATGGTCTTTTTAAAATAGTTCCTTTAACTAAATTGGGTAATTGATATGCAAATTCCATTTTGATTTTATATAGTTGCGTTTAAAAATAAATAAAAAATATGATCAATTTTTTAAAAAAGGTATCTAATATATATAATGTCAAATCAATTTCATTTAGATATATGGACACAAGAAGTTGAAGATATTTTAGAAAAGTTGCGTGTAAATTGCGTTAATTTATGTGAATACCATAGACGTCGATATTTCCATTTTAAGTCTTATGGAAAATATTTTCGCATTCCAATTATTGTTTTAGCTTCAATAAATTCCACAGCTTCTGTAGGATTACAGCCTTTATTAGATCAAACAATTGTATCAGGTATAACTTGTATAATAGGTATGATAATGGGTATAATGGGTTCAATAGAATTGTACATGGGTATCCAAGCAAGTATGGATTTAGAATTAAAACAATCAAAAGAGTTTTATGCTTTAGCGATAGATATTTACAAAACTTTGGCTGTTGGAAAAAGTGATCGAGGAGAACCTGGTATTGCATATTTAAATAAAAAATACAATCAATATGCAAAAATATGTGAGCAAAGTAATTTACTAAAACGTGAATTGAAGATAGATATGTTGGCCCATATAAAGCATAGTTTAAAAGATCGTACACCGAATGGTTCATCAGCAGATGAATTGGATTTAATGGATCAAGTGTATACTACACTTGAGAATCATAAAGAAGATATAGAAGAAGAATTTGAAAAAGAAAATCAAGAAATAGAAAAATATCAAAACCAACGAAATAAAGAAACAGACAAAAAATTAGAATATACGAAGAGTTTGATAAAAATCAGAAAGCCGATGGAAGTTGGTTCTCCGCGTGAAACTATTATTAAAATAGCTTCACCAGGAGTAAATAGTGATATTTCTTTAGAAGAACCGACAAATGAAGTTTTAGAAAAAGTTATTCATGAATCTATAACTGAAGAATTATCAGATATATCAAATAATATTCAAAATATTTAATGGAATATCATATGTTTAAATGAACCATTTATTGTATAATTTCATTCTATTTATTTTTTTTTCATAACCTATGATTCCATTAAAATGAATAATATAACATTTGTCTTTTATGTTTTCATTTTTATAAAAATATCCACCATTAGGATAATCTTCTCGTGGAAGAAAGTTAATGTTCAAAAGTTTATTTTCAAATAAAATAATATTAAAAAAATCTTGATCGTGTGAAAAATTTAAGTAATTATTTTTTAAAAAGAATTCATAGTCTAGAGATAATGTATTTTTACTAGGTATCATAGAGTAAAATCCTGTACACCCGTTTGTTCCATTATATTGTATTAGACAATCATAATCTGTATTTTTAAATTTTTTCAATACGTCATCAATAAAGTTTTTATTTATTACTATATCTACATCAATATAAATATAGCTTTTATTTTGTTTTAATATTTGATTTCCTATAAAAAACCTTTGAAATACAACATCTTTGAAATTAGATTCTCCATACTTGTAAAATATTTCAGATGAAATATTTTTTGTATATATATTATCAAAAAAACATACAATATCACAGTTTCCTTCTAAATTTTTAACAATTCCTTCATCTAGTGCGAATACAATAATATTAATATTAACTATTTTTGCAGAAAATATTAGATTTTTGATCATATCAATAACTCCATTTGTTCCAACACAAAATGTAATATTTGAATCACTATTATTTTTCAAAAATACATCAATATTTTCATAAACTGTATACATAAAATTACATCTGTAAAACCTTTATATTCATTATTCCTGAATAATACAAAATAGCTAAGCGATGAGTTCCATCTAAAACAGTATTTTTATTCAAACATATAAGTCTATAATTTTCATAATTATATGTGTTAGGATTAAAATGTTCAATCAAATTTTCAAATGAATTTTGTGTATGATCATCTGTGAAAAGAGTTCCCAAATATTCTTTGAAATATGTAATATATTTTTCTTTATGTCCTTGTATGAACATAAAGTGGGGTGTTTCTTTAATATGTACTTTTTTATTTTCATTATTATTAATATGAAATGTGCATAATATATCATCAATATTTACTGTTGTAATTTTGAAATTACCATTAATATGATAAGGTATTTCTTGTCCAGAGTGAATAATTTTGTCCTTATAATATTTACACGGTTTAGATGTTATAATTTGTGTTAAATGTTCAACTTCTTTATCGTTATCTGTTGCGTGTATAACATGATCATGTGAAATTCCGGGTGATAGATTAGGTGATGGTTGTTTAGTTTGGTCTTCAAGTTTAGGATTATATTTTTCACGTACATACCATTTAAAATCAACCACATCACAGTCAGTAAAAACTGCAGATGAACCTTCGCCGTATTTTTTTTCGTTATAATCATATTTTTTGATTAATACGTAAAAATATTCATTTCCAACCGTTTTCAAATATTTTGTTTTTCCATAAATATGACTGGAGTTATGCATTTCTAATGCGTATACATTTTTAATAAAGTTTTCAATATTATCATATTTTTTTTTAATTATCAACATAACTTGACATTTCAATTTTTGTTTTAATTCTTCTATAATATCATACATGTGTTGAATACAATGACCCCATATTAGTAATCCAACATAAATGTCTTTTCCTGAATTATAATTAATTAAACTCAATTGTTCTTTTCCTTTTATTTTATAGAAATTATTTTCACTAAAATTATTAGTATATGTCAAATGTTTATGTTTTTTAATATTGTCACTATATTCAATATATTCAGCATAACGAATAGTTAAATCATCTAATAATTGTGGAATATATATATTTTTATGTCGTATTTTATTTTGCAAAATATATTTAAAAACATTAGGATGTATGCTGAATTTAGTATACTCTAGAACAGAGAATAAGTCAAATCTAAAGTGTAGTTGTTTTGGTTTTGACAATAAGTATAAATCAAATTGATAATGTTTTAGAGGTTTAATTTCAATAATTTTATGACTGAATATAGACTTATCATAAATGGTTAAAATAATATTAATATTTTTTTCCAACTGGTTTGTTAAAATATCTATATCTTGATTAATTTCATATTGAGGATATATATCATTTAATTTAATAACAACGTAATCATCCAAAGATTTAATTATATAATCGATGTCTAACATAATATCGAATATACTTTTGGTAATAACACATGATATATTTTTATATTGATAAATGTATTAAAATGTATTTTGCATAACAAATCTTTGATTATAGTTGACATTCCTTTTTTCAATATCTGAATATCCTGGTAATTGTCCAGCATAAATTTTATTGAAATACCAAAACTGTGTAGTTTCTTGTAAAGGTTTCCAACAAGAATCTAATGCCCATAAATCCGGATTTCCACCAGATTCTAAATATTTAACGCTATTTTCATAAATAGGTAATAAAGTTTTTATGAATTCATGTTTGATAATATATCCTGTTGTTGTTTGATTATCTATTACACGATGAAATTCATCCTTTATGTTTTGTGTATGAGTTTTTCCTCGAGGAGTTAATATAATAATATCCCAGTTTTCTTGTTTTATTTTATCGAAACCTAATGTGAACGATTGAAAATTATCTTCATTCAATATTAAAAAATCATCTTCTAAAATCATATAGTAAGGTTCATTATTTTCTTGTAGTTTTTTCAAACAGTCAATATGTGATAATGTACAACCAACTGCACCTTTTTCATGAGTAATTGCATTAAATCTTTCAATATTTTCGAAAAATGGACGGGTTAATACTTGTTTTTGAATATAATCATTACGATCTGTGCGTTTTTCCAAATTAATATAGTAACCTTTCATTATTATATCGAAGATTATAATATTAACTATATAATTATTATTTATACGAATTTATTTTATTAATATATTCTTGTAAAGTTCCTAGATAATTTGAATATTTATATAAGTATTCAATTAATTCGTCATTAGACATGGATTCTAAACAAAAATTCAACAATTCATTACTAACATAATATTTATGTATTATAGTACTTTCTTCTGTACGTGGGTGAGATAAATGAAATAATGGTGTATTTAAATATTTATTGTTAGGTCCTGCTGCTTTTTCATTATAAGATTCTGAAGATTTAAATCCTAGTTTTCTAATTCGTTTTACTCGTTCAATATCTTCCGGTGAATAGCTAATAAAATTAATGTTTTCATTTCCTAATAATTTATACAATTCACGATTTATAAATAATATTCCTCCTACACCAGCAATATTTGGTTTTGATGTAATTTTCAAACATTTAATATCATAATCTTCCATAAAACTGGCTTTATCAGAAATCTCAAAAGAACCTGGTGGAGTTCCAAAAGGATGTAATAATTTAAATCCATCATTAATAAGTTTATTTTGTGTGATTTCATATGCTTCTGGATATGTAAAACAGTCTGTATCATTTATTACCAATATTTCTGAAGTTGCTCTTTCAATTAAATAATTTGAAACAATTGTTCGTGAAAATGGTTCTGAACTCTCTAAAAAATAGTAATCCATATTAGTACTATATTTAATGACCAGTTCATCAAAACTACATTTAGTTCCTTGTTCAAAAACTAATATTTTGGTATTGAAATGTTTTCCTATAAAATTTAAAAGACACATTAAATTTATAAGACGTTCTGGAAAATCTTTTTTAAAAGGAATTATAAAAGTACATTTCATTAAGTCTTTTTTTGAAATATCATCATTTTTACTTGAATTATAGAGTATTGTATTTTGTATATTATTAGTCATTTTATCCAAGTATTCGGCTTTTCTTTTAACATCTTGAATTATAAAATTATTAATCTTTTCTTTTGAATTAATAAGCTGTTTTAGAGTTTGTATGTGTTTTGTTTTATTAATATATGTTTCTCTATCAATTATAGCTGAATTATATATTTCTTCCATTAAATATAATATACCTTTGATTATATAAATATTAAATTAAATATATATTTATATTAAGATTCAACTATATTATATTTATGGAAAAATATATTTTAAAATTTTATTCGAATTTTTCTAATCCAGATGTTTACAAAAAAATATATGAAAGATTATGTGAGACACATTTGTTAGATTTTTATGGACCTGATAAAAAGGTATATATTACAAATGGTGATGATTATACTCATATAATAATTATTAATACGGCTATGCCAAAAATTCCAAATAATATACCCAAAGAGAATGTAATCGGATTAGCTTTTGAACCATTTCCATATTTAGGATTGAGTGGAACTTTTATAGAATATGCAAAAACATATATAGGAAACTATTATATTGGTGATAAAAAAATTCTACCTGACTGTTTTAAAGAACATTATTCATATATGCCTCATATAACTCCTTTAAAAAAAGTTCCAAATAAAACAAAAACGATGTCACTAATATTTAGTAACAAATCTGATTTAAATGGACATAAGTATCGTCATACATTAGTAAAACGTATTTTAGATGAAAATTTACCAGTAGATATTTATGGAAGAGGATGTAGATTATATGAAAATTATAACATGAAAAGTCATCCACAATTAAAGGGAACATTTGATAAATTGGAGCCATACGAAAAATATAAATATCATATTGCTATAGAAAATATAGAATCTAACCATTATTTTAGTGAAAAAATTACAAATACATTATTATGTGAGACTATTCCAATATATTTAGGATGTAAAAACATAGATTCTTATTTCCCAGAACAAATTATTCATTTAACAGGAGATATTAACAAAGATATTTTAATGATTTCTAGTATATTAGAAAATCCAGAAGATCATACAAAAATAATAGATGTTTTTAAAATAAAACAAACAATTGGATTGATTCAAAATATAGATAATGTATTTGATAATTCTTAAAAATACAAATATTATATAAAATATATATAAACTATATAATATGCAAAGAATTCAAGAAAATCAACAATTAAATAAAAGTGAAAAAATTGAAGGATTACTTCCATCAGGATATGCTGGTGTATTAATCGGACAAAATGAACGAGTAGAAGAGCTCAATAGACGTGTAATTGATCGTATTTCTACAGATGGTATTTTGCAACCTAATTTTGATCCAAGACCTGTATCTACAAAATATTCATTGTTTCCTATTATTGATCGTCGGGCAACTCCAAAAGAAGCCATTTTTCCAACACCTCAATATGAACCTAATAATAAATTTTATAGTAATTTAGAGAAAGGTCCTGTTGATGGATTTTTATCAAATGTAAACTTGGAATCTTCTTTAAGAAATCAATATAATGCTTTACAAAGAGGTGGAGCACCTCAATCTACATATATACCATCTTCTGATAGTGATTTATATCGTGTAGAAGTCGTTTCTAGACCATCTCAACAACCATTTCCTGATTTGTTTAAACATGAAGATTTTTATCAATCACGTGGAATGGATAATTTAAATAGTCATATTGGAAACGACACATTTTTCAATCATACAAGAACACAATTACGAACCGGAGCACAAAGATAAACATTTAGTTTATTCGATTATAACCTGTTTTTATATGATTTATTATATTTATAAAAATCTGTAATATTTTTATACATACAATATAAATAATACTTATAAATGAAACCCTACAACGTTTATTTACTATATATCTTAATTATTTTAGCATCTACATTCTTCTTTTTTACATTATTCAAAAATAAATCTTCAGTTAACGAAGGCTTCCAACAAGATGCTCCGTTTATACTCAAACAAAATCAAGAAATTTATGACCCATTTTATTCTGAAATATACGATACTGTTGCCTATCCTGATGTTCTTTGTTCTTATGTAGCAAACAAAACCATCGAATATTTACAACCTTCTCCTGAAAATTCTACAATATTATGTGTTGGATCTGGAACAGGTAGTATCTTAAATTCTTTACAAAAAAATCATTTTCCACAAGTATTTGGTATTGATAAATCACAGTCTATGGTGAATGTATCTAAACAAAAATATCCACGTATTCCTATTAAACACGGTGATGTGTTGGACTCTATGAATTTCGAACGATCTACTTTCACACACATATTTTGTTTAAATCACACATATTATGAAATTGAAGACAAATCTCTCTTCTTTAAAAATTGCTTTTTCTGGCTTCAACCTAATAGTTATTTAATAATTCATTTAGTAGATGGAGATAAATATGATCCTCTAGGTATTAAACATGCACCATATACTGTAGACTTAGCCACAAAATACAGTAAAAAGAAAATCAGTAAATACACTACTGAATTTGATGGATTCTCATACACAAATGATTACAAAGTATCAGAAAAAGATAATGAAGAACCAAGTGCTTGTGTGATTACCCAAAAAGAAACCTTCTTAGATAAATCCACCTCAAATATTCGTGAAAATGAACGAAAATTAAACATAGAATCCACAAATAGTGTATTACGTTTAGCTGGTGAACACGGATTTATTGTTCACGGAAAAATTCTCTTGGATCAATCGCCAATACACGATCCACATCAATTTATATACATCTTAGAAAGAAGCCATTAAAGAAAATCAAGTAAACGTTCTAACCAATTTAAAAAAAAACAAAAAGGTAAGAAAACAACTAAAAAAAACAATTATTTCAATATTATACATTATTAAATCTATTACGCTATATCTTTGTTTATTTTTGTTTAGACCATCCATTTTATTTATTTTTTGTATTATTTCGGAATTTTCCATATATACATATAATGTTTAAATCATATATTATTTAAAAAAATAATATATTTAGTAAACTTCATATTATATGTTTGTTTATTATATAGAAAAATATGACTGAAAATGATTATAAAAATGATGAATTAATTTTTCTTAAAAACAAGTTTTCTGATACTTCAGGCACGGGACCTCACAGCCTAGTAAAAAAAGTAAATGATAATGCAGTTATTGCAAGAAGAGGTACAACAATTGCATCAAAAAGACATAGTGATATTACTATGTTTTTTGATCAATTTATAAAAGATAAATATGAAGGAGAAAAAGCTAATTTTTCGTTGAACGATGATGAAGAAACTCAGAAGAAAAAACGAATACGGCAATCATATATTGTAGTGTTTTATTTGCTTAAATTATTAATTACGTTAGAGTTTACAGATATATTTGAAACAACAAAAATTGAAAATGAAGGTAGAAGTTTTACAGCACATACATTTGCAGATACAATTAGTGGGTCGGGATTGTATGAGAGTATATATAAACAATTCAAGGAGACAAATTATAAGAAGTTAATAGACATCTTAGAACAACAAGACATCTTAGAACAACACATAAAAATAAAAGATTTTGAGACTGCTTTCAAGGACATTACACAACCAGAAATAAAATTAAAAGACGCTATATATGATATTGAAAATTCATTAAAATTGTTTAATAAAGAGAGTTTTTCTGAAATAAGAAAATTAATAAAATATGTGAAACTCGATCTAGAAAAATCAACTACCTCAAGTCCAACTAAATCAACCACATCTACTCCAACCACATCTACTGCAACAAATCGTGTTGGTGATGCCGCTAAAGGAGCCAGCGAAATTTCATCTTTATTTAGTGGATTGATTGGAGGAAAAAAATCTAGAAAACGTTGTAATAAGTCAAAAAGAAAGAATAAAAACAATAAAACAAGAAAAGCAAAACCAAAGAGAAAATCTAGAAAGAATTCTCGTTCGTAATTTCAAACATTTAGTATATTATTTGGTTTAAATAATATATTACCATTTTTCGTATATATAATTCATATTTAATCTAAGTTCAATTCAAATGTATTATCCAATAATTGATAGAGAGACGATTTATGATAACCTCCACATATATTTATTTTTATTTTTAGTATTATTAGTGTTTTCTATTTTTGTATATATTAAATTGAGTTTTCCTTTTTGGAACAATCAACCGGTTTATCATAGTTATGATTTTTGGAGATATTTATATAAAAATCCGTTTATTGTTCAAAGGCGTTTTCCTATAAAGAGTCGATTTTGCGATTTTGATAATGTTGAAACACAAGAATTTATGGATATTTCAGGAACAACCGTTACAGAACTGATCGATTTATTACAGTGTCATTATGTTTCATCGGATTCTACGTTTTTTATATTTCATAAAGACAATTTGAATGCGTATTTTGTAGGACATCAACATCCGTGTTATTTTTCATTTTATCGTAAACCACTTCCTTCAATAAATCAAACAAAATATGGTAAAAAGAATACAACATGGAAACAAGTAGAAGAGACACATAAAAGCAACGATCATATAAAAGGGTGTGTAAGTTCTCGACCGATGGAATTTTATTACTTAGGTGAAAAACAGGATATATATTATGTGGATTTCATATGTGTGAATCGAGACCTAGATAAAAAGGATATTATGAGACGGTTATTACAAACACATGATTATAGGGTACGTATTCGAGAACCAATACAAATAACACTAATAAAGAAAGAAGGTGATCCGTATCATGGAGTCGTGCCAATAATCAAACATAAATCTTATGTGTATGATATAATGAAAGATGTTCATAGACCTCAATTGCCTTTGCATTTTTTGGTAAAGGAGATAACGGATAAAAATATTAATATTTTGGTTGATTTTATGGTAACTATACGGTCTAGGTTTTCAATATTTGGAATAACATCTTTAGGAAATATTGTAGAAATGATAAAGGCAAAAGTGATATTTATATTTTGTGTATATCGTAAAGAGGAAATACATTCAGTATATTTTTTTCGAGATTCGAGGACACAATATGAAATAATGGGTAAAAATGGTCCATTATTACATTTTTTCGGGTCATTACACAATAGTAATTCACAACAATTATTTTACGATGGGTTTTTGCATACATTATCGGCAATATTAAAAGCCACGAATGTATTTAAGTATTTGATGATCGAAAACATATCACATAATTTTTTAGTACTTGATTTTGTAGATAGAAAACCGTTTTTAGAAATCGATCAATATTATTACACTTTGAATTATATTATTCCTAAAAAAACAGATCCTAGAACATCTTTAATTATTTGTTAATTTTAGATCTTCTACGTTTTTTAGATTTATTTTTTCTAGATCTGCGTTTTTTGGTACCTCCCTTGGCATCTTCTTCCATAGGAGGTTGTTCTTCCATAGGAGGTTGTTCTTCCATAGGAGGTTGTTCTTCCATAGGAGGTTGTTCTTCCATAGGAGGTTGTTCATCCATAGGAGGTTGTTCATCCATAGGAGGTTGTTCATCCATAGGAGGTTGTTCATCCATAGGAGGTTGTTCATCCATGGGTTGTTCATCCATAGGAGCTTCTTCCATGGGTTGTTCATCCATAGGTTCTTCATACATGGGTTCTTGATCCATGGGTTGAACATCCATAGGTTCTTCATACATGGATTCTTCTCTCTTTCTTGAGTTGGCATCAAGATCAATAAGTGCACCTAAACTTTTGTTGATAAATTTGAGTGGAATATGGAATTTTCTCTTTTTAGTTTTCATTTTGGAATTATTGAATTGTTCTTCAGCTTTTCCTAAAGCACAGAATCTTGCTTTTTTATCATTTTTCTTGATGGGTTTTTCTAATTTACCATAATAGTATTCATCATCAAATAAAAAGTAATAGTTGTTTGATTTTTTCTTTTTAGTTTTGTTTTTCTTAGGTTTTGGTGGTTCATATTCATCCATAGGTTGTTCTTCATATTGTTCTTCAACAATATCACCCATAGGTTGTTCTTCATATTGTTCTTCGTACATATCAATATATATGAAATATAATGATATTTAATTTTAGCGGATATATTTGGCGGTTCTTGAAAATGAATCAAGAACAAAAATAATGAAAACTCCTAAAAAAGTATACAAAATGAATTCTTCCATAATATTATCTGTTTTTTCTCCTTCTAAACCTTCCAACATATGTACCATATAATTAATTTTTTCCATAAGTTTATTGTCAATAATTTGAGATTGATCGTTTGTGGTTTTATTGATTAAAGTATTTTTAATATTAGATAGAGCATTTTTGTAAGATTGGTTATAGTTACTGTGTATATTTAGATTATTATGTTTTAGGTCGTGTGAAGTATAATGTGTATTTTCTAAAGATTGTTTAATATCTTGAGGTTTAATTTGTAGTGGATTTTCCGGCATTTCTATAGGTGATTCTTGTTGTATATATGGATTACCTTGTTGAATATCTTTTTTGATACTTAAGATAGGTTGAGGTGGTGGTGTAAAATTAGCTAATTTTTCTCCATCATTATTATCTTGAATAGATGCCATTTCATTAATAAGATTATTAACTCTTTGGTTATGTTTATCAGATATATCTTGTTGATCATCTATGTTTGAAGGAAGAAAGTTGTTTGATGTTTCTTCAGGAGTATAATCAGAATAAGAAGTTGGTGTAGTAGTTGGACGTATTTTTACGGTTTTTCGCATGGTAGCCACACGTTTTTTTGGTAAACTTTCGTCATTATTCCATGGTGAAGCAATAGATCCTAAATTCATTTTATAATATTTTTAATTTATGTTATCTTAAAAAATAGGCAGATAATTATTTGAAAAAATAGAACACAAGAAGTATACAAATATATCTACTATAAATATATAACAAATATTGAAATGGATAAATTTCGTCGTATAATATCTCAGTTTTTACCTATGATTTTGATCTTTTTGTTTGTGAAATATCCACGTAAATTCGCGGAATTAAGTAATAGTATTTTAGGTAAACTATTTGCAGTTATTGTGATCATATTTTATGTTTCGATAGATTATGTGTATGGTTTGTTTGTATGTTTATTGATTATATTTTATTATCAAACAGATTTTGTGGAACGTATGTGTGAAGGTTTCGAAAATGGAAATACGATAGATATGGAAAATGGAAATTCGATAAATTTGGAAAATGTAGAAATTCCTAAAGATGGTAATATTTTGTATGGTCCTGATTTAGAAAAGTCCAAAGAAGGTTTTGAAGAATTAAAAGACGTATATTCTACAATAGAATCAGAATCATTATCTTTGGGTGACCGAGATAAGTTTTGTAAAGTTCACTGTAAAAATGGTCATTTGATAAATAAAGGTCAAATAGTTAAGCCTGAAATGTCTGAACATGTTTTTCCAGAAATAGAATCAAAGGATAGATGCAATATTTGTGATCCATCATGTAAATTTAAGATGATTGAAAACCGTTTTCCAAAATAAAAATAAAATCTAAATACATCGTATATTAGATTTTACAAAAATGAAAGATGGAATATTTAAGGATGGATGGTTTATGAGAGGTATACAAAATTTATTTTCATACACATATGATAATGCAAATGCTTTAAATCAAAGTAAATATTTCACAGGTCTTATGATAATTATAATTAATATGGCACCTCGTTTTATGACTGTAAAGTTAAATAAAACAGTTGAATCTTATATTAAATATTCATTAAATAGAAATGTATTAATATTTGCTATATTATGGATGGGAACTCGAGATGTAATAATAGCGTTTGTTTTAACTCTTGTATTTATGTTGTTAGTTGATTATTTGTTTAATGAAGAAAGTAATTTATGTTGTTTACCGGAAACATTTGTAGATTATCATACACAATTAAGAGATCAAGACCCAACTTCAGAAAATGCTCCTATACCAACGCCTACTCCTCAAGGAGTAACACAACCTAGTAAAATAGAAAGTTCTAATGTGTCTGATACAACTATTAATTCAACTTCTGAAAATCATCAAGAAAATGTTTTACAAAGCAATATATCTGGATATTCGGGTTATTAATATGTAAAAAATATATCAAAAAATTTATCTAAATATTATAAGATATGTCTTATAATATTGAAAAATTAAACATACAGTTATATACTAATGTTAAAGAAATACAACCAACACCATTTACACGATCTATGCTAACTAATCCAGATATTCAAACATTAGAAGAATTAGAAGAATATCCAAATTTTACATATGATCTAGACTTTTCTGAATTGTTATTATCATTCACGTATTTAGAGCAAATCAAATTTATATTTAATCAAGATGAATTTTATAGACGTATTGAAACAATTCCAAATAATGACGAAGGTTATGGTGCAAAAAAATCTGCATTTTTTAAAAAAGATGAAATAGAAATAGTAAATAAAAATATTTACAAAAACTTGATGGCATTATTTACAGTATTATTTCCTACATATTATCCTACAGAAATGAATATTGTATCTTCTTTTGATTCATTAAATGGAGTTGTTGGATATACTTTTTCAATAAAAGATTTAATACCTTTTTTTTTAAAATCAGATGTTCTATCTAATCAAAAAAATTCTATTATTGAGATTAGTGGAAAAAAATATACTTTAAGTAAAACAATTTGGATTAATGATATATTTAATCATTCAGAATACAAAGAACTTCCCAAAAAGTATTATGAACTCACAATTTATCGTAATAACGAGCATAAAAATATGCAAAGTGAAATTGAAATAAAAGTTGAAAAATTTTTGAAAGATTTTGAAACAGGTGGTTCATATCATATAAATGATGAAAATAAAGAATTCTTTAAAGAAAAATCAGAAGAACATTCACAAGTAAGTAATATAGGTTCTACAGTTAATGTTAGTAAAAATTTCCTAGAAATATATGAAAAGATTTCAAATATAATCAATAAAAAGGAACAAAACATCAATATTCCAGTAATTAATAAAATTGAAACAGCTTATAAGAATGTAGAATCTATGATATCTGATGAAATTAAACGTATTTTGGTAGAACTATTTAGACAGAAAAATGATATTAATTCTTTAAAAATAATTAAAGATACATACATAGATCCAACCAAATTTAATTTGAATTATAATAATGAAAATGATGATATTAAAAATTTATTGAATTCAAAATATAAAAAATTCACAGATTTTGCAGATGAAATTAAAAAATTTGTTTCTCCGAAAGAATGTACAAACGGTAATTTACAACAATTATTAGAAACTGTATATTCAAATCCTGATAAAAAAAGTAATGAAAAATTTAAGAATCTTATGGAGCTATATTCAAATGATAATTCTAAAAATGACAAAGCTATTCAAGTAGGTATTGTTAAAAATGATGAGTCAGAACAAAAATATAATATAGAACTTCAACTTGAACTTATCGGTGGTGAAATTGATGCAAACAAAATTACTTCAATAGAATGTCCATATTCAAGTGAAAATATAGGTAGTATGTTGGAAAGATTAGTGAAACCCAGTTTATATTCATGGGATATTATCAAATATAGACCATTTTATTTTGATAGTGATAGTGTTGAACAACCAACTCAGGAAACATCTGAAAAAAATTCTGAACAACCAACTCAACAAACCGGAGGAAATAAAACACGCAAATTTAAACAAAAAATGTTGAAAACACGTAAAAAAAGATTTTATAAATAATTTTTATAATATTATATACTTATAAATTTAATTGAATTTAGGTTTTCCTTTAACATATTTTCCAACTTCTTCACTAATATCACCATTTTCATCTGTTGCATAAATAATACTATCTACTTCATTTGATACATAATATGTTTTATTTTTTATAATAACTTCATATACCCCCTCATCTTCATCTTCTTCAACTTCTTCGTATTCGACCTCCTCTTCTTCCTCTTCTTCAACTTCTTCGTATTCGACCTCCTCTTCTTCAACTTCTTCAACTTCTTCCTCTTCTTCAACTTCTTCCTCTTCTTCCTCTTCTTCCTCTTCTTCCTCTTCTTCAACTTCTTCCTCCTCAACTTCTTCCTCTTCTTCCTCTTCTTCAACTTCTTCCTCAACTTCCTCTTCTTCCTCTTCTTCCTCTTCTTCCTCCTCAACTTCTTCGTATTCGACCTCTTCTTCTTCTTCTTCCTCAACTTCTTCGTATTCGACCTCCTCTTCTTCTACCTCAACTTCCTGTTCCTCTTGTTCTTCTTCCTCTTGTTGTTTTTTTCTATTCAAATATTTAACATTATGAGCTACTATATCTTCATTTTTAACTGATTCATCAGTATCAATATTTAAATAATTATTTTCATATGTTATTGGTTGTTTGCATCTATCAATATATCCTTGCCTTTCTAATTTAATTTTGGTAAGTGATTTGTTTTCTATAAAATGATAAGAAATATTATCATTTTCTTCAACAATATCAGAATTATCTCCATCACTTTCTTGTGTAAGATCAATTGTTGGTATAGAATTATTTTTCAATATATTATTTTCGTTATATAAATTGATTAATAGTTTAATAAGTTTTTCATTAGTTTTTTTGACAGATTTATATTTTTTTTTGAGGTCTTTCATCATAGGTAATTTTTTCAAACATTTATAATTTAGTTCCATTATAGTATTGTGATATTCTGTCATATTTAAGTGATAATAAATATACCGTAGTCTTTATACATATTTGTAAAAATATTCAAATACAATCAATTTTTTGCCAAGTTATAGGGAACATTTGTGAAGTTTGTAGTTGTTGTAGTGCAGGTCCAAACCATATATCTGGATAATATATGAGTCTATTTTGTGTATTTCCAAAATATGCTCCCCACCAACTAAATGTACTATTAGCAATAATATTGTGTTGACATATGCTCATAATAATAGTTTGTATCCAATCATCTATGGTGTCATCTACTTTAATAAATTCAATATTATCCATAGAAATATTTTGTTTGATAGTTTTAATAGATTCAGAAACAGTAGTGTTGTCTTCTTTTTCACAAAAATATAAAATTTTATATTTTGTTTGTTTGCCTAATTTAAGAGATATATCCAATATAGATTTTTCATAATAAGAAATAGGAATAATTGGATGAAAATTTGGTAATTTTTTGTAATCTCCTAAACGAAAATGCATACTAATGGTAACACAATCATGATCAAAGTAGTGTATAAATTGATTTTTGATTTCATTTTGATATTTTTCTATGCCAATAATATTAAATATTTTTTCCTTATATTTTTCAAAATAACGATATGATTGAAAATATCCTTTAAGGAAAACAGTTTTATCTTTATAGTTAGGTATTTCAATATATTGATATGTTTTATCTTCATTATGAATAACAACATTATTTTTTCTTAAAGCATTAAAATAGTGTTCGTTATTATGATTTAATGCAGTGGTAAAAATTTTCAATCTTCTCAAGAATGAGTTCCAATAAGTATGTCTATTTAATATAAATTCTTTATATTCGAAAAAGAAAGGTTTATTATATTCTAATGAATAAGCAATAGCAGTAAAAATTTTAAATAGTTGATTTCCAAGACCACCGACAATATCAATAGTAATCATAATATATTTTGTGTGATATTATGTTTATATTTTTAAATCTTTAAACATAATATAATTATATTTTATACATTACCACCCCCAAATTTATTTTGTATAATGCTATTTTTACTAGGTCCACTTTGTTTTTCACTGGCTCTTTTAACTTTATACATACCGCCACTTTGGGTAGTATGTTTACTTTCACCATAAATATTCATAATAAATTCATCATTATCTTCATGTATTTCTGGTAAAAATCGAGTCATAGGTTTGTCAACAACAGATAATAAATATTCTGTTTGTAACAATTTTCGATATTCTTGAATAGTGAGTGATCCATAAAATTTATCTAATAAATAATATGGGTTTGGTGCAGGTTTAATATTTTTATGAAATCCAAAAATTTTTCCATATATTCTATTTAATAAATGATATCTTTCAAATTTAGTGGAGTCATCTAAATTTTCTTTCATTAAAAATCCAACAGCACATTCTGGTCTACAGAAAGATCCATATCCGTGTATTACATCATCAATTTCATATTTAGGTATATAACAAGGTGGATTATCAAATTCATATGTGCACCAAAAGCATGAAGAATTTTTATTATTTGGTACATTTTTATAGTATTGAATTTTTAATTTTTTTAATTTATTATGAACATCTTTTAAAGAAACATTATTAATAGATTCTTGTGTGTTAATTTCTTGTGATTCCGAATCATTAATGCATTCAGAATTTCTACATTTCACACATAATATATTAGATTCATATGCATCTTGAATTGGTTTAATGTTAGTTTTATCACTTTCAATAATATCTTGAGATTGATATGGTGTAAAGAATTTATTATGAGTTTGTGTTTGATCGTATGTAGAGATATTAGGTGGTACACTGGGATTATACACTAAAGGATCATGAATATTATTATTTTCTTGTGTTGAAGTATTAATCAAGTCTTTTTGAGAACATTTTAAATGTAATATTACATTTTTAGTAAATACCTCATTATCAATAGACTGTTCAGGCAATACCATTAATTTTCCTCCTTTTGGTTTACGTCCACGTTTTTTTAATACTTTTACAGGAGGTTCTTCAGTTTTAGATTCATTTATTTGAATTTGAATATTTTCACTTTCATTAATGATATTTCCAGCAATAATTTGATTATCTCTTTCAATTTCACATTTTTTTCTTCTTCCTCGTTTTGCTTTAATTTCACTCATTAATTATATGAAGTGAAAACAAAAAAATATTTATATTGTTTTTAAATATTGTTTAATGAAAGATACTGTAGGTTTAATGAAAACTGTTTTTTTATTATTTTACACTTAAATAACAAGTTCTACACAAAGGTTTATAATTAGATGATCCAACAACAATTTGTTGTGTTTCTTGTGATGTTCTATGTGAAAAGATAGCAGGTGTACCGTCTTTACAGAAGGCACATAAAGAATATAATTTTTCAACTTGATCACATAAAGGTACTAATTTTATAATATCACCAAATTCTTGACGTTTATAATCTCCATCCAGTCCACATAGGAAAACTTCTTTTTTAGAAATATCAACCATATCTATAACAGTTTCCATTAATTTTGGAAACATTTGTGCTTCATTAATAAGAATCGTATCAGCTAAATGTATATTTGTATAATTTTCATTATTTTTATTAAACCAAGGATCATAAATATTATCTATAAACATACAAGGTATTTGAATACCGTCATGTGTAGATAATTTATCTGAACTATAGCGTTTATCTCCTATGTAATTTAATACAACAACATTTTTTTGTATATATGTTCTGGTTTTGTATAATTGAATAAGTCTTGTAGTTTTGCCTGAAAACATAGGTCCAATAATTATACCTAAATATCCTCCTTTATTATAAAGATAGTTTGGTTTAGTATTCAATTCCATTATAATAAAGAAGTTATATTGATATTATATATTGAAAATAAATAAGATCAATTTTTAGACATTATAAGAATGATTTTTGATATAATTTATATGCTAAACTATTAGATTTATCACATCCTTCTTCTAATAGATGAGCATCAACTTTTGAAGCAGGTCCACCGGTAATAGAACTTGCTAAACGAGCATATCCCCAAGATTCTTTACTTTGATTTGGTCTAGATCCGCTGGAATGATATGCTCCGTATCCTTTTTTAATAATTTTTCTTAATATTTTTTGTGAGCATCCAGTTTTTTTTGCAAGTTCTTTGTTAGGTTTCATAGAAGATATTCCATAAATTTTCATAGCTTTTTGTACATGCTTAGAAGGTTTTGATTTGTATGATTTTAGTATAGGTCTATTTACGTATGTAGACGAATGTTTTTTATATAATTTCCGTGTTTTTCTCAAGTTAGCGAGTTGTTTTTTTCTATCACTTTTAGTTAATGTCTTAGGTAAATATTTATATGGTATATTACCTGTTTTATCTTTCATTATTATTTATATATATTAATGATGAAAAAATATAAATATGGTTCCAGAAGATATATAAAACATTAAAAGTATGTATTCAAATAAAGAGAATATTCCATGGGTAGAAAAGTATCGCCCTGAAAAGTTTGATGAAATAGTATTAGAAGAATTAAATCGTAAAATATTTAAAAATATACTTGAAAAGAAATATTTTCCAAATATGATATTTTATGGACCACCTGGAACAGGTAAAACAACAACTATTATAAATATAATAAAAGAATGGCAACAAAAATTTCAAGAAAGTCGTAATGGAATGGTTATACATTTAAATGCATCAGATGAACGTGGAATTGATATTATACGTAATCAAATATTTCAATTTGTTCATTCAAAGAATATGTTTGAAAAAGGTATAAAGTTTGTAATATTGGATGAAGTGGATTATATGACAAAGAATGCTCAACAAGCTCTAAAATATTTATTACAAACATCAACACAGAATGTAAGATTTTGTTTAATATGTAATTATATTTCTAAAGTAGATGAGTCTTTAAAGAATGAGTTATTGTCTATTAGATTTAATCAATTACCCAAGGATGAAATAGATGATTTTTTATTAAATGTTTCTAATAATGAAAATTTAAATTTATCAAAAAGCACTATTGATACAATTCAAAAGATGTTTGTTTGTGATATTAGAAGTATGATAAATTTTATTCAAGTAAATCAAGGTATAAGTGACTGGGATATAAATACAATAAATGATTCAGTTTATGATAAAATTCATGAATTATTATTTGTAAAAAAAGTAGAAAATAAAATAGTTCAAGATTATTTAACAAATATAAGTTATAAATATAATATAGATAAACGTAATATACTAACAAATTATTATAATTACATAATATACAAGAAAAGGGGATTTTTTGATTCAAATATATTAAAAAATATAGGAGAATTAATACACAATAATATAACAAATATGAATCAACATTTACAATTTTTACAATTTAATATTTCTTGAATTGAAAAATTGATTAAAAAAACTACTTAAATAAAATATAAGTATTTAATCGAGAGTATATAAATGACAAATAATTTAGATAATGAATGGATGATGCATTTGCGTGGTGATTTTGATAATTCGGATGATTTATTTAATATAGATGACAACAAATTATCCGATCCAGTTAATATGCCAGTTTGTCAAGAGTTATATATATCTACAAAAACGATTGTATTATTTTTGAATAATCCTGTGGATATATATAATATATTTTGGAAGATACCTATATCAGATTATAATACACGAGATGATTGTATAATAAAAAAACAGATGAAAATAGTTTCAAAAACACGTGAAGAATATGAAGATTATAAGGAAAGATTATTTGGAGAGAAATATTATGTTGAGAGTATTATAAAGGAAATAGATAATCCAGATGCTCGTCGAATAAAATTTAAAGATGAGCGTAAATTGACTGTTGGGTTATCAAAAAAAGATATAATGATTTGTCGTGGTAAAAAAAAGAATGCATTTTATAATTGTTTTGCTATGATATTACGATTTTATCAAAATGAAGAATTTAAAGAAATTCATGTAAAAGTATTTAATACTGGAAAATTGGAGATTCCCGGTTTATTAAATAATGAACTATTGAAATCAGTAAAAATTATGATATATAATTGTTTGCAGCCTCATATAGATAAAAAATTGGAATTTGGAAATCCAGAAGTGGTATTAATTAATTCAAATTTCAATTGTGGGTTTTACGTAAATCGAGATAAATTACATAAAATATTGAATAGTGAAAAATATAATATAGAATCAGCATATGATCCTTGTAGTTATCCTGGTGTAAAATGTAAGTTCTATTACAAAAATGATATAAATATGGATGATGAAGGATCAAATATTATTCAAAATGGTTTAATTCGTGAAGAAGATCGTTCGATGAAGATGAGTGAATTATTTAATTCAAAAAAATATAGAGAGATTTCATTTATGATATTTCGTACAGGAAGTTGTTTGGTAGTAGGTAATTGTGATGAAAGGCCTTTACACTATGTTTATGAGTTTATTAAAAAAATTTTAGAAAATGAATATAGTAATATTTTAATAAAAGGTGTTGAAGATTTTTCAAAAAACAAAAAGCCAAAGATCCGTAAAAAAAGAATTACTTTATCTAAAACATATTATGAAAAAATAAATTCATAAAAATATATTTACACACACCTTTGAATATTTCAGTTCGCACAAAATATAATAAATACATATAACTATTTTTTAAGATTGGAAGACCAAGGAAATCCGCGATGGGTAATTTGATTCATTCGCTTTCCAATAAGTAATGTGTGAGTGTCCGTTGTTGTATTATAGTAGAGCTATTGTAGATATTGTAGCTACAAGGGAAATAAATCTTGATGTTTGTTGTTTTCTCTATAATGAAAATTTCAGTGGTTGGTAATGATATTATTTGTGTTTTTTACTAATTAAATAATTGATCCCCTTTTATGTATATTTTCATACATTATAAGAAAATTCTTAAAATGTCGATATCTAATAGAAAACTATCAAAGAAGCAGCTTGAGGTGGATTTAGTGTTTTGTCCTGATGTAAGCGGATGTTCCGTCTGGATAGACCGTGATATTATTGCCAAAAACGAAACACTGAATTGGGGCAATAATGGAAACGGTCGACACGGTATCTATTTCGGAGACAATAGATATGTGTGGGAGAAACAAATGGCCAACGGTAGGATTTCGTCTTTGAGAACAGGTGGGTTTTCTCAAGATGAGTTGTATGGCGCGTCAAGACCTATTCGTCCGGACATTCACAAATATCATAAAGAAATGGGTTGTGTTGTTTGCGGAAGTCATTCCGACTTGGTAACTGATCATAAAGATGATACATACAGTGACAGTCGTGTGTTGGACGCATCTACACAAACTATCGATGATTTCCAATGTCTATGTAATCATTGTAATCTTCAAAAACGCCAGGTATGTAAAAAATCGAAAGAACTGGGAAAACGTATCGGTGCGACGAACATAAAATCTTTGGAAATCTTTGGAGTTGATTTCATAGAGGGCGATGAAACGTTGGATATGTCATCGCACGACCCTATGAAGGGAACTTTCTGGCACGACCCGGTTGAATTTATGAAAAAAATTAGGGAACAAATAAAACCATAACTAAATAAAATCACTACCTAAATCAGCTCCATAACCTTATCATAATAATCTTTGGAAATTTCGGATCCTCTAAACTTACGATTTGTTTCTTTACAAGCTAAGGCGGTTGTTCCAGCCCCTAAGAATGTATCCAACACAGTATCTCCTTCATTACTGTGTTTTTTTATGAGGTCAATGAATAACGGTAGACTTTTTTGTGTTG
>Ga0257110_1000127_pt1 | contig 40725 bp, 45 predicted proteins | sample LP_taG_7_FD_190184 | JGI IMG/M metagenome (GOLD analysis project Ga0257110, IMG submission 190184) | Marine microbial communities from Northeast Subartic Pacific Ocean, Canada - LP_J_2015_P26_10m | ecosystem: Environmental > Aquatic > Marine > Oceanic | place: Canada: Northeast Subartic Pacific...
AAATGAGGAATCACTGTATATATAATCCTAATATATATATATATATATATATAAATGTCAAAAACATCAAGTGATGACGACAATAATTCTGGTTCTGAAACCAAAATTAAAACTTTCACTGTAGAAAATCTGAAACGACATGAAAAAGAATCAGACGCCCACAAAACGAACTCTAGCGCAGCCGAGCAGAGAGATAATCACGGGTACCTATCAGCGCACGCATCAACATTAGATGGATATATAGAGACACTGCTTGAGTTGCCAGACGACAAGACGAACACTCACCCCTACGGGGTGCAGAAAATGACCGACGAGGAGATCGCACGTCTAACCGAAGGAATCACATCCCACAACAACAGTTCTATAACAAAAAAAAGAGCACTCGAATTAAACAAAAAACAAACACCACGAGACAAAAAAGACGATGCAGAAGCAGCCCGCAAGAAAAAGCGTCGTCGTACATTACCGTCGCAACCACCAGCACATTCTTGCACCGGCGGGCAATGTACAATTTTGGGAGGTAAAAAACGAAAACGAAAAACAAAAACACGACGCAGAAAAAAACGCCACAGGACAAAACGACGCAGAAAAACTCGTCGTAAAAGAAAGACACGTCGTAAAAGAAAAACTAAAAAGATATATTAAAAGTTAGAAATATAGATTTAATATAATATATTTCTATCTAATGATAATGATTATTTTGTTTGGCGTAGCTTTAGCGATTGGTATATATTTTTATATGCAAAAATCTAAAACAAAAACAGAAGAACCAGTAAAAAATGTTTTGGAATCATTCATACCAAGTGGTACATTTGTTGGAGCAAAAAATGGTTATATTTTTAAAAATGATAGTGATGGAGTTGGTTATTATTTGGATAAAAGATAACTTCTTGATATAATATATAATAATGCCTTGTGCTGCATGTGGAAATAAAGGAGTAAATGTGGGTTCCAAAAAATCATCGACCTTGGTTTTAGGCCAAGCCCGTCAACAAACCGTAAGAAGAACTGTTCAAAGACCAAGAGGATTAATATTAAATGTATCAAGTAGAAAAAGATTTATTTTAGGACGCAGATAATTCCTTACTATATATTATATATGACATCCTATGATGAAATAAATAATACGAAAGCAGTGTATTCTGGAATCTCACTTGAAGATATTAGAACTCATTATACTCTTTGGTCTGAAGAAGGTCAAAGACAATGGTACGTTTATAAATGTAAAACCAAATCACCATTAGATAAATTTGGAAAATCCTTTGGATATTCATCTTGGATCATGATGTCACCAGCTTTACATAATCAAGAAGGATTATTAAATAATAATAGGTGGCCCGGTTTTTCTCATAGAACAATACAAGCAATTAATGGTAAAATAACAGAGATGAAAAATAAGTTAAAAAAAGAGCAAGAAAAATGGGATCAAGATAAAAATCCATTATGGTATGAAGCATCGGAAGATTCAATGGATGAAAAAGTCAAAGAAGTTAGACTTCAAATATCAATTGGTTCAATAATTAATAAAGTAAAAGATATTTTATTAACAACTCAAGGAGATATTCTTTCTATGATAAAAGTTGTAGGAAATTTAAAAATTGATACTGCTTTTAATTTTGCAAAAACAACAGATAAAAAAAAAGTAGTCAAGTCATCAACAGATATTGATGGCGTGAAAGTATATATATTATTTGATTGTAGTCATACAATTTCAGATAGCCAATATAAAGTTAAAAGAGTTTGTGGGTTTTCTAAAAAAAAAATCCATATTAAAGGACACTATTATATTTTTAAACCTAGAAATAAAGCTGCTATAAATGTTTGTGAAAATTTATTACATAATAAAGTTAGTGAACTTTTACAAAGTGCTAGAAAACTTTAAATGTAAAGTCCAAAAGGAATACTTTCTTTTTCATTTTGTTTAATAAGTTTATTAATAATTTCAGCTGTCACTGTGAATGGGAACGACACTTTAATTGTATCTTTTTTATTAAACAATTTACTATCTGGTTTCATCAATCTATATAAATTAAGCTTTGTGTAAGTAATTTCTAGACAACGCTTAAGATTTCTTACACCTTTTTCTTTATCAGTAAAATTAGTAATAATTCTATTTAGCGCATCATCTGTAATTGTAACTTCGCCTTCTTTAAAATTTACATTTTTCTCGATTTTTGGAATCAAATATTTTTTAGCAATTGTTATTTTTTCCTTTGCATCATAGCCTGCTGTATGAATACGGTACATTCTATCTTTTAAAATAGGATTAACTTTATTTTCATCATTGTAACTAAAGATAAATAGTGCTTTACTAAGGTCAAAATCCATATTAGCAAAATATTTATCATGGAAACAACTATTTTGTGTTGTATCTGTCAAGTGAGTAAGAATGCCAGTAATTTCTTCACCCTTAGGAGTATCTGATATTTTATCTAACTCATCAAAATATATTACAGGATTCATACATCTACTTTGTATCAAAATGTTTACAATTTTTCCCCAATTACTTCCCTCATATGTATATCCATGTCCCTCGAGGAAACTACTATCTGTGGCACCGCCAAGTGCTAGAAAAGCAAATGGTCTTTGTAGAATTTTACTAATTCCTTCTTTAATGAGAGTTGTTTTACCTGTTCCAGGCGGACCTTTAATCGCTATAGCAGTTCCAATAGAATTTGGATTACTAAGCCAGTTACCTACTAATTGGAGAATCTGCATTTTAGCATCATCTAAACCGTAAACACAATCATCCAAAACCTTTTTAGCGTCTTCCATAAAAGCTTGACATTTGTCAATACCATCGTCCATTGTAAGAGGAAGTTGTTTTGTTTTTCCAAATGGGATAGACATAAACGCGTCTACCCATTGTTTAATTTTGTAATACTCGCCAGAACCAGGGTCCATATAATTTAAAATATTAATTTTTTTAAGAGCTGTTGCTTGATAATGCGGAGGAATATCAGAATCTAGTAACTGCAACCGGTATGGTTTCTCAACGCGAGATAATTTATTCACTTCTTTTAGTCTACTAATAATTTTCTTTTGTGCATCAATATTCATATCTTTAAAATATTTGAAATCATTCATAATATTTGGAGCCCTCAATAACTTTCTAAGGGTTGATACATTTTTTGTTTTTAACTTTTGCTCTTTCTTTTTTTCAAGTTTTGTTTGCTTTCGTTCATACGCTTTCGCCATGTTATTAAATTTCTTTGACATTGCGTCTTTTCCTTTCGTTTTTCTAGTTTTAATTAATTGTTTAAGCTCCTCCATAATTTGCTCTTCCTCCGCGTCTTCTTCTTTGTTAATTGCTTTAATATATTTACCTTTGATGTTTTCTTGAAGCGCCCATTCTTCGTCGTCACCTTCATCTTCTAACTGAATATTATATAAACTATATGCCGGATTTTCTTTCAATTCAACAACAGATTTAATAATACCATTATATGCTTTATCCCATTCATGGTGCTCTACACGAACAGTTTGATTTTTTTTGAATTGGGTATATTTTTTTTTCCCTGTTTTATTACTTTTTTCCTCCACATCTTCTTCGTTGATGTCTTCATCGGCATCTTCTTCATCAGAAGTTTCATCGTCTTCTTCGGCTGGTTGACCAACCGTAAATATAATATTAAATTTCATATTTTGTTTAAGCATATCTTGAATTTCATTATCATCCATTTCTTCTTCTTCTTCTAAATCTTGCCTTAAAAGCTTTGCTTCTTCTTTTCTCATAGCGGCTTCAAGGGCTTTTTCATATTCCTCATCACTACTATCGCTAATAAGAATTTTTTTATTTTTCTTTGATTTTATTTTTTCGTTTTTGGTTTTTTTAATCTTTTTATTGCTTTTATTTTTCTTTTTGTTAGTGGATTTTTTCTTTTCAAGCATTTCATCTATTTTTTCTAATTGTTGAATTCGTTCTTTTCCACCTTTTGATGGAAATATTTTTTGAACGAATTTTTGAAATTCACGAGCATTGAAATCATCAGGTGGTTCATCCTTGTCTTCCTCTTCTTCAGAATCTTCCTCCTCCAATTCTTCTTCTTCTGATGTTCCGGTATTTTCCTCATCTTCAATAAGAATTTCAATTTCGTCATCTGGGTCATAATCGCTATCACTGTCACTGTCAGAATGAAGATTTTTTTTTGACTTTTTGTTTGTTTTCTTAGACTTTTCTTTGGTTGATTTTCTAAATTTATATTTCTTTTTAGGAGATTTAGCTATCCGTTCGTTGATTTCAGGTTTGTCCATTATGAACTAATATGTTATAATTTTTAAACTATGTTTCATATTATCAATTTTTTTAGAAGTCAAAAACTAATTTAAAATAAATTGAAAAAAGAGTCTAAATATTTCTAACACTAGTATAAGAATGACTGAATCTAAATCAAAGACTACACCATCCAGAATTATTGGTTTACAATTTAGTATTTTATCTCCAGATGAAATTAGAAAATCTTCGGTAGCAAACATTGTCACACGTGACACTTATGTTAATAATAAACCAGTCATTGGTGGATTATTTGATCCTCGTATGGGTGTGTTAGACCCCGGATTGATTTGTCCTACAGATGGATTGAATTATATGAAAACCCCCGGTTATTTTGGGCATATAGAATTAGCAAGACCTATCTTCTATATACAATATCTAAATACAGTCGTTAAAATTCTTAGATGTGTGTGTATTAAATGTAGTAAGATCCTGATTGATAAAACAAAGTACGATTATTTATTTAAATTATCGTCGAAAAAACGCTGGGATAAAGTTTTCAAACTAGCATCAAAGGTTGTTAGATGTGGCGATGAAACTTGTGAAGGTTGTGGATGTAAGCAGCCGCGAAAGATTACGAAAGAAGGATTGGCAACACTTATTGCGGAATGGGATAATATTGATGGTATTGATGGTAAAGAAAAGCTGACAATGCGCATGACACCGGAAATTGTATTGAAAATATTTAGAAGAATCTCAGATGAAGATGTGAATTTCTTGGGATTTAGTCCTACTTGGTCACGTCCAGATTGGATGATTTGTCAAGTGTTAGCTGTACCACCACCTGCTGTTAGACCATCTGTTAAACATGACGCACAGCAGCGAAGCGAAGATGATATTTCACATATTATCGTAAATATTGTAAAGGCAAATAAAACGCTTCAAGAGAAACTACAAAACAACGCATCTGAGAAGGTAATTGAAGATTGGACCATGGTTCTCCAATATTATTGTGCTACTATGGTAGATAATAAAATTCCAGGTGTAGCTTCTGTAGCACAGCGTTCAGGAAGACCACTTAAATCAATTAAAGAAAGGTTGGTTGGTAAGCCGGGTCGTGTAAGGGGAAATCTTATGGGTAAGCGTGTTGACTTCTCTGCTAGGTCAGTTATTACTCCTGATGCTAATATTGGAATTTCACAATTGGGTATTCCGATCAAGGTGGCAAAAAATATTACATTCCCAGAGGTTGTTAATAAAAGAAACAAAAAGTTCCTCACAAAACTTATGTTGAACGGACCAAATGTATATCCAGGAGCGAAAATTTTAGAAAGAAAGGCGGGTGATTCTATTTCACTTAGGTATGTAGATAGGAATTCTATTGAATTGTATTACGGTGATATTGTTCATCGACATATGTTAGATGGAGATCCAATTTTGTTCAATCGACAACCTACTTTACATCGTATGTCCATGATGTGTCATTTTGCTAAAATTTTAAAAAAGGGTGATACTTTTCGTCTTAATGTAGCAGATACTAAGCCATATAATGCGGATTTTGATGGTGATGAAATGAATCTACATGGTCCACAAGACTACGAAAGTGCGGCTGAATTGGCAAATCTAGCAGCTGTTGCCAGGCAAATTATTTCACCGGCAAATAATTCACCTATTATTGGTATTTTCCAAGATTCGCTATTGGGTGCTTTTAGATTTACCAGAGAGAATATTGACTTTGATAGCAGAACAGCAATGAATTTATTGATGGCTTTTGATAAACCAAATATTAAACTTTTCAAAAATCCCACAGATAGAATTTCCAATTTTGATTTACTAACACAGATTTTGCCTCCATTATCAAGTCATTTCAGAAACGGACAATTTGGAGATGGAGACGACGCTAAAATCTCAAACAGTATTATTGAAATAGTAAATGGTAAATATATCAGAGGACAATTGGATAAGAAAGCATTGGGTGCTGGTTCTAAAGGACTTATTCACAGTATATTCAATGATTTTAGCTACGTGGATGCTGGTGAATTCATTGATAATTTACAAAATTTGATTACTGAATATATGAAATTGAGTGCTTACAGTGTCGGTATTAGTGATTTGCTTGCTGATTCCGTTACAAATCAAAAAATTTCAGATGCGATGCTTAACAAAAAACAAGAAGTTAAAAATCTCATAGATCAAACACATCTCGGTACATTCGAAAATAATACTGGTAAAACAAATGAAGTAGAATTTGAATCCAAGGTAAATTCTATTTTACAAAAAGCGGCAGATGAAGCAGGTAAAATTGGAAGAAAAAGTTTGGATGCTGACAATAGATTCGTTATCATGGTTAATTCTGGTAGTAAAGGTAAATCACTAAATATTGCTCAAATGATTTCGTGTTTGGGACAGCAAAACGTAGATGGAAAGCGTATTCCTTATGGTTTTGAAGATCGAACATTACCACACTATACAAAATACAATGATTCTCCAGAAGCACGAGGATTTGTCGAATCATCATTTATCCAAGGTTTAACTCCAACTGAATTATATTTCCATGCTATGGGTGGTCGTACTGGTTTGATTGATACGGCTGTAAAAACAAGTACTACAGGGTATATTCAGAGGCGACTTATTAAAGGATTGGAGGATTTGAAGGTCCATTATGATATGACTGTTCGTAATAATAAAAATAAGGTAATCCAATTTACATATGGTGATGATAATGTAGATCCAACTAAGGTTGAAAGCCAACAATTGCCTTTGGCAAATGCGACACGTGAAGAAATTTATGCTCATTTCCAAATTCCTATGGATGAAACAAATAATGCTATCATTACAACGAATTACACGAAACCTGCCCTTAAAAGAATGAAGAAACAACAACAAGAACTTATTTCAAAAACACAATTTATGATTGATTATATGCTTGAATCAAGAGATTCTGTTGTTCAACACGTATTTAAATATGTAGATAGTACTGGTATTCACATTCCGGTTCATTTTCGCAGAATTATAAATAATATTCATAATCAATTGAGCATTCAATCAAATTCACTTGTAAATATTACTCCTTTTGAATTATATGAATTGCTTGATGACGCTTACAATAAACTCTTGAAAAGTCGTTATGCAAAACCAACCGAATTATTTAAAATTGCCTTTTATTATTACCTATCTCCCAAAACATTATTGACAATTAAGAGATTTAACAGAAAAGCAATTGTATTGCTACTTGAAACAATTATTACTAATTATAATAAATCAATTATTCATCCTGGAGAAATGGTAGGTATGATAGCAGCTCAGAGTATAGGTGAGCCTACAACGCAAATGACACTTAATACCTTTCACTTTGCAGGTGTAGCTAGTAAATCTAATGCTACTCGTGGTGTTCCAAGGGTAGAAGAGATTTTGACTTTATCTGAAAATCCAAAGAAACCGTCAGTTACTATTCATCTTAAAAAGAATCAGCGTGATAATATTGAAAAAGCACAGGAATTGAAATACACTCTTGAATACACTAGTCTTCGCGATGTTGTTGATTCTGTGAGTATTTGTTTTGATCCAGATGAAATGACAACTTTAATTAGTGAAGATGTGCCACTTATGGTGGAATACAATGAATTTCAGAAAATGGTTGAAACATGTAATAATGAAGATTTTGAAGCAGCGGAGATCGGTGATAAATCTAAATGGATAATTCGTATGGAATTAAATAAAGAATCTATGTTAGACAAGCATATCTCTATGGATGATATTCATTTTGCAGTGTCTAATAGTTATAATGATGATATATCTTGTGTATTCTCAGATATGAATGCTGAAAAATTGGTATTTAGAATTAGACTTACAAAATCTAACTCTTCAAGTAAAAAACATTCCCTCGATCAGTCTGACGAAATTTACAAATTGAAAAATTTCCAAAATAACCTCTTAAATAATATTATCTTGAGAGGAGTAAAACATATCCCAAAAGTTTTGCTTAGAAAAAGCGTTAAAGAAGTCGTACTTGATGACGGTAATTATGTTCAAAAAGACGGGTGGGTTTTGGATACGGTTGGTACTAACTTGCGGGATATTTTGACACTATCGTCTATTAATAGTAGCAAAACTATCAGTAATGATATTCAAGAAGTTTATAGAACACTTGGTCTTGAGGCAGCTAGACAGTCAATATTCAATGAACTTTCAGAAGCTATGGACCACGCTGGCGTTTATATTAATTATCATCACTTGTCTATTTTATGTGATAGAATGTGTGCCACATCAAAAATGGTATCTATTTTCCGTCACGGTATTAATAATGATGATATTGGTCCTATCGCAAAAGCAAGTTTTGAGGAAACTCCGGAAATGTTCTTGAGAGCAGCAAGACATGCTGAATTAGATTTGATGACTGGTGTTTCATCTAATATTATGTGTGGTCAAGAAGGGTATTTTGGGACTGGTAGTTTCCAAGTTATGTTAGATATTAACAAAATGAAAGGCAATAAAACACTCGAACAAGATGTCGATATCCAATCAATGATGCAGGGTGAAAATCCAAATGATGGTTGTTCTTTACAAAATATTCAAATTAGCAATACTGCTGAATTTATCAGTGGTACCGATACAGGAAACATTGATGATGAGTATAATCCTGGATTCTAAATATAAAATATAAATTATTATTAATGGGGTTAATAATTTATATCTTACGAGCACATATTGAACAGAGTAAATATCCAATTTTTAATGTTTGTCCGATGTATTTCTTTACAGATTCTCCTGGTAAATTCGAAAATCTAAATACTTTTGTGGTTGAAAATGAATTTTTTACAGACAAACAAAAGAAGGTGTACATGGAATTATTTGCTATAGCTCAAAAACACTATTATTCTTTTTCAAAACTTGCTAGAATTTGGAAAATCCGGAAGTTTGGTTACTACAATAATGACGTAGATCTTTGTTTAAAATCATTGGATTCTTTTCCTGAATCACAAAAAATCACACTTATTCATTTTGAAAAAAAATATGTGTTTCGATTAACCGATTTGATGAACATTTGGATACGCGCATTAACTAAAAATGATGGGTTTTCGCCGAGCCCTCGTTATCCATTCAATCCTTATATAAATAGACCCTTTAGGAAACACCATTTATATAATATTTTTTTAAAATTAATGGATTCCCATTTTATTATTCCAAATTTAATTCAAAGTTTTTTCAAATTAAATATGAATCTTACTAAGTTTGAACTACAAAATTATCCTATATTAAAAGACTACGCTATTGATTACTATTTAAAAGAAACAGATGCTAATACTTTGTTCTTAGATGTAATTCACATGATAGAAACATTCAAAATAGAATTACAGTACGCATATATTGATACGCGCCTCCCAGATGATACCGCAAAGGAAGTGGTAATGATTATGAAACCTTATTTAAGAGATTTTTTTATCGGACTTTTATCTTGTAATACATTGAAAAAAGAGCTATCTCGCTCATCTGCTTTAAATGGACTACGTTGTTTCTTTCAAAGATTTCCTTTATTTGGTACATTACGATATCATAATATTCCTATACCAACTGCCACGACACCCTCTTCTTCTTCCGCATCCTCCACTTCCTCCTCATTTGCGGATTCTATAGAAGATGACGAAGAAGATTACGAGGAAGATTACGAGGAAGATGTCCTAATGTCAGCAATAGATGAGTTATAATTATTTTGCTCTAGCTCTCATTTTGCGGCGTTTTCTTTGTAACCGTCGTGTTCGTTTCTTTTTCCATTTCCAACGCATTTTAGCTGTAGATTTCTTGAAATGACATCCATGACCCATTATATAAAGATTTTAAATTATATCTTTATGTAATTAACATTTAACATATTGTCCGTTCTTGGTTATCTTACCTGATTTGCTTTGACGCTGACCACTCAATCATTTCTTTCCTCCACGACGAGTACGCTTTCCTCCACGCTTAGCGTGTCTATGTCTCAAAATTCTATTAGCTTTACGTGCGACTCTGGTATAAACTTTACGTTTCATACTTGGACGACTTCTTCCTTTGTAATGAGAACGTCTCTTTCCCCATTGTTTAGCTCTAACAAAAGCAGCATAAACTCCTTTAGTATTTACACGACAAGTGCCTTTTGTACAGATTGGGAAACTTGGGTGCGGGCGCTTTGGGGGACCCAAAAAGCATTTTTTACCGCATTTCTTGTACATAACTGTACGCTGATGTCCTTTTGGTTGTTGCTTTGACCATCCGGCCCAAGGTTCGCGTTTTCTAGTCTTACGACCTCCCCTTTTAGATCTACGAGTTGGCATTATATATTATAATTATATTTTATTACCAACAAAAACAGCTTTTTTTTTGGTGACCGTTTAATGCGTTCCATTGTTTTATTGTATAATTATTGCTCATTGATAAATTACAACGCGCGCAAATTGGCTTTAAATTAGAAACATCTAAAGTCCCACCTTCACTCTCTGGTTTATCATGACCAACATGAAAATCAAATACATTTATTTCATTTTCACACCAATTAATATAACATTTTTCCTTAAATTTCTCTCCGAATACTTGAATCCAACACTGTTCTCGTATAGCTTTCGGTATAGTTGCTTTTTTATATTTCTTATTTTTTTTTAAATTTTTGCGTTTGTTTCTTCTAGGCATATGAAATATATATTAATCTTTCTTTAATATATATGCGCAAAGCTTCCCCTAAAAAATTAGTTGTATTTGATTTAGATGAAACAATTGGACATTTTGAAGAGTTTGGTAGATTTATTGACGGTTTAGCAGCACTATCGGAAGGTGGACAATTTAAACATCAATATAAAAAAAATGCTTTTGAACAAATATCAAAAAAACATTTTAATCAACTAATGGATTTATATCCGGAATTTTTCCGCCCACACATTTTTCATTTATTTAAAAAATTAGCAAAAAGAAAAAAGAAAAATAAAAATTTGAAAGTTGCGATTTATACAAATAATATGGGACCCCGCAGTTGGACTCTTCAAATCAAAAAATATATTGAACGTAAAATAAAAACCAAACTATTCGATAAAATAATTACAGGTCATAGACCAAATGAAAAAGGTAATTGTAGAACCACACACAGCAAAACTCATAAAGATTTAATGAATTGTGTTAAATTACCCCAAAATACAGATATTGTTTTCTTTGACGATCAATACCATCCAAAAATGAAACATAATAATATTCATTATGTTCATTTAAAACCTTATGCAAGAAGTATGAAGTTTTTAGAAATGATAAAACGATTTATAAAAGCCAATAAAAATGGTAAATTTGGAAAATCATTTAGTTTTAAACCAAATTTAACAGAAGAAAAATTTATAGCAACAATGTATCAAATACTTCAAAAATTAGGAAGAAATCAAGTTACTTATGTAGCCAAACATAATGAATTAACTAAAAAGGATTTAGATGAAACAACACGAATGAACCTAGCTATTAAAAAATTCCTTGGTAAACAAAGTAGAAAAAAGAAACGGAAAAAGTCTAAAAGAAAAACTAAGCGACGACTTTCTTAACTACAGGTACTTTTTGTAACAAAGAACGTACAGAACTTGACAACAATAACATAATACCTGCTTCAAAAATTATTTTTTTATGATGTCCAGAAATCGTTCTTTCATGCCACGGATTACATAAATACATTAATACTAATCCAACAAAAATCTTAAATATATCATCCGCTTTCTCTAAATAATGGGGTGCTTTTTGCCATAAATTTAAAAGAGTCGCTACATATAGTATCCAAAATACCATTCGACCTATATCATACACTTTTTCATATAATTTCATTTATATTAAAAAGATATTTTACTTTGATAAACACCAAACAAGCACTTTTTTATTTGTTTCTTTATCTACCCAGTGTTCGCCAATTCCAAGACATTCACCACATTCCCTATAATTACCTCTAAATAATTTAAATTCGCAAAAACAACAACCTTTTATTGTGTTATCTTTACAATGACCACAAACATCTTTCTCAGTTCTTTTAACTAAACCAAAACCATCACAAATGCTACATTTAAGCATTCTATATTTTGACATTTATATTATTAGTATTTAAAAATTAAATAATTATTATACCTAAATGGACTTTTATATGTACAAATCTACCTGCCCTAGATGGTATGGGATAGAGAATGATATTAGACATATTGTAGTAGCTAAAGATACCAGTGAAACTAATGTCAAACAACAGGCAAAACAAATGGCTAACACTTTTACAGGTTCCAAAACTTGTGATATTCAATTAATTCAAAAATATCATATGATAATTCAACCCAAAAAAAGCTACGCAGCTCTTACCCATTTAACATTTCATGGACAGAATGGACCCTACACTATTCCATCAGAAGGAATTAATGAAAAAAATAATACCAACTAAAATATATATGGATAACTCCTTTAATTGTGTTATTTGTTTAAAACAATTGGATATGAATGACGGCGTAAAAACACCATGTGGTCACCGCTATCACTCTGAATGTTTTTTTAAATGGATTTATAAAAAACGAACTTGTCCATTATGTAGAAAAGAATTAATCTCGCCAACAGAAGATGAAGAATTCTTAGATGAAATACGAAGACAAATTGACTGGGAAAATAGCGTTTACGCTACATTAAGAAATAATACAACTATTTTGGAGAGAAATATGGAGAATAAAAGACATTATCTTAAAAAATTAGAAGAAGAAGTTATGCTCAAAGAACAACAATTAAAGAAAATTATAAATAACTACCGTGAATTTATGAAACACACACAACAAAGACGAAGAAGAAGAAGACAAGGTTTGCTGTTTTAAAAATTGAATTTAATTTAATGTATCTATTTCCCATCATAAAAAGACACATGAATCGTTACTTAACTCTCGTACAAGAATTAACACCCTTACTCTCAAAAATTAATATGGTAGCTGTTGTCATAGCAAAACAAACAAAACTTCGTCATTATCTTACCAAAAAAGGTGAATCAAAAAAAAAAGAATACCTTCAAATTGAAGGAGCGCCACTTATTGTTATCAACTTTGAAAATGATATAGTCACTCTAAATTCATTAACTTCCTCTTTTGCTAGAAAATTTAACATTTCGAAACAAGAACTAGTTACTGATTTTATACCTGGTCAACTAGACGACAATAATATTATTACAAACTTAGACAAAACTAAATACCCACTTCCCGTAAATGTTTCCGAATTTCAATGGAGAGATGATTTTGTGAAGTTCGAAGCCGATATTAAAACATTTGTCAAAAAATTAGATAATCCTCTCTTACAGAAAATCTTTCATGATAAACTATTTCAAATGATTCAAACACAAGGAGCACCATTCGAAAAAATTGTTGATATAGAAAAATTTATAGAAAACGGGCCAGACCAATCCAAACATACCCGATTTGGCAATCCTATATTTAATAGAAATTGTAGGTGGTGCCCTGTTGCTGATCATTTAACTTGGGAACAATACGAGACCAGTCCTAGTTATCCTTATCCAATAGGAATTCGAGCAAAAGACTTTTGTTTGCCCTCTGAGATGCATAAAGTTTTAGTAGAAATGATTAAACAAATATTAACTTTTAAAAATGTAGATGAAAAACATAGACAGAACATGCAGACCATTTTCTCCAAATATAATGTTGAAAACGTCTTCGATAACATAACTTGTCATTGTTGTAAATATTGTGGATGTGAAATTGATATGAATGCGTACACCTCACAGTATAAAAGCGAACATAATTATATTGAAATTTGTCACAGAGATCCGAATTCTCACTTTTGCGTAAAAAATATGTACTGGGGTCATGGCGAATGTAACAGACGACAAGGCGGATACACTGAAAGCGATAGAATTCATGATGCCATTGGTCTAATAAACTATAATCCCACAGATTATTCTCCCGACCTTTTACTTTTACTCAAAGAATCAATTGATAGAGCATTAGTTTTACACTCAACCAAGAGTGATTAATTCACGATTTAAAATAGTAATGCTAGACAATATAGTATTATATTTGTCATGATCAATATCTTCTTTTATATAAATATTTTTAATGTCATTATCTGATAAAGTTTCCATTATACTACCTGTTACCATGCTTTGATGTTGAATCTTAAATGCCTCTGTAAATAAATTGGCAAATATAATCACCAAACTTTTCTCATCTTTTGGTCGTATCACACTAAATCCATTTGATACAACCAAATTTTCTCTATTTTCTGTTATTATTGTAAAAGATATCTTACCTTTTAGCTTTGAAATTAATATATCATTTTTTCTTACCAAATATCTCGCCCTACCCGGTAGTGTTACATTTGGATATGTATTCGGTTTATATAAAGGCGTATTTACACTTTTAATATCTATATAAGCATATTCTCCTGCTTTTTTTGTAAATTTAAAATTAGCATTATTATCACAATATTCATTTATGGTTTTACAATTTTTCTTCAGTGTTTTTACTGTTTTCTTAAAAGTATCCAGATATCTTTTGATATCGAATATCAAATTCGCATCTAATTCACTTTTTTTGAAACTCTCATACTTACATTTGGAGAGAATCGATATAAATAATAAATTATGGATTTTCTTCTTCTCCACAAATTTATATAGTGATTTTTGAATATTACTTAAATTTTCATCTACAACGGGATTTAACGATGCGTCATGTTCATAATATCCTTCATTGTTTATTTTGTATTTTATAGGTGTATTTTTCTTATTCAATATGTAACCTGTGTCTTTTACATCACCAATAAATATATGATACTCTTTCTTTGGTTTTTTATTTTGAATAATAAGAATTGATGTAGCAACGCCTGTTCCACTTCTGTTAAAAGCATTATCCGGTAATTTTATAATACCAAGCAAAGTATATTTTTTAATTACCATTTCTCGCATTTTTATATAATCACCTTTTGTATTTCCCAAATAACCATTGGGTACTATAGCAAATAATATTCCATTTTTATTTAATAAACGCAATCCCAACTCTACAAACAAAAGTCCTATTTCTTGTTTTTCTTTTCCCTTTCCTAATTCATATTTATTTAAAACATCGATGGTTGTTTCTATGGTTTTGGTGCCAAATGGAGGATTCATTACACAATAATCAAACTGTTTCTCATAACCAAATAAATCTTTCAAACTATCTTTATGTTCTATTGTTGCTGTACCATTTCGTTTTATAAATTTTGTCATTTCTAACACGGAATCACTCTTATCAACTAATGTTATGTCTCCCATATACTGGTTCAATAAATCACCTGTCCCACAGGCTGGGTCAATTGCCTTTTTACCTGGTATAAGCAATGTATTAATAAAATTACAAATGCTCATTGGAGTATAAAATTGGTCTAATTGTTTTTTAAAATGACGATTTCCAAAAAACATAAACACTATTTGATAAATTTCATTTTTTTCAATAGTAACTAAAGATAATTTATTCCTTATCCATTCAATTATTTCACTACATGTTACACCAGTTGTGTCTTTATCTAAAAGAACATTGGTTACAATTTCATATCGTTTTACTATTTCTACTCCTTGATTGTGTAAATACTGGTTAATTTCATCTAAGAATTTGGTATTATTCTTTATTTTTTGTGTTACTATTTTTTGGACCTCATCTTTGGAGAGATTTGATGAATCATTCATTGTTATAAATAATATAACATTTTATCTTAAAATCAATTTTAATCACTATTCGATATACATCTAAAAAAAAATCACATCATTATATTAATATAAATGAGTCTAACAATTATAGAAAATTACGATTATCCAGCATTAATAGCTTTATTCGGAATGTGTAAAACTATTCAATATACTTATCCAAAAGTTGATAAATACCTACAAAGAATAGAAAAATATAATAAACTTCCTTTAGAACGAAGGAGGTATATTGTGAAAAATATAATAAAATCTTTCTTCTTACTCACACTTTCATATGGAATGTTCCAACCTGTGATTTGGCCAGCAATACGGTATAATCGATGGAATAATAGATTAATACATTTCGCAGGAGCTTTATATACTTCAAATGATGTAATGGGATTGGTAATGGTGAAAAATCTACCTTACAGTACCAAAATGCATCATATGATTACAACCGTATTATGTCTTACTTGTTTTGGTATTGATTTTCAAACGTCTCATTTAGGAAAGTTGATGTTTGTTTATACATTATCATCTAGTCATGCTTATTTGGTTAATTTTTATTTAGGCGCTCGTTTTTTAACGGAAAAAGCAAAATTAGAAATGATGCGTATTGCTGCCAGAAATATATATTTCTTTTGTTGTTTGTTTAATTGGGGATGGCATTTAATTTGGATTTTCAGTAATTTTGGTGTCATTAACATAGGGCATCTCATGTATTTTATGGTTTTATTTTGGATTGTTAAAGATGACATTATACTATTATCGTGGTTAAATAATACAATGATACGGTTTTAGCGTTTCCTAGTTCTTTTTTTTCGGCGCTTTCTTTTCTTACGACGAGTTTTTCTTTTCCGCCCACCTTGCATATAATCGTGAACATCCGCTCGATCTTCGCCCTGATGACTATCGATATGCTTTGCCCATTTGTCCATCGGTGTTTCATGTCCGGCATACGGCTCTCCTTGAATATCAGGCTCCATGTGGTGGAAATTTATATAAGAACGCAAATATCCTTCACGCTGTGCTAAACCCCCAATGGCTGTTTCGTTTTTTGCGATCTCTGGCAAATAAAAATGTTCAATATCATGTAATCTACCATTAAGATCCTTTTGTTTGTCCAGTATTTCCTTTATTTTTTTTCCCAATTGTGGAAACCGACGTCGAAAATTGGTGGTTTGTGTGAAAAGTGTGCCACCTCCTTTTTTTCTACGCTTTGTTTTTTTCTTTTTATGTTTGCGCGTCTTGCGACGACGAGTTTTTCTTTTCTTGGTTTTTCTATTGCGCCTTTTAATTTTTCTTCTACGAGTTCTTCGTTTTCTTCCTCCGAATCTATGAAAATTCTCGTGTAGAAAATCCATGTTGATCCCCCCTGGGCCAGCGTGTGGGTTTCCACTTTTTGGATCGTCTTTTACTGACCAAGGGAATTGTTTATATATACTTTTTTTATTTCTTTTGCTGTTAAATAGGTGTTTTGCTATTAATTCAGTACTTGTTTTTGGATAAAATTCGAATCCGCCGGGAAATTCTCCTTTGTCAAAAAAATTTAGTCGCCCGTTGGTGTCCTTAAAATAACTCCTTCTTCCTCCCTTGTCACATAAATTGCAATGGTCTTTTTTATTATTTATTTTTTTAATGCCTTCAAATTGTGCTATCTCGATATTTTTATCATCGCCGTGCCCTGAGAGATAATTCCCCGCCCCACGTGGTCCCAGAAGCATTGTTAGCTGTCTTAAAAATTTCATATGATCATCACCATCATCATTATCTTCATCCTTTACATCTTGCAATGTAGTAAGACCTAAAAAATTTGTTACAATTGCATAGTCAGACATAGTATCGCGCGCGTCGTGTGGATGTGACAATTTGACATAGTAATCATCTCCTTCTTTTAATTTTTTAAATGGGACGAGTTCCATTTCACCTTTTGGTTCATCTTTTGTTTCACCTTTTGTTTCACCTTGTGATTCATTTTTTTTATTAATTGTACTAAGTTCCATTCCATCATTTGCTTCTGATAAAGGTCTGTCCATATGTATATATATAAACTAACATAATATAAATTGAAATATCTTAAACCTATCCTTTCTAGTTTAATTAAATGACTAAACTAGTAATTGTTGAATCGCCCGCCAAATGCAAGAAGATTGAGAGTTATCTTGGTCCAGGATACAAATGTATTGCTAGTTTTGGACATATCAGAGATATTAAGGATGGACTCAAAGGAATCGATGTACAAAATAATTTTAAACCCACTTTCCGACTTTTACCAACCAAAAGTAAATTTATAAAACCACTACGAGCCGCAATCAATAAAGCAAAAGAAGTTATTCTTGCGACAGATGATGACAGAGAGGGGGAAGCTATTGCTTGGCATATCTGTAAAGCATTTAATTTGCCTGTTAGTACTACGCCTCGAATTATATTTCATGAGATTACAAAATCAGCCATTAAAAAAGCAGTTCAGAATCCAACAGTTGTAGATATGAATAAAGTAAACGCACAACAAGCACGTCAAATTTTAGATTGCTTAGTTGGATTTACTATTTCGCCTATTCTATGGGCAAATATTAGTAGGAAAAGTGGTTTGTCTGCGGGAAGATGTCAAACACCAGCCTTGCGTCTTATATATGACAATCAACAAGAAATTAACAATGCTCCGGGTAGAATAGCTTATGATACAAATGGATATTTTACAAAGAATAATTTAGAATTTAAACTGAATCATCATCATAATAACGAAGTTGAAATGGGGGATTTTCTAGAAAGCAGCGCGGATTTTAAACATATATTTACTTGTAGTAAACCCGTCGCAAAAAAAAGACAACCTCCTCTTCCGTTCACAACTAGTGCTCTTCAACAAAAAGCATCAAATATTTTACACTTCTCTCCAAAACGAACCATGACAACAGCTCAAAAATTATATGAACAGGGATACATTACTTATATGCGTACAGATAGTCGAACATATAGTAAAGAGTTTATAGCAAAAGCGAAAACCTTTATAAAAGGGAAATGGTCAGAACAATATGTAAATAAAAACATATTTACTTTGAGCCAAAGGAAAACATCAAAGAAAAAGAAGGATGATAATGCGCAAGAAGCACACGAAGCTATTAGACCAACAGATATTAATAAACAAAAGTTGCCAACAGGTGCTGATCCAAGTCAACAGCGATTATATGATTTGATATGGACAAATACAGTTGAGAGTTGTATGTCACCAGCTGAATATAACTTAATTACAGCTAAGATTACCGCACCAGACAAACATCATTATAAACATTCTGAGGAATTAATTACGTTTCCTGGTTGGATGATTGTAAAAGGACATGAAACTAGTAATCCTAATTATAATTTCCTATCTAAGCTAAAAGAAGATACAAATGTGAATTATTCTAAAATTCTAAGTAAAATGACATTAAAAGATTTGAAAACCCATTATACAGAAGCAAGATTAGTTCAACAGATGGAAAAGGTGGGTATTGGAAGACCATCAACATTTTCATCTTTGGTTGCTAAGATTCAAGACCGAGGTTATGTTAAAAAGGATACTGTTAAAGGAAAACCTTTGAAATGCGTTGATTTTACATTGACGAAGGAATCATTGGTAGAAATGGAAAATACCAGAATCTTTGGAGAAGAGAAAAATAAACTAGTTATTCAACATACAGGAACTATAGTTATGGAATTCCTTATAAAGCAATTTGATCCTTTATTTGTATATCCTTATACGAAAAATATGGAAGATACATTAGATGAAATTGCTAAAGGTGCTAAGTTATGGCATTCATTGTGTCAGAGTTGTTATGATGAAATGACTCAACTATCTAAAAAAATTAATAAGAATAATAAAGAACATATTAAGATTGACGATAAGCATGTATATATGATAGCGAAATATGGTCCTGTAGTAAAATATGAAGAAAATGGAAAAGCTAAATTTAAATCGGCAAAAAAAGGGTTAGATTTAGATAAGTTAAAAAATGGTGAATATTCGCTCGAAGAAATATTGGCCCCAGCACCTTCTTTTACAGGGAGACGATTAGGATCATATAAAAATGAAGATGTTCTTTTAAAGAAAGGTAAATATGGATTATATATTGTTTGTGGTAATAAAAAATATTCATTGAAAGGTGTTGTAAGAAAAAGCGAAGATACTATTAAATTAGAAGATGTATTGGATATTTTGATGGGTACAAAATCAAGTAATCCAAATGTCTTATTGACAGTAACAGAAGTAATGTCAGTAAGAAAAGGTAAATATGGTCCTTATATATTTTACAAAACTGAAAGTATGAAAAAACCTAGATTCTTAAAGCTTCCCAAAGATAGAGAGTGGAAAACAATGAAGAAACAGGAAATTAGTAGTTGGTGTCGTGAAGAATACGGGGTTTAAAGACAATATAACTCTGGAACTCTAACAACCATTGCTCTTAATTGTTCATCGCGCAACATATTAAATTCCATAGTAAAAGAAAAAGGCAAACATTTAAAATCGACTAAACGACCATCGTGATATCTAAATTTAAATTGTAATTTTTTAATTCTTTCTAACGGTGGATTGTAATGGCTTATATTGGCTATATATGCGCGAGTTGAATCGAATACTTGTGAATATGGAGTACATTGAACAGGGATTTTAGCAAAGGCACATTTAACTTTTCCAGCATAATCATTGCTATTACAAGCATTACTTCTCTCTGAATAAGGTTCTATTTCATCCATACTATTCCATTTTTCTAATTCCATATAAATATAGTCTTCTCCCATAATATCTAAATTACAAATTCCGCTTGGGTCCACTGGATTACTATTATAAGTATTTAAGTTAACAATATGATTATTAGAAGCAGAGATTAACCACTCATTACCGCTTCCATCCTCCATTTCATAATCAAATCCAAATGGGTCACCTGCAGTATCAGTAGCAAAATAAACATTGGGTGGTGTTAGTGTTGCTTCATAATCTCGCTTTTTATAACCTAGATAAGCAGGAAGACCCCATCGTTTATAATTATTCCATACTAATTGCTGTGTACAATCAAATTTATATTCAAGTTTTTCACCAAATTTTAAAGTAAAACTTTCAGCCAAGTTTCCAAACCAAAAAGTATTTGATACAGAGTTGTATTCACAGCGAAAGTTATTATAAGTAGGAAGTCCAAATGTAGACGCTATTGTTTTATTTAATTTTGTTTGAATTTCTGTTGCAAGTTGGGTTGGAGAGTAACTACCTTCATCGATAGTTATTTCAACATCACCAGCTGATATGGTTACTTTTAATTTAGTGTTTTGATACTCATTGCTGAAAATATATTGATTACTTGGCAGTTGTATATTAAGTAAACGCATAGATTGTATATTTCGTAAATCTTCGGGTAACTCTATGGCAAAATGATTACTATTGGGCCATTTTTTAACATCACGGTCGTAAGAATGGATAGATACAAGTTTTCTATCTAAAACGTATGTTTGTTCTCTAGGAATTAGCGGACGTCGTTGTTGAACATTAAACTGACTCATAATATAAAAAAAAGATATTTTATTTTTTATCATACTTCCTAAAAGAACAAATTTAGAAATTTATAAATAATAAAATACAATAGTATATATATATATAAAAGATGGTATCATCAAAAAAAGGAGGACAAAAAAATATACCTGTTGTAACAGCAAAGCCTGTGTTTGGTTCTGAAGCAGATAATCTTCCATTCGCTAAGGCTCAGAAAATTTTGAATCGTATTAAAAAAGGTGGTGTTTGGATGACTACTAACAATTGGCTCAGAGTTTCACAATTAATTACGGTTGTTGGAGTATTGATTTTTGTTATTTCTACATCTTCGCATAATGTAGATGGGGAATTGGCGGCTTATTATTGGATGGGAATAGGAGTAGTAGTAACATTAGTTATGACAACTGTATTGCTAGCAAGAACAAGTAAAGGCGAAAGTGTTCTCGCTTTAATAATGAAAATGTCTGGACTATATTTACCAACAATAGCCACTCTTTCAGTTATTGTTGTAATGATTATAGTTTTTCATTCGGTAAGAAATATACTTATGAGCGATGCCGCGCATTTACCACCAGAATTTTACACCTTTCATTATCTGACATTTTTCTTTTTGTTTTTACAGCTTATTATGCTCTACCAGTTTTTCGGAGGAGAGATGAATTCAATAATATCTAAAGGAAAACTCCCTGATCCTTATCGAAAAGCATATATAGCCGGTTTTGTTTTATTTAGTATTATATCTTTGGCATCTGCCGCAGAACTATATGTTATTATCACCATGTTTCTTACTGACGGATAAAGAAAAATCTAAATGTAACGCCATATTCTTTAACACCGGTCCATATTCCAGAAATTTTTAAAAGTAATTTCACAGAATCATAATTTGATGGCATATTTTGCTGGTTATTATAAAATATTTTTATAAAACTATTTTGTAGTTGTTCTTCAATGCGAAAGTTGGGTTTTTTATTTATTTTTTCGGGCATAATATCTAAAATGGACTTTTCAACGGCTTTTATAAAACCAATAATATTCGAGTTTTTTTGGGTATCAAATGTACATTTTAATTTATTAAAGTATTTATCTATAGTAACATTTTTAAGTTCAAATCCTAAAAACAAGCCTTTTGATGTACTATGTTCATCTGAATAGTAAAGTCTATAAAACCATCCATCATTCATAATATTATTTTTTGTTTTTTCTGATAACATCAAATAATGTTTATTAAAATCCTTGGGTTGTATAATTAGAAACATTTGTATTATATAACTTAATTGTATATTATTTAAGTTGTTATCTATTCAAACAGAGCATAAAGCATTACAATTGTTTCTGGAGATATGTCACGACTTATAGTTAAATTTGTAATCATGTCTTCGCAATCCACAATAGATTTTAAATAGCTGATTCGTTTTACTTTAATATATTCTTTCCATAATTTTACCAGATTAGGATGACTATCTCTGTATTCATCTAATCTATTTTGTAATCCGATTTCCAAAATATCCATATTTTCAGACGAAACTTGTGTATGACTCATTAAAAAATAATTATATCTATTTTTAAGTATTAAAAATAAATAAGTATCTTAATTCAATTAATGAAGTTTTTACAATCTCGTTTCGAAGATTATATATCGTCCAGTGAAAAGTATAATTTACATTCTGAGTTAGAAGGAATATATAACAAAAAAGACATGGGTTTACAACAAAAACGAAATTTAATTTTTTATGGACCAAGTGGTGTGGGGAAATATACACAAGTTTTAAAATATATACAACCTTATAGTGATTCCAATTTAAAATATGAAAGAAAAATAAAATTTAACTTTCAAAATAAACGCGAGTTTTTAATTAAAATAAGTGATATTCACTTTGAAATTGATATGGAATTGCTTGGTTGTAATGCCAAATTACTTTGGAATGATATTTACAATCACATATTGGATATTTTATCAGCACGACAAAATCATACTGGAATTATCGTTTGTAAAAATTTTCATAAAATCCACAGTGAATTACTTGACATTTTTTACAGTTACCTTCAAACATTAACTCATAAAAATATTCATTTACATTATGTTTTTGTAGCAGAAAATATAAGTTTTATCCCTGATAATATTTTAGACCGATGTAAAATAGTAACTGTAAAAAGACCTAATAAAACAGCATATAGAAAAAGTACTGGAAAACTTGTTGATAAAACGGTTGATTTAAGTAAGATAGTAAATATTAAAGATTTGGTTACTGGAAACAAACAATTAATGTGCCCACGCAAAAAAATCACCGATCGAATAATAGAAGATATAAACGATTATGAAAATATAAACTTTATTGGTTTTCGTGACAATATTTACAACATGTTTATTTATCATTTAGATATTACTGGTTGTCTTCATGAAATTATCCATTACTTCGTTCTTAAAAAAAAATTTGATAATAAAACAATTACCAAGATTTATTTGAGATTATATAAATTTCTTAAACTTTATAATAATAATTATAGACCAATTTACCATTTAGAGAGTTTCATATTTTATTTATGTAAGATTATTTATGGATTGGGAGACGGCATGTAAAATACTAAAACTTGAACAAAAACATACTGAACGATGTTTGAAAAAAGCTTACTATAAACAAGCTTTAAAGTATCACCCAGATAAAAATAAATCTAAAGACGCTGAGTCTAAATTTAAAAAAATAAATGAAGCTTACCGTTTTCTACTTCAACAACAAGGTTGTTATAAAGGAACTCCGGAAATCGACACCTGTTATCGTGCTATTATTAAAAGTTTTCTTCAATATTTTACACCGGATATAAAATGGAATGATTTATTTCTGGATACTACTTTGGATAATATTATAAATAATTGCGGAAAATTATCAATTCGACTATTTAAAGATTTGAAAAAGGAAAAATCTATAGAATTATTTGGTTTTCTCTCCAATCACAGAGAAATCTTTGGTATATCCGATGAAGTTATTAGTCAAATGAAAGATATTCTCAAAGAAAAAATGAGAGGTGACAACATCATCATATTAAACCCTTCACTTCATGATTTATTAAGTGACAATGTTTATAGATTAGATTTTGACGATAAAAAGTATTATGTTCCACTTTGGCATAATGAAGTTATATTCGACCATAGTGGAAATGATTTAATTATTAAATGTATCCCAGATTTAGAAGAGTATATTACTATTGATAATTTCAATAATTTACATTGTTTATATGAAGGTCCTATCACTCATGTTTTAAATGATAAAAGATTAAAGATTACATTAGGTGAGAAAGATTTTATAATAGAAGGAGACAAATTAGTTATTAAAGAAAATCAAACTATCATTTTGCGAAACCAAGGAATATTAAAAATAAATTCAGAACATTTATTTTCAACAACAGAAAGAGCAGATATTTATATTGACATTAAACTAGAATCAAGCTAGTAGTTAATAAAGCAATCTATTTTTTAGTTCATCCCAAAATACAAGAGGAGCAATCATTTTACACTGACAAATTTTATAATCATTATGTAATGATTTTACCAATCTCTTCACCACTCGCTCCGGCGCAGAACCGTGTTCTTTATTTAAACTGGTCATTAATGCTATTTCATTTGTATCTTTATTAAGTAAAGCACCTTTTAAACATTCTTTACCATCTTCACTCGTAGCTTTTATTATAAGAATTATTTTCCATTTATTAGCTTTTCCTGTTTTTGTATTGGGAGTTAGTTTTTGTAAATTTTCTAGTGTATGTTGTGCAAAGGACCAATCTTTATTATAAACACAATTAATATTTTTAGTACCATTTGGTAGTAAAGATAATATAACTTCTTGTGAAACTTTATATTGCATCAATCCCGGTGGAACATTTCTATTATTTTTCGTCATTTGCCATGCCCCAGTCCATACGGAGTGTCTAATTAAAGTATACATTTTTAATATACTTTAATTCATGTTATTAGAATCAATTTAATAGGTTTGGATAAACATATTCTAATGTCAATAGTGGTGCTTGAAATATAGTCTGTGATAAAGAAGTCATTAACGCAGGTCTATTACCTTCTATAGCGTGTCCTATAAATTGAAGTGTCCAAGCACAAACAAAAGTTATGATACTATGTTTTAACCATTTTTTATCCACTTCTCTCCAGATTTCACCTAATATATATAAAAATCCTATGTACATTTGCATTATGAATCCAATTTTAAAGCTCCAAAACATATAGTAATAAATATTGTATAATGAGGTTATCACATAACAATTAATGTAAAATGTTCTATACATTATTTGTTTGGTATGAGGTTTGTACATAAAATCAATGCGATATTTCCTTTGAGGAAGTTTAAATTGGAGAGAAAGCTTACTTAAAAAGTTTATTGTAGTAAGCACAATTAAAGGTATACAAAAAACATGAATTAATTTATTAAAGGGATGCTTATGAAAGCTTCTATAAAAGTTAACAGAGTCCATTTCTTTAATTTACATTTAGTCGTTTAAATCTCTTTCATTTATCTTAAAATCTACTACTAATATATACAATGGTTTATAATAAAACTAAAAGAAAACTCCGACAACGACGCGTTAAAAGACGACGAGCTATCCGCAGAACCAAACGTAGAATTAAAAGTAGAAGACGTGTTAGAAAAAGAATGCGCAAAAGAACTAGAAGACGTAGAGGAGGATTTAACGAAAAAAATTTTAGTCTTTCCGAAATTGGAGCAGCGCCTTTTTCAAAAGAAATTATGGAAAAATTGTATTAAAATCTTATTTAAAAATTTAATATAATTTAATTAAAATGAATAAGGATTTTGTCGTAGATACTGGACAAAAATTCATTTCAAATGTTTTAGGAGGAGCAGGAGCTATATGGGGCTCATCTGAAGTTGTATATTTAAGAAATCAAAATAATAAACGATTATGGAGAGGAATTGCGGGAGGCATGGGTATTGTTTTCTTTGGGTTTTATATTCAAGAACGCATAGAAAAGTATGAAAAAATAAGAAACCATTAAGTATTTGAATATTATAAAATAATAAAAAATTTTGTAATATTTTTAGTTTACTCAAATGATTAATCATAATACTTAATCGCCTCCACTCTTCTTGACCTTGCGACGCACAATCTTCTTCTTCGTTTTCTTTGGAGTAGGCGGCTTCTCAACAACCTCCTCTTCCTCCTCTTCCTCATCACCATCAGAGTCATCAAATGTAGGACCGGTTACCTCTTCCTTATAAGCACCAGCACCCTCATCCTTTGTGGCATCATACTTATTAAGATTGGCATCCATCTCCTCGTCATCAGAATCATCCGCAATGTGACACATACCACTTCCTACAAGTCGAACCGGTGGACGGACGCAAGCCTGTACAAGCTTCCAAGTGACTCCAAAACGACCACCCGCCATCCAAACTCCAGTACAAGCAAGTAGACCCTTCACATGAGATGCTTTTGGAACAATATCAGATGGACTACGTGCTCCCTGTGGGGGCTCAATCCCCATTCTTTTTGCGGTATCCTCAGGCAAATAAGCTGGCTTTCCACTCATATCATAAAGCTCAATATTATACTTGCCATCCCAAAATGGAATCTTCAGCTTAAGAGTAGGGTTGCGATCGTGGTCTGGTTCACCACTACCATCCTTCTTCTTAGGATACTTTAGAATTGGATACATCATCGCCTCAGCAACCTCACGACTGAGCTTACTCTTTCCAAACCAATCCTTAGACTTAGTTACAGAGTCATCTAGAATCTTTTCTTGAAACGCTTGTAGCGCAAGCATAAACTTATTAATGGATGAACTCTTATCTGGTTCAAATTGTAGTGCCATATCATACGATACGCGACCGGACTGCTCATCTACACGCTCATTCACACCCCAAGTGAGCATAAGAGGATACTGTAGAACAATAGGTGCTCCGTTGAGTTGACACTGAACGGACTTACCACCTCGCTTATTGACAAGCGGGGCCCTGTAAGTAACCTTAGACGGATTAAACTGTTTGGCTTTGGTGATTGAATCGGATGCTGACATATTAGTTGATTATACTTAATATAATTCTTAATCCTTTAAATCAATTTTTTTAATTTCATTAATAAGTTTTTGAATAGCATCAATGTAGTAAAAAATACAAACTTAGTTTATTTTATGTAGACCTACAAACAATGTTATTTTTCCTTGATTTTGTAGGACAATTAACTCCATCCGGTCCAATACTCGTTCACTGAATAAGGATTATTTTTCCATTCTTCATTGGCTTCATTTGTAAGTTTTACAAATTCCTGAATACGATCTTCTTGTTTTCTCCATTCTCTATCTAATTTGGATGGGGACACATGTCTAACAAAATCTTTATGGTCGATTATTTGTTTACCAACACGCGAAATGTTTTCATAGTTTCTGACAATCTTAATAAAATTACTCATTTATAACTAATTTTATAAATAATTTCTTAAGTTTATTTGTTATATTGAATTCATATTATGTAATATATATATATATATATGAACTTTTTTAGCAATATCTTAGATAAAATACACAAACAAAACTATACCACCGGTCTTTTCTTACTTGTTCTTTCTGTTAGTGGTAACTTTATTGCTGAAACGTTAAGTTGTAGAACAAGATCACTATTAACACATAGTATGATAGCTAAAAATATACTAATTTTGTTCTTAATTTATTTTACTATTGATTTTACATCAGACGAAATAATAAACCCTACTACACAAATAATCCATGCATTTTATATATGGATATTTTTCCTTATGTTTACCAAAATGAACATTTATTTTACTGTATGTACCTTTTTATTACTAACAGTTCTTTACACATTGAAAAAATATAAAAATTACTATAAAAAACAAAAACAAAAACAAAATTACTTTCAAACAGACAAAATATCAAAAATAGTTGAAGGTACAATGCTTATAACTGTTATTATTGGATTTATTCAATATTTTATAGTTCAAAAGAAAGACCATAAAAATTTTAGTTATTTAAAGTTTATACTTGGGAAGGAACGATGTGACCATAAATAACTTATTTAATTTAATTCTTTTCATAAAAGATTTAAACTAATTTTCTGATGATTAATATAAATGATCAATTCAAAATTCTCTCCAAAAACATACATTCAAACAGTTTTATACGATAAAGTTGAGGTGAAACGAGGAAAAAGACGTAAAACAGTATCACAAGAAGAATTTACTATATTAGAATTTAGTGAATTCGAAAAAATACTTTGTATTAATTACAACGTGCGACAATTAAAGCAAATATGTCGTCATTACAAACAAAAAGTATCTGGAAATAAAACCGAATTGATTAATCGCATGTATAATTTTTTGAAATATTCCCATCATATCACAATGGTTCAAAAGCACACTAGAGGATGGATGCGTAGAAATTATTTTAAAATAAATAATATCAAAAACCGTAAAAATAGTGTAAATGAAACCGATTTTCTAACTCTTCAATCGATACATAAAATCCCTTATCATCAGTTTTATTGTTACCAATGTAAAGACGGTTTTACTTATAGTTTCAATATTAAATCATTGTATAACTTAATGATGAAAACAGAAGGCGATTTAAAAAATCCTTACACTCGTGTTAATTTACCTAAGAATATTATTAAAAACATTAGACATTTTATCAAATTATCACACATTTTAAACGAACCTATACAAATTAACCTAAAAGATGAATCCGATAAATTATCTACTAAAAAACGAATTTCACTTAAAACATTATCGGTTTTTCATAGAATAGATACATTTGGACATATAACAGATACATCTTGGTTTTTATCTTTGGACAGAACCGGTTTGGTTAGATATGTTAGGGAAGTACAAGATATATGGGGATACAGGGCGAATTTGTCAAATCATATTAAAAGACAAATATGTCCTCCAAACGGTAATCCATTTCATGGCATTAATGTACATTCTTTAGTACAAAAAAACAAAGAAACGCTCCAGAGAAATATTTTGTATATTATGGAAAATTTAATTTCAAAAGGAATTAACCAAGACTCAAAAGCATTAGGTGCATTTTATATATTAGCTGCACTAACACTGGTAAGCCACAATGCGGCGGTTGCTCTTCCTTGGCTCTATCAATCTGTAGCGCAAAATCAGTAAATTTTTTATGCGGATTATTTAGGATATTTGTGACCTTTATGCTCACAAATATATATTTTAATCTGAAAGAACTTAAATAGATTCGACCAAAGTAGATTATAAAATGCCCAAAGTCAAGAGAACCAAGAAACCCGCTTCTAAAAAAGCTACCGCTGCCAAGCCAGCACCACCTGTGTCAGCGACGCCAGCTGCTCCTGTTGAGAAAGCCGTTGTAGCTGCCCCACCTGCTGATGCTGTTCCTTCCCTTTCTGACTCCTTTCAGGAGCTTTTGGGACAGCTTGCAGTACTTCGCTCCCAGCTTACTAGTGTCACTGGACAGGTTCGCGCCCTTCAGAAGCGTTCTGAGCGTGAGCTTAAGAATGCCCAGAAGGCAGGCCGCAAGCGCGCCCGCAAGACTGGAAACCGTGCTCCCAGTGGATTTGTAAAGCCTACCAAGATTAGCAAAGAGCTTGCTAAGTTCCTCGGAAAGCCACATGGAACCGAGATGGCCCGTACTGAGGTCACTCGTGAGATTAATACCTATATTCGAGCCCACAAGCTTCAGGACCCAAAAAACGGTCGCCGCATTCTTGCCGACAGCAAGCTTCGCACCTTGCTCAAGCTTAAGAAGGATGATGAGCTCACCTACTTCAACCTTCAACGTTACATGAGCCCTCACTTTGCCAAAAGTGCCAAGGCAAAGGCAAAGGCTGCTGCCGCGTCTAACTAATTTCTTCAATTCCACATCTACCGCACACAATGAATGATTTATAAAATTCTTTATAAAATTTTATAAATTAAAATAGTCAAATACTTTTTTAGTTTATTTTCTTGTTAGAAGGAAAAATTGAAAATATAATAAGAATAATATAATGTATTATATTACTAAGATGATGTCCATAAGAGATTATAAGGCTTTGTTGGTTGTTGCCAATGTTGAACAGGGAGCTAGGGTTAAAAGATTAACTGAGTTTGTACAATTTGTAGCCACAAGATATGATAAATTAGTAGAACTATATGAAGAAGTGGAAGGACAATCTTATTCAGTTGGTGGTGGCCCGTGGCGGGAGCCTCCAGGATTCCAAGAATTTAGTGATATAATGGACGAACTTAAAGATGGTGGATTTGTGGAAAATAGTAAATATTGGACAGACCGGGATATGTGAGAAACAGAACGAGAATATCCTGAAGGGTATCGGTGGGGACCTGATGAGATGTAAGGACAAGTTAACTTATTGATCTCTTTTCTCTAATTTTACCTTCTCCGCACACAATGAATGATTTATAAAATTCTTTATAAAATTTTATAAATTAAAATAGTCAAATACTTATATACGGTTTCCGTAATTAAATTATATAAAACAATATTTATATAATATAACAATGAGTTTCTCTCCAGATTCAGAAGAATTAATGAAACTAATACTACCCGATTTTGATAGCTTTTTAGTAAAAAAAACACCCATGCAACAAAAAAAACTAGACAACATTTTAAAAATACTTTACAATGACATTAAATTAGCTGAACGATGGGCTAGTGCCGAAAATACTCTTTCACGTATTAAAACACACCTCAAAGATAAAGAAGAATCCAAAGAAAACTTAATTCCTCAATCACTATTACACGAAAGCAAATATATACCGGAGTTTATTAGAAGCTATATAATACAACATTTAAAAGGGTATGTTATCTATAAAATAAAAATAGGCGATCGCAACGTAGAATTTCATTTCGGAATATTACAAGAAAAAGACTATCATAATCTATCACAATTTGATAACTATGTAAAAAGAATGATAATATGGCTAAAAATGACATTCCAATATGCCCCATTAAAATGTTCAAAAACACTAAAAATATACGCTTATCTAACTCCATTTAAAAAACAACTACCAGGTAATCAGTTTACAGTGATATCTCAAAATCATTGTAATAGTGCTGTAACCACTTCATGTACTCCACATGGAGAAATTATTTTATATAGAGCAGAGGAATTTATTAAGGTTTTTATTCACGAAACTTTTCACACCTTAGGATTAGACTTTTCAAATATGCCACTTGCAAATTTTAATAAAAAAGTTCGACAATTATTTCCAATTAATAGTGAATTTAATTTATTTGAAGCTTACACCGAATTTTGGGCTTCTACCATGAATAGTTTAATTTCCGCTTATTTACTAACTGAAAACAAAGACGAACAAAATTTCTTAATTTACAGTGATTTTTGCTTTAGATTTGAACAAATATTTTCTTTATTTCAAATGGTTAAAATACTTGATTTTATGGGACTGAATTATCAAAATCTATTCAGCAATGACAGTGTTAGTAATGGCGTTAGACGATATTTATTCAAAGAAAAATCAAATGTATTCGCATACTACGTTATTAAAAATTTATTACTTTACTTTAATGTTGATTTCTTAATTTGGTGTAAACAACATAACAATAATTTATTGACATTTAATAAAAATTCATCATCACTTAATAGTTTTTTACAATTTATAGATGAAAAACACCAAAATAAAACCTTTTTAAAAGATATTGAAAAAATGCACGAATTCTTAAAAAAACAAAAAGGACACCGCGTAGAACCAAAGCATAACAAACTTACAAAAACAATGAGAATGACTTTATGTGAGCTAAGTTTAAATTGAAAAAAAGAAAAGAAGACTTTTTACCTTATATAAACAAATATGGGTATCCACCTACTACAAACATTCATTTCATCATTAAATGACCGCAGTATCAAAGAACAACATCTAGAGAGTTTCACAGGAAAAACTATTTCCGTAGATGTCAGTATTTATCTCTATCGTTTTAAAGAAATGGGAAATTTACTCGAAAATATTTATCTTATGTGCTCTATCTTTCGACATTATAATATCACGGCTATCTTTATCTTTGATGGGAAACCACCAAACATAAAAAACGAAACCGCGCAAAAAAGAAGACAGGAAAAAAAAAGGGCCCGAAAAGAATTCTCAAATCTTAAAAAAGAATTTACAAACGCTCAATATGATGAAAGAAAAAATATAGAAACCCAAATGGATATGTTAAGGAAAAAATTTATTACAATAACAAAAGATGATATTAAACAAACACAAAACTTATTAAAATCATATGGAATGACCTATATAACTGCCAAGAGAGAAGCCGATGAACTTTGTGGAGCACTTAATAGACAGATATACGCTTGTTTAACCGAAGATACAGATATAATGGTGTTTGGATGTACAAGAATATTTAGATATTTTAGTTTAATGAAACATACAGTAGTCGTATATAATATGGCTCAAATTAGACATAGCCTACAAATGTCTTTATCCGAATTTCAAGAATTATGTGTTTGCTCTGGTAACGATTACATTAAATCTAATAAAAATATATTTTGTTATTACAAATTATTCAAACAATACAAACGCTCTACAAGACCCGGTTTTTTGGATTGGTTACTTGAAAAAAGGCAAATTTCACTACAAACATATCATCAATATAGAGAAATCTATGAACTGTATACATTCCAAAAATATAATCCATTTGAAGACATCCCTTACACAATGTTTAAAAACAAACCTGTTAATAAACCCGAATTAATGAAAGTTCTCCAATCAATTAACTTTATATTTCCTTACTAAATTAAAAACTAGTAAAATCAAAAATTTTTTTTTCATAAAATATTACAATGAACCTATTAAATATCAATATATCATTTTCATACTGGAAATTAATAATATTAGGATGTATAGCTTTATTTTTCTTTGGGTTAATTATTTGGATAATATGTAGTTATTACACTTATAAATGGTTCAAAATGAATATTGATAAAGATTATTTTTACTTTAATGAATATAACTCTGACTGTAAAACAGTCTTAAAAGAATACGGAAATTGCCCTATAAAACGAATATATCTCGTAAGACAACCAATTACCAAATTCGCAAAAATATTATTAAACATAGTTACATTATACAAATTTGAACAAGAAATGAACAAATATATCAAAACTACTAATAATACTGTATTTTTTCCACAACATACATCCGTTATCATTGAGATTGAATTACCAAACAAAACAAGAAAACAAATATTAATAGAAAAAAATAACTGTTTAAAATTAGCTTTAGATTTCCGCATTTCAAATAAACAAGATATGCGTAAAATATCTATAGGAAGAAAAAAATATACATTAAATAATCTTTTAGAAAAAACACGAGAAAGAGTTGGTAATAATATATTTTTTAATTGGTCTATTTGTAGAAATAATTGTCAAACGCTTACAAAAGAAATTTTAATTACTCTTAATAAATTTACCAATAAAAATAAAAAATTCATGTTTCAAAATGAATTCGCTAATCAAATCAAGTTTTCTGAATTTAGTCTTCATATTATTAATACAATTATAAATTTATGTAATACGTTTGAAAATTTAGTTGGAAGAACAATACTTTTTTAACCCCAAGCCTGTCTCCTATCCCTGTTATATGGATAAGGCTTCGTACAAATAATAAACCAATCCCTCAAGCTAGTTCCGCTACAAGGACCGTGAACCCAATGCCAGACTCTACCTGTAACAGTTTCACCTGTCGCCGACGTAACCGTAATTTGTTTTTTAAGCACCCGTGTTGTATTGTCATCTTCTGTGTTATCTCCATAATAATGACTTTTTGTATCCCGTAATTGGTCATTTTCATTCATCCAACAAAAGTGAAAATCCGGGTTATTATTCAACATTTGTAAATCTAGTCCATCAATATTAATATCATATATATTACCATTCGAGTCTGTATAGATACCCATTATGATAGAATGTAGTTTAGGATTATATTACGTATTATAGTTAATAATGAGATTCAATTTTTTTAAATCTAATTATTATTAAGCCTTTTTATTTTCTTCTGGAACTGTCAATTCGTCGCGAATTTTCATGCTATCATAAAATATGATAGGAGGTGAACCTCGCACGTGATGTTGTAACTTTGCATTTTTAGTTGCTAATAAAACACGCTTTGGTATATCATTTTGTGTGTACTTAGCTCGTTGTCCAGCTTCCATTACCTGTTGAGCTCTACCACTTGAAAAGAAATCCTCATCAATTACTATGTCTTTTGGTCGTTTGTAATTCATTTTTTTATATTTACCTGTTTTTCCACCGGCAGCTTTGGCAAATGCTGCGTCTTTGGAAATATCAGAATCAGATTCAACTGTAAATAATTGATAGAAATCAGGGTGATTTTTCTTGAATTTATTTGCGTGATAATAATGCTCTACACTATTCCAAGTACGATTATCCAATTTAAAAGGAGCCATGTGAAAATTAGACAATACTTTTCTCCAACCTCCAATAGATGCCAATTCTGCGAAGTCTTGAATTCTAGAGGCATTAATTTTCTCTCCAGAACCTTTACCTGGAAAAGGTTTATCGCGTGATTTTGAATAAAACTGAAAAACTGTTTCTTCATCAAATTTGGGCTTTTCTTTTAAATTAGAACCCTCATCTTCTTCTTCTTCATCTGCGTTACCTTGATCTTCTGGTCCCGCATCATCACCTGGCGAAACAGGACTTTTTGAAGGTTCTTTAAGACGCGCTTGAATTAATTTAAACTTTGGAATATAGTCATAAATGCTTTTACCTTTCGATTCCATGCATTTATCAACTATCATTTTTTTTAATTTCAATGGGATATCCTTAAATTCAAAGATACGTTTCTGTTTGTAAGTAATTAATTTATAATGATCTCCGGTATAATCCAAAATCATATAATATTTTGGTTTAAATTCTCCTTTTTTCTCGATTGATTCAGGAACCATATCTCCACACTGTAATACATTATCTAAATCCCCGTTTTCATAATTATCACTCGACAATATAATTAATTTTACATTTAAAATATTCTCTAAGGTTTGAATTGTCCAGGTTTCCGCCCAAAAATTACACATTCTCATTTTCTTTTTGAGTTTATCCAGTGTGTCTACGCCACGCATCCAACGAAATTCGTGTAACATTTCTGAAGCACCTTTCTTTTCCTTTCTAGCTCTTTTAAATTCCTTAACAATAGGCTTTGACTTTGCTATTATTTGTACTTTTGCGTCACGATCTTTTGTTTCTTGATATTGTTTTTTTAATCTGCGATTCTCTCCTTGTAATTCTGTCAATCTTGCTCCTAATTGCTGGACCATCTGTGCGTACATATCATATTGTTCTTTAAAATCAGCAAATACTTTTGGAGTAGCCGCATCACTTGCGATTTTACGCAATTGTTCAACGCTTATTTGTTTGCCAATGCCCGAATAACTATCGCGAATTGTCGCAAATAAACAATCTCCTTTTCCCTCATTATCAATAATCGCATAATTTTCATTTCTCATAAATTTCTCAATCCAATTATGACCTCGATGTTCCTTAAAATTCTCTTCTTGTTGTGCTTCTTCGGCAATTATTTCTTCTTTAATTACGGGACGTTCATCGTCGTCTTCTTCAAATAATTCTTCAACTATCGTTTGTTTATTTGGAACACGACTGTCCTTTGACAATTCAACAGCGTCTTCATCCTTCTTTGATTTTTTAGTTTCTGATTCATCAGTGGGCGCTGTGTGTACTACGTCAATTGTAGAAGAAACATCAACATCCTCTGGTGGAATAGGTAGAGGCGGTGTTTTAGGTTTTTTTTTATTTATTTGTTTCCTAATAAATGATTCATTTACAAACTTATAAGTCAAAGGTAAAGGATTTTCTAATAAACTAATATCAAAATCATTATCTTCATCTAATAATGAGGTATAAATATTTGCTGGAAATTCATAAACTCCTATTTGTACTAATACTTCACCGTCATCTGTCAAATAAACAGGAATATATAAAACATTTTTATCAACATAAGTATATTTAACTTTACCCAAAGCAATTACAACTTCTAAGTTTGAAAAAAGCTCAATTTGATATAATTGAGCATCATAATCTAGGTCATCGGGGTCAACAAATTTTGAATCAGGATAATCAATACTACCGTCAATTTTAGAAACAACCATATATTCTAATCTAATATTAAAAATTGTCTTAAATATTTATCTTTTTTAATTTCTTCTATGTATCTCCACATTTTCTTCCTCTGATACACTTTTTCCACGTTAACTGGATCTTTTTCATAAATTACAATATCTTCTATCAATTCATCCTTTCTTTTCTTCCTTTTTGATAATTCATAATAATCTGCTATTCTCTCCAATTCCTTCTTTATATAATTGGTTTGATAATCTAATTCTGAAGCAATATAATCATCCATCCCAGCCATAGCGTCATTCGAATAATCATATTCATAATCGCTTTCTGATTCTGGATCTGGTATCGCCTCAGCAGATGTAGTAACATCGTTTAATATTTCATCATAGGATAATATACAAGCATCCGTTTCTACTCCTTCATTTTCTCGTAAAGAATAACTAATATTTGCTGGTTGACAATCGGTCATATTATAAATTATGAAAAATTATATTTATATTTATATCACTAAATTTAATTTTTAGGAACGATATACTAAAAAAATTGAAAAAGTTTTTTAGTATAGAAAAGTTAGTATCAACCAACTCTTTTATTTAGCTATCTAGTCAAAACGAAACAACAACATCAAACATGTCTATCAAATCCAAAACTATTTACTATCTTCCGTTTATGTTTATGCTTTTCATCTTTTGTACAAAAGTGGTGAGAGCCGACGATGATGATGATGATGATATACTTGGCGAACTTATTGTTGATATGTTGACAGGAATAGCAGTTGCGGCATGTCAATCAAACGCAGCCTGTAATGCCATGCTTTCTATAATCGCAGCTGTCATCTGTATTATTTCATTAATTGCTTGGTGTATCAATGGTTGTCAGTGTGAAGCCCCAACGCGCCGTGAAATGCGACGTGCGGGTGGAATGGGACTAGGTTACGGCATCGGTCGCACTATCTTTTAGACGATTAAAATTCCTCCTCCAAATCCATAAACTTAAACACTACTTTATTACTAAGACTTGCGTGATTAGAGACCTTTTGCTTTGTCATGTCTTCAACAAACTCAAGACAGTCGTCCCAACTAAATCCTTCATCTCTACTCGAAGATTCTAGAGTATCTTTTCCTCCTTTAATTAAAATCACGATGTTTTCCCCAAATTCTTCCACCTCATCCTTTTTATTTTCCTCATCAATTAGATTCATCATATTATTTTTCAATGTTTCAATAAGGTCTAGAATAGCGATATCTGTAATCACTTCATTATTCATCAAATGAACAAAGAAACTTCCCATAGATCTACGCTTTTCATTTTCCTTATTAACATTGCAAAACTCATCATAATTTTCTTCCGCGGGCACAAAACGGATATTATTGAACAAAAGCATAAAATTATTGAAATTCTTTTGATAAATCGTTTCCATTCTAGGAAACGCATTTAAAATACTTTTGTACAGCTTAGCATATAATGCTGACCAAAATTTATTAATACTTCCAATTTCAAAGATAGCCTCTCCGATCTTTTCAAGATCTTCTTCCTTACAATTTTTATTCATAATGTTTGTCAAACTAGTCATAATATTTTTCTGCATAACTTCAAAATTTGTACTGGTAAATTTATTTAGCAATCCTCGCAATTCATCAATATCTTTGTCCACCCCTTCTTCCCTCTTTTCAATGGTGGTTGTTTTAAAATTCCTTATTTCTGCCCAATCAGCTCCTGATATTACTTGACGTTGACGGGGTGGTCTTCTATTATTTTTATCTCTTTTCATAAACACTGGTGTTTTCTGATAAGTTGGTGCTCCCACGCGAGACGCCAATGTATTTATATTATCAATAATATTTTGAGGCAAAATAGCATTTATATCAAGATTATTTGCTGCTGGAAAATGTCTCAAATCGTATTGATGGTCGGCTAATATAGATGTCATGATTTACATTTACTTATATGCTCTCGTTTATATCAATTTTTTAATTAGATTATAAAAATTGAAAACATATACTAGAAGAAACTTAAAAGCATAATACTATTCATATACAGATGTCCGAAAAGACCAACCAAACCACTACGACTACCACACCGACTACGAATATCCGCACTGAAATTCAAGAATGGGATGATCCAGATCTTGATCTTCGTCCTAATTTGCTTAGGGGGATATTTGCGTTTGGATTTGAAAAACCAAGTCCAATTCAAAAAAAGGGATTGATCCCCCTAGTTCAACCCGGATGTAAAGGAAAACGCCGTGATATTATCGCACAAGCCCAATCTGGCACTGGTAAAACCGCATGTTTTGGTGTCGGTTCGCTACAAATCATAGACCCAGAAAAAAATTACACACAGGTTCTTATCTTAGCACCAACACATGAATTGGCCAGCCAGATTAAGGGAGTTATTACTGATATTGGTAGATATGATAAAATTAAAGCACAACTGCTAGTTGGTGGGACTTCTGTTGATGGTGATAGAGCCAAACTTGACGAAGACCCTCCTCACATTGTCGTTGGAACACCCGGTCGTGTTCACGATATGATTCGACGAAAATATCTTAAAACTGAAAAGATTGATTTGATCGTCTTGGATGAAGCTGATGAAATGCTTTCACAAGGCTTTAAAGACCAAATTTACAAGATTTTCCAATATATGCACAATGACATACAAATTGGATTGTTTAGCGCTACAGTTCCTGAATCTCTTGAACAACTTACTACAAAATTTATGCGTAATCCTATTAAAATTCTGGTTAAGGCTGAACAACTTACACTACAAGGTATCGCTCAATATTACATTCGTCTCGATAGTGATGAACAAAAATACGCTACCATTAAGGATTTGTTTGATGGTCTTACTATTTCACAGGCAATCATTTATTGTAATTCTACACGTCGTGTTGATGATTTAGAAGAAGCAATGGTTCAAGACGAATATCCTGTTAAGAAAATTCACGGGAAGATGGAAGAAGCAGAGAGAAAAGCGGTTCATGCTGACTTTAAATCTGGCGCTACTCGTGTTCTTGTTTGTTCCGATCTATTTGCCAGAGGCATTGATGTCCAACAGGTTAGTATTGTCATTAACTTTGATGTGCCTAAGAGCGAGCATACATATCTTCACCGCATCGGTCGTTCTGGTCGTTGGGGGAGGAAAGGAATTGCGATTAACTTTGTAACACGACATGATGGAGCAAAGCTTAAGCATTTTGAAGAATATTATAACACTCAAATTTCAGAAATGCCTGGAAGTTGGCAGGAACACTTGGGTTCTGTTTAAATTAAAAAATTCGTAACTTATTGCTAGTTAATTTCTCTAACTCATTTAATGTTAATTAAAGAAATTAATAAAAATTTTTTACTACCTATTGAAATTGATTCACAAAAAAAGGAAATTTTCAAAAACTTACTTGATGATTTAGAACTTTTAAAACAAAACGACTCTCAAGATTCCGTGTATCAAAAAACATTTCTAACCAAATCGCCCGCTGGAAATGAATTGCTTAATAAATGGTCCAAATATTACACTACTAATAAAGAATTTCTAATTGATTCACAAGAATTATATAAAAATCTACATACACAAAAATTAGAATCACAATCGTCTATTATACAAGAATGTTGGGACAAATGGCACTCAATTAAAACTATGGATAATTTTATTGAGAAATTTCAATACTTGGAATGGGAACAATTAGAATTTTTAAATAAATCGGAAGCTTTTTTAGCCGTACTCACTTTCTATCAAAGCGTATCACCAGTACTAAGTTTATTGGCTCCAATTATCCTTCTGTTAATACCATTTCTAATTTTAAAAGTTCTTAAGAGACCAATTACACTTGGTGAATATATAAAGGTTTTAATGGAACAACTAGATAAACATTCTATGGGACAATTATTTACTAGATTCGATGCCTTATCATGGGGACAAAGAGTATATTTAATGATGTGTTGTGGAATGTATGTATATCAAATATACCAAAATGCTATGTCATGTTATCATTTTTACTTAAATACTAAACAAATTAACAAAACCTTCCAATCATTCAAAAATTACTTAGTCCATACCAAAAATCAAATGAATAAATACCTCAACGCTATAAAATCATGTCAATCATATAAATCATATTATGATTATATCAAACTACATTTAGAAAAAGTTGAAAAACTGTCTGAAATTATAAATAGCATTCCATTAT
>Ga0257110_1000128_pt1 | contig 40507 bp, 44 predicted proteins | sample LP_taG_7_FD_190184 | JGI IMG/M metagenome (GOLD analysis project Ga0257110, IMG submission 190184) | Marine microbial communities from Northeast Subartic Pacific Ocean, Canada - LP_J_2015_P26_10m | ecosystem: Environmental > Aquatic > Marine > Oceanic | place: Canada: Northeast Subartic Pacific...
CAAAACTAGACTTTAAAGATTTGATAATAGGTACGGTTGTTCATGAATCAATACACTCCATGCAGGATTATAAATTTAACATCGATCAGGATCTTAAGAAGTATGCTGAAGAGACTACTGGCTTAAATGATATTGAGGAGGTATTAGAAATACTATCTGGTCCTTTTGGTAAATATGTATTTGAAGTATTAATACATTCCTATGAAGAATATTTTTTTGTTAAAGATTTCAAGGGGCTGACTTCTATATTTGAGGACATGTATAGAGAATCATTTGCTCAAACTAAAAAACTTAAAGAGTTTAATCAGTTTCTTACTCTTCTTTTTCATTTGATAACTGATTATTTAACAATTGAAAAGAATATTTTTAATAAGAAAGTAATCGACTCTTTTAACGAAACTGAAAAACTGATTTTAAATTTTAATTTCGATAAAGAAAAGTTAGAAGATGTTATTGAATTAACTATTCAGATAATTGACATATGTAGGATTAACAAACTTCTTCCAGATTTAAAAGAATATAGTTTGGGAGAACAAAGAGAAATACTGGAAACGATGGATGACACAATTGTTGACGAATTAAATAAGGTGCTCATCCCTTCTTCAACAAATGTTACAACAGGTAATACCTTACAAAAGTTTCTAGGTGAGAAAGGTAAGGAATCAGATGATGAAAAACTTAATTTTATGGATGATCATGTCTCAAAAATTGGCAGTTCAGAAACAATTTATTTACCAAACGGAAAGGTTTCTAAGTTAATAAATACGAATTTACCAGAAAGTTTCAAAAACTTGTACTCAAATGGAATTAAAACTTATAACAATTTACTAGAAGAGTGGAATTTACCAATACTTGAAGTTACCAACAAAATTAAGCCATATTTTATACATAATCAGAAAAGACGACGCATAAGCGGTTATGATCAAGGAGATTTATCTCCTCACGTACCACTTATGTTGGCATCAGGTAGATACGAGCGGATGTTTGAACAAAAACAAAGATTATCTAATAAGTCATATGCGGTCTCATTGTTAATTGATGGAAGTGGTTCCATGTTGGAAAAAAAGAAAGGAGAAGTCTATCCATGGTCTTTATCGGCGGCATTAATTGGTGCAAATTATTTAGCACAAATTTGTCATGAGTTAAATGTTGATTTTGAAGTTGCGATTTTTAATAGAGCTTTTCTTGCAAAGGATAACGAAAATGAAGAAATGTATCTTAAAAGAAAAATGGCGGTATCTTCAATGTTAAATTCAAACTACGGTTCTAATGCTGAATATTACTTTAATACTACTAATCATTATTTTATTAAAAAATTTGATGATTCGTGGAAGAGCCAATATGAAAAGTTTATTGGCTTAATTGACTTTTCTAGAAACCTACGATCTTCATTAGATACACTCGATACAGTTGAACAGCATCCTCCAGCCAGTATGTTTGAGCGGGGAACAAATGTAGACGAGAGAAATATTATGTTTTCTACAAAAAGACTCTTGGAACATGGATCAAATACCAAATTACTTGCTGTTTTATCTGATGGCATGACGCGAGGCACTTTGATGGACTTAAAGAGCTCAATAGATTACTCTACAAGGTTTGGTATTGATGTAATAGGTATAGGAATTGGAGATCGTGGTTCATGGAAGCAATATCAAAACAAAACACAAATTAGTCAACCAGAAGAACTTATCTATTCAATAGTAAACATCACAAAGGATATACTTATAAGAAACGTAAAACAATCATCTGGAGCAGCTTAACAATGGCTAAACAATTATTTACAGATCCGAATGGTAAAGACAAATTATCATTAGAGGAATGTAATCTAGATAAAAGTTTATTGGATATTGAATCTAGAACACAACGTATTCCTAAAGTCGATAAAAATTACGTAGACTTGGGAACACAGTACAAACTTGCAAAAATTATTGAAAGTAAACAAGGAACTTTTAATAATGAAATACCTATTCATGTTGCATTAAAAGGTCATATGGGAACTGGTAAAGATCACGATATAGAACAGTTAGCAGCGAAACTAAAGTATCCGTATTATAGAATTCCATTATCTGGTGAAGTTAGAGATGTTACGTTATTGGGTTCTGTTCAGTTATATGGAGATGGTATTGGTGGTACAGATAGTAAATGGCAAGACGGTGAACTCACTAGAGCTCTCAGAGGGCCGTCATTTGTAAACTTATCTGAACTAAATGCAGCCGGACCAGAAGTATTATTCGCACTACATTCGCTCCTAGACAGACATAAGAAACTAGAGCTTCCAAATGGTGAAGTTATTGAATTACGGAATGATACCTTCATTTTTGGCACTATGAATCCAACAAGTTTAAGGGATTATGCAGGTACGCAAACACTCAATAAAGCATTCGCAGACAGATGGGTTATTTGGGATAAGCCATTTCCAAATAAGGAACAGTTAGAATCGATATTCAGTAAGAAATATCCACAGTTACAAAATGAATTTGTAGACCTTATTATTAAATTAGCTATTGAGATTAACAATTCATTTGTGTCCGATGACATAAGTATAAATATTGAAACTCCTATGAGCTTAAGAACGATTGTTGAAAGAATTCCTGTTGGATTAGATCTCTACAAAGAATCTTCTGATCCGTTATTGGCAACATGGAATAATATGGTAATCCCCCATGTCAACGCAGAAGATATAGATCATTACAACACTTTGTGGAATACAGTTGTTAGAAATGGACCGAACTTAAAGCCTAAGCTTTAGTAAATTCTACAAGAGGAATCTCTCTGTTAGTCTTCTGAATATAATCTTCAAACGTTTTGTAGACATTTAATAATAAATTCCAATAAGTTTCACGATGTTCGGATGAAATAAGTTGGTGATTAACCTTAAAACGACTATTTTCAACTGTAATATAATTATCATTTACTTTAAGATTATTAAACCAATGAGGAGCAACATCCCTACCCCCATATGAAGCTGCAACAACATACCCCCCGTTTGTTTTAGCATAAGTCAAAGGAGTTTTCCTAGTCTTACCTGAGACAACGCCCTTAGTTTCCAAGAGTAAAATATCACTTCCAATTATGCGTTTACCGATTGTAGAGTGGTTAAATTTAATACTCTTAGCATGTAGAAAAGTAATAAATTTTACTAACCATTTAGGCCAATAATAAAAACTTTTACCGAATATACGCCAGATATTAGAATCCGTATGAATTAGATGTCATCATTATATTTTTTTGGATCATATTTTTTAAAAAAGTCTTTTATTTTACTTTCTAAATCATCAGTCTCTAGTTTTGTAATTTCCTCTTTTAACCTATCAATTTGATTTTTAACTGTTGTATTTTCATTGAATAAGTCAAGCAGCGCTTTAACTACAATTACAAATGTTGCTAATTTTATAATCTTTTTCATGACTAGATTCTACGTCAGATTAAGTTATAAATAAAGAAGTTTTATTGAACATCCCCTTTGGGTTTTCTCAATTCACAATTAGAATTAACATGTGAAAGAAATTCTTAGTAGCCTTGTAGCAGAACAACAACTTTTAGATCAGTACCTACAGAGTATTCCAGTGAGAAATTGGAATACAAAAACAAGTTTTAAAAATTGGACAATAACTGAACACGTAAGTTACCTAGCTGCTCTAGAAGATTTAGCTTTTAATGCATTAAAGAAAAAAGGTACAGATTTTAATAAATATAGAGGACCTTCAGGACTTGCTAAATTTGAAAAGAATGCCCTTGCAAATGGAAAGGATATGCGTCCTCAAGATGTAATTGAATGGTGGAGGCTTTCAAGGGCTAAAGTGGTTGAAACATTAGCAGATGCTACACAAGGACGGAAAATCAAATGGTGGAACAATGAAATTGACTATCTCACATTTGCAACTACGAAGTTATCAGAAACCTGGTCTCATGGTTTAGATATATATGCTTGTATGAAAAAAGATTACGAAGACACTGTAAGAATTGAGCACATTGCTCTTTATGGTTTCTTAAATACAGAAAGAACAGCAAAATTAAATAAGTTAAAATTTGAAAATATAAGAGTTGAATTAATTGGGCCAGAATATAAAGCATGGCAATTTGGCGATGAAAAAGCTGAAAACACAATTAAAGGTAACGCCGGAGATTGGTGCAGAGTTGTAACTGGAAGAACTGGTAAAGGATTTAAACCAACCCTTACTGTTGAAGGTGACTTTGCAAAAAAATTAATAAAAACAAATCACGTTAAGATTTAATAATGAAAATATTTGGAGTAATTCACCTAAAAGGTCTCCCTGGCTCAACCTCAAACAATCTTCCATTAGATGAAATAATTCATCTAGCTCAAAATGATATTGAAGCACTTACAAAAGGTGGAGTTCATGGGCTAATCATAGAAAACTTTGGAGATGCACCTTTTGTTAAAGATGACCTTTCGAAAAGATCTTTAGTTAGTTTCACGACTGTAGTTTCAAAACTTAACATTGATGAACACTTAAAAATTGGAATAAATGTTTTAAGAAATGATGGATTTAGTGCACTTGCTATTGCTGAAGCAACAAATGCAGATTTTGTCCGAATCAACGTTTTAAACAATATCATGTATACAGATCAGGGAATAATTGAGGGCAAAGCTTATGAGATATCTCAGTTAAGAAGTACTTTAAGCAAAAATATTGAAGTCTTTGCTGATGTTTTTGTTAAACACGCTACACCACCATATGGATCAAAAATTGAAAATCATGCAAAGGAACTTGTGGAGAGAGCAGGGGCTGACGTTGTAATAGTAAGTGGTGATGGTACTGGAGAGGAAACTGATATATCAGACCTTAGAAAAATAAGAAATGTTGTACCAGATGGAAAATTAGCTATTGGTTCTGGTTTGACTATTAATAATATTGAAGAATTCTCTAAAGTTTCAGATATTGGAATCATTGGGACTGATTTTAAAGTGGATGGGGTTTTAGATAATCCGGTAGAACTTAAAAGAGTTAAAGATATAGTTAATAAGATTTCTTAACATATTTATAATTATTAGATAAAACATCAAATTGAACACTATCATTTCTTATTAATGATTACTGCTTTATTAAATCCTGCTCTGATTATCTTTGTTTGTGGAATACTTCTTGGAAGTATCTTCAAAAGTATTACACCACCTACATTCATCTCTAAATATCTTGGGTACTACCTTCTATTAGGCTTAGGCTTAAAGGGTGGGTACAGTCTTCAACAAACTGGATTTATTAACGATGTGATAAACGTCCTTTCCCTCGGTGTATTTTTTGCATTATTGGTACCGATCACTTCGTACCTTTATTTAAAAAGAATATTAAACGCTGATGATGCTGCGGCGCTATCGGGAACTTATGGCTCTGTAAGTGCAGTCACATTTGTTACTGCAAACACTTACCTGCTTGCAAGTTCTCAAAATTACGAGAACTATATGTCTGCTGTTCTAGTTGTAATGGAGTTTCCAGCCATATTCATGGCTTTATATTTGGTTACACAAAATGGTTCACAGCAATCAAAAAGTAAAATTCAGACTTTAAAAACTGCTTTTTTAGAAATACCCAATATAGTTCTTTTATCATCTTTGATATTTGCTTATAACTTCAAATTTAATAATTTAGAATTATTAAATTTATTTACAAAGAATATTTTTGATATAGTTTTAATTGTATTTCTTTTCATTATGGGTTTAAGTGTCTCGAAAAGAATGAGCGAGCTTTCAGGTAAAGGCAGTCAGCTTATATCTTTTGCATTGATAACACCCGTAACTGGATCATTAATTGCATTAATTTTTTCATCATACTTTGGTTTAAGTGTTGGCAATGCAACTCTTCTTATGGTTTTGACTGCAAGTGCAAGTTATATTGCCGTCCCAGCGGTAGTAAAAGATGCGATTCCAAATGCTAATCCAGCAATATATCTTGGTTTGAGCCTTGGTGTAACATTTCCATTTAATGTGATTATTGGAATACCTTTATACAATCAATTAGCTATATACTTCTTAAATTAAGGTTAAAGTAAATATCCACCGTCAATAGTAACTACTTCACCGGTTATCCAAGAAGCTTCCTCGTTTGATAAAAAATATATCAAATTAGAGATATCTTCAGGTGTACCTAATTTTTTTAAAGCATGTAGATCGGCAGTAGCTTGTTCATCATTTTCCCACAGCATCTTCGATAATTTTGTTTTCACAACAGCAGGAGCAATTCCATTAACTCTTATGTTTGGTGCTAATTCTTTAGCTAATTGTTTTGTCATGTAAATTAGGCCTGCTTTTGAAATATTGTATGCACCCATATAAGATGCTGGCTTTATACCCCCAACAGATGCAACATTTAATATTGATTCCTTTAAGCCAGCCTTTACAGCTGCTCTAGCCCAAAGTAACGGTCCAAGAAGATTTACATCCCATGTTTTTTGAATTCTGGAGATATCCACATCCATCAAATATCCACCTGACGGATTTGTTCCAGCGTTGTTGATTAGAACATCAAGTGAGTTTGTTTCTTTAACTATCGCATCACATGTTTCTATAGCAGCTTCTTCGCTGTCAGCATTTGCTACAAATCCTTTTAGGTGGGAGTGTTCGCCTAATACTTCTGCAAGATTTTCTTCTTTTCTTGATGTAATATATACATTCCAATTATTTTCTGAGAATCTTAATGCTGTTGCAAGTCCTATTCCCCTTGTTCCACCTGTGACTAAAACTGTTTTCATTATTTTTCAATTATAGTAGTTATTTTCTAATCCCGTTACAGTTGTATGACTTATGAAAAATCTCGATAACTATATTCAGATAATTACAAAAAATAAAGATTTTCAAAAACTATTTGCTGCGAGATTAATAACACTAGGTGGAGACTGGTTACTTACAGTACCATTACTTGGAATCATTTATGAACTAACTAACAATCCATTAATTACCTCACTTGTTCTTGTCGTACAGAGTGCTCCTTTATTTTTTCTGGGCAGCTTTGGTGGATATTTAGCAGATAAATACGATAGAAAAAAAATAATCGGAATTTCTGAGTTTTTATCAGGTCTAGTAGTTTTACTAATTCTCTATGCTGTAAATACCGAAAATGTAGTATTTATTTTATTTTCTTTTGGAATGCTCTCAGTTGTTAGTGCAGCGTATATGCCAACATCAGATGCAGCACTTCCAAACGTTGTTGAAAAGGATTTTCTTGCAGAAGCAAATGTAATTTTCTTTTCTAGCTGGGGAATAATGGCAGGACTTGGAGCAGGTATTGGTGGATATTTAACAACTGTTGTTAGTAGGGATACATTATTTACAATAGATTTCCTAACATTTGTAATTTCTGCATTCATAGTATTTTCAATTAAAAAAGACCTGAGTGAACAGAAGGAATCAGAATCAGATGAAACTAGTGTAAATTTTGTTGATGGATTAAAATATGTGCTTTCAAGGAAAGAGATTCTTTCTTTGGTGATAACTAAAGCTACTTTTAGTATTTCAGCAAGCGGATTATTATCTCTTTTTACAGTTCTCTCATATGAAATTTATAAAACCGGTGATTACGGAACAGGACTTATGTTTGGAGCAAGAGGGATTGGTGCTTTAATAGGACCAATTATAATTCGTTATTTTTTTGGAAGCACCGATGGAAAGTTACTGAATACAATTGGAATAACTATCATGGCGTGGGGATTGTTTTATTTCTTTATTTCTTCATCAGCCTCGGTTTATCTAACAGTATTTCTATTAATATTAGGACACTCTGGTGGAGGTTCACAGTGGGCATTTTCAACTTACGGTTTACAAGTTTTAACCCCAGATAATCTACGTGGAAGAATTGCTGGGATAGACTATTCTCTCTATTTTTTTATGAATACAATTTCAACACTTATGATTGGCTACCTAGCAACACTCTATGGTGTATTATTTGTATTTAAGCTTTTCCCTGTTTTAGGATTTATATTTGGATTTATTTGGTATTTATCTACAAGAAATATCTGGAAAAAATTAGACTCATAAAAAAAATTTTACTGTCTCAATCCTCATTTAACACCTAAACTGTTCTTGTAGCTTTTAAATTCCGGACAGAATTTTTAAGCTTTAAAAGAGGGGTAGTCAAGTCACCCCTCTTTTTTTAATTACTTAACAATCGGTAAGTCTTTAAGATTTGTCGTATAGGCTCCAGACTTTCTGTCTGCTCTCATTCTCCAATTCTTTTGTATACCTTGTGCCCCAAGCGTCAATGAACCTGATCCAAACTGTTTGTTCACTGTGTCTAGAGATTTCATAATTGTGTCTGATTTGCTATAGTTTTCATTATCTAGAAAACTACCTTGTTCATTTTTTGCATCTGAAATGTTCAAAAGCATCACTCCAATTTTCTGGTATTCGTATCCTGGTAGAAATAATTTATTTGTAAGCTTTTTTGCTTCTTTTATTATTTTTGAAGTATTGCTTGTTGGAATAGAGAAATGAACACTCATACCATTGCTGTACTGTTTATCCTTTTCTGTGTGTGGACTTGTTCTTAAAAATACATACAATCCTTGTGCCCTTGAATTTTGTTGTCTTAATTTTTCGCATGCCCGTGCTGTATAGTTTGACACTGCTTCTTCTAGCTCTTGCACTTGATAAACTTTTTTTCCAAATGATTTTGATGAGATGATACTTTTTTTATTTTTGACTTCTTCTATTCCTATGCAGGATAAACCATTCAACTCATAATGGATTCTCTCCCCTACAATGCTTATTGTCTTTCTCACATGTCTTGGGTTTGCCTCTGCTAGGTCCTGTGCCGTCTCAACACCAATTTTTCTCAACCTCCTGCCCCACCTTGTTGAGATTCCCCATATTTCTTCTATTGGAAGCTCTGTTAATATATTTTCTCTAACTTCTAAATCTCTTATATCAAATACATTTTCTAATGTATTTTTTTTTGCCTGCCTGTTTGCAATTTTTGCTAGTGTTTTTGAAGATCCTATCCCTATGGAAACCGGTATTCCTGTCCATTGTTTGATTAGATTTTTAATTTCTTTTGCTGTGTCTTCAAGATCACAATAAGCAAAGCTACTTATATCTAAGAATGCTTCATCAATAGAGTAAATCTCTATTTCATTAACTAATGATTTTAATGAGGTCATTACTCGTGCAGACATGTCTCCATAAAAGGTGTAGTTTGATGAAAATACATGAACGTTGTTTCTATTGATAAGCTGCTCGTATTTGAAAAATGGAGCTCCCATCGGGATACCTAAAGCTTTTGCCTCGTTTGATCTCGCAATAATACATCCATCATTATTAGAAAGTACCACAATGGGCTTTCCTTCTAATTTAGGATTGAAGACACGCTCACAGGAAGCGTAAAAGTTGTTACAGTCAACTAAGGCAAAAATTTTATTGTTCATTCACTTACTCCTTTGAATACTGTACACTATTCTAAAGAAAAAGAAAGACATTTTATGCCTAGAGGTGGTGCGAGAAAAGGAGCTGGAAGGCCTAAGGGTCTTGGCAAGTATGGAGAAAAAACTACTGCCATGAGGATACCTTTAAGCAAAGTTGACTATGTCTCGGAAATTGTAAACAAAGGTCTCTATGAAATACCTTTATATACAAATAGCGTCTCGGCTGGATTCCCCTCTCCTGCAGATGACTACCTGGAAGACAAAGTAGATCTCAATCAGTATCTTGTAAAACATCCTGCATCCACATTTCTCGTTAGGGCGTCTGGAGAGTCTATGATCAATGCAGGTATTTTTCCAAAAGACATACTTGTTGTTGATAGGAGTTTAAAAGCAGAAAATGGAAAAGTAGTCATTGCCGTTGTTGATGGTGAGCTTACTGTTAAGAGATATGTTAAAAAAGGAAAGAATATCTTATTGAAGCCTGAGAATGATTCTTTTGACCCAATTGTTATTAATGATGATAGTGAAGCATATATCTGGGGTGTTGTTACAAACGTTATCCACAACCTGTAAGATAGCAATATGAAAATACTTAGAAATAAAGATACCGATTTTACAGAGATAGTTGATTGGAAGTATGAACCAAAATTCGAACCCATAAATACTGAATATGGGGAATTAAATATTCATTATATTGATGAAGGATCAGAAAATGCCAAAACAGTTTTACTACTTCACGGTGAACCTACCTGGGGATATTTATATCGAAAATTTGTAGATCCATTAGTAGCCAACGGTTTGCGAGTAGTTGTTCCAGATTTACCTGGTTTCGGGAAGTCAGATAAGCTTTCTGAACGTAATGGATACACTTATGAAAAATATGTTGATTGGATGAACACTTGGTTGAATAACCTAGATTTAAGTCACGTAACTCTTTTTGGTCAAGACTGGGGTGGGCTGATTGGCTTAAGGTTAGTTGTAAAGAATCAAGAAAGATTTAGTAGTGTAGTTGTTTCTAATACTGGATTACCAACTGGTGAAAGACCCCTTGGAGAAGCCTTTGAATCTTGGCGAAATTATTCTCAGACTGTGGAGAATTTTCATATTGGAGGAATAGTTAAAGGTGGAAGCGTAAGTGAATTAGATCAATTAACTATAGATGCATATAATGCACCATTTCCGGATGATTCGTTCAAGGAAGCTGCAAGACAATTTCCATTACTGGTACCAGATAGTATTAATAATCCAAGTTACGCCCATAACGTAGAAGCTTGGAAAGAATTAAAAAAATGGGGAAAACCTTTCTTGTGTGCTTTTAGTGATAAAGATCATATCTTCAAAGGTGTAGAAAATTCATTTATCAAACACATACCTGGAGCAGATGGAATGAATCATGTTGTAATCAAAGATGCTGGACACTTTCTGCAAGAGGATAAACCTCAAGAGTGTGTTGAAGCCATATTAAGCGTTATTGATTAACCAGCAGTCCCCCAACTGTTAAAACCAAGAAATTTCTGAGTACCAGGTAGATACATACTTTGACTAACTTTTAATTCCAATTCACTGTTATTGATTAACTTAAGGATATCTCTGTTTACATGACATCCTCCTGATATTTTAGGATAAAAGAACTCAATGAAATTCTGAAAGTTAGCAACTCTAGTGTCAGATGATAAGCCATGTTCTGCAAAGTAAAATTTACCAGAAGACTTTAGCACCCGAGAAATTTCATCAAGAGCAATTTCCGGATTGGGTATCGAACATAGAGAGTAAGTACTAACAACAGTATCAAATCTATTATCTTCAAATGGTAATTCTTCAGCACTGCCTATCTGTAAATCTATTGATATATTTACAGATTTTGCATTTTCATAAGCAAGAACATGTAATTCCTGAGAAGGATCTATACCGTAGATTTTTTCAACATTTTCATCATTATATAACTTAAGATTTACACCAGATCCAAAACCAATTTCAAGGACCTTGCCATACGCATTTGGTATTATTTTCTTCTTTTGGATTTGTATAGGTTTGGAACTACATGTCATATTTATAAGATGAGGAAGAATTCTTTTTTCATAAAACTTTTTACTTAATAGCCGAATTATGGGAAATATAAAAAAAAGTAAAAAATTAGAAATTATAAAAAATAAATATTTTTTCATAAATAGAGATTAGACATTATATCTAGTGCCCACCTCTAGGCACACCTCCATATTTCATCCTTGTATCCCCCATATAGGCAATACGTTCATCAGTTTCCATTGTTTTACAATCTACAACTTCACCAACATAGAGAGTGTGTGTCCCGTAATCGTGTACATTCTTTTTTCTAAGTTCAAACCACACAAGAGCATTATCAAATATTGGAACATTGTTTTCAGTGAGAGTTATGGGTTCCTTGTTTAAAAAGCCCTCTGTGTGCACTGCAGGTTTTGAAAATTTAACAAATACCTTTGTGTACTTTTCAGAAAATAAATTAATCGTAAAATACTCACTATCTGACATTAATTTATGAGTTACGCTCTTATTGTCAATACCTACAGCTATAAGCAGTGGGTTCATGTTTATTTGAGTAATCCAACTAGCAGTCATTCCGTTATATTCAACATCCGCACCAGAACCTATTATTCCTAAAGGACTTGGAATTTTCCATGTTGCTACATTCAATTCTTCATTTGAAATATTTGTCATATCAATGCCTTGTTTGATTTTATTCTATCGAGTTGTATTTTATTTGGTTCAGAACAGCAAAACCAGGTTTCTGAAAGTTTGGGTACAGATCTTTTAACATACTCAGCATCTTTAATAAGTGATACACCTGTGTGGGATTCAACAATATCTACCAATCCTAAATATTGTTCATATTCATCAATAGATTCATTATCTAGAACATATTTAAATAGTTGTTTTTGTAATGTGTCAATTTCTGGATTGTGATAATTCCATTGATAAGAAAAAGACGTAGGATCAAAATCTCCAACATATGGATTCATTTCCTTGCTTGATAATATCAGGGAGTTTTTTGGTATCAGTAGTTTTATTGTTAGCTGTATTGGAGCAACCGTTTCTCTAAGTTTGTAATTTTCTATGAGATTAATAATATTTATTAAGTCTTTGATTTCAGTCCAAGGACTAAATGGCATCCAAGTGGGCCTTATGTCTATACTATTTTCTAGTGACAATTCGACAGCACTTTTTAAATCATCAGCCGTATGATTTTTTTTAAGAATAGTAAGGACTTGATCATTAGTTGTTTCAAATGCTGAGATAACAAAAAGCATGTTTAGGTCTTTAAGCTCCTGAAAATATTGTGGATATTTTAGTATATGTTCAACTTTGATAGTTGAGTCATAGGTTATTTTCGGATGTTTACTATTAAGTAATTCTAAAATTTTTAAAGCATGTTTTGGACCATTGAAAAAGTCTGGATCATTAAATGAAATATGCTTTGCACCAGCTTCAACTTGGTTGGATACGTCTTGGACAATTTTTTCTGTTCCAAATGTTTTAAACATGCCTTTAAATTCTATAGGTACAGGACAATGGGTGCACTCATGTTTGCAACCATATGTTGTTTCAACTGATCCTGCTATTAAATTATTTGAACCATCAACAATATGAGAATAATCAGTAATAGGGGGAAGCACTGTCCTATCTGGCACTGAGTGTTTGAAAGAATATTCACTATTTAGTTTCACTTTTAATAATGATTCTAAATCTTCACTTTCAAAATTTTGAATTATATTAAAATTATTATAGATTTCTGAGAAAACTTTTGCATAAAGTCCAAAAACAAATAATTTATCTGGCAAGCGTTTACCACGCAAGAACTCTTCTGCTAGTACGGAAGCTGTATGCATTGAAGCGTATACACCAAGTGCATCGTAGTCAGTTAATACAAGAGATTTCTCTTCAATAGAATAATCGACAATATCAATTTGGTTTGTACCATTACTAAGTTTTTGATGAAGTTCCGAAATTATCTTTGGCTGTTTCCCAAGATCATAAAAAGAAAGCAGTAAAATCTTCAATTTAATTCTTTTATAAGTTCTAATGTTGGAATATCAATTGGTAATGACAAAGATAGCTCTGTTACCTTAGAGTCTTTCCAATGATTTAGTTTTTCTTGAATATCTTTTTTTGTGCCGACAAGGGTTAAATCTCTAAGTAAATCTTCAGGAAATAATTCCTCTGCTTCTTGTTTTCTTCCACTTAGAAATAAATTCTGGATTTCAGTAGCAACTTTCTCATAACCGTACTCGCACATAAGATTAAAATAGAAATTTTTGTCTTTAGCACCCATACCTCCAACATATAAAGTATAACTTGTTCTGGCTGGTCTTAAGAAATCTTCAACCTCATGTTCTTCACATAATCTTGCAAATACAGTTGCAACAATATTAAATTCTTTTTCCTTATTGGGGTTTCCGGATTTTTCAAATCCTTTTTTAAGATATTCTTTAAAAACTATGTCCCCCTTAGTTGGTGAGTACATGAATGGTAACCAACCATCAGCAACTTCAGCAGATAACTCAATATTTTTTGGTCCAATAGCTGCAAGGTAAATAGGTATATTGCTTCTTAAAGGTTGCTCAATAAGTTTTAGTGGTTTACCAAGATTCAAAGAATCGGGACCATTATAAGGAAGGTTATAAAAGTCACCATCAAAAACTACCTTATTCTCCCTCTGAAATATCTTTCTTATTATTTCTATATATTCTCTTGTTCTAGATAATGGTTTTGAGTAAGGCTGTCCATGCCAACCCTCTACAACTTGGGGTCCAGATACTCCAAGTCCAAGTCTAAATCTACCATTTGAAAGCTTATCAAGAGTTATTGCGGTCATTGCGGTCATTGCAGGAGTTCTACCCGGAATCTGCATAATTCCTGAACCAATATTTATATTTTTAGTAATTGCTGAAAAATAGGATAGAGGAGTAACAGCATCATATCCGTAAGCCTCTGCTGTCCATATACAGGCAAAATCCATTTCATCTAATTTCTTGATTAGGTCATGATCATCTGAAATATGAGGACCAAAATATCCAACGTTTATGCTTAAATCCATGTAATAAGAATACTATATTGATGATTTGTAATAATTTTTATCAGTGAAAACATAATCCATAGCAATGTCATGTTCTTCAATTGGTAATTCGTCGACTAACTGAAAATCATGACAAATCCCGATTTTTAAAGCCTCTGAGTTTTCTTTAAGTAAAGCATCATAATAACCGCCACCACGACCCAATCTATCTCCAAATTTTGTAAATCCGACTCCGGGGACAATAAACACTTCTGTATCAAAGTTTGGTGTCAGGATTTTTGGTTGCAACACGCCAAATTTATTTTCAATAAAGGGCTCAGAGTATGTACAAATTTGTAAATTTTCACCATCAACAAAGGTTGTATTTAAAAATATACTGCTTGATAATGCTGGTAGTACATTAATTTCCGAAGAAATGGGAATGTATGTACAGATTATCTTGCCATTTACTAACTCATAAAATATATTTGAAATATCATCAGAAAGTTCTACATTGCGGAAATTGTGATTAAGAAGGTTACGTCTTATTATATTTTTCTTGAACACGGTTTCTTTTCTATTGATATTCAATATAGTATTAGATACATGCTCAAAAATAAACTATTAAGTTGGACAAACATGTTATTGATGGCAGTTTATACAATTCCAGTTGCTTACAGTATCTGGTTTATTGGTATTTTTGCAAAATATACAAAAGTAAAATATTATATTGCTAAATCCTGGTGTATTCCTTGGATGTGGGCAGCAAGAGCAAAGTTAGAAATCATAAAAACAACAGATTACAAAACTAATCAACCCTATGTAGTAATCTCAAATCATCTTTCAAACCTTGATCCAATGATGGAATTCAAATATTTAAAAATTAAATGGGTATTCATGGCTAAAAAAGAAGTTTACAAACTACCTTTTTTTGGAACCGCCGCAAAGGCATTTAACTTCATAAAAGTAGATAGAAATAATCCTAATGATAGGGTCTCAATAAACAAGCAGGCAAAAATAATATTTGAAAAAGGGTGGTCACTAATGGTATACCCACAAGGAACTCGTGTACCTAAAGATGATTTTAAGAAATTTAAAAGTGGTGCTTTTCATATTGCTTTTGACAATAATATTCCAATTCTCCCAGTAGTCATTGCAGGGACTGGAGATATATGGCCAAGAGGTAGTAAGTTTATGCAAAGTGGGAAGGCAATGATAAAAACATTAGAGCCGATAGACATCTCAAAATATAATAAAGAAAATATTGAACAACTAGTTTCGGACACGCATAAGAAAATGAAAAAAGTATACGATGAAATGGTAGAAGCAATACAATAGCCTTATGGATGTATTTTTAGCTGTTGCTTACATATTTTTACTTCGTCTACTAGATCAGACATTAGGCACACTAAGAACACTTTATGTAAATAAAGGAAAACCAACTTTTGGGGCAGCACTAGGGTTTATTGAATCAGCTATTTGGGTAGTAGCAATATCACAAGTTATTAGAGACTTAGATGACCCTTTTCTAGTAGTAGGTTATGCACTTGGATTTGCCTCTGGAACTATTATAGGATCTTACATAGAATCAACAATTGCAATAGGCGATGTAGTAATCAGAATATTTTCACCAAAAGATGAAGATAGTAGAAAAGTAGCTGAAAAACTTCGTTCAGAAGGATTCGGTGTAACAATTATTACTGGTGAAGGCATGCAAGGTGAAGTTAGTATAGCGTGGTGTGTAGCACCTAGAAAAAAAGCAAAACAAGTTTTGAATATTGTTTCTTCAATAAATCCAGATGCTTATGTTACCACTGAGTCGACTAGTCCTATTAACTTAACTTCAAATAGAAAGTAATTAAATCCCTTTTTCGAAGTCGTCTTCGAAAGAAACTCTTTTCCTCTGAGGTGAATCATTAGTAGGTTTTTCATCCCTAGGTTTATCACTTCTGTTTCGATTATTTGGACGATCATTTCGACGATTGTCTGGTCTTTTAGAGTCTTTTCTAGAACCACCTTTATCGATTGATTCTTCTGGTATTTCAAGATCTTCTAATAAAGATAGGCTTACTTTACCATTTTCAATAGAGTCCACATGTACCTTGATTTTATCGCCTGCAGATAAAATATTCTCAGGATTAGATACTCTCTTTTTAGAATGGAATTTGGAAATATGAAGTAGTCCATCTCTTCCTGGTAGGATATTAATAAATGCTCCATAAGTTGCAATGCTTACAACTTCACCATCATAATCTGTATCTACTTTGACCTCTGGAGGATCAATAATTAACATGACCATTTCTTTTGCAGCTTGAAGACCTTCTTCTTCAGTAGAACCCAGAGTTAAGATACCATCATCATCAATTTCTACGCTGACGCCGGTCTCTTCTTCAATTTTTCTGATATTCTTACCTTTTGGTCCAATTACTTCTCCAATTTTATCTTTTGGAAGGTCAACAGTTTCTAACCTAGGAGCGTTGCCCGATAATTTTTCAGCTGGTTCAGAAATAGCATCTTCCATGACATCTAAAATATGATGACGCGCGTCCATAGCTTGATTAAGTGCTTTTCTGAGTACATCTGAAGGTAAACCTTCTATTTTCATATCTAGCTGTAAAGCTGTAATAACTCCCCTTGTACCTGCAACTTTAAAGTCCATATCACCAAGTGCATCTTCTGCACCCAATATATCGGTTAATGTCACATAGTTAGTATCTTTGGAAATAAGACCCATAGCTATTCCTGCAACATGTTCCCTAATTGGAACCCCTGCAGCCATTAATGATAGGCTGGAAGCACAAACTGAAGCTTGTGAAGTGGAACCATTTGAAGAAATTGCTTCACTAACAACTCTAATTGTGTATGGAAAATCAACCTTTTCAGGAATAACAGGAATCATTGCTTTTTCTGCCAATGCTCCATGACCGATTTCTCTCCTTTTTGGTCCAAACTTCATATAAGCTTCACCTGTTGAATAAGGTGGGAAATTATAATGATGCATATATCTTTTTGATGTTACTGTATCAACTGTATCAAGCATTTGCTCAAGTCGAGACATACCTAATGTTGTTACGTTAAGAACTTGGGTTTCACCTCTTAGGAATAAAGACGATCCATGAACCATAGGCAAAAGATTAATTTCTGCTGATATATTTCTTATATCTGTAGGTGTTCGACCATCAAGTCTAGGCCCGCCAGCAATAACTCTGTCTCTAACGACTGATTTTACTAATGATTTAAATGCTAGTTTTATTGGTTTAACATTATTAGCTTCCTCATTTGTAAATTCTTCAAGGGCTTGATCTTGGAGTTCTGCTTGCTTTTCACTTCTTTCAGTTCTATCAGTAATCTTCATTACATCTTCAACTTTGGTTTTATAAGCAGTATCAAGGCTATCTTTTAATTCTTTTGTATAGTCTTCAACTACTGGCCAATCTACAACTGGTACTTCATTTTTACTAACAAGTTCTTTTTGAGCACTTATTAAAACTGAGATATATTCTTTGGATTTGTCTATACCATCAGCAACAATGTTTTCTGAGGGTGCAATACTACCAGCATCTATCTTTTCAAAAGAATCACTTGTAGCTCCTGCTTCAACCATTACGATATCAACTTCATTATTATCATTTAATTTACCAGCTACAACCATATCAAATACAGAATCTTCTTGTTCCGAATTTGTTGCTTGTACAACCCATTTATCATGAATTAGTGACATTCTCACAGCACCTACAGGAGCTTCTAAAGGAACTCCAGCTAATTGCAATCCTAAGGATGCAGCATTTAGTGCTAATATATCATATTCATGTTCATTATCTACGCTTAAAACAGTAGCTATGATTTGTGTTTCACATCTAAAATTATCAGCAAAAGATGGCCTTAAGGGTCTATCAATCAACCTACAAGCTAAGATAGCGTTTTCTGTTGCCCTACCTTCTCTTCTGAAAAAACCACCGGGAATCTTACCTGCAGCGTACATTCTTTCTTCAACATCCACAGTTAAAGGGAAAAAGTCAATCCCCTCACGTACTGTTTTATTAGCTACAGTTGTTACAAGTACATTAGTTTCGCCTGAAGTTACGACTACTGCTCCAGAAGCTTGTAATGCTAATTTCCCAGTTTCGAATTTAATTTCTTTACCACCTATTTCACAAGTGACATTAGTTACGGACATATATCCTCTTTTCTAGACAGAGGTTATTAATTGTCAGCCTTCTTTAAAAGCTCCCAATTAACAACTCATTGTCTGTTGTTTTATTGTTTATTTATCTTCTAATACCTAGTTTTTCAATTAAAGATCGGTATCTAGTGACATCTTGATTTTCGAGATATTGTAATAGTCTTTTTCTCTTTCCTACAAGCATAAGTAATCCTCTTCGAGTGTGATGATCTTTATTATGTTCTTTTAAGTGATCAGTCAGATGACTAATTCTCTCACTTAATAAAGCAACTTGTACTTCTGTTGAGCCTGTATCGGTCTCAGATTTACCATATTCTTTAATAATGTTTTCTTTAGTATTCATTCGAGATAATAATAGTACCAGCTTGATCTAAAGTGATAGTTAAAAGTTTTTCTTTATTTTAGAGATATCTTTTAAAATTTGCGATTTTAAATTCTCTACAGAATCAAATTCTTGCTCATCTCTAATAAAATCAAGTAGTTCGAATGTTAACTCATGATCGTATATATTTTTATCAAAGTGTAATATATGAATTTCAATTTTGGTCACATTATCACTATCTACGGTTGGATTTATACCAATATTTAAACATCCCAAATATTGAATACCATTGACATGAACATTTACTGCATATACTCCATATTTTGGAAGCTGTGTTTCGTAGGGAAGTTTTATATTTGCAGTTGGAATGCCTATGGATGAGCCAAGCTGCTTACCCTTAATTACTTTACCTGAAAAGGTAATTTTTCTTCCTAATAACTTTTGTGCAGCTTGAATATTACCATTTGCATACAAATCTCTAATTTTAGTAGTAGAAACTTTTTGTGATTCGATTAGATAATCTTCTAATAAAAAAATATTTTCTGGTCCAAAAAAGTCCAGTAATGTTTTTATATCACCCTTTCTTTCTTTTCCAAACTTAAAATCTTTTCCAATTACTAATTTGTTTGTTTTTAGATTTTCTTTTAAAAAATTACAAAATTGTAATGGTGTCATGTCGTTGACTGACTCAAAGTCTAAAAAAATAAGATTACTTGCTGTAGTTTCTCTAAAAATTGAAATTCTCTCCTGGATGTCCAATAATGGTAAAAAGTTTTTATTAAAAAATACTTTGGGTATTTTATTGAATGTAACTATTTGAAAAGATTTATTGGAAACCTGCATTGCTTTTGTAAAAAGAGCTCTGTGCCCTAAATGTATTCCGTCAAAAGCTCCAATAGATGAAGTTATGGGTGCAGAATCTATAACATCTTTAACTTGAAAATTTTCATATATATTCATAAAAGAACTTTCTCTGGTTTAAAATATTTTTCATTAAACGGTGTATACAGTGCTGCAATTTTATTGTTATTTTCTAAAATTGTAATTTCATTATTTTTAAAAACATTATTACTAATTAACTCCCCATGTTCAACATCAGAACAAAGTTCATCATCTATTTCTAGAATAGGCATATTTAATACTTTGCTCCAATGGAGACTTTCTGGCAAGCTATTTTTATCAAGTTTATTTATGTCATTAATATATTCTGGATAATCAATACTAAGTTTTCCAATCTTCGTACGTAAGATTTCACTGACAACTGCTGTTGTGCCTAATTTTAAAGCTAAATCTCGTATCAAAGACCTTATATAGGTTCCTTTACTTACAGTGATTAAAAAATCTGCTTCATTTCCACTAGTTTTCAATAATTCAAAACTATCTACTGTAATTTCTCTTGCAGGTATGTCTATATCTTCACCTTGTCGAGCGTATTTATAAAGCCGTTTGCCATCAATTTTTACGGCAGAGTATATAGGAGGTGTTTGCATTGAAGTTCCTAAAAATGTATTTAAGCTGATATCAAGTTCATTTATTTTATCTGTTAAATCTATAGCATCGTTTTTTACTACGTCTGTATCTGTATCAAGTGAGTCTGAGGAGTAACCAAATAAAGCAGAAACTTTATAAGTTTTATTAGTCTCTTCTGAGTAGTTAAATAATTTAGTATATTTGTCAGTTGCAACAAGCATTAATCCCTCTGCGTTAGGGTCTAACGTACCTGCATGTCCCACTTTATTAAATCTATATAAATATTTAAATTTAGAACATAAATCCTGAGAAGTCCAAGTTTTTGGTTTATTAATTAAATAAAAATTAGATCTGTTTTCTGATTTCATGTTTGATTTTGTTGATTATTTCATCTAATTTTAATGTTGTTGAAAAACCACTAGCAGCTTTGTGTCCCCCACCATTGAATGATGAGGCTAATTTTTGGACATCCAATGAGGTTCTTGATCGAAGGCTACCTTTGAATGAACTATCTGATTGTTCTTTTAATAATAAAGCTATTTCAGATTCTTTAGCTAATCTAACAGTATCTATTAAAAAGTCGGTCTCTGAAGGTGTTGTCTTAAATTTTTTATAGTCATCTTCATAAACAACTGAATAAATGAACTTCAACTCACTATCTAGCTCTAATCTATCAATAACTTTGCTTTGTAATTTAAGCGCATTTAGTTCAACAGAACCATAAATATTTTCACTTATTTGACTTAATGATGCACCTTTAGACATTAAATCAGAAGCTATTGAAAACACCTCTGAGTTTGTATTTGAGTATTGAAATCTACCAGTATCAGTTATTAGACCTGTCATTAAACAATCTGCAATATCTTTGGATATAGATAGATCTTCCTCTTTAAACAGTCTGTATAAAACTTGGGTTGTGCTTGCAGCAGTAGGATCAATAATTTGTAGGTCTCCAAATGTTGGATCAATATGATGATCAACTACAACAATATTTTTAGATTTTAGTACCAATGATTCAAGATTGCCAAGTCTAGACGAGTTTCCACAATCGAATACAAATACTGTATTGTATAACTCCTTGTCAGGATTAGAAATAAGGTGGTAAGGAAGATGGTTTAAATTACTTGGTAACTCACCAGTTATATCAAAAGAAACTGTTGCTTCTATATTCATTGAGTCTAATAATATTTTTAAAGCTAAAGCAGAACCAATAGCATCTCCATCTGGGTTTATATGTCCAGTTATTAGTATTGGTGTGTTTAAGAAATAATCTTTAAATTTATTTTTCATGAATTTTATATATTAACTCATTAACTTTATCGGTATTTTCAAAACTAGTATCAATTTCAAATTGGATGCGTGGTATGAATTTAGTAGTTAATTGTTTTCCCAACTCCTTTTGAATCTTCATACGATTTTTTTCTAAAGACTTAGATAAAGTACCTCTAACGTTCTCCAGTGATGAAACGTATATAGTACATCTTTTTAAATCAGGTGAAGTTGAGACATGTGTAACAGTTGCTTTGTTTAGCGTCGGATTAGAGTTTCGGAGTAATTCAGACGCAATTATTTTATGAATTAATGGATTAATTCTATTAATTCTTCCACCACGTGTTTGTTTTTTCATAATTATTTTATTTCGACTTCACCAAGAATTTCGATGACATCACCTTCTTTAATGTCTTTATAATCTGTCAAACCAATTCCACATTCAAGCCCTTCAAGTACTCTTTCAACATTATCTTTAAATCTTCTTAAAGATGTAACAGTACCTTCATAAACAACAACTCCATTTCTTAGTAATCTGGCCTTGCTATCAATCTCAACACGTCCCTCAGTTACAACTGAACCAGCAACAACACCAACTTTAGGTGCTCTGAATGTTGTTCTAACTTCTACCATTCCTATAACGGCTTCTTCAGTCTTAATAGTCATTTCTCCTTGAAGTGCTTCGGTGATGTCATCTAATAATTCGTAAATTATCTGGTATGTCCTTACATCAATACCTTTACTCTGTGCCATATTTCTAGCTTGGCTATCTGGTCTTACATTGAAACCTACGATTAGTGAACTGGTTGCTCCAGCTAAATCAACGTCTGATAGAACGATCCCTCCAACAGCAGCATGAACAATTTGTATCTGTACTTCGTCTGATGATAGTTTAAGTAATCCATCTTTAATAGCTTCAACAGAGCCATTTGTATCAGCTTTCAAAATTACATTAATTGTATTTAGCTCACCTTCTTGGAGTAGTTTCATCATTTCAGAAACTCTTGATTGGACAGTGTATGATGAACTATCAAAATCTTTTAAAACTGTTTTATTTTGATCTGCTTTTGATTTTGCTTCTTTTTGGTTTTTAACTGCAACAAACTGGTCACCTGAATTAGGAGATTCATCCCAGCCAATAATGTCAACTGGGGAACCAGGAATAACATTATTTAAAACTTTGTTGGTGTGGTCGAACATTGATTTGACTCTGCAAAATGCTCCACCGGCATAAAGAAAATCACCTTGTTTAAGAGTACCTCTAGTGACTACTACTGTAGCAACATTACCCCTACCAACTTCCATCCTTGATTCGATGATATAACCTGAGGCATTCGTATTAGGATTTGATTTTAATTCTTCAATCTCAGCAACAAGAGATAGTGTCTCTAGTAAATCATCTACTCCATCACCTTTTAAAGCAGAAACTTCTACAACAGGAGTATCTCCACCAAGATCTTCAGCTATTATTTCATATTTAGTTAAATCTGCTTTAACTAGTGCAGGATTAGCATCTGGTAGATCACATTTATTTACAGCTACAACAATTGGTACACCAGCTGCTTTTGAATGGTTAATAGCTTCAATTGTTTGTGGCATTATGCCATCATCAGCTGCTACAACAAGAACAACTATATCGGTCACATTAGCCCCTCTAGCTCTCATTTGTGTAAAGGCTTCATGACCAGGTGTGTCAATAAAAGTAATACCTAATTCACCAGAATCAACTTTATATGCCCCAACATGTTGAGTAATACCACCAGCTTCGCCATCAGCAACTTTCTCGTTTCGTATATAATCTAATAAACTTGTCTTTCCATGGTCTACATGTCCCATGACAGTAATAATTGGGGACCTTGTTGATAAGTTTTCTTCATCGTCCTCAAATTCTTGAAGCTCTATTATTTCAGATCTTTTTATTACAACTCTGTCTATAAATTCCGGGAGTAAATCATATTTTTCTAATAATTTTTCGATTTCTTCATCTGATAATTCAGAAGTCATAGATTGCATAATACCAAGTGACATTAAATCTCCAACTATCTGAGTAGCTTCTATATTTATAACGTCAGAAAGTTCCTCTGGTGTAGATCCTGTTATGACTTCAACAATATCTATTTCTTTCTCTTCTAAAATTGTCTCTTTAGAAATATCTTCATCATCTTCTGTTGTCGATACTTCTGGTTCATTTGTGGATACTACAGTTGTACTTACTTCGTCATTTTGAGTACTTTCATTACTCATATTTTTTTCTTTAAATGCTAAAACAACTAATTCTTCTTCATCAGGTGTTAGACCAGAAGAAGCAGTCTTCACCTCTATACCAAGTTCATTTGAGAGAAAGACTATATCTGCTGATGCAACATCTAATTCCTTAGCAATTTGATGTATACGTTTTTTTGCCATTATTCTTCCTCTTGTTTAGTTTCTTCCTGTACCTCTTCAACTTTTGGAGAATCTCCAAGGCCTTGTATATCTATTTTGTATCCTGTTAACTTAGCTGCTAGACGTGCATTTTGTCCCTCTTTACCTATCGCTAAAGAAAGTTGATTATCTTTTACAGTTACTTTTGCACTCTTTGTATGCTCATCAATTTCAACAAGTTCTATATCTGCTGGTCCAAGTGCTTCGATTATAAATCGAACTTTATCTTCTCTCCACTCGACTACATCTAGTTTTTCACCTTTTAGTTCATTAACAATCTGTCTAACTCTTGATCCTCTCGAGCCAACACATGCACCCTTAGGGTCTACATTGGGATCATTGGAAAATACAGCAATTTTAGTTCTACTTCCAGCTTCTCTTGCAATAGCTCGAAGTTCAATAGTTCCATCATTCAACTCAGGTACTTCTAGTTCTAACATTCTTTGTATGAATTCTGGCCTGTTCCTACTTATAATTATTGGTATACCCTTCGCATCTTCACGGACCTCAGTGATTAATGCTTTAATTCTATTTCCTCTTTCAAGCCTCTCAAAGGGAATCCTTTCACTGGATGGAATTACTGCCTCTGCGTCCTGAAGATCAATTATTGTTTGATTGAAACGTGAATCAAATTGGGTAACTATTCCAGTTATTAATTCACCTTCTCTGCCTATATAAGCTTCAAGTACTGTGGCTCTTTTTGCATCTCTCACTTTAGTTGTCATCATTTGTTTAAAAGATTGTGCTGCAATTCTGCCAAAGTCATTATCGTTAATATCAGCTTCCCACTCCTTGAGAACATTTCCTTCATTATCTAATTCTTGTGCATAAACAGTAACATCTCCACTATCAGGATCCAAAGTAACTCTAGCTTCTTCTGCAGCACCCTCAATTCTCATATAAGCTGATCTAAATGCTGAGACTAAAGCTTCATACATGCTGTCAACAGTGACACCCTTATCGAGTGCTAATGATTCAATTGCTTGCTTTATGTCGCCACCTAATTTCATAATTTACCTCTGTTATTTAACTTTCTGTTTAAATTTTTTGTACTGTATTTTTGCTTTTTTAATATTTTCTAAATCTATTGTTATTTCTTTAGTGGAATCCTCATCAACAACAACTATTTGAGTTGAATTTATATCAATAAGTTCTCCCTCAAATGTATAGATGTCGTTTATGGATGAGAAAACTTTTAACTTTATACTCTCCCCAATAGCCAATTTAAAATGTCTCTCTGTTTTTAAAACACGTTCTATTCCGGGTGTAGAAATAATAAGTTCATAATCACCTTTAAACAAGTTGTAGTCCTCTAGGAGTCGTTGAAGTTGATAATTTAATCGCTCTATTATTTTGTAATCAATAAATTCTTCAGAAAAAACAAATATCTCGATTTTATCGATACTTGGAAAATTAACAATCTTCATATCATAAAGTTCCATATTCTCTTCAGATAAAAAATTAATTACGGAGTTTTCGATGTCGAATTCAGTGTACTCCATCTTACCTCCTTCATAAAAAAAGTGGGTTATGACACCCACCAAATGTAGCTAAATTGTCTACTTCATTTTAACAAATTGTGAAATAAAGAGAAAGAATTTTTTTAATATGATTTTGAAAATATTACAAATTTACCTTCAATATTTGGTTTGTTAACAGATATTTCCTGGTTAGTATTCTCCAATGGATAGCAACGAATAGTTGCTTTTGTAAGTTCTTTAATTTTGAGCTCGTCTTCTTTATCTTCTGACCAATAACAGGACACAAACCCTTCAGTATCATTAAGTTTTTTAATTAGTTCATCCATATCTTCTACATGATGAGTATTGATCTCTAGAAACTCTTCAGTAACTTTAAGCATATCCCTCTGTATTAAATCTAAAAGGGCTGGTATGTCTTCATTAAGGGAGTCAAGTGCCATAGGTTTTTTGGAATCTTCTACATCTCTTCGTGCTACAACCACTGAATTTTGTTCAATATCCTTAGGACCAATTTCTATTCTTATTGGAACACCTTTTAATTCCCATTCGTTAAATTTGAAACCTGGAGAAACTTCAGTTCTATCATCAATATGTACACGAATACCCGGTAGTAAATCTTTTATTCCCCTAGCAATAGTAAGTATGTGTTCCGAGTCACTATTTTTAGGAATAATTGGAATTACTACACATTGTGTGGGAGCAATAGCTGGTGGAAGTTTCAACCCCTTATCGTCACCGTGAGCCATTATTATCATTCCAATTAATCTAGTACTTACACCCCAACTTGTTTGATATGGGTGAGCTAATTGATTATTCTCATCAGAATACTGAATTTCAAAAGCTTTAGAAAAATTTTGACCTAACTCGTGTGAGGTTCCAGCTTGAAGTGCTTTTCTATCAAGCATCATAGCCTCGATAGAATATGTTACTTTTGCTCCAGCAAATTTTTCTATTTCTGACTTTGTCCCTTTTATTACCTTTACAGCGGCGATATTTTGTGTGAATTCTTCGTAAATGTCAAGCATCTGAAGTGCTTCTTCAGTTGCTTCTTCTTTTGTTTGGTGTGCTGTGTGACCTTCTTGCCATAAAAATTCTGATGTTCTTAAGAACAAACGAGTTCTCATTTCCCATCTAACAACATTTGCCCATTGGTTAATTAGCATTGGTAAATCTCTATGACTTTTAATCCATTTTGAAAACATATGATTAATAATTGTCTCTGATGTTGGTCTAATTATTAAAGGTTCTTCTAATTCCTTACCTCCAGCATGTGTCACCGTTGCAAGTTCTGGTGAAAACCCTTCTACGTGATCAGCTTCCTTTTCAATAAAAGATTTTGGAATAAGTAGAGGGAAATATGCATTTTGATGACCTGTTTCTTTAAACCTCTTATCAAGATATGCTTGAATGTGTTCCCAAAGAGCATATCCATAAGGTCTTATAACCATTGTTCCTTTTACTGGTGAATAATCGGCAAGTTTTGCTTCTTGAATAATGTCTGTATACCATTGATTAAAATCTTCTGACATTGGAGTTAGCTTTTTTACCATGTTTATATCTTAAATGGTTTATTCAGCTTTATCATGATTTGAAGTAATCTCAATTACAGATTTAGTTCTTTCTTCAAAGTTATTTATGTCACCCTGAATTCCCATTAATTCATCAGCATCTTGTTGGGCTAAAATAGCTGCATTTTTATCAGCAGCAGCTAATCTTGCTTCAATACCTTCTTCAGCAAGTAATCTTCCTTCTTCAAGTAGAGCAGATACCATATCTTTTTCGTCAACGACTTTTACAACCTCTCCTTTAATAAAGAGGTGGCCCCTTTTTTTTCCAGCAGCAATACCTATATCAGCAGATCTAGCTTCCCCAGGCCCATTTACAACACATCCCATGACAGCAACCTGAATTGCGAGACCTTCATTTTCCAATGCGGATTGTGCCTCTGATGCAACTTTTATAACATCGACTTCAGCCCTACCGCAACTGGGGCATGCTATCAAATCTAATGACTTACGTTCGCGTAAACCAAGGTATTCCAAAAGTTGACGACCATGCTTAGCTTCTTCAACAGGATCAGTAGTAAGTGACATCCTTATAGTGTCTCCAATACCTTCAGATAAAAGTGTTGATATACCAGCTGTTGATTTAATCAAACCACCTGGAAGAGGCCCAGCTTCTGTAACGCCTAAATGTAGTGGGTAATCTACTTTTTCAGCTAAAAGTCTATATGAGTCAATCATTAGTGGAACGTTTGAATGTTTTACTGAAATTTTTATATCATTAAAATTAACTTCTTCTAAATATTTAACTTCATTTAGAGCAGATTCAACAAGAGCTTCTGGAGTTGCATCACCATATTTTTCTAATAAATCTTTATCAAGAGAACCTGCATTCACTCCTATTCTTATGGGTATGCCTGCATTCAGGCATTCTTTAGCTACTTGTTTAATTTGATCTTCATTTCTAATATTTCCAGGGTTGAGTCTTAACCCCTGTACTCCTGCTTCAATTGCAGCTAAAGCTAACTTGTACTGAAAGTGTATATCAGCAACAATTGGAACTGGACTTCTTGTACATATCTTTACAAGAGATTCAGCTGCTTCGACTTCATTGCACGTAACACGTACAATGTCTGCACCGTTTGAAGCCAGTGAGTAAATTTGTTCCAACGTTTCATCTGTATTTCTTGTTTTAGTTGTGGTCATAGATTGAACAGAAACTTCAGAATCTGACCCGATACCAACATTACCAAGTAATAATTGACGGGTTTTTCTTCGTTTGTAACTCATAATTGTATAGGTTGGGTTATGTCAAGATAAAAAGCAGTGATTCCCAAAAATATAAAGATGCCAACTACTAAAGCAGCGATGGGATACAACTTTTTATCGGATACTTTTTTTCCAGTGACCCCTTCTATTAATGCTAAAACTACTCTCCCACCATCTAATGGGATAAATGGTAATGCATTAAAAACTGCAAGAAATATATTAACGAAAGCTAGCAAACTAAAAAGATTTATATAACTTTCCTCAGCTATTTGGCTACCTGCTCGTGCTAATCCTATGGGACTTAAAGGTCTAACTTCGTCAGGGACCTCTTGTCCTGTATACGTTCCAAGTAGTGTTTTTATATTCTCAGGACTGAATAAAGTTATAATTCCATCGACAGCAGCAATAGTCATCTGAGCTTCAAGAATAGTAGTACTTTTGAAGGCTGATATTAAACCAATTTTTTCATTCTCTATAGTTGGGGTAACACCTAGGTATCCAACTTTTTGATTATTAAGAGTTCGTGATTCTAATACTGTCTTAGAGTCTAATAAATTACCATTTCTCAAAAAAGTAATAGCTACTTCTTTTCCCGGATTTTCTTCAATTATGGTTACAAGTTCATCCCAGGAAGCTACAGGAATTTCAGAAAAAGAAACTATCTTATCACCAGGTAATAGTCCAGCGCTAACAGATGGTGCAGTAATATTACCTTCGACCGATGTTCCTGTGTTAGAAATTTCTAGAGTTGGTACATTTACCCCATTAGTAGAAAGAATTGCAAACAGAATTAGCCATGCTGTCAAAAAATTAACAAGAATCCCAGATATAGCAATATAAAATTTTGTAGTCCATTTTGCATTATGAAATACTTCCGTGGACTCATAACCAGTTGTGTCTTCAGATTCATCCATACCTGGTATTTTTACATATCCCCCAAGAGGTATAGCTTTAAGACCATATTCAGTATTTCCACGTTTAAAGGAAAATATTTTGGGTCCAAAGCCAACAAAAAATTCAGAAACAGCGATTTTTGATCTCCTAGCGGAGATGTAATGTCCATATTCATGAAGAACAACAAAAAAGGTTAGAAATAATAGAGTAAGAATACCGTTCATACTTCTATTATCTCACCTACGGGATTAAATAAGAAAACTGAGAAAACAATAGCAATACAGGAAATGATAATAAGTATGAATCAACACGATCAAGGAGTCCTCCATGACCTGGTAAAAGTGAACTGGAGTCTTTTACACTCAAAGTTCTTTTAATTTTCGAAACAAATAAATCTCCTAGAACTCCGAAACATATAAAAATAAAACTTATTAGTAGTGCATTCAAAGGGGTTGTTTGTGTGTTTATTACTAAATTTGTAAACATAGCAATAGTTCCAGATAATAATCCTGCTATTAGGCCTTCGATTGTCTTGTTTGGTGATATATGTTCTATAAGTTTTCGTTTGCCGTAACGACGTCCAATCTCATAAGCTAAAGTATCAGATATTGATATCGATATGATTGCGAAGTAGGTAAAAAAAAGAATATTACTTTTAAGAATAAATACGATCGAAGTAATTCCAAGGCTAAACCATGTGTGAAAAATAAAAAGGCTACCAAATTTTTCATAAATTCCGTAAGAAATAAATGAACCTGTATAGATGATAAGACCAATTGGTAATATAAAAAAAGAAATATAAATTAGAGAGAGTTCATAATAATAAACAATCAACATAGGTGCTATTGAAGAAAATAAGAGGAATGGATATGGAATAATTATCCCATATTCAAACATATCGAACCATTCCTTAGAAGCTATTAAAACAGCAATAATTAAAAGTATCAAAGCAGAACTTTTGTTAGTAAAAAATAATGATAATAATATTATGAGCCCTAAAGCTGTGAAAAGTCTTGGATTTGAATTAAATATGGTTTTATTTTCTATATTTTTTTCTTGCTTAATGTCTTCTACAGGAAGCTCTACTACACCTGGCCAAAATGTACCATCATCCTCGGATGAAAAACTTAATCTATACTTCGAGAAGTTCATTTTGTTTAACTGATAGTAATTCATCAACTTTTTTGACATACTTATCAGTTAGTTCTTGAATCTGAGTCTCAAACCTCTTTACGTCATCAGCTGAGATTTCATCCTTTATTTTGTCTAGCTCATCTAAACCCGATCTTCGATTTGAACGTATGGATATTTTTGAATCTTCAGTGAACTTAGAAGCAACCTTAGTTAATTCTTTTCTTCTTTCTTCTGATAACGAGGGTATGGGAATTCTTATAACTTCTCCATCATTAGCTGGATTCAGTCCAATATCAGAATTTTGTATTGCTTTTTCTATATCATCAAAAGATCCTTTATCAAAGGGTTGAATTAATAATAATTTAGGGTCTGGAACACTTATAGATGCAAGTTGTTGCAGAGGTGTTTTTGTACCATAATATTCAACCTGTATATTTGTAACTAATGATGGATTAGCTCTGCCAGTTCTTATCTTTGTAAATTCTTCTATAAGATGATTAACAGAGGTTTTCATATTATTTTCAACATCGGTAATAATTGCTTGTGTCATGGTTAATTAATTAAAGTTCCTAAATCGCTACCTGTCAATACATCATAGATATTACTTGAATGTGTACCATCAAATACTCTTATAGGCATTCTATTTTCTTCACATAAGGTGATAGCAGTTAAATCCATTACTCCTAGTTTTTTTTCAATAACATCTGTGTAAGAGATTTCTGTGAACATTTCAGCATTCTCACTTTTTTCTGGATCAGAAGAGTAAACACCACCAACTCTTGTTGACTTAAGAACAACGTTAGCTTCGATCTCTGCTGCTCGAAGTGAAGCTGCAGTATCAGTTGTAAAATAAGGATTTCCAGTACCAGCAGCAAAAATAACAATTCTTCCTTTTTCTAGATGTCTTATTGCCTTTAATCGTATATAAGGTTCAGCCACAGCTGTCATTGTTATGGCTGATTGGACACGTGTTTGAGTTCCATTTTTCTCTAGAGCATCTTTTAAAGCTACTGCATTTATAACAGTTGCTAACATCCCCATATAGTCAGCATTAGCTTGAGCCATATCTTTTGCCGATTCCTGTACTCCTCTAAAAAAGTTTCCACCACCGACAACTACAGCAATTTGTATACCTTCTTCATTTGCTTTAGAAATTTGATTAGCAATATTAGTTAATATATTCGGTGAAATGCCAAAATTAGACTCTGAATCAGCGAATGATTCACCAGAGAGTTTTAAAAGGACTCTCTTAGACATTTATGAACCTACTTCTACCCTAGAAAACTGTTTGATAAAAATTTTTTCACCAAGTTTTCCTGACATCTCGTCTATCATAATGCTAACTTTACCCTCGTATATTTCAGGATTACAAAAAGTTTGTTCATTTAAGACATTGTCTTTAAAAAAAGAAGTAATCCGTCCTTCTACTATTTTTTCAATAACTTCTGCAGGTTTACCTTCATTCTCTGATTGCTTAATGATGATATCTTTCTCTTCTGCAAGTTTTGCTTCAGGTATATCTTCGATGTTCAAATAAGTAGGTTTCATTGCTGCAATATGCATTGCAATTTGTTTTGCAGAATCTTTAAATTCTTCAGACTTAGCGACAAAGTCAGTTTCACATGCGAGTTCAACTAATACTCCAGATACAGCACGATCTTGTTGGTAATGTATATAGTCACCGATAGTTCCTTGATTCGCTTCCTTATCTGCTCTCTTTTTGGAATCAGCTAAACCTTTTTCTCTCAAATACTTTACTGCAGCATCTATATCAGAATTTGTTTCCGTTAAGGCCTTTTTAGCATCCATCATACCTGCACCGGTCATATCTCTAAGTTTTTTTACATCTGTTGCTGAGATACCCATTAGTTCGATTCTTTTTCTTCAATAACTGCTTCAAGTCCAGCACCTTTTGCGCACGCTTCAGCGATTGCTGAAGTAACTACTTCGATAGATCTGATTGCATCATCATTGCCAGGTATAACGATATCAACGCCCGTTGGGTCGACATTGGAATCTGCTAGACCAATTACGGGTATACCCAGTTTATTGGCTTCGGTAAGTGCAGTTGATTCATTCATTAAATCAACAATAAATATAGCATCTGGTATTTTACTCAAATTAACTATGCCACCAATTGAACGTGTTAATTTTGTAATCTCTCTTCGAATTCTAAGTCTTTCTGGTTTAGGATATGCATTAATTTCACCAGAATCTTCTAAAGAAATTAATTCTTTTAAATAAATAACTCTTTTAATAATAGTTTTGAAATTTGTTAGCATACCACCCAACCACCTGTGATTAACAAAAGGCATCCCTGATGCTTCTGCTTGTTCCTGAATAACATTTTGAGCTTGTGGTTTGGTTCCTACGAATAATACTTTTCCACCATTTGCTACAATTTTCTGAACAAAATCTTCTGCTTGAGCAATTGCCTCATATGTAATTCTTAAATCTAAGATATGTATTCCGCTTTTATCTCCATAAATGAAGTTATCCATTTTAGGGTTCCAACGTTGGGTCTGGTGACCAAAATGAACTCCTGCTTCTAAGAGTTCTTTCATGTTTGTACTCATAATTCTCCTTTGGTTGTTTCATCCCATATTTATTACTTTCGCGGCTTCCAAACTTTCGTTCACCAAGGAAGCTTTAAAAATATGGTGTCTATTTCTTTACAAATGATACCTACGTATGATTATTAATCAACCTCTAGGATGAGTTCTTTTATACTTTGCTTTTAATTGTTTTTTTGATACGTGAGTATAAATTTGAGTTGTACTTGGGTCGGTATGTCCTAATAATTCCTGAACTACTCTTAAGTCTGCCCCACCATCGAGTAAATGTGTTGCAAATGTATGTCTAATACTATGTGGAAATGTTCCGAGACGTAATTTTACAATTCTTCTAACTTCCCTATCTGATATTTTATTACCCTGAACACCTAAGAAAAGAAAATTACCAGATTTTATTGTAGAAATATTTTGTCTATTATCTAGCCACAACTTGTAATATTTAAATGCCTGTTTGGTAATAGGAAGTATACGTGTTTTACTACCTTTTCCAAAAACCCTTATTGATTGATTATTTTTGATATCAGTAAGTTTTAGATTAGATAGTTCTGAAACTCTTAATCCTGATGAATAAAGAATTTCAATGATTGCCCTATCTCTTATTTCTTTAGTTGAAGAAACTGGAATATTGTCTAATAAAGTATTGATATAATTACTAGTCATAATATTTGGTAGTTTTTTATCAGTTTTGAGTACCGCTAAATTAGAAGTTTCTGGTACAGTTATTCCTTTTTCTCTACTACACCAATTTAAAAAGGTTGTTAATGAAGCTATTTTACGATTTAGCGTAGTTTTTGAATAATTATTTCTTGCTAGATTTTGGATAAATTTCTCTATATCGATCGTTTCTGTATTATTCATAAATTCGAAAAATTGATTGATATCTGTTTTATAAGCAACGACTGTATGTTGAGAATAGTTTTTAAGATTTTCGATTATATCTAAATACTCACCAAGGAGATTTTTCTGGTCAGTAAGTTTATTTAGTCTCAAGTCTTTTCTCCAATTGTCTTTGGATAGCAGAAAGGAACAAAGTTATGCATAAGTATAAAACTGTTAACACAAGATAAGTTTCAGCAAACCTGAATGTACTACCAGAATACAGTCGACCTCTGTAAGTTAAATCCTCGACAGCAAGAACAGAAAGTAAAGAGGAATCTTTCATCATAGAAATAAAATCATTACCTAATGCAGGCAGCATATTTCTAAAAGCTTGTGGTAAAACAATAAATCTCATAACTTGTTTGTCATTAAGGCCAAGGGATGCCCCTCCCTCTCTTTGACCACGAGAAACTGATTCGATACCTGCTCGAAAGACTTCTGCAATATATGCGCCATAAAAAACGGAGAGAGCGATTATTGCACGTGCTAACATAGGAACTTTTCCATTATTAATATTTAAAACATCAGCGACATTCGCAACAAGAACGAATGCAATAGTAAATATAAGAATTAATACCGGCACACCTCTAATAAATTCAATATAGGTTCTTGAAAGAGTGCTGGCAATTTTATTATTTGAAATACGACCAATACCAGATACTAAACCTAAGAATAAAGCAATAACAAATGAGGCAATAGTCGAAAGAAAAGTAAGTTTAAGTCCGGGAAGAATAAAAAAGAAAGCTTTATTGTACTCAGGGTCTGTGATGATAATATAAAACATCCAAATGATGATGGATGATAAAATAATTATCCACCAGTTTTCAGGTTTTAATAAGTTTCTAATCTTCATTCTTTACCATAATAAAGCAATAGGCACGGATTTCCGTGCCTATTACAATTTAAATTATTATTAATTTAAAAGTTATACTTCACAGTCTTCTGGTAGATATTCAGCTGGAATGTTTTCATCACATTCTGCAATATCATCATAAGTTACAGAGAAGCTAGGTGAGAAGAATTTAGCATTAATCTCTCCTAATTTACCACTCTCAATCATTGCTGTGAGTCCTTGGTTGACTACATCTACAAGTTGGCTTCCATTAGGAAATGCAAATCCAAGTTGCTCTGAAGTTAAGTCACCACCGACAAGTTTAACCTTGTCTTTATTAGCACCCATGTAACCTAATCCAGCAGTTTCATCGACAAGTGATGCATCGGCATCACCAGAAATAACCGCTGCGATTGCGAAATCAAATGTGTCAAAAGCTTTAACTTTATCTTCACCGAGTTCAGCAACTGCGTACTCATAGTTAGTTGTACCTTTTTGTACAGCAACTGTGTAGTCCCCAGCTTTAAGATCATCGATACTCATTACCATTGCGTTATCAGCAGCAACAAGTACTTTTTGAGCTAAGTTGATATAACCTTGAGAAAAGTCAACAATTTCATCTCTTTCAGCTGTTATAGTAATTCCGTCACCAGCAATCATGAACTGACCATCAGCTGTCGCTTGAATCATTCCATCCCATGCTGTAGGAACATATACAGGTGTAAAGTTCATTAACTCTCCCATATGATTGAAAACGTCATAATCCCAACCAGCAGCTTCGCCTGTTTCAGCGTCGATGTAGTTGAATGGTAAGTATGCATTTTCAACAGCAAATGTAAATTCACATCCGCCAAGATCTGGTAAACCGTTGTCACCAGTTGCAATATCTACTTCATCACAAGGTGTAGCTGTACCAGAACAAGCTGTAGCTACTAATGCAAGAGCAAATATTAAAATAAGTGTTTTCTTATTTTTCAATTTCTAAACCTCCGTTTAATTTAAGTTTTAATTATTGCATAAATATACATAAAGATGAATATTTATTCAATAATTTTATGCATCTAATGTATTTTTATAATTCGGTTTTCTTTTTTCTATAAAAGCCATCATTCCCTCTGCGGCATCAGAGTGTACAAACCTTTCATTCTGATTTACACCCTCTAATTCAAGTGATTCTGAGAAGGTTTTATTAAGTCCATTTTTAATTTGTTCTTTATTTTTACATATAGATATGAAGCTTAGATTATCCAGTTTATTTATTAATTCAGTGGTTGCTAATTCTAACTGATCAGGACTTACCAATTTATATAGCATGTTTAATTCAAGCATTGTTAGGCCATCAATTTCATCCGCAGTCATAATTAATTCTTTTGCTTTTTGAGTACCAACAATCCTTGGAAGGGTCCAAGAACCACCAAAATCGACAACGAGCCCTCTTCTAGCGAAAACTTCAATGAAACGTGCTCGGGGGGTTGCAATAATAAAATCAGAAAGCAGGATCATATTAGAACCCGCTCCAGCACAAATGCCATCTACTACTGAGATAACGGGCTTCTTGCAATCCCATAAAGCTTGGGCAGCTAGGGAAACATCGTCCATCAAAGCATTTAAATTTTCGCCAAGCTGTGCTCCTGAAGAAAAATTTTCATTTACCTGTGATAAAACTAAATACTTAAGATCGCTTTTATCAAATTCATTAACGTGCTTACGGAACTCAACCCAATCGTTTGCAGATATCGAGTTTTTTGTTTTTATGTCATTAAATTTAAGAATTAATGTATTGTCTTTATTTGTAGATTCTAAAACCATAATTCAAGTTTAATATAAATTCTCTTAGAATGTAGTTATGGGATTCGATCCAAATAAGCCATATAAAGCTAATAGAACGGATTATTTCAATATAATCTTGTGTATTGCTCTTGCTGTAATTGCTATTATTTGGGCATTAAATTAAATGAACTCCTGTGAAGTTTTGTTAATCCAAATTTTTTGATTGCCTCTCTATGTTTTAAAGTTCCATAACCTTTATTACTTGCAAAATCATATTCGGGATATATATGTGAAATTTTTATCATATAATTATCTCTACTAACTTTTGCAATAATACTTGCGAGTGCAATTGCTTTACTTTTTTCCTCTCCTCTGGTGAGCGAAATTGTATCTGGAATATCTATCTTAAAATGATCCACGAATATCTGTTCATTTTCAGTTTGTACACTTTTAATAGAGTTTGTAAGTACGACTTCATTTGATTTTTGTATTCCAAATTTGTCAATCTGAGTGTTGTCGCATATGGAAATAGCATAAATAATTTCAGTATTAGTGATGTATTGATATATTAAATTTCTTTTCTTTGCGCTTAGTTTTTTTGAGTCTTTCACATCAGTTAGATGTTTCGAATCAAATGAATTTATTTTTACTGCACAACCAACAATTGGCCCAGCAAAACAACCCCTCCCAACCTCGTCAGCACCTATAACATACTGATTTGGATTATTTTTCCAGATTTCATTTTCAATCATTGAATGCGGAAATATCATCAAAGGGATAAACTTTAAAATAAGCTTTCCCGATTATATTGCTTTTCGGTACGTACCCAAATATTCTAGAATCTTCACTATTTTTTCTGTTATCGCCCATAACAAAATATGAATTATTAGGGATTATAAAATTGTTTTTACTGCTAAAAGTTTCGTTTAGAATTCCATCAAAAATAACTAATTGATTATTTCTGTATACATTACCAAAATTGTCGATATTAATATCATCCCCTGGTAGTCCAACAATTCTTTTAATATATGCAGCTTTAACTGCAGTATCTGATTGCATAAAGATATTCGTTTTTATCGCATCTAGAAATTTTTCAATATATGTTATTTCTGAATAATTATTTGGATTGTAGAATACGACAATATCTCCCACCTTGTACTCAATATCAATGAAGTCATCTTTTACGACTAAAACTCTATCCTCTATCTGAATAGTTGGTGTCATCGATTCTGATGGTATTACATATATTTGAATAAAAAATAATCTAATTAAAGAAGCAATCAAAATAGCGAAAATGATAGTCACTAAGTTTTTTAGAATTTTTATAATGTACTAATAATAATATATATTAAGAACGATCTTCTTTAATTTTTGCTGATTTTCCAACTCTATCTCTTAGGTAATAAAGTTTTGATCTACGTACTTTACCTTTTCTTGTGACTTCAATTGAGTCAACAATAGGAGCGTGGACAGGAAATATTCTTTCAACTCCAACACCAAAAGACAATTTACGGACAGTAATGCTTTTATTAAGAGCAACACCATTTGTAGCAATGATAACACCTTCAAATGTTTGGATTCTCTCGCGATTACCTTCTGATACCTTAACATTAACCTTAACGGAATCACCAGCTTTGTAAGAAGGTAGCTCTTCTTTTAATTTTGACTTTTCTATTTCTTCAATTAAGTTCATATCTTCTCCAAGTGAAGATTATATAAGTAATTTTGGATTATATGTCTTTTAAATTATTCTTTTTCCAGTCAATTATTTTTTGATGGTTTCCTGAAAGTAGCACAGAAGGTACAGATAATTCTTTATATTTTTCAGGACGCGTATATACAGGGTGATCATATTTACCATCTGTAAATGATTCTGTAAGTAACGACTCAGAATTTCCTAATGCTCCAGGAATTTTTCTTATGAGTGCTTCAAGTGTGAATAATGCAGGAATCTCTCCACCAGAAACTACAGTTTTTCCAATCGAAATTTGGTAATCAGAATGTAAATCTATAATTCGCTGATCAAATCCCTCATATCTTCCGCATATCAAATTTGCCGACTCATGTGTATGCAATTCTGATATTAAACCTTCATCTAATTGATTTCCAGAAGGTGTAAGAAATACATTTATGTCAGACTTATTAGAGGTTATGGCATTATCCAACGGTTCAGCCATTAAAACCATCCCAGGACCTCCTCCATAGGGAGCATCATCTACTTGTTTATATTCTCCTAATCCATAATCACGCAAATTTGTAATTGAGATTTCGTAGAGATTGTTTTTATAGGCCTTCGAAATTATTCCAGTAGCTAACCACTCTTCGATTAGATTTGGAAATAAGGTTATTACATTATATTTTGATAACATTTTCAACACTTACATCTTCAAGATTTTTAAAAGATGTATACAAAGTATTTCTTAAGTATGGAGTTTTTTGTGCACTTTTAATTAGATGTATAAATTCTGTGTCAGTTGTTTCTTGGCCATGATCTGCTCCTGATGCACGACTTATATTTTCATTTATAAGTGTGCCGCCTAAGTCATTAACTCCTGACCTTAAAAGCACTTTAGCTCCGTCGTGACCAAGTTTTACCCAACTTGCTTGGATATTGTCTATGGTGTTAAAAAAGTATATCCTTGCTAATGCATGCATTAATACAATTTCATCCCAAGTAGGACCCGGCATACTTTTTCCTTGAAGAAAAATGGGAGAACCCATGTGAACAAAAGGTAATGGTACAACCTCTGTAAAACCTCCGGTTTTAATTTGAATGTCTTTTATCAATTTAAAATGATTGACCCAGGAGTCTAGGTCGTCAATATGACCAAACATAATTGTGGCAGTTGACTTAATACCTATAGAATGTGCAATTTCCATAACATAAGCCCATTGGGAAGAAGTTATCTTATCATCGCATAAATATTTTCTTATTCTGTCGTCTAATATTTCGGCCGCTGTGCCTGGTAAAGTCCCTAACCCCGCTTCTTTTAATTCTGTGAGATAAACTTCAACTGATTTATTTACAGTACTTGCACCTTGCCATATTTCTAAAGGTGTAAATCCATGAATATGCATATCAGGCAGAACTTTTTTAATTTTTTTAACTAAGTCCAAATAAAAATCTCCTGTATAGCTTGGGTGTATTCCGCCTTGAAGACATACTTCTGATGCTCCAATATCGTGTGCTTCAATTGTTCTTTGAACAACTTCTTCAGGTGTCAAGATGTAAGGTTTCTCTTTGAGATCTAGGCTTCTTGGTCCTTTAGAAAAACCACAGAATCCACATTTGTAATAACATTGGTTTGTATAGTTAATATTACGATTCTTTACAAAAGTTACCCTATTTCCGTGTATTTTCTTAGTTAATTCACCTGCTAATTCGGCTACTTGGTTGATATATTTTCCAGACGTTTTAAAAAGTTCCAAGAGATCTTGCTCTGAAATATTCTGAGTTTTAGAAAAGTTATCTAAAATTTTATCAAAATTATGAGTTTTGTAATCTGATAATGATTCAGATGTAAAATTGAATAAATTAGGTATATCTTTACCGCTGCCAGGAAACCAATCAGTATGTTCTCTTTTGTATCCACGTACATTTCTAGTTTGTAAAAAGTTTGTAAACTCTAATTTATCCAATACACTTCGAGCCTGATTTACAGAGAAGGCTGGTGATAATAAAGTTCTTTCATAAATTGGGTAGACCATTGTTGTTTGTAATTCTAAAATTTGATCTTTACTCCAGTCTCTCAGGAAAAGATCATCAACCCCACTTTCAACTGCCTCTATGGCATCTTCAATTGAATTAACATACATAGAAATAATAAATTTATTAACTCCGTGGAGATTAGTTAAAAAATCAATATCCTCTAGATTTTCAATAAGAATTACAGAGGGCTTATATCTTGATATAACTTCTAAAGCATTCTCTTTATTATTTTTATATCTATAAATTAACCGTTTAGAGCTATGTGTTATTGTAATATCAACATCATCGTCAGTAACAAACCATACAGAAGACTTTTCCGTTAAATCTGTAGATATAGTTTGGAATCCATTTATTAATAATGTTTCATAATTTATAGGCAAATCTGGTTTTAC
>Ga0257110_1000130_pt1 | contig 39980 bp, 29 predicted proteins | sample LP_taG_7_FD_190184 | JGI IMG/M metagenome (GOLD analysis project Ga0257110, IMG submission 190184) | Marine microbial communities from Northeast Subartic Pacific Ocean, Canada - LP_J_2015_P26_10m | ecosystem: Environmental > Aquatic > Marine > Oceanic | place: Canada: Northeast Subartic Pacific...
GAGATTTTTCAAAATGGACATTTTAAAAATGTCCAAAATGAATTTTATGGCGACCAATACCCTCAAAAATGCCCACCACAGCATAATGCTCACAAAACCGTTTTTGAAGATACTAAACTGACTGCATGAATTTTTATTATTTTTTTACGGAAAATGTCTAGGCGTTTTTTATGTATTTTGTGCTATTTTAAGATAATTTTAATATGATAATATGACATATATGCCAAAACAGGAAATTGACTACTCTAATACTATTTTTTATAAAATTTCTTGCAAAGACGAGAATATAAAAGATCTATATATCGGACATACTACCAATTTTGTACAAAGAAAACATTGTCATAAACAAACATGTAATAATGAAAAAACTGCGAATCATAACTTAAAGGTGTATAAATGTATTCGGGACAATGGTGGATGGAACAATTGGAAAATGGAAATCATCGGATTTCGTGAATGTTATGATCATTACGAGGCTAGAAAGATAGAGCAAGACTTCCTTGAATCATCTAATGCAACATTAAACAGCATTGATCCTTTACCAAAACCGAAGCCTAGACCTGTAGTAATATCAAAAGAGAAAAATAAACATGCTTGGAATTGCGATACTTGCGGTATAATCTGTCAAACAAAGAAACAGTTTCTAACACATCAAGAAACAAATAAACACAAAAATAACATGATTCAAAAAAAAAACACTTCAAAAAACACACATAATTTTTTATGCAATGTTTGTGACTTCAAATGCTGTAAGAAAAGTGATTATGATAGACATTTGTTGACACTGAAACACCAAAATAGAACAATTTTGAACAAAAAAAGCGCAAAAAACGCCGAATTTTTATGTGATTGTGGTAAAAAATATAAGGCTAGGAACAGTTTATGGTACCATAAAAAGAAATGTATGATAGATCACAGTGATGGTAACGTGATAAAACTCAAACCATCTACAGTCGAGGATTTGATAAAGAATAATAGTGACCTACAAAATCAAATATCATTATTGTCTGAACAAATAATCACCATGACTGCATTGGATAAAAATATAACTACCAACAACAACACCAACCATAACCATTTTAATATCAGTGTATTTCTCAATGAACAGTGTAAAAATGCCGTGAATTTCGATGATTTTATAGATAATATCCAGATTTCTCACGAAGATCTGGAGAATAATGCCCGACTCGGATTCGTCGACGGTATTTCCAAGATCATCATGGACAATTTAAAACAATTGACTTTGACCGAACGCCCTATCCACTGTACCGACGTCAAAAGAGATACCATCTATTTAAAACATGAGAACAAATGGAAAAAAGACAAGCCCGAGGTTAAAGAAATACTAGATAAATCCATCCGGAGTGTCAGTTATAAGAGTATTGGCTCCCTCATACAGTGGAAACAAGTACATCCCGACTATGCTGACCCCGACTCGGACTTTTCCAATTTGTCACTCATTATACATAAACAATCCTTACCTGGGTTCAACCGTGAGAATAATTATCAGAAAATCATTCACAATCTGGCCAAACAAAATGTAATCGATAAAGATTATGCAGTGTAGAATATAAATGTATTATTTGTTATTATCATAATTGCTTTGTAGGTCCGTTCGATAGGCCGGATTTCCGGATTTATGCTGGTATGGCATTTTGGGGGGTGGGTTTTGTCCTGAGATTTTTCAAAATGGACATTTTAAAAATGTCCAAAATGAATTTTATGGCGACCAATACCCTCAAAAATGCCCACCACAGCATAATGCTCACAAAACCGTTTTTGAAGATACTAAACTGACTGCATATTTTTTTTTCGTTTTCTCCGGACCAAAAAATATGATGGATAACTTTAGGATAACAATGGATAACAAAAGTACCCCTGAAAAAATCCCCAAATATTTTTGTGGGATTTGTGACTATTATACGAGTAACTCCAAGGATTTTAACAAACATTTGTCAACGCAAAAACACCTAAGGATAACAATGGATAACCAAAAGTACCCCAAACTACCCCCTAAAAAATCCCCATTATTTTTCTGCGAAAAATGTGACTATGTTACATGTGATAAGAAAAATTATAATAAGCACCTTCTTACTGAAAAACACAAAAGGGGAGAAGTACCCCCAAAAATCCCCAAAACTACCCTTGAAAAATCCCCTTTTATTTGTACATGTGGAAAGGTATACAAATACAACTCGGGATTATCGAAGCATAAAAAACTTTGCAACATTTACCAAGAGGAAATCAAATCAAAATGTGTAACTGCCGATAATAAAATAGACGCTGATCTAGTACGTGAACTCATCGAACATAATAAAGATTTACAACAACAATTGCTACTCACAAATAGTGTGATTACCAACAATAATACCAACCATAACCATTTTAATATCAGTGTATTTCTCAATGAACAGTGTAAAAATGCCGTGAATTTCAATGATTTTATAGATAATATCCAGATTTCTCACGAAGATCTAGAGAATAATGCCCGACTCGGATTCGTCGACGGCATTTCTAAGATCATTATGGATAATTTAAACCAATTGACTTTGACCGAACGCCCTATCCACTGTACCGACATCAAAAGAGATACCATTTATTTAAAACATGAGAACAAATGGAAAAAAGACAAGCCAGAGGTTAAAGAAATACTAGATAAATCCATCCGGAGTGTGAGTTATAAGAGCATTGGATCCCTCATACAATGGAAACAAGTACATCCCGACTATGCTGACCCCGACTCGGACTTTTCCAATTTGTCACTCATTATACATAAACAATCCTTACCTGGGTTCAATCGTGAGAATAATTACCAGAAAATCATTCACAATCTGGCCAAACAAAACGTCATCGATAAAGATCAGGCTATTTAATTTCCATTTATAGTATATATAATGCCATATTTATACGATGAAGGACCTACTATGTATAAAAGTAGCATCAAAGATTTTTTCAACAAGAAATTTAGTAAAAGAAGTACTGTTCCTGGAGATAAATCACTTCTTGACCAACAAAGAAGTGAATTCAAAGGATTATACGAAGATAAAATGAAGTTAACTATAACAAGAATCGAAAATGAATGCGAACAGTATAAAAAACTTTACTTAGATATTTTGTACAAGGCTTATAAAGATGTAGATGACAAATTGAAGGCACAATATAAAACCTACGGATTCAAAGTTCCTAGTAGAAGTAGAAGTAGAAGTAGAAGTAGAAGTAGTGGAGGAAAAACAATGAAAAAACACATATAAAAATACATTCATATGTATTTATATAAAATGAGCTCACAAGAAGCACCTCCTCAACTACATGTCGATGATTTGTTGAAAGTCGAAGTGAAAACAGAAAACGATTCAATATTTGAATGTTGCCCAACATAGGGTGTATTCAGCATTGCCGAGTCATCCAAAATCTTTGAATGCATTAAAGTCTTCCAAAGAAACCCACAAGAAGACCTTGAAAACAAGGTAGTTTTTTAAACAAATATATATATATTATATATATGCCGCCAAAAAAACAAATTACTCTTACTAGTAAAGAAAGAAAAGAAGCACTCACAACGAAAGCTCCTACAGCTAAAGAACTAAAACAAAAATATGATAATACTGAACGTCTTCGTAGGGTAGCTGCAGTCCTTCAGGAACAGAAGGGTTTTCATGAATTTGCTGGTTTAGCATCAGCAACATCAGGTGTTATAGATCGAAAGTCTGCTCAAAGAATGAAAAAAGATTATATGAAAAGTGAAGCATATTTAAATAAAGTTAAAAAAGATTCCAAAAAATTATGGAACAAGATGAATCAAAGTAAATTGGAATCAATTTTTAAAGATTTTATGATTATATATAATAATAAACGACCAGAAGATTCAAAGTTAAGCACAGACCCACAGAATAACTCCTATTTATATTTCCAGTTTATAAAACACGCATCTACAGATTATCAAATACCCCTTAATGAAATCTATAAGCAGTTAGTCATGGGCGATATAGCTGATTTTGAATACATGACAACAGCACCTGAGACTGCTTGGGCTAGAGAAGAGGCTAGAGAAAAGGGACAGATTATTAAACGAAAGTTTTTGGATGGTATTGAAAATGAATTATTATTTTATGAAAGTATATTGGAAGCAATTAATAATTATATTAGTAGTCATAAAATCATGGTACAGGATGGAGCATATAGAAGACAGTACTATTTAGTACAAAATGATGGACAACCAGATGAGAGTTGGAAACAATTAAATAGTCTCGACCCTAAAAATGTATACATAGATGTAGATGGTAATAGTGATGTTATAACTGATCCTTTGATTATCGCGGAATTGAATAATCCTCGCAATGGATATAGACGAGTTGTTGTTGGAGGGAAAAAAAGAGGTAAAAAATCTATTAAAAACAAGAAGCTCAAAACAAAGAAGCGTAACACCCGAAGACGTAAAACAAGAAAACATTGATTTCATCTATATATCACATATGAAGTCAAAGAAACAAATTAGAATACATAGAAATAAATCCAAGAAATTTAGGAAAATGAAAGGTACTGTAGGAAGACACGTTTGACGGAGTCACATCTTGAAAACTATGAAAAATTACATGAAAAATGTGAGAAGATATAAAAAGAATTAATTCATGCGTCTTCTCAATTTTCTTGTTTTCGCTTTCATTCCTCCGCGCGTTTGAGTTCTTTTAACGGATTTGAATGCTTTTTTTCTTTGCATATTTGAGAATTTCAATATTTTCTCCAATATCTTTTTAATATCCTTTACTTTTTCTGACTCCGATTTGATATAATCCTTCATGGATTGCTTTAATTCTTTATCCTTTTCATCTTTTAATAGACCAGTAATTTGATCTATTATAATGCTTTTTAGTTTAATATCGTTATTTAGCATGATTTGTATTTCATGGACTTCCTTCTTATAGTGTTTTTTCAATTGTTGAATATAACCTTCAAGTTGATCGGATGACGTCGAGGCTCTTGACATATATATTAGGCGAGTATTTTTGTAGTGATATTATCCACTAAACTATATATTTATTTATTATATAATGAGTAGTATTCGAACAGCAAAAAAAAGTCATAGAAATGTAGTGAAAAAACCGGCAAAAAAGTCAGTTGGAGAAAAAGTTATTAGTAATATAGTGCATCCATTTGCAAGTGTAATTGTGGGTACAAAAAAAGGTTTGAATTATTTTGTTGATCCTATGAAACCTGAACATGATATTAATGTTGAATTAAAAACAGATGAGTTAGAAATACTTTATAGAATTCATACCTTAACGGTAAGAAGTCCAGGGGATGTAGAAGCGGTACATTATCATAAATTTGATCCCAATAAGATGAATCTTGAAAATATTAGTAGTAATTATATAAAAAAAATTATAGAAAAAGATATTGATGAGCGCACACAGAGTGATAAAGATCATGGAAAAAAGTCTGAATTAGAATCTTATATTGATTCTATTTTTGATAAGGTAAAGAAAGAGGAAATTAAAAGACTCAAGTCTTTACCATACGATACTACAGAAGAACAAAAGATATTTTTCATTTACAATCTATTAAAACAATTGAAAAATGATAAAAAATATAACAAAAGTAATAATCAACTAATTGGTACTTATCATAGGTTTGAAGGAGATAATGATGATCTTGAAAAATATATCAGATCAGGTGAATTAGACATATATGTTGGTGATTTAAAATGTAAAGCCTCACAATGTGTGCGACAAGAAGATATAATAGATTTAACAACTAGTGGGGGACGTAAAATGGCAAATAAAACCAAAAAGAGACGTTAAAAAAATAAAACCCAAAAAAGATAAATTTTTATATATAAAACCAAAAAAAATTGAATTGTTTTTTTGGTTTTTCTCAGTATGCACAAATTCCCAAACCAAACCAAACCAATTAATATAATATGCCATTCTGTACTGTTTGCAAGAACGCCGGAAAGACTCACTCTGAGTATACTTCTCATTTTGTGAGACAAACTACTCATAAACTCAGTCCTGTAACATGCCCCACTATTTTGAATAATATGTGCAATCATTGCTCTACAAAAGGTCACTTCCCTTCGGATTGTCCTCAGTTGAGAAGAGAGCGCAAAATCCAAAAAGAGGAGGCATGTGCATTGAAGAAACGCAAGCGCCAAATGGACGACACTTCAACTGTAGAGAAGAAACCGGTAAAAAATATTTTCGAGGCTTTAAGCGACGAAGAAAACGATCAACCCAATGATAATTTCGTTGTTCCCGACGACAAATTCGTGACCAAGGTAAGAGGTGTTAAATTCTCATGGAGTAATTTGATGGATTCCGATAGTGATGAGGAATAAATCAAAAAAATAAAGGAAGTAAAATCTAAAAATCTTACAAAAAATCTACTTCTTTTTCTCTTGCATGGACTTCACAACGCTCCAGAAATGCTTGGATCCCATTTTGTTGCATTGCTTCTTGACATAACGACGGGTCTTAGCATTAGGAGATTTTACAGAAAGACCACCGCGGGATCCAACTACAATAGGAAGGGCCTTCTCGGTCCTGCTATTGTAAAGAATAGGTCTACGCTTGTGATTCTTGACAACAGTCATACATTTGACAGTGGATGATTTTGGCATTATATATTGTTCACATATATTTTTTCCCTCCCTAAATGATTCCAAATCAAAAAAAATTGAATTGTTTTATTGTGAAAAAATAATATATATAAATCTATTAATATCATGGTAAAGAATACTCACGGTGGATCAAGACACAAAAGTCAAGCACGAAAATCTAGTGGTAACTTCAATCGAAATGTTGTAGTCGAACCCAAGGACCCTTCCGAAAAATTCGCAAAGGTTATAAAAATGTATGGAAATGGCATGGTGGGTGTGGAATTGCAAGGATGCAAATCACAACTTGTATGTCATATTCGCGGTAAATTCCGAGGAAAAAATAAAAAACACAACAATGTCGTAATGAATTCGATTATATTGGTCGGATTGCGCGACTGGGAGTCTGCATTGAAAAATTGCGATTTGATTGCAATTGTAGAATCTCCAGTAAGTGGATTTTCAGAAAGCGAAGGGGGTCACGTAAACGAAGATGAATTTATCTTTTCAAATTCCGAAGCCTTGCTTCCCGATCAAGTAATACATGAAGTAGAAAATGAAGATGATTCAGACGTCGATATAGATGACATCTAAATATCCCATTTTCGGCCACAAAAACTCAATAAATATCTTCAAAATAAAATGCATCACACTGTTTTTTATTTTGGACATGCTGCTTTTCCTCCTCTTTTTTACGCATATTTTCCTTCACTCTTCGCTCAAATGCCGCTCGTTCCTTGCGATCTTGTTCTCTTTCTAGCCTTTCAATATATCTGGTAACGTCATTTTTATTTTTGATTAAAAACGTCGACGAATTGGTAGAAAGTTTCACTTTATCAGAATGTGTCATAATTAATTGCTTGTTCATGGTTTTGATTATAGTTTCTACTCTTCATGCGCAAAAACATTCAATTTTATTGAAAATATAATATAAAAAATATATTAAACATATAAATCCAAATACTATAATGGAGTGCAATATATGTATTGAATCGTTTTCGAAGCAAAAACATAGACAAATAAAATGCGAATATTGCGATTTTACCGCTTGTAAGCATTGCATGGAAAAATGGATTTTGACCGAAAATGTACCTACATGTATGGACACCAATTGTGGTCGCGAATGGACCAGCGAATTTATCCAACGCAATTTTGCTATGAGTTTCATTCGCACTAGACTAAAGTCGCATCGAGAAAACATACTTTTTGACCAAGAACGCGCGCTCTTGCCTGCAACACAACCCATCGTTGAAAATATGATTAAAGCCGAGGAATTCGACGCTATGATCACAGAAGAATACATAAGAATTAGGAATTTACAGCGAAATGTGACTCGTTTGCGAGTTCGGAGAGATCAATTGTTACACAATAGAGTGAATCGCGAAAGGAGTTTGTTTATAAAGGCGTGTCCTGTGGAAAATTGTCGTGGCTTCCTAAGTAGCCAATGGAAATGTGGTATTTGTAATAATTATACATGCCCTGAATGTCATGAAGTGAAAGGACCCGATCGTAACATTGAACATGAATGCGATGAAAATGCTAAAGCAACTGCTGCACTTATTAATAACGACACGCGTTCGTGTCCAACGTGCGGAACGGGCATTTATAAAATCGATGGTTGTGATCAAATGTTTTGCACAGAATGTCACACTGCATTTAGTTGGCGAACGGGCCGTATTGAACAGCATATTCACAATCCACACTATTACGAATGGATGCGCAGAACAGGTGGTGAAATACCCCTCAATCACAACGAAGTTCAATGTGGTCGTGAAATCAATCACCTTTTGTCTCGTATGATCACTGTTTTACTGGAGCCCAATCGATTTACACGTCCCATGTGCAATTTTATCACATCTTTAATTAGACAAATAGTGCACAATCGATTCAATACATTACCACGATATGCGACCGATCGGGAATTAAACAATCAAGAATTACGCATCAAATATTTACGCAATATTATCGATGAAAATGAATTCAAAACTATTTTGCAGCGCAATGATAAAAAGAATCGGAAAAATCGCGAAATATATGCCATTTATATTGTGTTAGTCAATACTGTTACCGATATTTTGTATAGACTGCACGATACGATTAGTCAGGAATTTTTCATGGAAACCGTCCGTAGTAACGTCGATACATGTATTATTATAGATATTTTAAAGGAAATTTCCACGATTGTTGATTATGTCAATGAGTGTTTTGACAAAGTGGGTAAGTCATATGGGTGCAAACCGGAGACTTTCAGTTTGTGGGTAAAGGTATTGGAAACAAGCACGGAACAAATAACAATACAAACAGTATAAAAACAAGTGAATGATACATCCATATTATGAGATTCTTAATATGGATACTGATGACCATACAAACGTTTGGATTTAGATCTCAAGTTATAACTGTGAAAAAGAGTCTATTCAAAGCATCCGTCAATCCAATGGAATTTGATAGTGTGATTGCTCGAAAGTCAGTGACTGATTTATTGGGCGACATTGAATCCGAAAACACAGATAAGATTTTTCTATCCAATGATTTGAAAAAAACATACATTCGCAATGACATCAATCGTGACGGTGAATACGGTGTTGAAGATTATAGTATCGTTAATACGGATCCAGCAATAACAAATATGATTCTAGAAAAAGCCAATAAAAAACACATTCAGACAATGATATTGGAACCATATAAATCTTCATTGGAATCAGTAATGGGAAGTTTATACGGGGCTTTTAATTTACTATTTTATCCAACAATTATTTACATTATTTTGCGCTCTGTATTTAATGGTATTCTTGGTGGCAGTGGTGGAGCACCTGGGCCCATGATGGGACCAGGTTTTAGAGGCGGAAATGATATGAACTCCGATAAACTCAATATGATCAAATCCAATATTTCTTTGGCGTCATGGGCAGGGAGCCCCGAGATTTTCCAAGAATGCAATGAAGTCGTCACTTATTTGAACAATCGCACTCTGTATCAAGCAGCCGGTGCTGAAATCCCGCGCGGTATTTTATTGGAAGGTCCCCCTGGTACCGGTAAAACACTGATTGCGAAAGCCATTGCCAGTGAATGTGACGCCAATTTCATTTCCATGGCAGCAAGTGAATTTGTAGAATTATTTGTGGGTATGGGTGCATCGAAAGTTCGTAATTTATTTGAAAAAGCCCGTAAAAATTCCCCATGTATTATATTTATTGATGAAATCGATGCAGTAGGTAAGCAAAGAGGTACTGGAATCAATACGGGTAACGACGAGCGCGAACAAACATTGAATCAACTTTTGGCCGAAATGGATGGTTTTGTCCAAAATGACAATGTTTTGGTGATTGCCGCGACGAATCGCCGTGATGTACTCGACAATGCATTATTGAGACCCGGGCGTTTTGATCGAATCATTAATGTCCCATTACCCGATAGCAATTCGAGAAAATCCATACTAAATGTTCATATGCGCAACAAAACAATTGATTCCGAAGTCAATATAGATTCCATCATTGATTTGACTGCCGGATATTCTGGTGCTGAATTGAAAAATTTGGTAAATGAAGCCGCCATCAACGCCGTAAGAGAAAATAGTACCACAATTACAGACATGAATATTTGCGATGCATTGGAAAAACTCACTGTTGGACTTATTAAACAAAACGATACACGATCTGAGGTAGCCAAATTGCGCGTGGCTCGACATGAAATAGGACATGCATTTTTAGCCGCTTATTTTTCAGAATATTTTTTGCTCAAAAAGGTGTCGATCCAAAGCACATACAACGGTGCAGGCGGATATACTCTCTTTAATGAATATCCGGAAGTAACTGAAAGTGGTCTATACACAAAAGACATGTTGATGAAGCGAATTATCGTGTCGTTGGGAGGAAAAGCAGCGGAATATGTGTTTTATGGCGACAATCATGTTTCCCTAGGTGCACAACAGGATTTAAAACAGGCCAATTCCATTGCCAAACAAATGATAGGAAATTACGGCATGGGAAATGCATTGAAAACATTCTATAATGAAAATAGCGATAACGCACGAAATCCATTTTTGGGTAAAACATTGGCGACAAACAGTGGTGTTTATTCAGAAAGCATCAAACAAATGTTCGATAAAGAAACACGTCAAATCGTGGATGATGCATACAAAGAGGCTGTTCAATTGATTCATAATAATCAACAAAAAATAAATATTTTGTCAAATATTTTGCTGAATGCAGTGACCCTTGATGGACCATTTGTAGACAATTATTTGACCGGTAGTTTTGAGTCTACCGAGGATTCGTATTAAAATAATATAATGTAATTATAAGAACAAACATGGACGATTATAAATTATTTTACTACTTATTAACCGAATTCAGTAAAAGTAATTCATGGTCTATTGTAGCACTTATTGGAGTAAGTCTCAGTATTAATTTGGTAAGCACGTATGGCATATCGAAAATGATTGCGAAATTATATGACGTTGCGAAATCGGGTACAACGCAGGTCATTTGGACAACATTTTACTGGGTAATTTTTGCTTATATCATTTATCAAGTGCTTTATTACATATTTTATGACATCGAAAAAAACGTAGTTTATAAACTGAAGATGTGGTTGCGATATAAACTCATGGATCTAATCATGTTGGTAAATAAAGACATTTTCAGCGATGTGAATTTCGCCAATTTAAATTCACCAATACATCGAGTTGCAGATCTGATAGCATCTATTGTCACTGATGTATCCGGTTATTTACTTCCCAATATATTGTTGTTACTCATTGTGACCATTTACTTTTTCGGTATAAGTCCGAATCTTGCAATAGTGTTTTTAATTTGTAATGTAATCATTTTTGTAATATATAAAAGCATTTTCAAATCTCTGATAGAAGAAAATGTGAAATATGAAAACAAAAATGTCGAAACTGACAACACGATGATTGATCTATTGAACAATATGGATAAAATCATATATAGAGGAAAAACCAAGGATGAATCCAAAAAAGTGTATAGGCTGGCAAACAAAAGCAGTATGTATGCTATAAAATACTATGACGTTACTAATAAATATACTACGATGATATCGTTTATAATTTTGTCTGTGTTTTTGGGATCATCCGGATACTTATTAAAATTATTGATCGATAAGAAAATATCATACATTGACTTCATCACATCATTAACAATATTGACACAATATCGCGAGAAACTAGCAATAGTTGTTGACGAAATCCCCGATTTTGCCGGATATATTGGACGTATGAATGTGACCATGTCCTATTTCCAACATGTTAGTGACAATTTGGATGAAATAGTGCAAAAACAAAACAGTATAACTCATAAAAAATTGCAATTTCACAACATCCGTTTTGAGAACGTCTCGTATAAATATTCGTCTGGAAAATACGTGTTTTCAGATAAGTCCTTGAATTTTGACATCAAAGATAGAACCATTGTGGGGATCACTGGACCTTCCGGATCGGGAAAAAGTACTCTCATGAAATTGCTCATAGGTATGTATCCTGTGGAAAAAGGAGAAATTTATATTGACGGAATCAATATCAAACAAATAGATTCCGATGATACTCGCAAACATGTAACATATGTGAATCAGAATAGCAAATTATTTGACACCAAGGTAATTAAAAACATGATGTATGGTTGTATGGATCCTGAGAAATGCAGCAATCATTTACAAAAAATTATGAATTATCCCCTTATTTCCAAATTGTATAAAAATATGGATATTCATACCAAAGAATCCGGTCTGTTGGGCGAGAACTTGTCGGGTGGTCAACGTCAGGTAGTGAATATGATCAGTGGATTCATCAATCCATCGGAAATATTGATTTTAGATGAACCCACAAATGCTCTGGATCCCGCTTTGAAAAAGGAGGTCATACAAATGATTCGCGATCTGAAAAACTACAAAAAATGTATATTTATCATCAGTCACGACAAGGATGTATTCGAAATTTTCGATGACGAAATCAAAATGTAATTTGATTCGAAAAAACAAATTATAATATTTCATAATTTGTTTGATTTATTGTATCATAGAATGATCAATCTTAACGTTTCCAGCGATTTTATGCATAACCTTTGGATAATAATCATCTCTATCCAATCCTGCAATAGAATTGCGCTGCATGTACATAAACTCTGGCGATGTTTATAAAATTTTCCACAGTCACATATATATTTTTGGGGATTTTTGGGGATTTTTTGTAAGTCCGATGTAAGCATTTTGTGTTTACGAGTCGCGATATGTTTATTATAATCCTTGATATTACTCGTATTATAGTCACATAAATTACATAAAAATTTTTGGGGATTTTTTGGGATTTTTTTGTCAGCCATTGTCAGTCTAAACTAAGCATATAAAAGATCCTCCAATTCCAATCGAATAAAAAAATCAAAAATTTATGCAGTCAAAAAAAACAGAAAAAAACGGTTTTGTTACCATTATGGTGGTAGGCCATTTTTGGAGTGGATTTGAGGTCCAGAATTTCATTTTGGACATTTTTTTCTTGTCCATTTTTCAATATCTCAAAATAGAATACCAAAAGTAGGCCTACCTGCATATTTGCCCTACTTTACATGGGGCTGCGCCCCCCTTGCACGAATCCCGCTCTCATATTTATATATAAACCCGGATTTTTGGTTTTGTGCAGTGGAAAATGGTACATACGGCCATCCGAACGGACCTATCAAACCATTTACAATGGCAATCCCAGGAAAAATTATCAAAAAACACATATTTACATGTTCCAACAAACATGTTTTTTTATAAGGATATAGTAATATATTGTCAACCAACAATATGTCAAAAGTCACTATACAAACCCTATTCAAAACATATCATGTAGAGAGTGAGAAAAATATGAGATATAAACATATTTTGGATCGTATGAGTTACGAAATATTACAATATAGTACATATTATTTATTGGGGGTGATGCCTATCGAAGAAACAACTGAAATAAACATGGATTTATTGAAAGACGCTGCAAAGAAAGCAACCAATATATTCTGTAATTCGAAAGGAATGAATATTCTAAAACGAATCAACGATGAATATGGATTGATCCGTAAGATGATTATATCCGTTAAATTTAATTTTATCGACGATGACATCATAGAAGTGGATGAATGGATACATTTGAAAGATCTTTACAATTTTCTTATGTGCTCTTGTTGGACCGATGAATTGGATGAGGACGACGATGACATTTTCAACACAAAATCAAAATCAAAATCAAATACAAACATGATTTATTATAATTCCCACGGACAAGACTGGTTATTTATTCAAAAGTGAGAACAAAAAATTGATTGTTGTAGCAGATTAGTAGCATTACAAAAAAAATATGACGTTTAACGTACTATGCAAAGACCTAGACATTGGTGAAGAATACATTGTTCAAATAAAAGCCAGTGGTATATCCTACATGTATAGGGGTTTATTCAATACAATACATGTTAAAGAATTTTGCACTCTATATGAATTCATTAACGTAACATCACCCATTTCCAAATATCCGAAAATATTGATCGATCCATTTAATAATTACACCGAATTTTACGATGCACCCAAAACATTACGACAATTGTGTTGGAATGTTTTACCAAATGATGAAAAAAAAATGTTGCAACAATATAATTTGGCAATATAAAATCCAAAACAAGAGTATATAATGTTTCAGATTGCTCACCGTGGATACAGTGAATTGCACAAAGACAACAGTCTTGAAGCATTCCATGCTGCTGTAGAGCATGGTTTTCATATGATCGAATTAGATGTCGTTCTCACAAAAGACAATAGAATCATCGTATATCACGACACGTTTATCGGCAATGATTTGATCCGCAATTTGAACTATAAAGATATATCATCTATTGATCCCGATATTTTGACTCTCGAGGAGTTTTTCTTTTCCATCGATTATGAGAAAATAGGAATTTATCTTGATATCAAAGGCAATGATGAATACATATGTATTTATTTACACAAAATTTTACAGAAATTGAGATCCACGGAAAATATTATATTAGGTAGTTTCAATACACTCGTATTGCATCGTTTGTATAACTACGGCTTTGACTACAAATTAGGTTTGATCACGGAAAACATTTTGTCACCGACAGTGTTACAGAGATATATCGAAATGTACAATTTGAGATTTGTGAGTTTTCATTGGACCGCATTGAATCATATTGTTGTGAGATTTCTCAACTTGAAAAACATTATGGTTTTTACATATACTTGCAAGAACGATTCAATCAAAGCATTCATGGAAGAATATGTTCCCGATGGAATTGTGACAAACTACAAATTGCAATAATATCGATGAATATATTTTTATTGATATTATTTACGTTTTCTTGTACCCTTTCTGGACTTTTTACGCTTTGTATTTTTCTTTTTGCGTAATCCTCCTAGTATTTTACCAGTGGTTTTCCTGTAACTATAGTTGTCTCTTGCACTGAGAATTCTAGTCGATCTCGAAATAGTATCTTTTCTCGACGCTTCTGCAAAATTTTCTAATGGAGGAATATATTTACTATATATTACTTCTATCAGTTTTAAAGTTTGGTTATAATTTTTAATATTTAATGGAATCGTCTCCTTATCCAATTTTTGTTTGATGTCATATTCTGCTGCCTTTTTATTATTTTTAATATGTGTTATCAATTCGTTTACTTTATTTGTCTTTTGTCCAGGGATAGATTTTTCTATATTTTTGATTTCAAGATCAATTATTCTAGGATCAAGATATGGATAATTTTTCCCGTGATATAACATTATACACTAGAATTACATAATATGTTTTGGAATATCTGATCATATTATTCATCAAAAAGTTCGTCAATGAACTGATTCATCATATGATTCGCCACCAATTCATCACGCATTTTCAAATTCGAACGAATAAATTGCCGGTCGGTTTGCACTTCATATTCCAAATACCGCCCCTTCAAGATTTCAATCACAATATTTGTCAACGGCTCCATAGAACATTCCAATTCAAACAATTCTCCCGTCTTCACATTCAGCAACCGAAACCGTTTTTCAGGCAGTTCGAGCATTCTCCACAACCACGCATAAATAATCAATTGCAATTTGTGTTCAATATTGATATTTGTCGTGCATTTTATTTCACACAACGCCAAATCCGTCACCACATCCGCAACGGCTGAAAAACGGAAATGCACGTCCGGAAAATGACCGCGCAACAATGGATCTATCTTGGCAACATGCATATCTTCAAATGAGTGATGAATAAAATTATGCTCAAAAATCAGAGATTCATTGTCTTCAATGGCCAATAAATTCTCTAAACGCTGCATCGTTTTCTCTAAAATATCATCTTTGATCCAATTGTATTCATGACGACCGATTTGTTTCAATCGAAAATACAACTTTTCTTTCAATGAAACATATACATTTGTCAAAAACAAATAGTCATTAATGCTGTCACATTCCTCGGGGATTTCTTCAATAATCTTCTGCAAATACATGTGTTCATTTTCCTTCAATTCCATAAGTAGAGCGTCGATTTCGTTTTGAAGCAAATTCTTACCGGTTTTTTTCCAATAAAAATACGCTGGAATCGCTATCCCATTTAAATCACTCACGTCCTCAAAACCCTTTTTAGTAGCATGCACTGTGGGTATATCAATGAATTCACTGTCTATATGCTTTTGTACAAAAACGTCGTCCACAACTCCCGAAATAGTATCCAATACATGCTCGGGTATAAACTGTACCATTTTTGTCGGAGTTTCAATCCTTTTGTCATTCGATTTTGCATATGCATTGTCCTCACCATCATCAAAAACATTTCGAGGCAATCCATTAAATGTCACATAATCACAACTATTTAGTTCACGGTGATTCTTCTTCAAGAACTTCAATGGCTTGTCGCTAGGAAATTGATCGTATTCCACCACAAACAATTGCTGTTGTGGACGACTCGCACCCACATACAATGTATTTGGGCATTCATTTGACTCAAGATTTCGCGCATAATATGTAAAATAAGTATTGTCAAACCCTAATATGAAGACAAACGGACGTTGACGACCTTTCACGCTGTGAAAGGTGGAAAATACGATTTTACCCGCAATGACGCGTTCGTCCAATTTTTCCGACTCATAATTGGGAACAAAACAAGGTATATTCTCCATCACGAGTTTGTTCTCTAGTTTCCTCACATTCGAGGTTTTCACCGAAGCATTCAAAATGAAAATATCCTGGGGGGAATGACCATCGGAAAGAATACCACGTATTTTATGCAGCAAAATATTTTCAACATTGATTCGGCTGTTGCGAATGTACATGACCTGTGGTCCTCCTCTGCATGTAACCATCATGTTTTCACCCATCATTACATCGTTAATAAAATGTCCGATTTGATCCGTAATTCGATACGATGTTAAAAGTGTACAATCCACAAATTCGCTGGATTTCAAGCATGAAAAATCATTCCATATTTGTTGTGCCATACTTAAATATCGCGGATCAGCACCCTTGAATTGATATATACATTGACGAATGTCCCCCAGACAAACAATTTGCACTTGCTTTTTTAAATGAAGCAAAAAATACACAACAAATCGAAAATACAGCAATGTACTGTCCTGATTTTCATCTATGACCAAAATATCAATGTCTTCGATGGGTACCTGTGGTTTCTTCTTTTGCGATAAAATGCGTCGTATGCCAGTGTCATTATGTGCATCGGAATAAAAATATTTCACGGCCAATGAATGAAAGGTGTGTATTTTAATATTTTTCAATTCCATCTTTTCGACCTTTTCTTTGATCTCCAAACGCAAACTAGAATTATACGTTAGTTGTAATATATTTTTGTCCTTCAATTGTTGGGACATAGATAATACTGTTGTGGATTTACCAGAACCCGCAACAGCATGAACAATGACGTTTTTTCCCATTTTCACTTGATTTATGATGTTTTGTTGCTCATCGGATGGTTCATTCATTTCGAAAAAATTTGTAATTTTGCAATTATATGTAATAACACGTATCTTTTAATATATTTTGCAAATATAATAAAAAAATTGAAAAGAATTTACAAGTAAAACGAGAAGAGCATTATATAACAGTCGCTATGTCAAAACCCGAGCCCACACATCTTGCCAATTTGAACGCCCATCCTCGCGATGAATTCATCAAATTTTATGAAGGTCCGCATATTTACACGGTTCGTGGAAAAGGTGGATATACATCCGTAACTACATGGAATCATTCGCATTTTCCCAAATTCGATCAAGATAAAATCATTTGCAACATATTGAATAGCGCAAGACGCGACGATCCCAATTATAAATATTACAATATGACCCGTGAAGACATTGAACAAATGTGGGAAGCCAATCGTGTTCAAGCATCTACTGCGGGAACACAAACGCATTACAATATTGAATGCTATTACAATGAAATGGAGCCAGACGATGATTCCATCGAATATAAATATTTCAAGAATTTCGTCGCCGATTTTCCACAATTACAGGCATACCGCACAGAATGGTGTGTTTATCACGAAGAATTGAAATTGTCGGGGTCGATAGACATGTTGTTCAAAGACACCAATACAGGTGAATTCAAAATATATGACTGGAAGCGAGCGAAAAGCATTGAACATGAAAATGCATATTGTAAAACGGCAATTACGCCATGTATTCAACATTTACCAGATACCAACTTCTGGCATTACAGTTTGCAATTGAATGTTTATAGACGAATATTGAAAGAAAAATACGATATAGATGTTACTGAATTGGCATTGGTGGTGCTCCATCCAGATCATCCCGATAAAAATTACGAAGTGATTGAAGTCAGTATAATGGATAAAGAAATGGATGATTTATGGGAAGTCCGTAGAAAGCAAGTCGAATTATTGCCACCAGATGAAGAGTTCGAAATACCAAAATAAAATAAATAAAAATACTTCCATTTCAAAAATATATAAATATAGTCACACGGTAAATATAAGTTACAAAGAATGAATTTAAATGTATTTCATTTTTTACAAGCGTTCATGAGATTCATCAAGCAATATATCTCTTATATTTTCTTTTATTTCAAAGAAGAAACAATTCAATCAAATCCTTGTTCCGACTACATCGAAAAACATAAGCAGAGAATGATTTCATTGATGAATGGTAGTGAGAATTACAGTGAAAACATTCATGAAATTATATATGATAAAGAAAAATTCAAACATTTGATAAAAGACGAAAATGAGCAAGAACGTCATTGGAAAAACAATATTATATTTGAGACCACCTACCGTGAAGACGGAAAGGAAATATTAGTAATCATGTATTACGATTTATTTAAACAAGGATTTGCATATCACTCCGATGAAAGTTTCGTTTCTCACAATGTACTGAATGCAGTGGCAATGAAATACGTAAATACCTATTTTTGCAAGGATTTCTTTCTAGACGAATTATTCATTGAAGAAAATGAGATCACTTATAAATCACCCCTTTTCGCTATCTTCAATGAAAATGAAACTAAAAAAAAAGATAAGAATTCCCATGTATTTGCCAAACTAAAAAACTATCAAGATCCGCGCAAAAATGAAACGGATAAGAAAGAACATATCCGTAATAAATTCATTCATATGGGTAAGATTCACAATTTCTCGATTTTATCTGAGAAAAAACCGATTTCTACGAGTCCCATAAAAACCAGTTACGATGGAATGTTTGATTCTGCTGGGTCCATGCGTTTATCATATAAAGATTATAAAAACAACCTTGAATCTACATAATACTAGGATTTTTTCTCCAATGTTTTCAGCCATTCTAGATACAAATTACTTTTTTCCAAATCAAATGTATCATTTAGTTGTTTTTTCGCAAAATTATACGCAGACAATTGTTTTGGATTCAACCATTTTAAAAATTCTTCGTGACACTTATCTGATTCCATTAATGAATAATGATATTTATTAATGGCAAATATTTGGTTCAATTTTTTATAATCTATTAAATCAGTATTATATATATCGGAATGAGTTCAAATCTATATTATGTATTTGATGGATCGTACTACGCCTTTACGGCAAGTGGTGGATTCATCATGGAAACTTCATTTCCCGATTTGTCATATAATATGGACGGTATGTTTGAACGATTTGACGTCACCGATGCCGTTCAAGTATTATTTGACGTTAGCATTTTTAATGAGAAACTTGGTTTAATAAAAGATGCAAGTAATGATGAAGTGCTGGATAGTTCGTTTAATTTCGAACTCTACGGAGGATTTCCGAATGACAGTATTACAATCGATGCGAACGAATTCACTTCAAATATGGCAGAAAATCAAGTGATTTCATTAGGTAGATATACCACTTTATATAGCGAATTCTCAGAATACGTGCGCACATACTTCGGTTATTATGGTGGGTTCGCTTCCTTATTCAAAGGCAGTTCTTCTTTTACAATAAATAACGACGCACTGCTCGATCCCAGTGGCTTCATTCAATTAATTACTGCATATGAAAATCCAGATACGGGTGAATTTGTAACAGACTTATCCGGTGAAATCGAAATATCCAACATCAATAATTTATTGCGTGCGGCTGTAATACGTAATACATTCGGCAATCGTCACAAGAACAATGAAGGAAATTTACCAACAGATGGCTTCATGTCGGGGGATCTCATTTTTGTTCCCAATGGAACAGATGTGACCATAAAATTAAATATTGCATCTGAAGCCTTTTTACCTATGAACAATTTCGGTGATCAGAATTTGCCGGAACTTACGCAAAACAATAGTTATAGTTCTCCAGATCAACTCTATGGCGCGGATTATTTTGCCAGTTTAAGTCAATTGAAACGCGTATCCCGTGCACCGCTCTTGATTCGATTAGCAAATTTACCGGATGAAGTTGTATCAGATTATACACCCTATATTCCACATAGTTATGGAAGTGATGATACAAACAATGTTATTGTTATTCAGGCGTCTTCTGCAAATCCAAATTCCACCAATGTTTATGTAGGCACTGGAAGTATGAGTCAACCATTTTATTCATTTTACACTGCAGCAAATGAAACTACATCATGGGATGGAATTATAGATGTCTCCAATACATATACTTTTCACAGAGTCACTGGTTCTGGAAACTTTCATCCGTTTTATATCAGCGATGTGGGCTATGAACAAGTGTCAACCAGCAATATTTCTTTAACGGGAGATGGAAGTGCCAATTCCGGAATTGTCGAAGGACAATCTTTTACGCTTTCTTTTGATAGCAGTGTAAACAATCTTTATTATTATTGCACGAGTCATTCGAATATGATTGATGAATTCACGATTACTGTACCTGAACCTGCGGCTGAGCCTGAACCCGAAGTCCAAGTACCAACAATAAACTATAATTGGATCAATCGTGGATACGAATTTGGTGATAAAAATTGGACTTCTCTTGCCATGTCTGACAATGGACGATATCAATCATCAACAATGTATCAAAATAAAATTCATACATCAGATGATTATGGTATAACATGGACACCTATATCACAAACGCTCAATCAATTATGGACTTGTATTTCCATGTCGAGTGATGGCGCCATACAATTTGCGTCGACATATTATTCCAATTTATACAAATCCACCGATTATGGCGCAACATGGACTAAAAATTCATATATTCATCAATGGACTGGTATTGATATGGACTCGTCAGGACAATATGTTACCGGTGTGATTATTAATGGATATATTAAAGTGTCGAATGATTCTGGCGCAAGTTGGACATCTTTCGGTAAAAATCTCGGTAAAAAGGTGTGGGGTGCAGTAAAAGTCTCTTATACTGGAAAGTATCAGACCGCATTGGCTGTGAATGATGGTATTTATCGATCGGTCGATTACGGTATTACATGGGATCAGAAATTGGATGAAAAAGTAACATGGAAATCGGTGACAATGGATTCCACAGGACAATATCAAATGGCTTGTGCTGAGAACGGATGTGTTTATAATTCAGATGACTATGGAAATACATGGGAAAAACTCGAAGAATTAGGAGTGAGGCAATGGGTATCTGTATCTATGAGTGGAGACAATTATAAACGTACTATTTTAGCGAAATACGACAAAATAATCATTAGTATTGATGGTGGAGTTATATGGAAGGAAACCGGTGAAGATATGTTTTATAAACCATGGAGTACAATATCTATGTCTTTCTCAGGAAATTTCCAGAGTGCTTCTGTTTGGGGAGGCAGCATTTACACATTGTACATTGATCCGAACGATGCTCCGCTACCCAGTTCAACGGAAGAATCCGGTTCTACGTCTATGAATGGTGCTTTGATCGATGGTTATATTCGTGACGCTAGTGGAAGACTCATCAATATCACAAATAATGAAATTGTCACTACATTTGTTACCGACAGTTCCGGTAATTGGAACATTGACATCTCTAACAGTGCAATTCCCGAATTCTACAAAATCGAATTCTTGCCGGGTGGAGTCGACGTTACCACGAATAAAGTGGTCAATACTTCCTTTTCGAATATATCTACGAAAGCAGACACAACCACATTATCATCTTTCTCACTCAATATCACTCCAATTACAAGCATCAAGGCGAAAATGGTGGAAGACGCTTATAGCGCCAATTCTGCAATAAACATTAATACTTCTATTAATGATGCTACGTCCAAGGTGGCAATTGCTTTGGACATCAGCGCAGATGACATTGACAAAGATTTCATTAAAGACGAAATCGGGAGCGTTTTCAAGGCGGCTAACAAAATTAGCACCATTACAGAGACGCTTGCAACCGCTGTTCGAAGTCAACATGGATTTGTCACAAACGACAATGTTATGGCGTCTTTGGTCAGCAGTCTTTCCAGTGCAACGGCTAAATTGGATTTCACGAGTTCGTCGATCATTGAAACAATTGTATCTAACTCTACAACCGCTCCTATCAGCAATGTGGTGAAAACAAATGCTAGTAAAATTAGTAAAACTGTATCCAATAATATTGACAATGAAACTAATGAATCCTTTGGTGCTTTGGTTGCGAATGTTATGCGATCTTCTGTTGCCGTCACTGAATATATTTCTGATCCGAATGTGAATTTAGATGTGTCCATGGATGAAACCGTTTTGACAACACAAGTGGAAAACATCAAAGTCACGGTTGTAATTGATTTGAGCACTGTAGTTGATGAAGTAACACCGACAATTACTTTGGAAGGAGCAGCCACAATCTATGTGGAGAAGGGCGCCGCTTACTCCGAGTTGGGTGCTACTACAGACACAGGACATAATGTGACCATTGGTGGCACTGTTGACAGTGCTATAGTAGGAACATACACTATTACATACAATGCTACAAGTGATTCTAATTTACAAGCAGTCCAGGTCACCAGATCTGTGATTGTTCGCGATACGGTTGTTCCAATCATAACATTAAATGGATTGGCCACTGTCTATGTGGAGAAGGATGGCACTTATTCCGAATTAGGCGCTACTACAAACACAGGATATAGTGTGACCATTGGTGGCAATGTAGATAGCGCTATAATAGGAACATATACTATTACATACGATGCTACAAACGACTCTAATCTACAAGCAGTCCAAGTGACCAGATCTGTGATTGTTCAGGACACAGTTGTTCCAATCATAACATTGACTGGATTGGCCACTGTCTACGTCGATAAAGATGGTACGTATATCGAGTTAGGCGCTACTACGGACACAGGACATAGTGTCACAATTGGTGGCACTGTAGATAGCGCTCTAGTAGGAACATACACTATTACATACGATGCTACAAACGACTCTAATCTACAGGCGGTCCAAGTGACCAGATCAGTCATTGTCCAGGACACTGTTGTTCCAATCATAACATTGACTGGATTGGCCACTGTTTACGTCGATAAAGATGGTACTTATTCCGAATTGGGCGCTACTACAGACACAGGACATAGTGTCACAATTGGTGGCACTGTAGATAGCGCGGTAGTAGGAACATACACTATTACATACGATGCTACAAACGACTCCAATCTACATGCGGTCCAAGTGACTAGATCAGTCATTGTTCGCGATACGGTTTTACCTGTCATAACATTGAATGGATTGGCCACTGTCTATGTTGACAAGGATGGCACTTACACCGAGTTGGGTGCTACTACGGACACAGGACATAGTGTTACCATTGGTGGCACTGTAGATAGCGCTATAATAGGAACATACACTATTACATACGATGCTACAAACGACTCTAATCTACAAGCAGTCCAAGTGACCAGAACGGTTGTTGTAAAGGTTTCGATAGTATTGACCGAAGGAGTAAACAATCTGACATGGCACTCTTCTGGAAGTGATGTGATTAAATTAAAAAATATTGATTCAACAAATATTTCTGGAAATGATTATGTCAAAATTGATAACGGAAATACATATCAATTGAATGGCTCCCGATGGAGACTTGTGGCGCCTTCATTCAGTAGTTCTAATGCTAATAATGTTGAAATTCAAGGTGAAAATCTAGAGATAACTGTGGGTGAAAATTCAAATTGGAGCGAATTTATTATATCAAATAATGACGTGAAAGACTATTGGTCTATTATTCCGGTGATAACATTGACTGGCGACGCCACAATTAACCTAAATAAGCATGGCACTTATACCGAGTTGGGTGCTACTACGGACACAGGACATAGTGTTACCATTGGTGGCATTGTAGACACCTCTGTGCCAGGCACATACACTATTACATACGATGCTACAAACGACTCTAATATACAGGCAGTCCAGGTCACTAGATCAGTGATAGTAGAGAACACAACGCTACATGGAGACCCTGACGGTGGAATTCTTTCTAGTCAATCAAATATAAACATTGTAGGTAAACCTATTTGGGGGTATCCTTCATTAACAGTTTATGCAATTGGAAGAGTTCCCGAAACTGAAGCCGGAGGACCTGTTTATGAAAATCCAATCAGCCCTACACCAAGTGGTCAAAGTCAGTATGTTTGTATAGTAGATGGAAGAAGCGGTAAGCCCAAATTTAGTTATTTTAACATTGTAAATAATGATTATGTCCATAAATATCGTGGATGGTTTACAAACTCTATATCTGGTGTTAGTAATTTATCTGAATTCACACAAGGTATAGATAATGGCACCTATTCACTTGCTGATATATTTAATTTTTCTTTTACTGGATTGAATAGTAATAATGGCGTCTATTATGTATTATCTGCAATTAAAACTGTATCTATTCCGGTGATAACATTGACTGGAAATACATCGGTAACGGTTGAAAAGGACACTACTTATAGCGAACCTGGATACAGTGCAAGTGATTCCGACAGTATTAGTTTGACATCATCCGTTACAGTTACTAATAATATAAATACTTCTACAACAGGCACTTACTATGTGTATTATAATGTATCGGATTCTCATGGAAATGCGGCGACAGAAAAGGTACGAACTGTCATCGTAGAAGATTCGACTCTTCCGATAATAACATTGACTGGAAATGCATCAGTAACCGTTGAAAAGGACACTTCTTACAATGAACTTGGATACAGTGCAAGTGATTTCGACAGTATTGATTTGACTTCATCCGTTACAGTTACTAATAACATCAATACTTCCACAACAGGAACCTACTATGTGTATTACAATGTATCGGATGCTGCTGGAAATGCGGCCACACAAAAGGTACGAACTATCATCGTAGAAGATACGACTCTTCCGGTCATAACATTGATTGGAAATACATCGGTAACGGTTGAAAAGAATGAGTCTTACAGCGAACTTGGATACAGTGCAAGTGACTTCGACAGCATTGATTTGACGTCATCCGTTACAGTTACTAATAATATAAATACCTCTACAATAGGAACCTACTATGTGTATTATAATGTGTCGGATGCTGATGGAAATGCGGCCACACAAAAGGCACGAACTGTGTTTGTAGAAGAGTCGAATCCTCCAATCATAACATTGAATGGATTGGCCACTGTCTATGTCGACAAGGATGGTAGTTATACCGAGTTGGGCGCTACTACGGACACAGGATATAGCGTGACCATTGGCGGCGACACTGTAGATAGCGCGGTAGTAGGAACATACACTATTACATACGATGCTACAAACGACTCTAGTCTACAGGCGGTCCAAGTGACCAGATCTGTGATTGTTCGCGATACGGTTGTTCCAGTTATAACATTGACTGGCGATGCCACTGTTTACATCGATAAGGATGGTACGTACACAGAATTGGGTGCTACTACAGATACAGGACATAGCGTGACCATTGGCGGCGACACTGTAGATAGCGCTTCACCAGACACATACACTATTACATATGATGCTACAAACGACTCCAATCTACAGGCGGTCCAAGTGACCAGATCAGTCATTGTTCAACCGGAAAACCAATATATTGTAAATAATGGAAATTATCCCGGACTTACATTAACTACAGTTCGGTCAGGAGTTCCAACAAACGCAGTAGTTGAAATAGTTAGTTATACCATGAACACTGTATACAGTCATGCCTTTACAGGTTATGTATTTTCCAAATATCAGGAACAAGATAATGTTTACATATTAGGTGGATATACATCATCTGGTGGTACCCAATACACTCTCTTCAATAAAGTCACATTTAATGTTACAAGCGAAGGCGTACTGACGATACAACATGTTGGTAGTAAATATAAACAAGGTACAATCGCTAGTGAAAATCTAACCAGTAGTTATAATGCCCCCACTGGAACCATTAGTCCAACTTCAAATTATCAATTCGCTGATTTAATTATTAGAGTTATTGTCCAGGACACGGTTATTCCAGTTATAACATTGACTGGCGATGCCACTATCTATGTCGAAAAAGATGGTACTTATTCAGAGTTGGGTGCTACTACAGATACAGGACATAGCGTCACCATTGGCGGCACTGTAGACAGCGCCATAGTAGGAACATACACTATTACATACGATGCTACAAACGACTCCAATCTACAAGCGGTCCAAGTGACCAGATCCGTCATTGTCCAGGACACTGTTGTTCCGGATTCGGTATCTTTCAGAAAAATCAAAATAATGAGAGTGGAAAATCAGATATATAGTACCAATCAAATATACATGATTATTGGAGAAGTTCAGGTGTTTGTCGGTGGAATTAACGTTATACCAAATCTAGATAACTCTAAGTTTACTGCTTCATCATCGCTTAATGGATTTGACACTTGGTTAGTAGGTGATGAAAATATAAATTTAGGAAGCCCTGCACCTAGATTTTGCTGGCATTCAAGCATCAGTACTGATAATAGCGTTGTTCAATCTGAATGGTTATTGATAACGTTAGAAAATAATTATAATATAAACAATTTACAATCAGCAGTCGTATATGTGCCGAACGCAAGTGATCAAGCAAATAGAAACAAAATGATGAACGGTTGTGTTATACAAATATTAGACGAAAATGATAGTATAATATATGCTACACCTACTATAAATAATAGTTCTGGAACACATCAATATTTTAGACTTGATGGTGGAGATATTTCCAATGCAAATATGGTTAATAGTGGCGCCACTTCGATATCTGGTGTTATAAACGCTAATATAGTGGAAAACACTAATAAATGGACAGTCACATATGCGCCATCTAGTAACACAATGACAGTTGATTTTTCCAACATAGTTGGATTGAGCGTCGCTGAATCACAGACATATTTCGATAATAATTACAGTGATATTAACGGAATTTTCAATTTTGAGAACGGGGCAAACAAAGACACTCATAGTTACCCAGTCAACACCGGTGGGACAAAATTTTGGTCGCATCCTAATGCTGCCACTTTCCAATTTACATCACACATTGAAGGAACTTGTACTCTTACATATGGATGCGCTGCTGGCACAGCAACCTTGGTTTTAATAAATGGCTCTCAACAATACTCTACAACTCATGTAGAAGCCGTTGAAACTTTTTCAGTCCAAATTGGTGACGTAATAGTAATAAAAGAAAATGTAGGAGTAATTAATTTATATTCCATTGTTTTAGCGCCATAATAAACATGACTATTTAGTCACTGCATAGTATAATGTTATAATCAAAATTATAAAATTATATCAATAAAATCAATAATCAATGAAATTACTCGGAACCAAATGCTAATCCACCAATACCAGAAAGATTGGCAAGTCTCAACAACAATGGTGCCTTCAATACACGTGTGATGTTGTTCAAACTGGCAGTGGTGCTCAATGTGAAATCACCGGCCAAATCGCTGCTTTGAGTGGATTGAATAAAGTTTTCAGTTTGGGTAGTTCCCAAATTACCCAAGTAATTGGGGTTGGTTGCTCCAGAGTTCAAGTTATTGATTGGCAAGTAAGCCTCTTGGGCAATGTCCAACTTGAGGGTAATTTGAGTACCTGCACGAATGAAGATCAAATCATCGGCAATGAAACCATCACGAATACCAAAGTTTCCTGTGGCTGCGCCAAAACTAGCATCAGAGTCATTGTATAACTCACCGCTTGGGTCACGGTTGTTGAACAAGTTTGTGTCAACAGCGTATCTAAGAAGTTCGGTAATGTTGGTGATTTGGATGCTTCCGGAAAGATCGCTAATAACTGCTCCACTTGCCTCTTGTTGACCATTGGTAGTCAATAAGTCGTACATACCAGACACGTCGAAGTTTGTGCTGATATCAAAGTTGGATGAGTTGTTGAACAAAGAGGCGAAACCACCAAAGTATCCAAAGTATGTGCGGACGTATGTCTCGAATTGTGTGTACATACCATCGTAAATACCAATAGACACAACAGGGTTTCCTGTAAGTGTATCTTGAGCAATAAGTTGTGTAGCAAAGTCACTAGCACTAATGGTGATCGAGTCACGAACACCAGTCAAAGCGAATGGTGCTTGGATTTCATTTCCTTCATTTGTAGTAAATGTTCTATTATCATCAGTAGCGGATAGGACAGTTTCATTATCTTTATCCTTGAGGATACCAATGAGTTCGTTAAATTTACGAACATCGTAAAGAATCTGGACAGTGTCTGTCATATCGTATTCGATGAAACTTGCATCTTCGGCTCTTGTAATATCAGCGAATTGACGCTCCATCTCAAACCCACCTGTGGCAGTGAATGCGTATAAAGCACCGGTCATTTGTGTGCCTGTGGCTGGCAAAGTATTATTCTGCGAAGCATCTCCGTATAGAGTAGCCATTATAAATAATCATGAGATTAAAAAATCTAAACATCATATAAAATTTTCAAATTTAAAACAAAAGAAAAATCCGTATGATTCATATGTAATTTTCGTCCATGGTCGTCGTACAATTGAACGCGAAGTCTTTGTAAATCCACCGGGCCGAAATATTTTCTTTCTTCAGTAACTAAATTGAGTGAATTTTCCATTAAAATAGTGAAATCCTCGGTATTCAATAAAATACGCGCTAGAGTATGTTCGCCGACATTTGTGTTTTCAAATGCATTGACAAACAAATTATTCACGCTTTTTTGATAATCTTCAATCGCCAAATAAACATACTTAATAGTTTTTATATCCAAAATAGCCTCGGATTTATACATCAAAGATCCACTATATTTCTGTTTTCTAAATCCCAAATTCCATCCTAGACGCATTTTATAATCCACACTGTCTGGAACTCCCTCAATGTTTTTACTAAAATCCATGAAGATCGAATTGATTACATAGGCCTTTTCACCCGCGGGTTGAACATAAGTACGTCCAGATCCTGTGGCATATTCATCTATGTCTAAATAAAAGTTAATAAATGCAAAAACATTTTCAGGATCAATTAAATTACCACTGACGTCGCGCGGAGACATCAAATCATTTATTGTACCAATGAGAGTGGTTGCACTGTACATTCCGTCTGGCAAAACAATATATTTCGAGTGCACATCCACAGGTCCGTCTCTGTAAAATTGGGTGGTCAATTCGATCCATAAATAATTATTTCCATAGCACGAAGATATGTTGTAAAAGGTCAATGGCATCTCGAAATTCGACAATTGCATGGAAACCACATTGTTTATTTTCGTTGGTAATTGAATAGAAAAGTCCGACGACTGCGTACTTTCATATTGATCACGATGTTTTGTGTCAATGCTCAGACATTTTTTAATAACTCGACTGTTGAGTGGATTCATTGTGCCTTTATGAAATTCACTGTTGTCGACGAAAATATAGGGTTTTCCATGATTATAAATCAATTCACTGTCCTTTCGTGTGATTTCCTGCATTTCTGCTACAGGTAATTGCATATTATTGAGATCGTTTCGTATGGTCGTATTCTCATTGGAAGGCATTATGGCGCGTTCACCAAACTTCGAAAATAGCAACCATTGTTTCGCGGCCGTGCAAAACACTATGACGTCCCGTTTCACTGCTTTTGACAACGATTTATCTTGCAATAAAAGAGAACGCATTTCATACTCTTTCAATTCAATGTCACTTTTGCTATAATTTTTATTTAATCTGAAAAAAGTTTCAATGTCATTGATGGTGTAATTTTGAATATTTAAATCAAAATTAGACATTTATATATAATATTGTGATTAATTAACCGTGCGACTTCCTACGAATCACGGTTCTAATGCCGTCACTCTCTCTTTCAACGATTTTATTTCTAAAATGAGATTTGCAATAATTTCATTGACGTTCACATCGTCGGTGGATTCAGAACTGGTAATAATAAACTCATCACCACGCTTTTTCAAAACATATTGATTGATGCTTACGTCATTTATGGTGGCGTCCGACGCATTTGCCCCACTATCGTAATTTAATACAATGCTATTGGCTGCCACATATCCACTAATGTCGAGTGTATAATCGGGAGAAGTGGTGGAAATTCCGACGTCTCCACTATAATAAATGCTACTTGCATCGACATTCCATGGACCGCTGTATGTTAGAGTGTGCTGATTTGAAGAATTATTAATCAATTGAAGGGCTGTGTTGTCTATATATGCATCAGTTATGTCGACTCCACTTGTATCGAATTGGAACACGCCTCCACTGACAATTGTTTCTCCCTTAAAAAGCGAATTTTCCATGATTACTGTGTTTGTAAACGTTCCTGGTGGACCTGTCAAACCTGTGTGTCCAGTGTTTCCTGTTGGACCCGTCGCGCCTTTATATGTCGTGAGTTGTCCCTCTGCGCTCACCTCTAAAATATTGGAAATAGTTTGACTTTCATTATATTGGTCTACATATCCCTCCACGTAGGAGATTCCCTGGAAAAGCGAATTTTCTAGCACCACAATTCCTGATCCTGGACCTTGTGGTCCAGTGGAGCCCGTATTACCCGTCCAACCAGTGGACCCCGTTAAACCTGTGTTACCCGTAGATCCAGTGTGACCCGTGTTACCAGTGGACCCAGTCAAGCCTGTGTGTCCAGTAGATCCAGTATTACCGGTGTTGCCAGTCGATCCTGTGTTACCGGTCCAACCTGTAGATCCTGTTAAACCTGTGTTACCAGTAGATCCCGTATTACCCGTCCAACCAGTCGATCCAGTATTACCCGTCCAACCAGTAGACCCAGTCAACCCTGTATGACCCGTGGATCCAGTGTGACCCGTGTTACCCGTGGATCCAGTCAAGCCTGTGTGTCCAGTAGATCCAGTGTTGCCGGTCCAGCCTGTGCTGCCTGTTAAACCTGTGTGTCCCGTAGATCCTGTTAAACCTGTGTTACCTGTAGATCCTGTTAAGCCTGTGTTACCAGTCGATCCTGTATTACCCGTCCAACCAGTAGACCCTGTCAAGCCAGTGTGTCCTGTGGATCCCGTGTGACCCGTGTTACCCGTGGATCCTGTCAACCCTGTCCAACCAGTAGACCCCGTTAGACCAGTGTTACCCGTGGATCCAGTGTTACCTGTGCCGATCGGCCCTGTCCAACCAGTAGACCCCGTTAGACCAGTGTTACCCGTGGATCCAGTGTTACCTGTGCCGATCGGCCCTGTGTGTCCAGTGAATCCCGTAGATCCTGTGCATCCTGTGTTACCAGTAAATCCTCGTGGGAAATAATATGAAATGTTTCGCGATCCGTCATACTCGGCATCCAAGTCATTTCCACATACATCGAATTGTTGCACATTGAGCAAATAACTTGACGCCTGTAACACATCACTATAGTACCATTGACCGTGTTGTCCAGTAGGGCCTGTTCCAATAGGACCCGTGTCTCCAGTGTTTCCAGTAGGGCCCGTCTTACCATGGAATGTGGCTTTATAATCTCCTGCAACCAGGAGCTGAAGAGATGTCGTATATTGCCCATCGTTATATTGATCCATCGCTCCATCGAAATAAGAATTTCCTTTAAAAGACGAATTGGCTAGAGTGACTACTGCTGTAGTAGGTCCAGTACACCCAGTTGCTCCCGTGCTGCCAGTGTGTCCAGTGCCGCCAGTGGGTCCGGTGGATCCTGTGTTGTCTCCCTTTTCACCGTCTATACCTCTTTCACCAGTGCATCCAGTGGATCCTGTGTGTCCGGTCGATCCGGCTTCTCCGGTAATATCAAGTTCCCAGTCATTAGGATCTTCACTTAAAAGATCTTGTGTTGTGTAATCGTTTTCGCTATCTAAAGAGTTGGCGTATAGGAGCCAATTGGAGAGCGTGATGTTTTCTCCAGTATATGAGTCGCCTTGAGTCAAAATACCCTTGTTTATCAAAAACTGAATTGCTCCAACCATATTACCGCCCAAACCGACGATTGTTGAAGGCACCACAAGACGATCTCTCTTTCTGAATTTGAGGACTCCAGAAGCGTCGACCTGAATTTTATGCAAATCGCCAATCCAAATGGAATTGTTTGTTACATAAATGTCTCTTACTGGATGGCTGGGGCTACCTAAATCGAAAACGTCCGCAACTGTTGGAATCAAATGTTTGTCGAAAATTACACTACCCATGGGCCCTCTTTCACCCGTGCTACCTGTGTTTCCTGTTAGACCAGTAGATCCGGTCGATCCTGTGTTACCAGTCGATCCTGTGTGTCCAGTGTGTCCAGTGGATCCTGTCAAACCTGTGTGTCCAGTGGATCCTGTGTGTCCAGTGTGTCCAGTCGATCCTGTATTACCAGTGGATCCGCTAATTCCTGTATGTCCAGTGTAGCCAGTAGATCCTGTGAACCCAGTCGATCCTGTATTACCAGTGGATCCGCTAATTCCTGTATGTCCAGTAGATCCTGTTAAACCAGTGTGTCCAGTCGATCCCGTGTTACCAGTGGATCCGCTAATTCCTGTATGTCCAGTGTAGCCAGTAGATCCTGTGAACCCAGTAGATCCTGTGTTACCAGTGGATCCGCTAATTCCTGTATGTCCAGTCGATCCAGTTAGACCAGTGTGTCCAGTCGATCCTGTATTACCAGTGGATCCGCTAATTCCTGTGTTTCCGGTAGATCCTGTCAAGCCAGTGTGTCCAGTCGATCCTGTATTACCAGTGGATCCGCTAATTCCTGTATGTCCGGTAGATCCTGTCAAGCCAGTGTGTCCAGTTGATCCCGTATTACCAGTGGATCCGCTAATTCCTGTATGTCCAGTGAATCCAGTTAGACCAGTGTGTCCAGTTGATCCCGTGTTACCAGTGGATCCGCTAATTCCTGTGTTTCCGGTAGATCCTGTCAAGCCAGTGTGTCCAGTCGATCCCGTATTACCAGTGGATCCGCTAATTCCTGTATGTCCAGTGAATCCAGTGTGTCCAGTGTAACCAGTAAATCCCGTATTACCAGTGGATCCGCTAATTCCTGTATGTCCAGTGAATCCAGTGTGTCCAGTAAATCCTGTAAAGCCAGTGTGACCGGTTGATCCTGTCACTCCTGTTGGGCCATCAACACCATCAAGATTTACATTGAATATTCCTGTTACGCCGCTAGAGAATCCATTAATATTTGTTATTTCATCAATTATAATTAATCCAGTGACTTTGCTATACGATTGAACACGACCTTCAAAACTATTTTCAAAAGGCTGATCGGAATGCACAACAAGCACAGAATTTCCTGGAGTGTACGCAAGACGTGTTTCAAGGTTCATAGAAACTTGGGGTGAACTGTAAGGGTTCAATGTAATGGTCTGAGTGGATGATAAATATCTATCCCCAGGCATTCCTGTAGGGCCAGTAAATCCTGTATGTCCAGTTGATCCCGTATTTCCAGTTGGACCATCAATACCATCTAGATTTACATTGAAGTATCCAGAAAGGTCGGTGTCAAATCCATGAATGTTGACAATTTTATCTATAGTGATTGCGCCATTTGCATAGTCATAATAGTTGACGCGACCCTCGAAATTGTTGATTAAAGGGTCGTTTACTGCAGAAACTACAACTGAATTTCCAGGCTTATATGCCAACCTAGACTCTATATTCAGAACAATCGGAGATTGAGTGTTAGGATTCAACGATGTGGCTTGTGCTGTTGATAAATATTTGTCTCCTGGCATTCCTGTTGGCCCTGTCGATCCGGTGTGTCCAGTGTGTCCAGTGAATCCTGTGAATCCTGTGAATCCCGTGTGGCCAGTAGATCCTGTGTGTCCAGTGGGACCTGTTCCAATAGGTCCAGTATGTCCAGTGAATCCTGTATTACCAGTATGTCCTGTGCTACCAGTGTGACCTGTATGTCCAGTGAATCCAGTGCTGCCTGTATTACCAGTGCTACCTGTGTTACCAGTGCTGCCTGTGTTACCAGTGTGCCCAGTGAATCCTGTAAATCCCGTAAATCCCGTATGACCAGTAGATCCAGTATTACCAGTGCGACCAGTAGGGCCAGTGAATCCTGTAAAACCTGTATGGCCGGTAAATCCAGTGCTACCTGTGTTTCCAGTATGTCCAGTAAATCCTGTGAATCCCGTATGACCAGTACTGCCTGTATGGCCAGTGCCGCCTGTATTACCAGTGTGCCCAGTGAATCCTGTGAATCCCGTATGGCCTGTGAACCCAGTAGATCCCGTATTACCAGTGTGTCCGGTAGACCCAGTGAATCCTGTAAATCCAGTATGGCCCGTCCAACCAGTGCTACCTGTATTACCAGTGCGACCAGTAGGGCCAGTGAATCCAGTGAATCCCGTATGGCCCGTCCAACCAGTAGATCCCGTGTTACCCGTGTGTCCAGTGTGTCCAGTGAATCCTGTGAATCCAGTGTGACCCGTCCAACCAGTAGATCCCGTGTTACCAGTATGTCCAGTGAATCCTGTGAATCCAGTGTGACCCGTCCAACCAGTAGATCCCGTGTTACCAGTGCGACCAGTAGGGCCTGTGAATCCTGTAAATCCAGTATGGCCCGTCCATCCAGTGCTGCCTGTGTTGCCAGTATGTCCAGTGAATCCCGTAAATCCCGTAAATCCAGTGTGGCCTGTGTGTCCAGTGCTGCCTGTATTGCCAGTGTGCCCAGTAAATCCTGTAAACCCAGTAAATCCCGTCCAACCAGTGCTACCTGTATTACCAGTGCGACCAGTAGGGCCAGTGAATCCTGTAAATCCAGTATGGCCCGTCCAACCAGTGCTACCTGTATTACCAGTGCGACCAGTAGGGCCTGTGAATCCAGTAAATCCAGTATGGCCCGTCCAACCAGTGCTACCTGTGTTACCAGTGTTGCCTGTATGGCCAGTGAATCCTGTAAACCCAGTATGACCCGTCCAACCTGTAGATCCCGTATTACCAGTGTGTCCAGTGAATCCCGTAAATCCGGTAAACCCAGTGTGTCCCGTCCAACCAGTAGATCCTGTATTACCCGTATGTCCTGTAAATCCTGTAAACCCAGTGTGTCCCGTCCAACCAGTAGATCCTGTATTGCCAGTGTGTCCAGTGAATCCCGTAAATCCTGTAAACCCCGTATGGCCCGTCCAACCTGTAGATCCAGTGTTACCCGTATGTCCAGTGAATCCAGTAAATCCGGTAAATCCAGTGTGGCCCGTCCAACCAGTGCTACCTGTGTTTCCAGTGTGTCCAGTGAATCCTGTAAACCCAGTATGGCCCGTCCAACCAGTAGATCCCGTGTTTCCAGTATTTCCAGTAAATCCCGTAAATCCTGTAAATCCAGTATGACCCGTCCAACCTGTACTTCCCGTATTACCAGTGTGTCCAGTAGGACCAGTGAATCCTGTAAATCCAGTGTTACCAGTATGGCCTGTATTACCAGTAAATCCAGTGTGACCAGTCCATCCTGTACTGCCTGTATTACCTGTGAGTCCAGTGTAACCAGTGAATCCAGTGCTTCCTGTGTTACCAGTCCAACCTGTGGGTCCATCAATTCCATCCAAGTTCACGTTAAAAAAGTCTGTTTTATAATATTCAAATCCCACTATATTAATCGTGTCACCAATTACGATTTCACCTGTCTCATAGTTATACGATTGAACACGACCCTCGAAACTGTGTAAAAGTGGCTGTGTACACATATTGACAATAACGGAATTTCCAGGAACATACGCCAAACGTGGGGAAATAATCAACGTTTGCACCGGATCTATTCGCGGACTGATTGAAATAATGTTTGTGGTGGATAAATATTTATCACCCGGCATTCCCGTTGCGCCTGTTGATCCAGTAATACCTGTAGGACCCGTGTTACCAGTAGGTCCATCTATACCATCCAAATTCATGTTAAAAATCCCTGTTATAGGTGTGTTAAATCCATTCACATTCACAATTTTATCAACCACCGTTTCGCCTGTAGCATAATTATAGGATTGAACTCGACCCTCGAAATTATTTACTGATGGATTGGATTTATCTACAATTTTCACAGAGTTTCCTTCCAAATATGCCAATCTACTGGAGACAAAAAGCGTTTGAGTAGATGATCCAGATGGATTCAATGTGACACTATTCGACGTTGTCAAATATCTATCTCCAGGCATTCCAGTCGGTCCTGTCGATCCACTTATACCAGTCGACCCTGTCGATCCTGTAAATCCGGTCGATCCAGAGGATCCTGTTGAGCCAGAGCATCCGGTTAAACCTGTGTGTCCAGTGTTACCAGTCGACCCAGTGTGGCCCGTTTTACCCATAGGTCCTATATTACCAGTGTGTCCTGTATTACCAGTAGATCCTGTGCCTATAGGACCTGTGTGTCCAGTGTACCCAGTGCTACCAGTGTTTCCGGTAGGGCCTGTGAATCCAGTAGGCCCTGTAGGTCCTATATGACCTGTATGACCAGTCTGTCCAGTGGATCCTGTATGCCCTGTTTCTCCTGTCTCTCCTTTTTCTCCCGTGCTTCCAGTAAGTCCCGTGTTTCCCGTATTACCAGTGTTACCAGTGTTACCAGTGTTTCCCGTATTACCTATGTCTCCTTTTTCTCCTGTGCTTCCAGTGTTACCCGTATGTCCCATAGATCCTATAGGTCCAGCATGTCCTGTTTGTCCTGTATTACCGGTGTGCCCAATGCTTCCAATCGATCCTTTTTCACCCGTATGTCCAGTGAATCCAGTCGCACCTACCAATCCCATTGCCCCTGTAGATCCAATTGGGCCCATTTCGCCCATAGGGCCTGTATTTCCAGTGTTTCCTGTGTTTCCAATTGATCCTATAGGTCCCGTATTACCAGTGTTACCCGTGTTCCCTATTGTTCCTATAGGTCCAGTGTAACCCGTGTTACCCATGGGTCCTATAGACCCAGTTGCGCCAGTAAATCCCGTATTACCAGTGTTTCCTGTATAACCAGTATTACCTGTATGTCCCGTGTTACCAGTGTTACCCGTTTTACCAGTGAATCCAGTGTTACCAGTGTTTCCAATTTCACCCTTTGATCCGGTCGGTCCTGTAAATCCTGTGTGTCCAGTGGAGCCAGTGCCTATAGGGCCTGTATGTCCAGTATGACCAGTCGATCCAGTGAATCCGGTTAGACCTTGAGTTCCAGTGTGACCCGTGGGTCCCGTTCCAATAGGTCCGGTTGGACCCGTTACGCCCGTTTCACCAGTATAACCAGTATATCCAGTATATCCCGTATATCCAGTATGTCCAGTGAATCCAGTGTACCCTGTAGGACCTTCTCGCATATTTTGAAGCGCTAAAGTGCTGCGCAAATAGGACAAAGTGTTTGCGTGGAAAAATAAATATATGGTTGCGTCGCTCACCGTAGGGTCAATAAAACGCCCAAATACCTTTATTCGTATATTTGTATTTGAATCCGGTAGAACAAACTCTGGAAAATAGACCAAATTAGAATAACGCTTCACTATACTTGTGCCTTCCAGTGGTGTGCCATTGTTGCTTCCGTCCACGATCAGCACTTCATTATTGCTCCCGTCCACATAGTAAATGTTCATGTAAAATTCCACATTAGAGGACGACACGTCTGTAGATACATACAATTGCAAATCCCACAATCCGGGAGGTATTTCCAATATTTTTGTAGTTGTTAATGACGTGGTGAATTGTACTAAATCGCGAGCGCTACTGTCATTTTGCAGCAGCGTATGTGTTACTATATTTTGGGGTTCGTCATTTGTAGGTGTAGATGTTAATTCTCCATTGTAAAATGCATTGTCTTGCATCAATAAAAAGAAATTTTCCTCTAGAGACAATCCCGGTATACCTCGAATACCCTGTGATCCAGTGGGACCAGTGGGTCCGATAGGTCCAATTCCACCATGAGAGCCCGTTGGTCCTGTTTTACCGATTGTATTGTACCCAGCCGAATAATATGACAATGTGTTTTCAGGTGTATTTACATTAGGAATATAAGATGTCGTTCCTGGGTTATTACAACTGGTATATGCTGAAGTGTTACTTGCATTCCTTAATTTTAGCAAATTTGTGTAATCACTTGAAGACATTATAATATATATGCTGATTTAATAACTGATGGTTTTTTCGGTCCGTTGAATATTTGTATACGGATCACTGCATCTGACCTATAAATCGATGTTTATTTGTAGAACGGACTGCGATAATCATGTAAAATACAAACGGTTTATGCTAGGTATGGCAAATATGCAGGTAGGCCTACTTTTGGTATTCTTTTTTGAGAAATCTGAAAATGGACAATTTAAAATGTCCGTTTTGAAAAACCCTGGATGAAATCCACCTTGAAAATCCCCCAAATCGGGTTTCACTGCATAATGCTTTGATTTGTATTTTTTGTTGGAAAATGTTGTGACCATGATTTTTTAATACTTCCACACAGACATTTTTGGATGGATAATGCCATGGATAACAAAATCCCAATACCAAAACGTACAATATTTTATTATCATAATTGCATATAGAATATTATCTCTTTTGGTTGGATTTACAGCATAACTATAAAAAGATAACAGTGGATAAAAAAATCCCAAAAATCCCAGGTGTTTTCCAGTATTTAAAACATATTAGCATAAATGATATATGTAAATTCTTTATATAAAGATTTTTTTGTTACCATATGGTAAGAGGATAATATGGATAACTCAAAAAATCCCAAAATGGGAGAAATCCCGAAAATATACATTTGTAAATGTTGCACATATAGCACAGAAAGTAAAAAAGATTTTGAGAAGCACAAAATTACTCTAAAGCATAAACGCAATGTAAAAATAACCGAACAAATATTTCATTGTGAATGTGGCAAATCATATAGACATAAATCGGGTCTATGTAAACACCGGAAAAAGTGTCTATATAAGGAAGATGAGGATGATGAACTCCAAGAAAATAAACTTGAACTAAAATCCGCCGACACTGAAAACCTTTTGAAATTAATTAAAGAAGACCCAGAATTCAAAAAAGTTGTAATAGAAATTACAAAAGAGACAAAAGAGAGTGAAAATATAGTAATCAATAGCACACAGACACATCATAAAACCGAAAATAACCATGTGAGTATTAATGTATTTCTCAATGAACAATGCAAAGACGCAATTAATTTCGAGGATTTCATAAATCAAATACAAGTGACCAGAGATGATATTGTGAACAATGCCGAGGTTGGATTTATTGATGGAATGTGTGATATTGTGACCAATAATTTGGATAAAATGCCCCTACAGATAAGACCTATACACTGCACTGACATTAAAAGAAAAACAGTTTACATGCGTAATAACGATACTTGGACTAAAGACAATAATGTTATCGACGACAATATGAATAAAGCCCTACGTAAACTCTCGTCAGGTTCCATTTTTACCCTCAATAATTGGAAGAATGAAAATACGGATTATAATGATGGTAGTTCGGATTTTTCCAATAAGTGTGTGTATATAATGAAGTCCTCTATGGTCATTAGTGGCGGAGACGATCCTGGAAAGAAGGTATTGAATAAGATCGCATGTAACGTTAAATATGATGGAAACAAGTGATTAATTATTTATTTGGATTAAATAATTATTCTTTTTTTTTGAACCACCTAGTAGGTCCGTC
>Ga0257110_1000132_pt1 | contig 39763 bp, 76 predicted proteins | sample LP_taG_7_FD_190184 | JGI IMG/M metagenome (GOLD analysis project Ga0257110, IMG submission 190184) | Marine microbial communities from Northeast Subartic Pacific Ocean, Canada - LP_J_2015_P26_10m | ecosystem: Environmental > Aquatic > Marine > Oceanic | place: Canada: Northeast Subartic Pacific...
AGATCGTCTGATACATCTTCCGTTGGTTCTGTGATAGGCTTAAGGCTCATGATAGGATCTCTACCTTGGACAAGGCAAGACAAGAGAACCCAATCGTGTTCCTTTGCCTTTGGGAACCATACCATTAAGACTCTATCTCTACCTTTAGGTGTTGATCCTACTACCTGTCCTTTCCCATACTCTACATGATATACTGTTGTAAATTGTCTCATTTGCTTTCCTGTGTGTTCTTATCTGATGGTTTTTTCGTTGGTTTAACTTTATTTTTTTTATGGTCTCGGGCACATGGGCTATTGGGATGTGGTGGCTTGGTGAATATGTCCAGTGCGAATGGGCTTGTGTGTAGTGTCGGTTTCGTTGTCATACTTTCGTTCCTTGTCCAGTAAGTAGGGAATGTAAATTGCCATAGCCATAAGGTTGATAATGATTAGTGCGAGTGCTGACATGGTGCATCCTGTGTTGGTGGTTTGTGTGCCGTGTTGATGGTTGTTACAACGGCAAGGGCGAACAGAAGACCCATTGCAACGATCATCCATCCCATAATGTTTTCTTCTTGTTCGTAGGTCATTTGGTTTCCGATGATGATGGGTTAACTGGTGTGTAGTTCTCGACAAAGTGGAAGATGTCGCAACTGTGGTTTTGGTGACTGATTTTTGATGGGGAATGCAATTCGACCGTGCAACCCATGCTGTGAGGGTGACACTCAACGACTGTGGCTTGGATGCCCATTGCAAGTGGATTGGTGCAAACGAAAGTCTGACCCACAATTGCTTGAATTGCTTTTGCTACGGTCTGTTCTTGGTCACTAGTCCAATGCCACATAGGTGGGAATGATTGGGCGATTTGGGTAAGGGTCATGTTATTGTCCTGTGATTGGGCATCCACTGCCTTTAGGGTCTCGGATACACTGGTTGTCTCGTTAAGTTTTCTCTGAATATCTGCTAAGGTCATTTGCTTTCCTGTGTCTCGAGCAATTCGGACGTTGGACTCATAACTGACTTGAGAGTTGGGATCTCATGAGGCCACGATTGACCGACACGTTCGGGAATCACGTCATCACGCAACACTTGGATCTCCACAGTGCCGTTGTGTCCGAATGTTGTTGGTGGGTCAACCTTTGTTATCATCGCTAGGAACACACCTTTGTGGCTACGTCTGCAAACTACGTCACCAACGGTGAACTCGTGACTGGGCTTGGTTTGATTGAATGTTTTCATTTTGTCTCCCGACGTTTGGGGTTCTTCCCCGTTCTCTAATAATGTATCCCGTTTGGTTTCACTTGTCAAGTAATTTCTGTTGCTTTCTCGGACAGAAAATGTCCGTTTGTACTACTTGCCCCAGCCGTTCGGGTTTGCTCGAAGAATACCATCCCACGTTGTGTTGTATGCTCGGGTTGCTTTCAAAAACTGCGATGGTGTTAGGTTCGATGCCATCCACTCTTTGATTGCATGTAGTGTTGAGGTATGCCCTGTAAACTCGGCAATGGCGAGACGTTCGCCTACTGAGGACGTAACGAACATGGGTGGTTTCTCGTCAAAGGCTGAGGTTGGGTCTTTCATGTAATCTTCTAGTATGATGGAAATACCGTTGTCGATGAATAATGTAGTCATTCTAAATCCTTGATGGATGGTTGGTAGAGAGGGTTTCTCTCTGTTCTCTAATAAGGTATCACGTTTGCTTTCATCTGTCAAGTTTTATTTGTTACTTTCTCGGACATAATCTGTCCGTTTCCTCTACGGTCTCCATTCTTCGAGTGGTGAATAGTGATAAGTGAATGTAGGTGCATCGCACACAACCTCTGTGCCTGTATCCATGCGCTTGAACGTCAGTTGCCCGTACTTGCTTGCACTTGCGTTGTGGGACACGACCACGACTATGACGTGTGGCTTGAGTGTCTCATAATAGGCACTGCCTATAGGGGGTAGCATAGGGGTAGTCATGTGGGTCTCGCTTACTTGGATGGTGTAAAGATGTCGGCTCTGACGAACTTGTGTTGGTTTGTGTCGTAGATAGCGTCGCCACTAGCGAGTGCTTTGCCCAACCACTTGGCTTCTCTGTGGGCTTCTGAACGTGTGTCGTATTCGACAAAGGCATAAGAGTGGATAGTCCCATCATCCATCCCGACACGAACGGAATACTTACGGTCACCGTTGTATTGCTTGTCGCTTGTAACGAACACGCATCCACCGTAGAGGTCGGTGTGTAGCCTAGTGCCGAAGAAACTCATGGTTGACTTGTCGAACCAATGATAGCCTTGCTGATAGTTGAATTGACGAAATTGAGATAGTGTTTTGAATGTGCCTTGCATAGTATGTCCTGTGTGGGTGGTCTAGGTGGTGATTGCTGAAATGACAAGTTTGTTCTGCTCAAGTTGAGCGAGTTGCTTAGTCAAGTCCTTTGGGGATAAGTCTGTAGGCTTGGGTAGTTGTAGGACGGTTCCGTTTGAGAATGTAATTTTGATACGGTCGTAGATGCTAGATTTCTTTTTCATTTTGTTTCCTGTGGTTTGGTTATAATAGTAATGTAATGCGTTTAGGTTAAGTTGTCAAGTTTTATCTGTTACTTTAACGGTCAGTTTTTGTCCGTTCCTTCTATCCTCTCGTCTCTGTCGGAATAGTCTTTATCGTATTTTTTGTAGAGCGCGTCCATCTTTCGGTTGTGGTCTCGGTAGACCCACCAAATGAATAGGGCAAAGCCTAGGTCGCATGCGAGTAGTAAGTGTAGTGTGTTCATTATGTGTCCTGTGCTAAGGGGACATACCACGACGCAAGGTGTCTTGCGTGTAGTGTCCATCCTGTTTTTGATATGTGGTAGGTTTCCCCAACGATGGACGTTATCATGAATACGTTGTCATCAAGTTCCGATGGGGTGTATCTCATGATAAGGTCTCCAACCTTTGGCATCGTGCCGAGTTCATAGAATGTTTTCATCTGTTGTCCTTTGTTATGGGTCTCCAGTTGCGCCAGATGTCGTCCACGCCACGCCACCCATTGTTTGTGGGGTCGGTAATGTGTAGTGTCTTTACAAGCCTCTTGGACTCGGACATTCGGATAATCAAGATTATCTCGTTAGGGTCGTTGATGAAATGATATAGTTCGCCTGCTTGGGGGTAGGTCATGGGTTGCCCTGTGTGGGGGTTAGGTATCGTTGGGGAACTGAGATAGGCTCGTAATTATTGATTGGGGCTACAAACCATTTGGTGCGATAGACTGGGTCTTCACCACCAACGGCAATGCCTGTGATGATGGCGATGCCACCCATTTTTGAGTGTGAGACAAGGTCTCCAACTTGATAGGTCATGTGCGCTCCTGTGAGTGGGTTAGGGGTCTGTAGAACACTCTCCATTCAATCGAGTTAATCGAACAAGTTCTGCCTTTATCAAGGTTGATACATTCAATGTTCAATGATGGATTGTTCCAATAGACTTTGGTGACTAGGTATGTGTCGCCTAGGTGCTTGTGGATGTATATATCGCCTACTCTTGCTTGCATACATGCTCCTGTGAGTATGGGTTGCCCACCCCTTTGGGGGGTGGGGTAGGTGAGTGGGTTATTGCGCTAGGATCTTCATCAAGTAGTCCTTAGGGGTAGAACCATCGGACAGGGTCGCTGTGTGGATACCATGAGCGTTGTGGGCTACTGACGAACCTTTAGAGATGACTTGGAAGAACAACATGCCCAATTCGCTAGGTAGCCTTACAAAGTATTCTGCGACGCTTGTCAGTTCGGTTGGGACGAGGTTTCTGTCAAACACTTTGGACTGCTTGAAACGCTCAATCATTGCGTTGTGGTCGTTGATGCTAAAGTTCTTAGTCAACTTGTACTTGCCCTCAAGGATTTCATCGACAGTAACGATTTTGTTGTAGTTCTTGATGTAGTCAACCAATGCTACTGCACCTTCGAACCCAACGAACCCTGTTGCAAGATGGTAAAGGATACCTGTGTTGGACAAGGCTTTGATGTCCTGCGAACCAATGGTCTGAGACAAACGTTCCCATGAACGACGTGACGGGTAAACCTTGTTAGGCTCGTAGTCATCGTTGTGCTCGAGATGGTTGTGGTTGTCGTTGATAAAGTCCCACACGGCTTGTGAAACATTGCCATCAGCCCAGTCCAACCAGTCTTCTACAGTTGGCTTAACGTCGAATACGGTGTAACGGTCGAGTTCAGCGGGATCCATTTCACCGACTTGGTACTGGTCGCCATGGTCGCCACCACCGTTGACACAAGCAAAGATGACTGTCTCTTTGTGTAGTTCGTAGCCTGCAATTTTGCGACTGTCACACAACTCGAAGATGCCTTGACGCACTTCCATTGTGGCACGGTCGACTTCGTCAAGAAACAAGACTACTGCGTTGTTACAGGCATTGTGCAACCATTCAGGTGCAAGCCATTGGGTAACATCGTTCTCGACCTTTGGAAGACCTAACAGGTCACCCTCAGTCATTTGAGATGCACGACGCTCGATAACGGGCAAGCCACGCTCTTTGGCAATTTGGTAGACGATAGTGGACTTGCCAATACCGTGCCGACCACGAATGAGAACAGGAAACTTTGCATCAATGATGCTTGGAAGAACCGAGAATAAAACTTTGAATGAAATAGCCATGAGTAAGTACCTTTGTTAGGATTGAGTGAAATAGACAACGTGTCTAGTCTAATTAGTGTAACACGTTGGTGAAAGGTTGTCAAGTAGAAAGTGAAAGTTTTTTTATTGTCTCGGAAGAATGGGTGGGTCACGCATTTTGTATCCATTGTTTGTGTTTGAGTTGTTTGTTTCATATTTATAATGTAACACGCTGAAGATTGTTTGTCAAGTTTTTTCTTTTACTTTAACGGACAAATTATGTCCGTTTGATTTAGAGCGTCGGTAGTTCCGACTTGGCTTTGACATGTAAGTTGCACAGGTCACTATACATTGGATGCTTTGTCATGGTCTCGTCTGTAATCATCAGCAATGTTGGATGGTCTCTGACTTTCTCTACATAGTCAATGACTGCGTTCCAATCACGACAACGGATGCCGAATGACTTGCCTGTTGGAATGTGAGTAACACACCACGTCCCACCATAGCGAGTCCTAAAGTCTTGTTGGATGTCTTCAAACTCTGTGATGGGTCTGTGGATTGCTAAGGGATAGTCGTTGACACCTACGATGCCTTGCATTGTTATTAAACCATTCGTTCGCCAAACTCGTAGGTTGATGGTGTCTTGCCTTGTGGGTTGTTTCATGTTGTTTCCATGTTTCGTTGTTGATGTTTATAATGTAACCCGTTTGGTTTTGTTTGTCAAGTTTTTTCTTTTACTTTCTCGGACAAATTATGTCCGTTTGTAAATTACGTCCCTTATGTTCTCGCTAGTATCGTACCTTTCAATGTTTAGTGGATAAAATGGGTGGGTGGATAGGGTAGTAGTATTCACCATGTCCCATCGCCTACCCGACTTGTGCTTGCGCGCCAACAGGTGATCTCGCCCTTTCCAAACGACAAGGTCGCCAATATCAAAGGTGTCAAGATAGTCTTGGATCTTTTGGTCTTGTCGGTTCTTCTTGGCACAATGCCAACACAGGTCAAGATCAATGTCCCACTTGTGTGGTTTGTCCGTTGCATAGCCACACATGCACTTCTTACGTTCCATTCGCGTCTCCATAGGGGTAGGGTAGGCGCAAGCCCCCAAAGGGGCTTACAGGGCGTTCTACTTGTCCATCACCAACATGCGTTCATTGGTGCTGAAGTATGGATTCTCAGCGTACTCGGGGGTAGTAGCCCACATTCGTTGGCACTTCGATGGCTTGGGCTTTGGGGCCTCCATGTCTGTGAGAATGATGTGACCATCGAACTTGCGTTCATTCACGTATCTCGTGGGTGCATCGAAGTTTGTACCACCACAGGACACACGTTCCCACGTTCGCTTTGAACCTTTCTTCCACACAAAGACCTCATTCTCGGCAACCTCGGTGTCGAATGGGATGACTGTGAACTCGGCATACTTGGACAAGCCCGACAATTCCGAGAAGAACAAGGCAAGCATCGCATCTGAGACAGACCCCGACTGGTCGATAGAGATAGCAATTTTGGCTGTTCTCTTGACTTTCTTACCACTGTGGATGTATGGGAACCGTTTGTTGATGCGTCTCGGTGTAGACCTTTTGTTCGCTCGTTGCGATGTCTTGATGAAGTATCGAAGAACCTTGCGCCAGTCGACTTTAGGCTTGATGAAGTCTTGGATAGCCTTGCGAGTGTCAGCGCCGATAGTGCCCCAACCACGTCCGTTTGAGTTGATCTCGTCAACTGCATCTTTGACGGCTTGCTTTAGACGTTCCTGTGCTACGTCTCGCAAGGCATCGCGTTGGTCTTCATCGAGATGTTCGCCACCCCAACCCGAATGGTCATCGAGACTGTCGGGCAACCCGTTGCCTTGACCCTTACCTTGTCCATCACCATCGCCATCTTGACCGTCGCCATCGCCTTTGTCGTTCTGAAATTGCTCGTCTTCTTTGAGCATCTTAAAGTAAAACTCTGCGCTCTGACCGACAGGATAGTCTTTGAATGGCCCTCGTGATGGGAAACAACCTTGTTCGGGTAGTTCATCCATCAAGTGCGAGTTGATAGCAAGGTCTGTGGCGATGTTCCACATCTTAGTCATTCCCTCGGGTGGCAAACGACCTGTGACGTGTTCGAAGATAATGTGGTAAAACTCATGCTTGAGAACGCCACTACGCTCTTTCTGTGAAAGTCTCTCGAAGAACTCGGGATTGTAAACCATCTCGAACTGACCCTGTTCTGTGATGCGAACACCTGCCGTTGGGATGGACTTCATGATGGACTTGTTGATGCGTCTCGAAAGACTGGCGAAGAACGGTTCAGACTCTAGCAACCGATAGGTGTGCTCGTTCAAGTCGAATGGTTCATTTGGGGTTTTGTCGTTGCTCATGTTATCTCCATGATGATTGGTTATATTAGTAATGTAACCTGTTTGGATTGAGTTGTCAAGTTTTTTCTTTTACTTTGACGGACAGTTTTTGACCGAAATTATCTTGTCCCGACCCTGTCGGGTGAATGTAAAGATCATCCCATCTGTTAATAACTCTTGATTGCTAAACTCGTCCCATAGGGTCTCCATTTCTCTATTGGTTAATTCCTGTGAGACCGATGAAGATGCTTGTGTAAAGTCGTTACAGTCCCCACTCCATCCCTCTTTGCGATACTCTGTGGCTAATTCCTTAGCCGTTTTCATGATGATGTTCCATTTATTATTCATTGTTGTCCTCGAGATTTACGATACCACAGTCTTTTAGGTATCCATGTTTGAACGCGTTCTTTGTGAACACGAAATATTTATTGTAGTTGTGGTGAAAACGGACGACCCATCGACCATCCGTTTCTTGCAAGGCATAGCCTGTACCACTCTTTTTATGAGCGATTAGACGTGTCATGACGACTCTCCACCAAAGGACATAGCCCGTGGCGTTGGGCTTCATCTACATTCATCCAGTTTGGACGTGGGACTTGCTTTTTTGTCAGTCGCACATGGTTGGATGTGGTAGGTGATATGTAGTGCCCACCACCGTAGGTGTAGTCGTATACTATGGTAGCACCTTGGCCTTCACCATCGCTGATGTGTTCGGCTATTCGAGTATCAAACGACCAAAGCGATTGACCATCGGTTCGCATCTTGCCACTCTTGGCTGTTTTCTGTTGCATAAAGGTTTCGATAACTGTGTTATCATTTGTTTTGAAAGACATATAAACTCCTGTGTTAAGTCTTGGGGGGTATAGTAGTATAACCTACTGGGAAAGGTTTGTCAAGTAAATTATGAAACTTTACTTGACCATTTGGTGATAAGATCGACATAGCCACGTTGCTTGAGCCATTCGTAAGACCGTTTTTTGATTACAAAATCGACTGCATCGACGTGACCTTGGTCAATCCATTCTTGACCCTTGAGTGTCTCGGACTTTGAGAGAACAGACTTGAAACCCCAGTTGTAAGAGCCACGAGTGCCACCGACTGAAACTGTGTCCATTCTCATTTCATCACCCAGTGTAATGGTTGACCTTTGACCGTTGATGATAACATCGAGTTTAACGGATTGTTTTAGTTGGTGCTCAAGGTCGGTTCGCCATGACTGGTGGGTTCTTTTGCCCTTGAAATTGTGGTCGCAACCAGTGTGCAACTCGTCCCAGTTGATGCCTGTGACGATGCCTGTTCCAGTCACCTCAACTCGATTGTTACCGTTCCATTCTTCCTTTCTGACGGTCAACAATGCACCCTCGCTGATGCCATACTTACCGACAAGGTCGTCATAGAATGACTGTCGCCAGTTACGGTTTGCCTTGAGAGCGTTCTCTCTAAACACATCCATAGTCGGACAGTTGCGTCGGTTGTGGTCTAGTGAGCCACAGAAACCACACTTGGATGCTTTCTTCTTGCCAAACAACTTGTTCTTCTCTCGGGCTATTGCTTTTAGTTGCTTTTCATTGGCTTTCTCGCATTGAGCGTACCACTTTGACCAACCAGTTGGGTCTTTGAACCATCTTGCCGTGGACGATTGGTTATTCCAATGGTTTTGTCCGTTGGCTTTCGGTAAAGGCTTGTTCGTCCAGTTGTCGGGGTCTGATGATGGGATGGTTAACTTTTGGAACATAGCCCAGTCTCCCGAAATGTGGGGACAGTTACTTGCGTTGTGGCTTTCGTCACGACAGTAAGAGCACGATTGTTTTGAGTTACCACTGGATGAACCAGTTTCTTGAGTGTTGTTGAAAATCTGCATGTTATCTCCGATGCAAATGGGTTGAGTTGATTGGTTATACTATAATGTAACCTGTTATGAATTGTTTGTCAAGTTTTTTCTGTTACTTTAACGGACAAAATTTGACCGAGCGGGATAAAGTCTCGAACCGAACAGGGCTGCTTTGTTTCCACTTTCGATGTAGTGAATCACCCAACGGTCTGAAACACCGACTTGTGCGATGATGATAGCCATGTAGCCCCATTCGTCCGATACAAGGTCTCCGATGTTCATGCTATCACCTCCAAAGATTCGGGGTTAAATATGAACTCGCCACTTGGAATCATAGCAAAGACAAAGAAATTATTCAGCCGTTTGGTTATCATGCCGATATCTCCGAAATAATCGCTGTTTTCGCTTGCTACTCTTACTAAGTCTCCGACGTTCATTGTTTTCTCCAGTGTGGTCTAAACCACTTTAGTGGGATGGTGTGGGTTTTGAGTGTTTGGATGTTCTTCAGCACCACCTGTTGTAGGCCTTGCCTAGCGACTGGCTTAGATGGTTGTATCTTTAACACTATGTGTGGTGCGTCATTGTAATCTATAAGGTCTCCAACTTTCATGCGTTGTCTCCGTTGTCTTGGGGTACATCGGTAGGTGGTGCGGGCCTTAGTGTGCCCTCTGAAAGCATCCTGTGGGCTGCTCGTCCAAAGAATCCTTGTAGTTCCCACACGACACCAGTGTCTACAAGATGTTGCCATGCTTGAATGTAGGACATGTCGTTTGTCTCGTCCATCGCACCCTCGGCTATCATCGTTGCGTTGTAAAGCATCTCGGCTTTTTGTTTCTTCGTTAGTTTCTTCTTAGTCATCATGTCTCCATGTTTTGTGGTTATACTATAATGTAACCTGTTACGAATACTTTGTCAAGTTTTATTTGTTACTTTGACGGACAAATTTTGTCCGTTTGTGCTTGGGGGTCGGGTTGTAGGGGCTTATACTTTCTGTAAAACTCGTGTTGTGGCTTAGTCCATTGAGTTATGTAACCATCATCGAGCCTTTTGAGTTTGGCTTTGTAGTAATTGTAAAAGTCAACCCTGTCCTTAAAAACAAACTCATAAGAGACAAGGATGTGTAGTCTTCCCTGTGTCTCGCTTACAAATAGGTCTCCGACCTGTGGTGCTTGGTTTCCATAGTGCGACATAATTTCTCCTAGTTTAATCGTTCCCAATCCCACAGGAACATTCCGATGGGTTCTTCTATCTCGTATTGGTCTCTCAACCTTATGGTCTTGACGACCCAAATCGGATTGATTCCATCGTGCGTCCATATCGGGTAAGTGGACTTTACAATGTAATGGTCGCCAGTTGACTTGTGTTTCCATAATTCACCAGTTTCGGGATGTCCCATGTCGTCTCCATGTTTCGTCGTTATGTTAGTAATGTAACAAGGTGAGAGAAAAAGTCAAGGACAAAAAATGTCCGTTACGCTACAACGTCGAACTCACGGGGTAGTAGGTAGGGCACTAGGGTGCACCCCGACACAAGAATGTCGTAGAGTACCTCGACCACATCGAACGTATCTCCCTCTGCGACCTCAGCCCAACTATCGACAACAATACCAAAGTCCCCGTTGTTTACCCCGACCATGTCTACGTTGTACGCTCCAACAAGGTTTATCCTTACCAATGTTCCTATCTGTATCATGCTATTATCTCCAAGTGCTCTTGTGGTATCAGAAACTCACCATCGGGAAATGCTACAGAATAATACGTCGTGATGGATGACGAAGATTCATCCGTAGTATCTGTGATGATGCCAATGTCTCCCGATAGTGGGTGTCTTACTAAGTCTCCTACTTTCATGCTTTCCCCTTGTGGTTACCGTTTCCACTGTTCTCGCCTATCTTTGTAAAGGCTACGTCGTGGACTGAGCCACTGCGTTGGTTGTTCCACCCCGACCATTGATCCCAACCCTTGCGATAAAGGTCAGCGTCGTCTTCGTTGTTAAACTTGAGTATTTGGATACAAGCCATCTTGCCATCCCCACTGGAAACGGCTCGAATGGTCTCTTTGATTTCTGTTTGTAATTCGACAACACAGTCGGGGCACTCGTTGATGCGACCCCCGACACGTTGCTTGAGTTGTGAGTGTAGGTTGAAAGTGTCTTCGCAATGGATGCAAGTTCTGTTGTTCATGGTGTCTCCATGTGGTGGGTGAGTTGTTGGTTATATTGTAATGTAACTCGTTTGGTTTTGTTTGTCAAGTTTTTTATGTTACTTTGGTGGACAGAAATTGTCCGTTTCTTGCCTGTGTCGCAAAAATGCGGGGAAGTACCAGTGCTTGGTGCAAACAAACGGTGTCTCGAACCACTTGACCTTTATCTTGATGCACTTGCCGACAGTTAGGTTCGATGTGTCCTTACGGATGCCCATCACCATGCCCACACCCCTACCATCGTGGTGGGACACTAGGTCGCCTATCTCGTATTTACTCATACTACCACCTCGAACCTAGCGTGGAAATCTTCTTCGTCCACGATGAACGGATGGTCTATCCTGTCGGTTCTAGCGACTTTGTAACCATCTATTTCGACTGACACCATACCATAGGGTCCTGTACGGGTATCCAGATGTCGGTCTATCTTGACCTTGGCGATGATGATGAAAGGCATGTGATTGCCTTTGGCTCTCAGTAGTGTTCCGTTACTCATTCGCTATCCTTGTGTCTTCCCCGACACTTGCTCTTGTTGTCTTGTTTCTTACGATCTACATGTGCGCCACCCTTTCGGTTGTGAGCGTGGACTGCAAGCCAGTTGCGTTCCTTTGGTAGTCCTTTCTTCTTATTTTTTTTCTTCTGTCGTTTCTTGGTCATCCTGACCTCCATGAATTGTGGTTATATTGTAATGTAACCCGTTTGGTTTTGTTTGTCAAGTAATTTAGTCAACTTTTATTGTCTCGCCCTCTTTGAGGTCGTTGCAAACGGACTTGTCGTAGATGTGGAAATGGTCTCCAAACTCAACGATGCAAAAGCCACCATCAACAATGTCTATCGTACCTATGTGCTTAGGGGTCACACAGGCGAGTAGTAGTAGGATCATTTCTTATCATCCATTTTAAAGCCCATAGATGGCTTTTCTTCACCCTTTGGGGGTGGGGGCGCACCTTGACCACCCATTGCACCCATAAGCATGGGCATAGCCCCTCCAAGGGCGTTCTGTTGGCTTGTGATGGCCATTACGGTTAGTAGTTTATCGAGTAGTTCATCGCTGATGTCGAATGTTAATTTGATTTGGTTGCTCATTTTATCTCCAGTTTTGTTAATCTTCTTTTGTGGATGGTGTAGGTTTTGTCGTGCATCATAACAAACCAATAGTCGTATAGGGCACTGTAGTCTAACCCGACAACGATGCCGATTTTTCCTGTGTTTGTGCTCTTTACAAGGTCTCCGACTTGTATCATAATTTCTCCAAGTTATCAAGGTGGATGCGTGGTTCACCCCTAGTGTCTAAGATGTGAACGTCTGCGCTCCATGTGCCTTTGACGACTACAATGCCCAGTTTGCCGATATACTCTGTTAAGATGTGTTGATTGGCTGACTCTTTTATCCTTACAAGGTCTCCGACTTGTATCATATTGTCTCCATGACGTGTTTGAGGATGTGTCCATCTGAGTGGACTTGTTGTGTGTCGTAAGTGACCTCGAACCATTCGTTGTTTAGTCCGATGTGGGTTAGGTCATCATAGTTTTGTTGTGGTGGTAGCACACTTTCGCCCTCCCACTTGATGTATTCGAGCATCTGCTCTCTTAGTAGTTCCTTGATTTTGCTTTCGGTTGTGGCGAGAAGCACATCTACATGTCCCTCGTGAACGTATCTAAATTGTCCGACGTAAACTTTCATGTTGTCTCCATGTTTTGTGGTTATACTATAAGGTAACTCGTTTGGAATTGTTTGTCAAGTTTTATTTGTTACTTTAACGGACATTTTTTGACCACTCGTCAACATGGCATCGGGCAAACGCTGAGGTGTAGCCTTGCATGTAGCCAGTGAGCCACTCAATGAAATAAGGTGTGGTGCATGTGTTGTCGATAAGTCGAATTATCCCTATGCCCGTCCCTGTTGTGGAACAGGGTCGAACAACGAGGTCGCCTATTGCGTAGTTATCTGTTCCAGTATTGGTCATAGATTTTCGCTCCTAGTTTAGATCGTAGATTGTCGTGTGGGTAAAACTTTTTGATAGTAGAGCCTAGGTCGCACATGAGTTGGTCGATCTTTCGCTTTTTGACTATAAAGTCAAAGCAAGGTGATTGCCCCATGAACCACTCTTTGGATGGCCTGTTAGGTGCGGGTGAGACAATCTTTTTAATCATCCCATAGCCCGTGTGCATGTAGTCAAACTCGCCATAAAGTCTAGCCGCTCTCTCGTAATTCGTTCCGTAGTTACAGGTGTGTTCGTCGAAGAATAGACCTTGCGTTGCGTCTATCACAAACTTTGAGCCGTTGGGTAGGGTAGCAATATGGTGGGTGGTGTGATAGTCAGACCATCTGTGTAATTTGTTTGTAAACATGATGCTATCGGTTGGAAAGTTTGTGACGATGGCGACTGTGGTCTCCATGTTTGTATCCCAACGACCTCCAATGCGTTGCTCTACCAAAGCACCAGCACCTAGCCCCATGCCTTCGATGTACTTGTCGTAATACTGTGAGCGAAATGCCTTGTTGGTCTCGTTGAGAACGTAGACAAAGTTCTTCATCTTGTTACAGTTGCGTCGGGTGTGGGCTTTTGAGCCACAGAATCCACAGGAAACTTTCTTGCGTTTCTTTGTCTCGGACTTTGGGGCAAATCGCTTAGTCATGTAGGCTAGATGGTTGAAATACTGGCGATGGGCTGTTTGGTCGCCCCAATAAGATTGGTAGTATTTTGGGAACATGCTGTTGTCTACACCTACAAGGTCGTCATGTATGGCTGTCTTTGGATCAAGATGCTTGTTTGTCTCCCAGTGTGTTTTCATCGTGGGGCAATTGCGCTTGTTGTGTCCTGTGTCAAAACAATAGTTGCATTGTATTTCTCGTGTCTTATTTCTGTCGTCATAGATTTTCATGTGTTCTCCGTTTGTTGGATGGTTGTTGGTTATACTATAAGGTAACTCGTTTGGTTTTGTTTGTCAAGTTTTATTTGTTACTTTGTCGGACAGTTTTTGTCCGTATCTTCTATGAGTTCGAACTCACGGACTCTCCAACCTTGACCACCAATGTTGTGTTCGGGATTAGCCCAATGGATGGTGTGTCTGTTCCACTCGCTACCCATTGGATCGCGATAAACATTCGTGATAAAGCCGACCATCTCCCATTGGATCACGCCTTTCCATCGACGAACCACCAAATCTCCTACGTTGTAATTCATTTGTCGTCCTGTGGTGGGTTAAGTTTGTGTTGCATCCACATGCCCAAGAAAGGTAGAGAGGATAATAGTCCGAATAGGATGCCCCATTCGTTATGGCAATTTAAAAGGTGATTCATGGTTTCTCCATTGTTTGTTTAAGTAACCTAACTCGTCTGCTTATTTTTGTCAAGTAATTTCTGTAACTTTTTTTGGCGTTCCCAACCATCCACCTGTGTTTTTGTGGATAGTAGGGTCAACTCTGTCTCGTTCAGTGGGATGTAGTCTCCATCGCTACCTACGAGCAAGCCTGTGTAACGTCCATAGGGGTAACCTTGCCCGAGATCGTCAATGACGATGGCTAAATGATAGTCGTCCTTAAACTTGAACCCGACCATGTCTCCTTTCTTTATCATACTATCTCCCAAACAAAATCGTGGACTTGGTCTTTTGAGCATGTCTCTAATCTAAAAATGTGTATCCACCCTGCCCACGTGCCTTTACCTAGGTAAATGGCATACTCGCCCCACTTGGGTGCATGGATAAGGTCTCCTATTTCATAACTCATACTTTCTCCAGTTGCCATTGATTGTTCTTGTAGTAGTTGCGTCGTTCTCCTGTCTGAGACCATTGTACTCGAACGCCCTTGTTTACATGTGGGATCTTTGTTGAGACAACAATCCCTATGTTACCATTTAGAGTGTTGCGAACAAGGTCGCCTATCTCGTAGTTCATTTCTTTTCCATTGTAAAAGGCTCAAATCTCTCGTGTAACTCGTCATGAGCCACGACAAAGGTGTAGCATAGGTTGTCGGTAGGGGATATCCTGTAGCCCATTGTGTCCTCTAGGTAGACACCGTTGGAAAGGGCACGTTTGATGTCTATGACTTTCTTTATCATGAAGATTTTGCCCCCATGTTTGCCGAGTAGTAAGTCGCCTATTTGATAATTCATAATTTCTCCAGTTCTACGTGTCTGTAGTGATGTGTTTTGTCGTTAGTTAAGTTGATGCCCTCGGCATAACATGTCCCGATTATTCGAGTAACAAGGACGTGATTGCCGAGTTGGTTGTATGTATGTCCGTTTTTGATGACCTTACAAAGGTCTCCGACTTGGATCATGTTGTCTCCATGTTTTGTGGTTATACTATAATGTAACCTGTTATGAATACTTTGTCAAGTTTTTTTTGTTACTTCTTCAATAAAATCCCAGTGCATCTCGACAGGTTCGGGTTCGTCTGCCCATTGAACAGAGCAAAGTTGAATAGCAAGGTTAGGATTGGTTCGTGTTACGATGCCTACTGACCGATTACGGAATACGTCTGCCAATGACAACTTTCCACGAAACGATAGTCGTACAAGGTCGCCTATTTCAAATGGTGGTTTCATGCTTGTCCCTGTGGTGTGTAGCCGAGTTTGGCTAGAAATTGCTTGTGGATGCTCTCTTGAAGATAAGTGTGTCCGTTCACGCCCTCTCTCTTTATCTTTATCCACCCCTCTGCATCTATTGCGATGATCTCATAGGTTCTGAGTTCGCCATCCATTCTTATCTTCCATGTCTTTCCTATCATTTTATTCATGTTGTCTCCTTAATATTACGTACATGTGTAAACTCGTGTTGGTTAAACGACCATTGTCCACCATCAATCCACACATTTATTAGTGCGCTTTGTCTTGTGATGGGTCGTGTGATGATGCCTATCGTACCTTTCCTTAAATTCGTGTAGGTATCAGTTGTGAGTATGACGAGATCGCCTATTTCAAAAATTCTTTTCATGTATTCTCCATTGTGTCTTAACAATGTATCACGTTTGGAATGGCTTGTCAAGTCCAAATGGTTGCTTTAACGGACAATTTTTGACCGACAGGCGATTCTTTGTTGCATAGTTATGTAAAGTATTTCAAACAATCGACTTGACAAAGCCCGAGAAACGTGTTATATTTGATAGAGACGGACAGTTTTTGTCCATCTTATTTTTTTATTTACTTTCTCATAGTTATGTAAAGTTTTTTTTAATTTGCTTTCTCATAGTTATGTAAAGTAAATTGGCGAAACGGCAAAATACGTCGCTTCTATGGGATAAGTACGCTTATTTTTTGTCTAATAACTTTCTCATAGTTATGTAAAGTTTTTTGAAAACCCACTTTTTCGTCGGTAATACCGATTTATTCGTCGGTTTCTTCCTCTACGAAGCCAAAAAGTTTGTCTAAAGCGTCATACATTTCAGTGTTGATGCTTTGCATAACCGGATCTGGCTCAATGCTGACGTCAAAATTAGGACAAATAAGAAAAACATTCTCAGGGTCATGGACGATAAACATATGACCTTTACTGAAGATAGAATAAGCGAAGTAAAATCTATGCTCTCTTACCACTTCAGTAATTACATAAGCATTTGGTACGTCTTTGTCCTTGCATCCAACCAAGTCCCCTTTTTTAAAAGTCACTTGGATGCCTCACGCTGCATAGCTAGCGAGACAGACTCCCAATACTGGACTTTCATCACATACATAGTGAACTGCTCCATCAGCGCTTCGGAGTTGGTTTTATAGAATTCTTCTTCTATCTTCATGCTCTCCTCCCAGATATAATCAATGAGAGCCTCTATACAGTAGAAAAGAGGACCGGGGTAGGGGGGTAGGGGGGTAGTAGGCTTCATTATTCTGCGTCCCTTAGGATCTCAATACGCCTCAGTAGGACAAGCCTGTAGAATGACGTTCTTGTCATGACACATGTCTCGCCATTGAAGTATTTGATTTCGTAGTTAACATCCCAGCTGAACAGGGAGCTCTCGGTCATGGTACCAACCTTTATTTCGTTGATTACTATGCCTAATTTATCTCCATCTAAGATAATTTTTCCAACAGGGCTTTCTTGTTTCACTCACTTAAGGCCTCCACTATCATATCTCGCGAGAGCAATGAGGTTGGTCCAACACGAACTATGTTGGGCACCAGAACCGCTACCCCAGTAGGGTCGGAGATGGACACTGCCGAAACAACGCCAACGACGTTTCCTTCAGAATCAAAGATTACTGAACCAGATGATCCAGGCCATGCGAATATGTTTAACATTAACCACTGGCTGTCTGTGCCACCGATGATGCCTTTAAAATTCATGAATGATGTGTTCTCGGGATGACCGCAATAGAACACTTCCCTGCCTATGTGGTTTGATTCCACGCTACGGTATTCAATTGCTTTGGTGTACTTAAGTGATCTAGAGATTTCGAGGATTGCTATGTCCCTAATAGGATCTGCGTATTTTAGTTTAGCTATATGATTAGCTCCACCCTTCTCTGTGATGAAGATGTCTTCGCGACCTTGGACAACATGTAGTGCTGTAAGGACAAATTTCTTTCCGTTGATCTGCATATAGTTTCCAGATCCAGATGTCATTGGGACACCATCACCAAACGCACTGATGATAACAGACGACTTGTAAGCCTTCTTCAAGCCTCTCTCTGCAAAGACGTGAGTGTCTCTGTGAAATTTGGAATCATAGTCATTGATGGGTTGGTCAGAACCCATAAAAGCAAAGATTAAAAACAATACCCTTCCCATATTCTCGACCTCCTATAAGTAACTAGGGGTCAAAAAAATGTAACGGAATGTTTGCAAACCGTTATAAAGGCAGAATAGTGATTGGTTGTTTCAATCCTAAATTTAATTTAGTTTGACGCCAGTCCACAGACCTTTCATTGTCTGGTGTACGTCATACTGTACAAGCTTGTAGGGGATCTCCCACTTGAGGGGGAGCTCTTCTTTCCCATAGTGAGTCATGGTTTGCTTACCACCTCTTCCTTCTGACTCAACAATCGTAATCTCTTGCTGTTTAATCCAATTCACAACCATCTCATCTGTGCGTGAGGAGGTGTTAACAACTGTGCCTTCCGGGCTGAACAAGGTCGATCTGAAGATCATTTGATCATTGTTATATGTCGCAATTGTCTCGACATAGTAGTGCTCGTTCTTGATAGAGCAACCAAGCGCGTCTCTTCTGTAATCACAGCTTGGGAAGGCATACTTGATTGTGTCTCGACCATATACTCTAGCCTTCTCAACTGGTTCGTAGCCACCCGTACCATTGCTAACCTTCGCACTTCTAGCGAAGAGAGAGGAGTAATAGAAGGGTGCGTCCGATTCATGACTGACAGTGATTGTCTCGTTGGATGCTCTGTTGATAAAAGAGATCGGCGAAACATATACATCGACTGATGTTGCCATGGCAATACTGGTCAGTAGACTAGCGAGAATAATCATCTTTCAGCCTCACCACATCATCAAGCTCCGGGGTCGACACTTCAATGAGGACAACCTTATTGTCTCCTGCTCCGAATCTATGAACCTGATTCGGTACAACATGAAAGACACTACCGGTTCCATACAAGGAGTAAGTATTGTCATCGTCTGTTGTCCAAACTTGTAGCATGCCCTCGAGCACGTAAATTGTTTCTTCTTTCTCTTCGTGATATTGCAAGCTCAGTCTTTCGTTTGGATTGATAGTTAATATCTTTCCAACATACTTGTCCGTCTTTGCCCAAATTTGTTCGTCGCCCCATGGCTTATCTACTTTATTCATCCCAACTCCATTCTATATAATTCTAAGGCGTTTGCCATTTGTTTTTGATACTCATTCATATTAATAATTATGCCCTTGTCGAAGAACCAGTTGTATCCCAGGAACCAAGCTATTGATTCCGAGAACATAACGTCCTGTACAGGGCTGAATTGTTTATGTTTGTGATGCAGACAATGACCTACTTCATGAGCCAAGGCTCCAAGCTTTTCGATCAATGGTAGATCGTCACCAATGTCAATGATCCCAATGGCTTCGTAGCCATCCAGCTCTTCTTCAGGTGTTGCGCACCAGAATGAGTTAAAGCCATGGATGAACTCAACGCTCACCCACAGCTCCTCTTCAGCCATATCTATCATGTCTTCAAAGGCTCTTTCAAGTATCTTTGAGGAGCTCTTTGAGCTCAGTATATCCACCGATGAATTGTACACTTTCATCTCCCGTATTCATTTTGATAACCATTGGCACAGTGTCTTGCTTATAGATCTTTTTATAGTAATCTAAAAGCTTTCTGCTGTGGTCAATCGAACAATATTCGAATTGCAATCCTTTGTCGAGCAAAAGAGTTTTAGCTCTTAAGCAAAAAGGACATTCCGACCAACAAATAATTTTATAATATTCCATCAATCCCTCAATAACATTTTTTTGTTAAGTTTTGTCTTGATCTCTGACGGAGACCCAATAACCACTGCTGTTCTTGTGGATCCACCTTCGGAGATTGTAATGCGGCTAAATTTAGCTTCGCTATTAAGACCTAACCATACTGCCTCTGCTAGCATTGCTGGATTGCTCTCGGCTCTAATGGTGGTTACAGCTGCTGACGAGACATAAATCTCACCTAGATGTACCCTGTCGCCTTCTGGCTTATGTAATTCAACTAATTTCACTAACATGTTTCTTCCTTAAGTGTTTGATAAATTTTTTATTTGTAACCCATTCTCTCCCATCACATATGACGCGATAGAAGTCTTTGTCCTCATCTACTTGGCCAACAAGTATTCCGACTTCAGGCTTCTCCGTTATTCGAAACGCCTTCGGGTCGTTCGGGCGTGGGATCAACAGAACCGTCTTCTGCGGTAACCACACTAGGTCTCCCTTCACTAACATCTTGGACTCCTTCGTCTGCTTTGTAGTTTAAGTAGCCTCCAGAAATTTGTTGCATATCTGCTAAGCGTAGGTCTACTTCGTTTAATGAGATTCTCAACCTATCCACAATAGCTGCGGTTGCTTCAATGTCTTCGTCAGCCAACAGGCTTTCTAGTTGCTCTATTTGTCTTAATATCTTTCTCGACTTGCTCGAAACATATGTGAACATCTGATCTATTTCTTCTGGCACCTCATCAATGTGTGCACTATAACTTATTCTTACTCTCACTTTATCTCCGTGTTTAAAGTAGTTCTATAATTGCTTTTGAAACAAGTCCAACGAAACCTAGCCCGAAGGACCAGATAACTTTGGACATATTTTGTTGCCACTGCTCAAGATCGCGAACACGAGCGTATAAACCGGTTTCCGGATTGTAAATAGCTTCTTTAATTGACTTAACGTCATCAATCATTTCGTCTTGTTTAGAGTCCATGTGCCTGATGTTTACTGTCAATTCCATGATTGCAGCTTTTAAATCTAAAATTTCGTCGTTGTTCATGTTCAATCCTCCAAAGATTTGATTCTACACTAAATAGTTTCAAATCTTAACAATAGCATGGGACGTTGTTAATAAAGTTCCTGCTGCGGAAGCAGCATTCTCCAAAGCACAACGTGTAACCTTCTTAGGGTCAATGATACCGGCCTGATATGCATTTGTCATTTCTCTGCTGAGAAAATCATAGCAGTCATTTGTGTCAGATGCAAGAATCTTTTCAATAATTAGATCCTCGGACTCTCCGGCATTTCTTGCCATGGCTCTTACGGGAGCCTCACATGCTCTCAGAACGATTTTAGCTCCAAGGTCTTGCTCCTCATTAGAAAGAGACACAGAAAGCCTTCTAGCCACCTTCAAGAGCGCTATACCACCACCAGGAACAATACCTTCTTCTTGTGCTGACCTGACTGCTTCCAAAGCGTCATCAATGCGATGCTTTTTCTCAATCATCTCAACTTCAGTTGCAGCACCAACTCTAATGACAGCGACTCCAGAGGCAAGACGAGTAATTCTTTCTTGTAACCTCTCACACTCTTTGAGATTCTCTGTCTGCTGGATCTCATTCTTGATCGCATCAATCCTAGTATCAATTTCTTCCCAATCACCTTTACCTCCAACGATGGTTGTCCATCCTTTTGTGACGTTCAACGACTTCGCTTGACCAAAGTGATTGAGCTTTACTTCTCTTAAAGACAAGCCTCTCTCTCGAGAAACAAAGGTTGCTCCAACAGAAGCTGCTAAGTCTTTCATGATATTGCGTCGTTCTTCTCCGTACTTTGGAGCACGAACAGCAGCAATCTTCATCGTTCCCCGAACAGAGTTCGCAATGAGTGCCGCAAGCGCTTGACCTTCGACATCTGATGCCACGATGAGTAAGGGTCTCGAATCTCTTGCTGCAATTTCCAAGGTCGGCATGATTTGATCGATGACTTCCAGTTTTTCATCTGTAATAAGAATAAGTGGGTTATCATAGTCTACCGTCCCGTTACGTTCATTGTTTATAAATTGGCTAGAAAGGTATCCAGAATCAAATCTAAAGCCTTCTATGAGGTCAAGAGTGGTCTTCATGCTTCGAGCTTCCTCGACGAGCACAGAGCCATCCTTACCCGCTTTGTCTACTGCTGTTGAGATAAGCGTGCCAATGACATGATCGTTGTTTGAGGAGATCGTTGCGATGTGCTTGATGTCCTCAACTGTTTCGATTGGTCTTGCCATGTCGTTTAACTCTTCAACAATGAGATCGACTGTCTTGTCAATGCCTCGCTTCAATTCAACAGGAGAGATTCCTGCTGTAAGATAGCGTTGTCCTTCTGTCAAGATTGCTCTTGCGAGGACTGTTGATGTGGTTGTGCCGTCTCCGGCTGTCTCCACTGTTTGCTTTGCCGCTTGCTTGATGACTTGGGCTCCAAGGTTTTGGAACGGTGAATCAAGTTCAATGAAATTGGCAATCGTTACTCCATCCTTTGTAAGGACGGGAACTCCCTGTTCTTTGTGGAACAACGCGACGGTTCGTCCTCGAGGACCGAGAGTTGCCGCGACGTTGTCCGCTAAGATATTGACACCCTCAACAATCTCTTGATTGAGCGGGGTGCCTTGTTTGTAATGTTTTTGCATTAAGCCTCCATTTGGTTGTATCTATATTATAACATCAAATGGAGGGTTTGTCAAGTCATCTCTTGAAACTTTCTGAAATTAATTTTTTGAGGAAGTTTGCTGTGATTTTTTGCTCAGTGATTTTTCTAGCTGTTCTATCTAGAGTTTGTTTTTGGTCACCAGTAATCAGATCAACTAAATCTAACAACTGCTTGTCTGAGTCTTGAAGAGTTGACATGGCTTCCTCGCCTTTGGCTTTATCTCCATCGGAAGCATAAGCTTGGGCATTTTGGTTTGCCGCAGTTAAGTTTGCAAAAAGAGCTTGAAATCTCTGATAAGCTTTTTGTATGTCGGTGCTTTCTTGTTTTGTCAGTTGGTCCAGTTGTTTTTTCAATGTTTTGTTCGGACCACCGGTTATAAAAAGTCGAATCGGGGTGGCATTTGTATTTCGTGCAGCTATTGAATTATCATCACTAGCGCTTACTATCAATTTTCCGGAACTATTAAACTTACCTTCACCTGCGTCTTCGCCATTTATTTTTACCTTGAAATGTTTCGAGTCTTCCTTTGGCTCATCTACAGTTGGCATAATTGAAACAAGATAAATATCCAATGCTTGTATTAGAGCGGGGTCAGAAGTGGTATCTTTACCGCCCTGAGCAGCAGTAACACTATTTCTTTTTATGGCAATTACATAAAGTGTGGTTTTTCCTTTTTTGTTATCAAAACCACCAATCGCTTGATTCAGACCAGTAGCAGTGCCGTAGTATTTTGCGCTTCCCAGTGAACCATCTGCTGTAACGAAGTCGATTGCCCCCATTTGCCCTTTGGCCTCGTTGGTGGCAACATCTTCCGCCTTACCTGTCACTGAGCCGCCAGCAATCGCAGCCAAAAACATTTCAAAATTGTAAGCACCAGAACCTGAATCCATTTCTGTTACAATAGTTGATAAAAAATCACTGATTAAAGTAGCTTGTATCAATTCTTTCATGCCTAAGCTCGGGAGAGTTCCGGTTTTTATAATGCTTTCTGTAAACGTGTTCAGAGCATCAATTCTTGATTTAAAAGTTGTTTTGTCTTTAAAAAATTCTTTCATGGCGGTGCCTATCCCTAATTGAATCTCTCCAACTGCGTTGTTTGGATTTGATGTATCTGAGTTTTGCATTCCAATATTTGCCATTTGGCCAAAAGCAATTGAATCTGGTTCGTAAACATCTAAGCCTTTGTTTGCTTTTGTTTTGGAGCCAACTTTAAATTTATCGGGATCAACAAGAGTTCCACCTGTCGATGGGGTTCCTGTTCGCGCATCAATTACAGATTTCATCGCGGCGGAGGCTTGGGATTTAAAAGGATCCACGGCTTTTTTGATTATTTTGGCTGCGGTAGCCTTTGAATTGGCGACATACTTGTCTTTAAGGGCGTCGCCGCTTTTGGTGGATGCTGCGATTTTAAAATCTTCAGGCTCTAGGAATTCGCCAGTGCCATCGAGCTTAGCGATGTCTTTGACTTGTGTTTTATTTGTGCCGTCGCCGGTGGATGTGTTGAAAAGTCTTTTCTTCAGATCCGCCCATTTGGATCCAGTTCCAGTTGTGTCGTGTTTGAACTCATTCAACTGCCCTTCTTTCATGACCTGCTCAATAAGTTTCTTAATTGTATCTTCTGTAATTTTATCAGCCATTTTTTATATTCTCCAAAATTGTTTTTAAGTCCAAGTTCGCACAATCGATCTTGCCTCTCTTTAAGTGATAGTGGCTCACAAAGCCTTCAAAACGCCCGTCAGCAGCTTTTTTGCTTACGGTAGTGTTTGTATTGCCCGAGCGGTCCAAAGGAGCTTCAAGGGGTATTCCCGTGGCTTCATGGACGGCTTTCATGAGAGCCTTCAAGGCCTCGTATTGTTCAGGATAGAAATCCATGAAAGGATCAAGAGTCTTGCCATGGACCGTTGCACCTTCGACCAAGGGTCTTTCGCCTAAGCCGTTCTTCTTGTACCATCCTTGATATTTGGGATAGTAAGCGTTTGCAATTTCAACACCGATTGACTTGTTGTTCCAAGTCTTACCACCGGCGTGCCAAGCAATGTCGTTCATGTCCATAAATTGATAGATGGTTCCATCGTTGTCAATGGCGAAGTGAACAGAGATGCCTCGCTTCTCGAGAACCTTGTGACATGTCTTTGAGGATAAGCATACGTCCCAATGACAAACAAAAAAAGACGGCTTCCGTTCCCCAACATGCTTGCGCAATCCTTTGGTTAACTTCAGTCCGTCTCCTTCGAAGAATAATTTTACTTTTGGCCAGTCAATTGGGAAGTAGTCGCCATTACAAATGATGAACTTTTCTCCGGATGATGCCTTTGCAGGGCGGAACTCTTCAATGTCCTCCATGCGTTCGTTGTAAAGAACACGGAAAGTGCCCGGGCCGCAAAGCCCGTCAGCAGTCATTCCGTTTCTCTTTTGAAACTCTCCAATGGCGTCAACCAAGTCCTCATCGAACTCATCGCAACCGAACCACTCGGGCTCCCAACCTAACTTGGCTGCGGAGCTTTCGTTGTAAAAATCCTTATCCATTCCAAACCTCGTCTGCTAATCCTTTTTCCAATGCCTCTTCTGATGAAAGATAGACATTAACTTTACGATTAATTAGTGTCTGAATTTGTCTTTTGGTCATTGAAGTCTCATTTGACATGGCTTGAATGTAAGATTCTTGTAATCCTGCAATTTGTTCCATCTCGTTTTGAAGATTATGAAGTTCTCCAATGGATCCTCCGTTAACTGAGTGGATCATGACGCGTGTGTGGTTTCCAACATAACGCTTGCCTTTGGTGCCGGCTGCCAACAAGAGCGTTCCCGCTGACATAACCTTGCCAAGGCCGATTGTTTGAATATCACAAAATTTCTTGCAAAAATTCATGACGTCATAGATGCCGAACATCTCGTCTGCTGAGCCACCGTAAGTTGAGATGTAGAGCTTGATGTCTTCTGCTCTCTCATCTTCTTCATCTTTTGTTTGAGCGAGAACCAATAATGCCGAGATTAAGTCAGCAGCTTTCTCTTCGGTTACGTCTCCGACAAACATAATGCTTCGACCTTCGGGTCCTGCATCTTCTGGTCCGCCACCTAGGAGATCAACGAGAGTTACCTGTTTGGTTTCTTCTTCTGAAGACTCCTCTTCTATTTCTTGTTGTTTGGTTTTCTTCTTATCTTTAGATTTTTTTGTTAAGCCTATCATTTTTGCTCCTGAATTGTTTTGATACATACTCATTCATTTCTTTAAAGTTTTTGTATCTTATTATATTTGTGTGCGTCATTGGAATGTACGCAAGAATTTCTTTTATCTTTGCGTTAGCAAAGGTTTCAAATTCTTTTTTGTTCACTCTTCTGAGAATCTCCGCTTGGGTTAATTCTATTTCTGATGCTACTATTGCTTTCTCAAGTTGATTTGTGCTTATTTCGTATGCACTCATCATCAAGAGAGAGTAGGTAAGCATTGCGTCTTCTAATATCTTTGATGCCGAGATGGCTGACGATAAGATTGTCACTAAATATGTGACGATACAACCTATCGAAAAAGATAAAATAATGTTTAACATGATTCCTCCATTAAAAAAAGAGAGGACGAAGCCTCTCTTTAATTATAACATGAAACGGTATGTTCGTCAAGTAAATTTAATTACTTTTTTCCCAAAGCACGATTCAATTTTGATTCATGCAACTTAGCTGACTTCAATCGCTTAGCAACACGCTTAGCAACTTCATTAACAACTTCGTTTCTTGAAGGTGTGTAAGTGATTCCACGCAAGGCTTCCATCAACTCTTCTTCAGCGTCCATTTCGGGACCGGCATCCATGCCGTCCATTTCAGCATCAACTTCAGCGTCAACTTCCATGTCACCCATACCTTCCATTCCGCCCATTGCGGCTTCAAGTTTGGATCCAAGATCGATGATTGCTTGAGCTTCGTCGTCAGTCAGTTCAAGGTCTCCGTCCATCTCTGCTTCAGCGTCCATTTCTGGAGCTTCTTCAGCGCCCATGTCCATTTCAGCACCAGCTTCCATGTCCACTTCTTCTTCTTCTTTCATGACGTCTTCGTCGTCACGCTTTCCGTACATGCCTTCTTCCATTTCTTCATCACGTTTGTGATACATTTCATTAATTGGGCTTAAGTTTGCAAGTCTTTGAAATCTGCGAACTACTGCCTCATTTAGTCTTTTTTTAGCCATAGCTTTTCTCCTTATAGATTGATATCAATGTGTAGTAAATAGGAACTTTTAAAAGAAAAGTCCCGTTTGGGGTCAAATTTCTGGGTGTTGGTCTGCTATGAGGTCGAACAGGTTTTGTATGTCCTCATCTCCTATCCCAAACTCTTCTAGAAGAGCGTCACCCTTTTGTTTGTCCCTCTTAATTATGTCGTTGTTTCTCTTAGAGTGCTTTTCACTCGTTTCTTTGTAATGATTTACGTAATCAAGCATCAAAGGGTTATCTTCAGAGACCGCCTGACAGCAAGCTCGTAGGAACTCAGACATAGTTAGTTGATGTTTTTCAAGCGATGCTTTAAATCTTATATGAGCGTCGTTTTTTATGTAGAATCTAACTCTCTTTGCTTCTTTCTCGTTACTGTCAGACATTGTTTATCTCCCTGTACTTCCGTATCCACCTTTCCCACGATCGGTTTCTGTAAGCTCTTCAACTTCTACAAATTCAATCATTGGGTACGGTATTATAATTAGTTGGCCAACCCGATCACCTATCTGATACTCTCTTTGATAAGGTGATAAAGTAAACTTCAACATGATCTCGCCTCTGTAACCACTGTCGATCACTCCAACGCAATTTGTAAGTGACTGACCGGTCTTGTATACGGACGAACGAGGGAACAGAAGTCCGACATGCCATCGAGGTATCTCGACTGCTAGACCTGTCTTATACGTTATTGTCCCCTCATCCGCTGACACATCAACCGCTGTTAGATCCATACCAGCATCGCCATCTTTAGCGTACTTTGGAATTATAGCATCTTCGTGCAGTTTCTTAATTTTTACTTTCATCTCTTCTCCCTACAACTGTTGCACAAGGTGTAAATCCAACCTCTGTTGTTGTCTTGTTTCTGGGATGGATTACTACATTCTGTACATATGTGATACGACATTGACTCAGCTAAACTAATCATCCCGGAGATGCAGTCATCTCCACCATATGTGTAGAAACATAATCCTCCAAACTTTTCTTTCACCTGAACTGCTTGACAAACCATGTGATCTTCTTCGGGCTTGTTTCTGTCAAAGTTGGACACATGGTTTTGAATGTTTGCACACAACTCATCGATCAAGGTGTACCAACCATCTCCGCAAGAAATACCCCAACACATTGCTGTCTGGGTTTTATCCATGTCCTTTTGGACGAATATCTTGGGATATTTCTTGTAAAGTTTATCTTGAAGTTCTGCTTTCATTCGGACTCCTCCTTTGAATTGAGTGCTTCGGCCAAGGAATCAAATTTGACAAAGGATGTTCTTAGTTTGTTCATTGCCTCTTCTATTTGTTCTTTGGTCATCTCTCCGTACTCTTCTTGCTCGTATCCTTCCAACATGTAGTTGTATAGCTCAGAGCATGCCCAAGCAGCTACGCCCAAGTCCCCGATTGTAAGTCGGGGAGTCTCATCTAATTGCTCGTTTGTCACATTCATTGTCCGACTCCTTTTGTTTTCAGAGCCTCGACCATGTCAATGAGTTGTCCCATGTCCGTATCATCTTTTGCTAGGCGATAAGCTTTTACTGCTAGCGAGATCTCTCCCTTTGTAAGCCAGCCGTTTTCAACATAGTTCGCTTTAAGGTCGCGCTTCTGCTCTTTGTATGGCTCCATCTCTTCCTCGAGAACACGCATGCTCTCAAGATAGTCAGCCATGTGTTCTTCGGTTGTTTTAGCATCATCTGCTTTGGCTACCATAGCCATTGGTGTAACTTGGTCTATGCCAGATACGAATTCAAAACCGCTCATAATTCCTCCGTTGTTGGTTTGTATATAATAATATAACATGTCTCAGCATGTTTGTCAAGTTTTTTTTAATACTTTATTGTATCAATAATAATTTCTTTCGGTTCTCTCGCGAAGACATCCCAAATCCACTCATAAATTATTTGAGGATCAACGAATGTGAATAGCAGAGCTTGGTCAAAGTAGTAATTCATTATCATATCTTCTATTTCTGATGTATGCATAGTATAAAATGACATAGAATTATTCTCGTTTGACCAATAGATAGTCATATCTATTCTTTCAGGCATGGGTCACCCTAAGAGCTTCCAGTTCCTAGAAAGCCCTCCGCGAGTCGAGAATCCCCAAGCATCACTATATTGTGGCCACTCCAAAGCATAAAGTTTGTGAGGATAGATGAAGTCTCTCTTGGGATCTACACCCCAACAGTTGATTTTCATCTCTTTCATGTTTGAGTCAATAGCTTTGACTTGATAGTATGCTTTACCAGTCTTTGTCTTTCTCTGAATAACCTCTGTTGGTATGCACCAACCTTTTCCAAGTTCTTTGTCATATTCTGACAGAGGTTTAATGCCTTGCATCTCGAAGAATTTGTAAACCTTGACAGGGACAACCATGTTAATTGGATAAATTCCCGTGAGAGTTGAAAGATTTGTGATCCTCTCTCCTTTGGAGAAAGATCTCTCGTCTTTGTATTTCTCAATATTTGCATTCAACTTCTTCTTGTTCTTTGGTTTGTCTACAACGACTGCTGACCAGAAGTGCTTGTCTCCAAAGAACCGCTCGTCTATAAGATCCTCCATCGCTCCAGCCCGACAGAGAGCATCTAACGACTTTTTATTGACTTTCCGTGCTATCACACCCTTGTCGAACAAAAGGTCCTCAGGCGAGTTGAACGGGCGCTTTAAAAGGATTTCATCAATTGCTGCAACACCGAGACCTTTGATGGTCGTAAGTGGAGAAACTAATTTACCTTCAACAACTTCCCATCTCTTGCCGGATGTATTGATGTCCAAGCCTTTCACTTCATATCCAAACGATCGAGCAATGTTGATAGCAGCTTCCTTACGCTTGTCCGGCTCATGATCAAGGAATGAAGAGATCCATTCGTCTTGATAGTAGGTCTGGAGCCAAGCGCACTGGTATGAGATGATAGAATAAGGAATGGCGTGGTTCTTTGAAAAGCCATAGCCAGAGAAGTATTCCATCTTGTCCCACAAGGACTTTGCTTGAAGAAAAGACATACCCTTCTTCTCGCAACCTTTGACGAAACGTTCGTAAAGATCCTTCTTCTTTCTCATCTTTGTCTCGGACAAACCTTTCTTCGTTAATAACTTACGCAACACATTCGCATCCGTCATCGTAATCTTGTCTCCAAGAACATTCACCAAGTTCATGATGTCCTCTTGGAATACGATAAGGCCGAAGGTCTTACCAAGCACCTCTTCGATAAGAGGGTGGTCATACTCTGGCTCCTCAATACCTTCTTTTGCTTTGACATACATCTTATCAACACCTGCTGATAATGGACCGGGACGATAGATAGCACTTACAGTCGCAATTTCCTCAATAGAAGACACTTTAGCGTTCTTGCCGAGGCGTTGCATACCATCGTTCATGAACTGGAATACACCAGCAAATTTGCCGGCATGAAAGACGTCCTCATAGACGGTCTGATCGTTCATGTCGAGAACCGACGGGTGCAAGTTTAAGTTATACCACTCGCGAACCTGTTCGAAAGTTGGGTTACGAACTCCGTCCTTAATTAGAATTCTTTCAATTGCGTCCTCAAATGTCTTGAGGGTCTCGAGACCAAGAATATCGAACTTGATAAAGCCAAGTGGCTCGAGATGGCGAACGTTCTGTCCTTCAGACCAAGGAGTCTGCCTGATACCTTTAGATGTTATCAAAGGCATCTTGCTAGGAAGATAGTCTCCGATGATAGCACCAGCCGCATGTCGGCCAATAGAGCGTGGTTGGCCAATTAAGCCATAGACCTGTTCTTCGATCTGAGGATATTTACGGAAAAATAATTTTAGAGTTTCGGAATAATCACAAACTTCATCAAATGTGGGAGTATACACTCCTGCTCTAATACCGTGCTTCTTCTTCGCAATTGGAGTTGCCTCAGCTAACATGGCCTTAGTTACAACATTGACTTCTGTAAAGTCTACACCTTCTCGCTTGGAGATGTCCTTTATCAATGACTTGAGTTGTAGTGTGTTGTAGTTCGAGATGAACGCAACAGAGTCTTCTCCCCATTCCTCAACCATCTTGTCTTTGATAAGAGAGTTGTCTGAGAAGTCAATGTCGATGTCCGGAAAGCCGGTTGAGCCACGAGTAAGGAAGCGTTCAAAAGGAAGGGTCCACTTAATAGGGTCAATCTGTGTAATCTTTAGTAGGAAAGCAAGTAACGAACCAGCCGCACTACCGCGAGCAGGACCAACAAAAGTATAATTCCATGAGAAATCAGTAATTGCTTTGGTCGCCAAGAAGTATTCACTAAATTTTTGAGACGAGATAACATCAAGTTCCTCCGCTAGTCTTTTTCTGTAATGTCTTTTCTTTGTTTTGTCAGAGCCTCGTAGGTATAAAGCCAGAGCTTTTTCAGCGAGGTCTTCGAGAGCTTCATCAGCACTCTTGTCGCTTGGTACCATAAAAGAAGGAAGCTGAATAGAAGTATCAGGGAGAAAATCTTCAATCTGCTCAAAAGCGATGGTTGCTGTGTTGGTGATAGACTCCATAACCAAATCATCGTCATAGTCAAAGTCACTTTCATCAGCATATCGTTTATATGAGTCCCACATTTCGTGAGCGTTCTTTGGATATAGTTCATAGCCGATGTCCTCTACTGATTCTGGGATGTTTGCATCCATCCAAGCAGGCATCTTACCTAACCAACCGAGCCGCTTGTAAACTTCTCTGTCTCTCCACGCATCAGGGCTTGGATAATGAGAGTCGCAAGTAGAGATCAGCCTTAAACCAAGCTGCTTTGCTACTTTAATTAGGCATTTGTTTAATAGATGTTGCTCTGGAATGTTGTTCCACTGTAATTCAGCATAGAATCTGTCTCCGAATGTGTCTCGGAACTTTGTGAGATTGGCTAACATATCCTCGACAATGGCATCCTCGCCATCTTCTTGGTGTTTCCACATAGAACCTGCGGCAATACCACCAAGGCATGCTGTAGCTACAATGACGCCCTCTTGATGCTTCTTTAGCAGCTCCCAGTCGATGCGTGGCTTACGGTAAAAATAGTCTCCACCGTATGACTTGGAAATCATCTCGTAGATATTCTCGAGACCTTTCTGGTTTTGCGCTAGAAGAACAATGTGTCGCTTACGTGACAATGCTCTCTTGTCGTTTCGTTGTTCGTCCTCGACAACCATGGCAGAGTCGGATGTATCGATCTCTTTCGCTCTCTTTTTGTCAAGAGAGATTTGCTCCTTCAGTTCTTTCCACTCATCAAGTGAGTCGATGTAGTAAGCCTCAACACCGAAGATTGGCTTGAAGTCCTTACCTTCTGCTCTCATTTGTTTTGCATGCAGCAATTGGTACGATAAGCCGTTCATGCTGCCGTGGTCCGTAAGGGCAAGTGCTTTTGAACCATTGCCGTGAGCAAAGTCCATGTGTTCCTGTGGGAAACCGAAGCCGTCAAATAGGCTGAAGCACGAGTGTCCGTGCAAGTTTACAAATTGTTCTTTCTTTAATTCCATATGTCCTCCAAGACTTGTGTGATGTTATTAATGTAACACGGCATGCTTTGTTTGTCAAGTAAAAAGCTAAACTTTTATCAAGTCTTCTTCATCTACCCAATAGACTTGGGAAGCTATGAAGTCGTAAACGCGGCAGATGTAGTAGCTTTCTCTGCCTGATAAATTTCTTTCTTCACGGTCTGTTACGATGCAAAAACTCTCCTCGAGCCATTTGCAAGTCACTAAGTCTCCAATCATTCTTTCTCCAAGTGTTCGAGGTAGAACTCCATCATTCTCTCCTCTTCATCCCATGGCATCCACTTGACTACTATCAAGTCTTCTTTCGATCCGTCATAAGAATCGAACATGTCCCGCTCGATTGACACTACAATCCCAAATTTCTTGTCGGGATTGTACCGGGACCTTGTGATCCCAGTTTTTTTAAATCTGACGAGGTCTCCGATGTTAAACATCATTCCTCCAAATATTTTATTTTAAACTTTTCAGCTAAGGTCTCCCACGTTGCTAGGTTAACAATAAGCGGTGTATCTCCAAAATGCTTCAAAAAAATTGAAGCTCTAGTTCTTGCCTCACAAAGAGATGGCGCTCTAGGCACATAATAAAACTCTCTTTTTTCATCGTAAATATATTCATGTTTCACATCTTGTCCCCCCAAAGGATCATTGACACCGTGACAATCGCACGGGTCGCATTCGCATACTTCACAATATTTATTCACTATTTCCTCCTATTTCATAAATGCTTGCACTAAGAGAAGACTAACGCATAATAGAAACGATATTCCGTTCTTTGCTGTTAGCATTTCTTCTCCCAAAAAATACCATGTCAATGGTATGAATATTAAATAGCCTATGCAAAAGGTCATGAACCTAATTGACCACAAAGCTTCGACTTCAGCGTACATAAATTTTGTTCCAAAGGCAAAGCATAGCGTAGTCAATGGTGCAGTACATGCTGCGATGAGCATGGCTTTCGTTGCACCCTCTGTCACTATGATGCCTGAATTGCTCTGGAACCAAGCAAGGGTCTGTCCGATGACGAATAGAAGTATTCCGTAGTATAATTTCATTTTTTCCTCCACATTCCTAGTTTCTCATCAAACTTGTAAAGGGCGAGGTTTTGTCTCGTTATCCTATCGGACATTGTGATAGTTGCGACAAGGCCGCCCCATTTTATTACTTCTACTTTAGTTATCAGTCCCACTTCTTCACCCATCATTACAAGGTCAGTGGGGATTGGTTTGTCCTTCATCCTTCCTCCTTGAGCGGAGGGATTGATGAGTTATAGAAGCTTTCCGTGATCTCATCTGCTTGTTTTTGATAAACTCCCGCCATCTCCATGTCTCCCGCTCTTTGAGCCTCGAATGACTTTTGCAAGAGATCTTTCACTTTTTGTTGTTGCTTTTCTTCTTTCGACTTGATGCCGAGTAATTTCTTTAACCAGTTCATAGTTCAATTCCTTTGCTTTTATTGTAGGCAATCCCGCCAATTTTAAGATAAAATTTTTCAATGCTATCTTCAGTTGGCTTTTCATTTTCATACTCCAAATATTGTTCTGCCGCTGTATCTATAGCCTCCATGACGACTCTAGGTCCGGACTTACGGATGAGAGGTCTAAGATCCCCTCGTCCTTTCCGAAAGTTTTCGTAATGAAATGGTTTTATTTTTGAATTTAAGTGGCCCAAGACGATCTGATAAACTTCCTTTTGCATAAAAGTCTCTTCTTCTTTCGAGTCTAAATAATTCCTGATGTCTTGTAATTGTTCAAATACTTTCATTTGTTTCTCCTTATTTTGCGGCCATACAAGATGAGCCAGCCATTAGCTCACGCATCTTGAATAGACCGATTTCTTTGTGCTTACACTCGAGCATGATGTCCATGCGGTGTCCGAATGTGTCGATAGGCGTCCAATAGCTGTCGCTGTGCGCTTGTGGACGGATCTTAGGGTTATCGTGCTCTACTGCTCGTGACTGGCTGTAGTGAACGACAGGGACAACGTCACCCCATGTCTTGAGTGCAAGTTCGAGTGCTTCTTGTTGCGACAAACCACCAGTGCACATAGTGTGATGATGATAGTCGTGAACGATAGGGATACCGATAACACTGAAGATGCCGTCGTAGAGTTCTTTAGTTGAGTAGAGACTTTCCTTGTCGTCGTTCTCCACGGTCAAGCGAGACTTGACTGCATCAGATAAGCGTGCGAAGTTCTTGCAGAAATCCGCCATGGCTTTGGGTTTGTCGTTGTAAGCCGCACCGACATGAATGTTGATCTTTGCCCAAGTAGAGCGAGGTTGACACAAAAGGTCCATCATCTTACCATTGACCTCGAGGTCTTTGATAGTGTTTCGCACAACCTGCTCATTTGGAGAACAAAGTTTGTTGAAGGGGCCGGGATGGCATGTGAGACGGATGTCGTTCTCGTTAGCAAACAGGCCGGCTTCATAGAGGGCTTCTTCGATAGCGTCGAAGTCTTTAAGGTCTTCCATCTCATACTCTGAAGCCCATGGGAAAATCTCTGAAGAGATGCGGAAGAAGTGAATGTCGTGCTTCGCATTCCACTGAAGGATAGCTAGCAGGTCTGTGACGTTCTGTAGGATAATTTCGGATACATAGTCCAAGCCTTTCTCTTGGAATGTCTTCTTGCGCATTGTGCGGTTGGTTGATACCTTCACCTTCAGTGATGAAAGTTCGCTGTTGATACAGGCATAGCCTAGGTTGTAGTTGTTAATCATTTGTCCTCCGATTGATTATATTATAATATAACACGTTGGAGGTAAGTTGTCAAGTAAATTTATCTATTTTTTTAACAGTCTTCCGGATTGTATGCAATCCTTAAACATGTTTCAAGGTGTGTCTCGAGATAGTCCTCAATGTTTCTATTGGCTGCTTCGAACAACTCGTCTTTCATTGTTGGTTCTGGCTCTGTTGCAAAACATAAAATAGTTAATATAAAAATCATTTTTTCTCCTTTTTATGATTTGGATTTTGGATAAAGCCACCAGAATTAGTGACCTCTAAAAGTTCTTCGTAGTTCTTCTTCATCTCATCGTAACGAGCTTCCGTTAAACCTTCCTTCATAAGTATATACTCTCGCATTTCTGGGTTTTGTTCGAGGTTCAGTTCTAATTGAAGAAATCTTTCTAGGAACACTTCCATGGAAACGGTCCAAGCCAAAGGAAGTATCGGCATTTCTGTTGGTCGATCCCATTGGTCAGTCGACGGTACTGTTGGTGCCATTTGTCGTGACATGACGTCAGTTTCATCTCGATATGTTCCCCAGAATGCTAATTGACCGAACACATACTTGTAGACTTGAGTTGATGTCCATGTATCATAAAAATACTCTACGTCCTCAATATCCATGGATATCTCCGGATCATTGCCGTAAAATTCGTCAATCATGGGCATTGAAGCATAAGCATATCTGACACCCATCGCTTTGTCAAAGGCGGGTGCCATGGCGTAAAACTCTAAATCTGGTACAATTCTTAGTTTGTCTAGTGCTTGTTTTGCTGCTGTGGAAGAAACGGGAATCTCAGATCCTCTTCGAAAAAGATTTTCTTTGTCCTCTTCGGTCATTGCAGCCATCTTTTCAGCTTCGCCGACATTCAAGTCGCTTACCTTGGCACCCAAAGCTCCCATAGCTCCAAGACCAAAGGCTCCTTTAAGGAAATCTCTCTTCGTTGCCTCGTCGAGAACTTCGTTGATTAAGTTTTTTAAATATTTTTTGTCTAGTTTCATCTTGTCCTCTAATATAATATAACATACTCAGTGCAGTTTGTCAAATTATTTTATTACCATTTCTTGCAAGACCAGTATCTTGCTTTTGTTTTTGGACCAGGATTTTTACAGTTGTGTCTTGCTCTGAATGATTTTCTAGCTTTTGGATTATTCTTTCTTATTTTCATCGTCTTCTCACCTTTAGCTTTCGCTGATGACCCACCATGCCCGAAGTTTACTTTCTTGACATTTCCAGTACTTGGGTCCTTGACATATACTTTAAATTTCTTTACGTCTCCGCGAGTTGGCTTGTTTAGTGTAACTTTTTTTCCTTGATACTCTGCTTCACCCATTAGATCAGGACAGCCACAGGATGCTTCTTGAAGTTGCTCAAACAAACATGCTTCGCACACTAAGTCACCCTCTTCCAAAGTCGCTCCATGGAATTGCTCTAAGATTGAGTCATCGCCTTCATACATAAGACCTTCCCCCAATCTCTGTTTTGACTCGTACTGAGGAAAAGTCAGGTTTCCCGACTTTATTCTATTAATTATCTTGTAAACAGCTTTGGCGATACCCAAATCTTTTGATTTTTTTAAAAGTTCCATGCCGGCTGACGAGTCGCTTTCGGATGCTTCAATAATTCCTCGAGCAACTAGTGAAAGCATTTCTTCCGTAGGTCGCTTTAGAAGTCCGGATTTTTTTTCATATTTTTCGAGTTCCCCAAGGGCATCGGACACGAGCCTTTTTGAACCTTTATCTGGTGCAACTTGATCAACGTTGTATTGCTCTAAGATTGAGTCATCACCTTTGTAGGCCATTGACTCTCGCATGTATTTTTTTGGATTTCCATTTTGTCTTAGATATTTCTCTTTCTTGTCTCTTGGTAGGCTGTTGTAAAATGCTTTCATTTTCGTAGTTAAAATTTTATTCTTCATTATGTATCCAAACTTCTCATCATCAGACATGGAGTCAAATCCAGATAGTTCATCCTGCATTTTGTCTGTACCTGTTAGCATGTCGCTAGCTTTTTCATCAGCTGTTTTAGGTTTTACTATTTTTTCGCCTCTTTTCATTTTTGCTAATCGGTCTTCGAGGTCTTTCTGTCTTTCCGGAGATCTTTCGGGTTCATCGTCTTCTCCGCCAAAGATTTTTGAGAAGAACCCTTCGTCCAGATTCTCTTCATTTATGTCTCTAGGTTCATACGTGTCCTCAACTCCTTTATATCTGGTGTGGAATTCTTTGCCTACATCTTTTAGACTGCGTCCTCGACTCTGCTCTCTATCTCCAAACTTGTCAAGCTCTGTAAAATAGTCTCCGAGGCTATCCACGATATAGTCATGGCCAAGGCCGATGTGCTTATTTGCTAACTTTTCCACTTCTCCAACTTCTTGGTTTCGCATGTAGTCATCAAAGTAGCTCGGGTTTGCTCCGAGAGCGTCAAGAAGTGTTTTCGCCATGTTGATGGACTCAGGGTCGCCTGAGTCAAGGAGGCTGCGTATCTTTGTTATTTGATCATCTGATGCGAAATCGCTATAGTCAGGTTCAAGCCTTACTTCGCTCATGACTTCGTTGATTAGTTGTTTCAAGTTTTTTGTTGTTAATTTCATTTTTTTTCCTTAGTGATTTTCGCCGCTTTTCTTCAAAAACCCTAGAACTTTTGGTACCATACCAGCATATTCTGTGATTTCGAAAGCTTTAACTGCCGATGTTAAAGCTTCTATTGTCAGTGTGCCGGCATATTTCTTTGCTCCACCAGCGGCAATTGTTGCTAGCCCAAGTGCGGTGCCAATTATTACCATCACCGCGAGTAAACAAATAAAGAAAACTTCTGCTAATTCCTCTTGTTCCTCAATTGGCATCTTCCTTTTGAAGCCAGTTGCAGCCCAAGAAAGACCAGCTAATGGCTTTACCATTCCATATAGTATCGTCTTTAGATAGATACCGTGTATGTTATGTGCGAATTCGCCTATGCCCTTTGCTAACATCTCAGCTCCGACTCGATTTTCAAGTCCCACTGTTTTTTGTAAATAATTTATAACTTTTTTACTATTAAGAACTTCGACTGCAAGAGCCGACAACCATTCTAGGATTCTTGGTAGGGCCAATGCGATCGCTGCATACAACAAGACCCCCGCAGCTTCATCTAGCCTGTCTTCTTCGCCTCTTGTAGCAGCCATTTCTTTCGCCTTAGGAAGTAAGTCTTTGACGTCTAATACCGACACATTTTCAATCAACGCCTGTTCTTGCATCACTTCACTAATCAAAGATTTCAATTTTGATTCTGTTAGTCTCATTTTTTCTTTCCTTTTTTTGATTTTTTGCCCCAAGATTTTCCTTTACCCTTCTCTTTACATGCGCCGGGGGTTGGTCTACATGATGGGTATTTGCTTCTTTTCTCGTCATCGGATCGGCCGCAGGACTTGTATCCACCGTTTCCGTCGGGTGAGTTGCAATCAACCCAACCTTTCTTCTTACCTTTAGCTCCTTTGCGACCAAACCAGTCATGGAGTGATGATTCTTTGCTGGACTCAGTGCCAGCTTTCTTTGCTTCATCGACTTCTTGCTCCATTCCCTCTTCGGCCTTGACGCAGTTGCGATAAGTCTTACCAAACATCTCTTTGGTCTTTCTCTTCTCATGAGTCTTATAACCTTTTTCGCACTTCTCATTCAGGACGGCTTCGAGCTCTTCCTCTATGATTCGTTGTAAATCTTCTTTGGTTATATTCATTTTTTTTCTTGCGCCATTTTAGTTGCAGTTGCATACATTACAGACTTTGCATCAGATCCATAGTCTTTGTCGAATCCTTTCTTGTTCTTCTTCATTCCTTTGACAAACTTTTCTTTTTGTTGCTTGTCCTTTTTGGTAAGCTTCTTTTCAGATAAGTCAACATCTTTGTTGTCGTCCAAGATGTAGTCACCATTTTGATGCTTCTTTACTGAGGGCATGTCCTCAAGAGTCTTGAGGATGTCTTTCTCTTGTTCTTTCCCAAACTCTTTGAAGAATGGATCAAGCCCTGCTGCTCCGCCTTCGTCTCTGAGAATCTTTTCGATCTTCTTGGGATCAACATGAGTATAACCTTTCTTAGCCATGCTAGTGTGATCTTGCTTAACATCAGCTGCATACTTCTTTCCGCTCTCAGGATCATACATGTCGTGCTTTTGGAATTCTTCTTCTAAGCCTTCCTTTTTTGAGTTACCCCAGTTCTTGGCTCCAACCTTGCGGCACTTTACAAGAGCACCAGATGCATAAGCAGAAGGCCAAACGTCGTAACGTGACTTAACCTTGTGATAGCATGCGTCCTTCTTTCCTTCTTCCTCGGAAAGGACAGCTTCCAATTCTTCTTTGATAATTCTTTGCAGTTGTTTGCGTGTAATGTTCATAATAGATCCTCATTTTGTAATAAATAGTCTCTGTAAAGGCTTATTTCCACTTGAAAATTTGATGTAGGAAATTTCTTACGACCTTCTCTTTGCATGCTTCGTCGTCTTCGCAATTATAAAGAGCATAGGAGTAGGAAGCTGACTCAGATCTTATATTTTCTTTGACTTCGACAATGTTGTTTCGCAAGTCTTCATATACATCATCGTAGTCTCCCAAATATACTTCGTATTTGTCTGCTATCTCGAACAAATCACCCCACTGCTCGGTCTCCATTGCCCTGTTGACTTTCTTAAAGGCATTGGTATACTCCCAAAATCGAGGATCAGATGTTTCAAGTTTGTCAGGGTGGATCTTTCTAGCGATTTCGCGATAAGTCTTTTTGTGCTTGACTTCTTTCTTTTTTGGTACGTGCTCAGTAGGCACTAATCCCGGATTTTGGGCAATAAAAATTTTGTCGACTTTCTCTTGATTATTTTTTGTCAACTCTCCTAGATCTACGTCATTTTCTGCACACCAGCGTCTGTAATACACCTCGAATTCCAAGTGAGCGTCCTTAAGGATCTCTCTTATCATCTCAAGTTCGTATTTATTCGACTTGTATTCGTTCAAAAGCTTTTTGAACTTAAGTTTCTTGATCATCACTGGCAATTGGGTTGAACCCTCCTCTTATAAGTATCGACTTCGAAGGCTTTCGCATGCTGAAATTTCTGGAGGCAGCGATAAAATCAGTGTATTCTTGCCATGTCCTTATGTCAAAGTAGTTTTCAACTGCTATCTCATGAGATTCTTCAATGTTGAGAGGGTTGAATACTTTTTCTGGTGGGAAGTATCTTGCCGACCAACGCTCCTCTGGTGGTAACATTAAGTCATCTTCTATGCTGGATCCAGGAACTCTTCTTCCTGTACCTGTACGTATTACTCTCCGGAAGTCAAGCCATTCTTCTTTTCCGAATGTAAAAGAAGTAAAGCGGCCATCCTTTATGGACTCTCCTTGCGTAGTTATATGGCAGTTCTGAGACGAAGAAATTATTTTTCT
>Ga0257110_1000133_pt1 | contig 39529 bp, 58 predicted proteins | sample LP_taG_7_FD_190184 | JGI IMG/M metagenome (GOLD analysis project Ga0257110, IMG submission 190184) | Marine microbial communities from Northeast Subartic Pacific Ocean, Canada - LP_J_2015_P26_10m | ecosystem: Environmental > Aquatic > Marine > Oceanic | place: Canada: Northeast Subartic Pacific...
ATCATATTTGGAGCAGCATGGTTGTTGTATTCTTGTCTAAGGTATCCTGGTACTAGGTGGTTGATGGGGAGGGCTACCTTGAAAACATTAAAAGAAACAACATTAAATTCGTTTTTTATGGTATGCTCTGATTGGGGAGTAAAAAAAGGGGAAAGTTACAAGTTTAATGCTCAAAGTAATGTTATTGAGTTTATTAATAGTAGTACAATTATTTTAAAAGACCTTTTTCAATATCCAGCAGATCCGAATTTTGATTCGCTCGGATCACTTGAGATTTCTGGAGCTTTCATTGACGAGGTAAACCAATGTACAGAAAAAGCAAAAAATGTTGTAGCTTCTAGGATACGATTTAAACTTTCAGAGTATAAATTAAGACCAAAGGTTCTTATGAGCTGTAATCCAAGTAAAAATTGGGTATATGATTTCTATAAACAAAATAGAGATGACACTTTACCAGACCATAAAAAGTTTGTACAAGCTAAACTAATAGATAATCCACATATTTCAGAGTTTTACGAAGAACAATTAAGAAAACTTGATCCTGTGTCAAGAGAAAGGCTTTTGCATGGTAATTGGGAATACGATTCTGGAGAAGATAGGCTTTTTGACTATGAAGCTGTACTTAATGTGTTTACTAACTCATTTGTAAAATCTGAAGATGATAAAAAGTATCTTTCTTGTGATATTGCACTACTTGGAAGTGATAAACTAGTTATTTGCGTGTGGTATGGCATGGTAGTAGAAGAAATCGTAACAAAAGACAAGACATCTGCCGATAATGTAGAGAAACTCATAAGAAATCTGTCTGAAAAGCACAAAATACCACAAAAAAACATCATAATTGATAGTGATGGAGTAGGTCAATATTTGTCTCATTACATGAAAGGAGTGCAACCTTTCGTAAATAATTCAAAAAGTTTAAATAATGAGAATTATAAAAATTTAAAGACACAATGTTATTATAAGTTGGCTGAACAGATAAATGCAGCTAATATTTGGATAAAATGTAATGATACTGATTTGAGAAACAAAATTATTGAGGAATTAGAAGTTATTAGAAGAAAAAACATGGATATGGATGGTAAACTTGCAATTTTATCAAAAAAAGAAATGAAAGCTGTTTTAGGACATTCTCCAGATTATGCTGATGCTCTTATGATGAGAATGAGGTATATGTTTAAAAATAATATGGGAATTGTAGCCTGGAGATAAAAAAACTAACTTTTTGTTCCATAAAGTTCCATAGGTTTTTTGTTATATTGTTGCATGAGTGAATATGTTGAAATATTTTGTTTAAATAAGAGACATAGTGATGTTGTTATTAATTTTTTGTATGATCTGCATGAAATAATAGACAATGCCACATATTATGAAGAAGATTTTGTTGGTTTTACAGATATAATGGAAGATTTTATTGTTTATCATAATAAATTAGGAGAAGAAGCTGTAAAAGGAAGTGTTGAGTATAAAAATTGGTACAGTTCTTTAGGGAATAATGTTTATTGGGCTACTAAAGGTTATTTTGCTGCAATGCAAGATAAAGAAAGTGCAATCATTAATGAAAAAAAAGTTATATCTTTGATACAGGATTTTTTAGACAATGTAGAGTTAGCTTTAATCATAGATCCTAATTTAACAACTATTGGCAGAATTAATTTAAACTAAAATGGATTTTATATTAAACGAGAACAAAATAACATTACCAGACACATGGTATGATGTAAATTTTAAAAAATTTAAAGGATTTTCTGATCTTGTCAATGCTTTTATGCCTAGAGCAGAAGCAAGTGCAGATAAAACAGAAGAATTAGACAATGCTTTAATGGATCTTGAAGATAATACTAAAATTTTATGTTATTGGACAGGATTGTCTGAGGAAGAAATTAGTATGATTAATATTGATACTGCAAATGATGTAATGAAACATTTAGGTTTTTTAAATGATGCCTATAAACCTACACATATAGAAAAATTTGAATTAGATGGAGAAAAATATAATTTACCAAAAGAATTTATGAAAAAATCATCTTTTGGTAGATATATAGAAGCAGAACAGTTAGACATACAAAGTAGTATGCTAAAAGAAGGAAATTTAGGTATTTTGCCTAGACAAATAGCAATACTTTGTAAAAAAGATGGAGAAGAAGAGAAATTAGATGATAATATTATTGACAAACGAGCTAGAATGTTTGAAGACTTGGATATGGCAACCATTTGGGATGTCGCTTTTTTTTTGACCAAGTTAGAGCAAAAGTTAATGATACATTCCCTAATCTCTCTGGAGATGGAGGAGATGCTAAAGCAAAAAGAGCTGCCAAAGCAACAATAGATGGTTATGGTTGGTTGAACTCACTTTATGGTGTTGCACAAGATGGTATATTTACTTTGCCTAAAGAAACACCACTAGTAAGTGCTCAATTAGCTAATTTGTATGATGTTTTAACATATTTATCATGGAAAAGTGCTTGTGGTACTTATGAAAAAACATTAAATGATTTACATAATAAAGAAAACAAATAATGGCTACAACATTAACACAACTAGTAAACAATTTTAATACCTGTGCAACAAGTGCTGGTTTTAAGACTTTTAAGTTTGGTAAACTACCACACATAAATTTTGATCACAACATAAAATATGATCTTTTAAATTTTGAGTATCCTACATCAAGAATGACAGACATAACATCTGGTGTTCAAGAATTTTCTTGTGTGATAACTGCTTTTAGACCTACATCAAAAAGTAATGCTACAGGTGTAGAGATATTAGATAATGTTCATGTTATTATGACTGCATTAGAAGCTAGAATTTTAAAGTTTTTAGGATGTGTAGGTGCTGGTAGTAATTGTCAAGATCTTTTAGACAATCAGTCTATACAAATGTTTAGAGAAAAAGGAACACATAATGATAATTTAGTTTCTGTCTCATGCACCTTTACTATTTCTGTGTTTTTTGACTGTGTAAATTTTGATTGCAACAATTTTCCTCCTGCTACTACTCCAGAAACATTTAATTGTGTATTAGGTGTTTGTGTTGATCCTGGAGATGGCACAGGTACTTACTCTTCACTAGCTGATTGTCAAGATAACTGTGAAAGTGGATCAGACTAATGGGAGCAATAAGCAGAATTGAAACAACAATAAAAAGAGCTGGTCAAATAGCTGAAAAAAAAATAAGAAATCAGCTAAAAATAATTAGACCTGGTAATTCAAAGCGAATGAGCACAACTCATGAGCTATCTAAAAGCCTAAAGTCTGAATTTGTTGATGCTGGTGGTGGTAGGATGACTTTAGTGGTAACAACTCCACATAAGTATGGAAAGATACTAGATGATGGCTATAATTCCTTAAAAGTGCCCTATACACCTGGCACAAAAGCTGGAAAAAATGATTATATAACAGGATTAGCACAATGGGCTGCAAAAAAATTCTATGGTGGGGATTTAAAAAAAGGTTTAAAGGCAGCTTTTAGAATAGCTAGAACACAAAAGGGTTTAGCAGAAAGTGATAACTACGAAGGTGCACCAAAAGCTCCAGGTTACATAAAAGAAATAAAAAAAGATATAGATAAAGAAACAGTAGAGTATTTGACAAAAAATGTAATGATTGCAATACAAAAAGATGCTCATAGAATATTAAATAGAACAATATAATTATGCCTAGTACAATTACATTTTTAAAAAACACAACAAGAGAATTTTTAAGTGCATATAGACCAATAGACATTTGGGCTTATATATCAGATAGTGATGTTGCTTATTTAAGAGCAGAACTTTACATGGAAAAAGATTATGGACAAAATAATTTTATTTCTACAGGTGTATTAATCAATGGATACGAACAAAATCAAGATGCAGGTGGTTTTCCTGGTGTTTATGCTTTTAATGCAATGGAATTTGTAAGACATTATGTTGGTAAAGCAATTTGTCCAATATATAGTTTTAGTTCGTTTCAATTACCTGGTCATTTTGAAACAGGAAGATTTTATTTAAAAATTTGGGCTGTAAGATATACATCTAATCAAAGTGTTAGTTTTGATGATTATGGAACAACTGTAGATAGTAATATTTTTATAGCAACACCAGCAAATTTGTCAAATGATATTTCTACTAGTTCTACGAATGAAAACTTTTGGTTAGACAGGTATGTTTTAGGTCAAAATGGTTTAGCTCCCTTTGCAGGATCTACTTTACCCTTAACAAAAATGCCTACAATGAATAGCCATGTAAAACAAAATGGTTTTATGATTGATATGCTAGATTTTCCTTGTGATAGTTTATACACATATTGGAGTAAAGGTAAAGACAATTTATTATTACATTTAGTTATTATAAGATATAATGATGGCACAAATGTAAGTGGAGTAGATATTATTCAGTTAAGCGATAGCTATAGTAGAAAGGAAAGAATACCTGTTCATCCTATATCTTTAAGTGCTTATATATCATTTGCAACAGGAAGCACATATAATAGCATAGTAGATGCTAATGGTAATTTAATATGTAAAAAAATAGATATTTGTGCTATTTCTGGTAATAGTCCAACAGGTTTATTTCCTACAAGCTGGTGGAGCACAAAAAGTTATGGTGGATCAAAACTATCTTTATATAGAACAATATCATATAGTAATGATTTAAGTAATTGTGGAGCAGGAAAACAAAGAAGTAAATTTATTTTTCAAAATAGTTTAGGTGGTATTGATTGGTTTTCTTGTTATGGAACAATAGAAGAAAGTGTGTCTGTTGCAGATGTAAGATACGATAAACACCAATATTCTATGATGAGAGAGCATCACACAACAACAAAGCTAATAACAAACAGAGTAGATACTGTAAAAGTTTTTTCACAACCATTAGGTAAAGATAGGGCTATGTTTTTAGCTGAATTATATGCTAGTCCAAAGGTTTGGATACAACAAAAAATGCAACATAGTGAAGACAATGGTGTTTTTGGAGAACAAAGATTAACACCAATAAATATAGTGCCAGGATCATGGGATTTATATTCTACTGAAAATAATTTATATTTTTTAGAGTTTGAATACAATTATTCAGAACAAAAAACACAACCAAAAGGATAATGTCAGAAAGTAATTTAGCATATAGCACAGTATTAGAAATTGGAGAAGTTTCTGGTCAAAAAAATGTTAGTAATAACATTCAAATAGGAGAAGAAACAACACAAGTTTATGGTGGTTGTAAAGAAAGCACTAAACCAGACCAAATGTTTAATCCTAATAGTAATGAGCCAAATGTACGAGTTGTAGGTTATAGTGGTAATTATATTGGCTATTGGACAGGTATAGGTTCATTAAGTTCTGGTTGTTCGCAAACACAAATTCAAATAGAATTGCCTAATGGTATAGAATATCAGCCATTAAACAATAGTAAACTAATAATGATTGACTTTCAAAGTGAAGGTACTTTTTACAGACAAGAACCACATACTTTCAACACAAAACATTTTAGACCAAGAAACAATATATTTTATACAAGAAATGAGTGGAATGTGCAAGGAAGAACATTATATATAAAGTCTTTTGATGATTCAAACCAACCTGTTACTTTATGTTTTGATGTTGTTGATTCTTATGGTAGTTTTTTAATATGTAAAGGTAATGGAGGAGATCATGTTTCTGATTATGCACAATTAAACCAGCATTGGTATAATAGCAATTTAGCTAATGGAAATCAAGGTAATTTGGATTGGTATATATCAGCTTATGTTCATTCTGGATTATGGGATAGTTCTGGAGGTCAAATAACTTGGAGTAACGAAAGACAAAGTATTGGAATGTCATATATGAATGACAAAATGTTTAGTGGTAATCAGCAAAATTTAATGCAAAATGAAGTTTACACTAATGAAGGTTATTTTGGTGTTAGAAATTCATATTGGAGAGAAGCAATTATAAACTCTGGTTCTTATACTGATCCAGATGCCTGGAGAAACAGAGATCATGATGTTTGGGAATTAAAAGTAGATGTAGCATCAATTAATAATGCTAGAATACAGATTTTTGAAGGCACACCAAATAATCCAATATATAGTAGTGGTTTAAATAGCATGTCAGAAATAACAGAACCTGGTTTATATACTTTTTGTCTTGCTGCCTTGCCTTTTAGTGATAAATATAAAGGCAAACACATTAATGGTGGTTTTACTTTACATGACACAGGTATGGAAAACGCACATAGTATTGACCATCAAGCATTTATAGACATGATGGATGCACAATTAACTTTATTAAATGCAATACCTTTAAATCAAAATCAATCTGCATCAATAACAATAAATAAAATAGAATTAAAAAAAGCAGATCCAAAATTAACAGATGTAACAACTCCTATTATGGGAAGTACATTTAATTATAATATTGATCAATACGAATGGAAATTTTTAGATGTTTTAGATTCTGAAAAAGTACCATTAGCACTTAATTTTTCTGTAGGAGATATAAGCGATATTTCTAAAAGAACATCTGGATATTCTAAAACTTTTATGATACCAGCTAGTCCTCACAACAATGAGGTTTTAGATCCTATGTTAAGTGTAAATTCACAAAGAGAAAATATAGGATGGGAAAGGGGAAGAATTAAAACAAATGGTGTTGTTGTTTTTGAAGGACTAATGAGAATAGAGGAGGGAAACACAGGTAGTGGTGGTTTTTATAAATGTCATATTTTAGAAGACACTATTGATTGGTCGCAAGAAATTGCTGATTCTAAATTATGTGATTTAATTTTAAATGAAACTACACAGCCAAAAAAAGATTATTTAAATGTGCTTTATTCTTGGGTTTTTTCTAAACCTTATGGTGGTGTTGTTGAGCCAATAACAGGATTTACTTTACCAGAAGAACCACAAGGTTGGTTTTGGGGATTAGCTAATTATGGAGAATGGTATTATAAATCTTTACAGTTGCCTGGTGTTTCAGATTGGGATCATGGAGTAAAAGATTTTCATCCTGTTGTTTTTACTAAAAGCATATTAATAGCAATTTTTAAAAGCATTGGATATTCTGTTGAAAGTAATTTTATGAATACTATGACATTTAATCTTTTGTGTCATCCATTTAGTTCTGGAGAAAACTATGAATTAGGAAAAGATCCTTTTGGAGAAGATGGAGATTATTATGCAAAAGCTGAAGATGCTGGTAGACACCGAGCAGATGAAATATTAGGGTGGAGTAATTTTAAATCTGGTGGGTATATACCTCCAAATGGTTATGATAGAACTTGGTATCCATCATTAATTATACAGTCAGACACAGGTAATAATTTTACAGGCAGTCCAAGCAATAAAGCATTTGGATCTAGCAGTAAGGGCTATGTAGTTCCATTTCCAGGAGATTATCAAGTAATTTGTAAAGGAATTATAGATGTAAGTTTTTGTGCTGGTTGCAATGGTGGTCGTGTAGATGTTTTTGTTACAAATAATGGAACAGGAAATGGTTTTACAGCAAATGGTGGTAATCAAGCTCCAGGTATTGCTGATCATGGAGAGCATTATTTTTACACATCATACACATCATGGAACTGTAGTGCTGGAGATGTAATTTCTTTTAAAATAGTTGCTGAAACATTAATGGGTGGTCTTGCAAAGTATTGGGTAGCTGCTAAAGAATTAGAGATGTTAATTTACCCTGTTCCTTCTGGTGGTTCTCCTTCTATTGATGTAAATAAACAGAAGTTTTTACCTTGCGATACTAAACAAATAGACTTTATATCTGGTATTACAGACTTATTTAATTTACAATGGACAGCAGACAGTAAAAATAAAATAGTTTATTTTGAACCATATAATGATTTCTTTGGATCTGGAGATGTAAAAGATTGGACTGAAAAATTAGACAATACAAGATGGAACGATAAATTTATAGTAGAAGAGTTGGCAAAAGAAGTTCATTTTAGCTACAAAAGAACATCTACTGATATTGGGATGACAGGATTAGATGCCTGGAGAGAAAGCAATGGTTATGGAGAGTATAAAACTCATATAGAAATAAATGATGAAAAATTTAGAAAAGAAGAAGTTGATATAGCTACTAATAAGTTTGCTCCTATTTGGAGATTTAACAATTATGGCAAACAACCAAATCCAAGTCAAAATAGTAACAATCACTATAATTGGGGAGATTTAAGTTGGGGAAATCCAAGTGTTAGTAGAGCTTTACCTTTAATGCCTGTAATTTGGACAGAAGCTGGAGGTCATATTAACAAAGATATGCACCACAGACCACCATATAAGGCTTTTCCAAAAATGAAGTTACAAATAGTAAACTATTATAGTCTGCTTAATGGTGTTCATCAAGATGGTAGCAATCCTAATTTAGCATCTGGTGGTAATGGTCTTTCTATTAACAAATGTACCAACTATAATTTTAAAGATGACTCTGGATCTCCAAATGATTTAGAATTTTATCCTTATATGGATTGGATAGATGGTTGGAAAAAAGGAATAGAAGAAGATCCTTATTGTCTTTCTTGGAATGATTATAATGATGGTTATGGCAATATTAGTTCTGGTTTATTTGAAAAATATTGGAGAGTTGCTTATGAAAAAATGAATGGGGGTTCTGTTTTAAGAACTGCTTTTTTAAATTTAACTGCTATAGATATTGCTAATTTTGATTATAGAGATTTAATACATTTAACAATAGATAATGTTTCTACATATTGGACTGTAAATAAAATAATAGATTATAATCCTAATAAAAATATATTGACAAAAGTTGAGCTTTTAGAATGGAAACAAGCTGTAGATTTTGCAACTAGAAGAAATGAAAGCACATCTACAATGAATGAAACGCAAGAACGAAGATTACAGCAAGAAGATAGTGTTATAAAAAGAACAAATAATGATGGTGTTACTATAGAAAACAATTCTGGTAATATTGCTAGTGGTACAGGAGTGGCTTTAGGAAGAGGTGTTGTTGCAAATAATAATCAAACAGTTTTAGGTTCTTTTAATGATCCAAACTCTACAGACATTTTTCAAGTAGGTGCTGGTACAAGTGAAGATGACAGAAGAACAGCTTTTTCTATATCTAGTCAAGGAGAAATAAAAATTGGTGGTGGAGAAATTTATGTAGAAGAAGAAGATGGAACAATACATGACTTAATAGTAAAAAAAGAAGCGACTTTACAATTAGACAACAACTACACAAGCAATAGTTCTAGTTTAGTAGAAAATAACAATACAGATATAGATAAATTATATTTAAGTAAACCAAAAGAATATAAATTAGAAGAACATAAATCTTATCAAAAAATTAAAAAGAAAACAGAACAAGAATATAAAGATGTAATTAAAAAAAAGAATAACTAATGGCTACAGAAACTACATTATATAAATTTAAGGCAGATTTACAAGAATTAAGACAATTAAATAGAGAGCTAGAAACAGCAAAACTAAATATTGATGCTTTAAAAAAAGGAACGACACAATATGCTGCTTCAACAGGAAAGCTAACTGAAGTTTCTAAGAAGTTTGATAAAAGCAATGCTTCTATAAAAAAAGTAAAAGGTTCTGTAGATAACTTAAATAAATCTGGTCATAAAATGGTTTCCATTTTTAAATCTGCAAGTATAGCTATTGTAGCTGCATTTGCATTTAGAGCTATTATACAAGGCTTGAAGGGTGTGCTTACTACATTTGCACAATTTGAATCACAAATGGCTGCTGTTAGAGCTATATCTGGAGCTACTGCTGAACAGTTTAAAGAGTTAGCTGCTTCTGCACAGGAGTTGGGTAGAACTACAGTTTTTACAGCAATACAAGTTGCAGAATTACAAGAAGAATTTGCTCGTTTAGGTTTTTCTACAGAGGAGATATTGGCTGCACAAGCTGCTACACTTGATCTGGCATCAGCAACAGGGGAAAGTTTATCTTCAGCAGCAGCCATTGCTGGTTCATCTATGAGGGCTTTTGGTTTGGAAGCATCACAAATTACTAGAGTTACAAATGTCATGGGAGCATCTTTTACAGGATCTGCTTTAAATTTAGAAAGGTTTACACAGTCTATGAAGTTTGCAGCTCCTATTGCAAGAGAAGCTGGTTTTACAATAGAAGAAACAAGTGCTATGTTAATGGTATTAGCAGATGCTGGTTTATCTGGTTCTATTGCTGGTAATGCTTTAAAAAATATTTTTATAAGATTAGGAGATAGTAACTCAAAATTAAATAAATCTTTAGAAGGAACAGTACAAGGGCTACCACAGCTTATTGTAGAAATGGAAAGAATGAAGGCAGAAACATTTAATTTAACAGATGCTACTGAATTGTTAGATAAAAGATCAGCTCCTGCTTTTCTTGTTTTATTAGAAAATATTGAAAAACTATCTTTAGCTAGTGATTTGTTAAATAAAGCAGAAGGAGATATAAATAGAATGGCTGCTATTAGATTAGATAATTTGCAAGGAGACTTTACATTATTACAATCTGCTACAGAAGGTTTAGGTATAGCAGTTGGAGAAACATTTAATTTTGCATTAAGAGCAGCAGTTACAAATTTAACAACTTGGGTACAAGGATTAGCTCAAAGTCAAAAATTTATTAATGGTGCAAAAGGAACTGTATTGTTGTTAGTAGCAGGAGTTACATTACTAACTGCTAGACTAGCAGCTATGAGATTAGTTACTTTGGCTACAGGTACATCTATGATAACTTTTAGCAAAGGGATTAAATTAGTTGCACTATCTTTTCAAAGTGCAAGAGCAAGAGCTCTTTTATTTACAACTGCAATACAAGGTATAAAAGCTGCCATCATAGGTACAGGTATTGGAGCACTAGTTGTCTTATTAGGAGAGCTTGTATCAAGAATGGGTAGTTTTAGTGAAGCTAATGCTAGAGCAAATTTTTCAGTTAATCGTTTAGTTAAAAGTTTTAATTCAGAATTAACTGCAATACAAGATCTTAATACTTTTTCTGAAGAAAGACATGATGGTTTAAGAGAAATGATTGCAACTTATGGAGATGTTGTTGGTGCTATAGATTTAGAAATTTTATCATTAGAGCAACTAGCAAAAGTTAGAGCCATTGTAAATGAAGGATCTGGTAATCAAGTTATAATAGCAGCAACAAACGAAAGAATTGAGGAGCTAGAAAAAGAAAGAGATGCTAAAGATGCAGATTTAATCAAAGAGAAAGATAGATTATTACAAGATACAAGTATTACCAAAGAAAGACTTAGGATTCATATGTTAGGAAAAATGGATGTAAGAGAGGTAACAATAATAAGTAATAAACAGCTACAGGAAGAAAATGCTAGTGAAAGACAAGCTAATTTAGATCATTTTAACGAATTAATTAAACAGCAACAAGATTATTTAAAAGAAAAAACGAAAGATCAAGAACAAGACATTATTAATAAAGCAAAACAAAATGGCATAAATATAGAAAACACAATGTCATATAGACAGCAAGAAAGAATGATAAATTTAAGTGCTTTAGAAGATTTTAGAGCTATGAAATTTCAAGAACAAGTTGCTGTTGAAGAACAAGCAGATATAAAATTACAAGATTTACAAAGAGCTAGAGAGCTTTTAGTGTCTCATGAAGAGTTAAATAAAATAAGAGCAAAAGGAGATGAGAAGGTTACAGCAAAATTTGAAGGTCTTTATAACAAAATGTATAATAATACAAGTGATCAAGGTAAAAAATTCTTTAATGACTTTATTGCTCAGCAAGGAAAAATTAGTGTTAAAATATCTGAATTTAGAAAATTTGTCTCAAATCTAAACACAACTTTAGAAAAAAGTGGAGATAGTTTAGACAACTCTGCATTATCTCCTAATAGATTAAATAAAACAAAAAACAGATTAAAAGAATTAACTAAAATACAGATAAGTCAAATTAATGAAGTTTTTGAAAAACAAAAACAAAATAATGAATTATCATTTGAAGTAGCAAGACAAAAATATGAAAAAGAAGAAGAGTTAATAGTTGCTAACTTAGTCAGTATCAGCGACTTACAAGAAAAAGGTACTATAGATCAAATAAAGGCAGATATAAAAGCAAACAAAAACAAATATCAAGTTTTAAAGGCTTTAGATGCACAAGCATTTAATGATTTTATGACAGGCGAAGGTAAAAACAAAGAAGATTATCTTGCTTTATTAGATAAAATGTTTGATGAAGAACAAGCAAAGCAAAAAACTAATGAAGAAATATTGTTAGAAATTCAAAAAGATTTTGATAATAAAAAGAAGATGCTTGAAATAGATTTACGAAAAAAATTAAATGATATAGAAAACAGCACAACACAAATCTCTATAGATAATATGGATGATTCTTTAATTGCTTTTGGTAGCAAACAAAGAGCAAGACTAAAATTAGCAAAAGAGATAAACAAAGATGAATTAAAAGATTTAGCAGACAGATTAGCAGCCGAAGATATTTTAGAAACAGAACATGATTTGCTTGTTGCAAAATCTAATGCAAAATTAAAAAAAGAAGAAAATGATTTAGAGGATGAACGAATAGCTAATTTTAAACAGGTTTATGCTCAAATGTCTCAAATAATAATGGACTTTGCAAACAATCGTTTTGAAGCAAAAATGCAAGAAATTGAAGAAGACTTTAGAGTAGATACTAATAATGAACAATCTAAATTTGATAGAAAATTAGAAATTGCAGAAGCTGCTGGTCATGACACTAGAGGTATGGAAGAAGCTCATAATATGAAAATGAGACACCTTGAAGAGAAAAAAGCAGGAGAAATAAGGGAGATAAAAAGGAAACAATTTATGATGGATAAAACAAATTCTATTATAATGGCTATTATAAATGGTGCACAAGCAATAACGAAAGTTGCAGGAGAATTAGGTATTGCTGCTATAGCAGGAGCACCTATTATGTCTGCTTTTGTTGCTGCACAAATAGCTTCTATTGCAGCTCAAAAGTTTGTTGGTGCTAAAGGTGGTTTAACTCCTAGTAGTACATCAGATGGTACACTAGAAAAGTTTGCAACAGGGGGTATGGTTCAAGGCAAATCTCATGCACAAGGTGGAGAAAAGTTTGCTGCCGGTGGTAGAGTTGTAGAGTTAGAAGGTGGAGAAGCTGTTATAAATAAAAGATCAACAGCTATGTTTAAGCCTATGCTTTCTAATATAAATTCTCACAATGGTTTTGGATCTAAATTTGCTATGGGAGGTATAACACCGGGAACTAAAACACAAATGGATAATATGGCTGGTGGTTGGTCATCTAAAGATGTAGCTGATTTAATTAGTGGTGCTATAAATAGCCAACAAGTTTTTGTTGCTGAAGCCGATATAACTAGCTCACAATCAGTTGTTGAAATCTCTGAAGGTAGAGCATCAATATTTTCTTAATAATTAATAATTTTGTAATATGACAACAGTAATGAAATTAATCTGGCAGCTTATAATTGGAAAAGGTATTAAGTTGGCTAGTCCAAAATTATACAAATCAAGAATTAAAACATGCAGATCAAACCAATGTGGACACTATAAAAATCCATTTAATCTAGGTATAGAAAAATGTGGTGCTTGTGGTTGTTTTTTAAAAACAAAATGTAGAGTAGATGAGCCTTTTGTTTCGTGTCCTAAAGGTTGGTGGTAAATGGCAAACACCTTAAAAGTTATAGAAGAATTTAGAGATGCAATTTTTGAAGAGTCTTGTAAAAGATGGGGAAATGATTTTACAGTTAAAGATGTAGTATATCATTTAATAGAAAATGGAATTATACCTCCAAAAACTTTAAGAAATTATATGCTATTTAAAGATTTTGATAAATTTTTAATAGCAAATAAAGGTCATGTAGGACACACATTTATGGATCTATCTATCAAACATGATATTTGCGAAAAACAATGCAGAAATATAATATATAAACAAAGATATAAAATCTCTAAAGATTATAATATTAAGAGAGAGTTATATTAGTTAATTCATAAAAATCTATTGCTCCCTCATCACTCCATATTTTTCTAGCATAAACAGTATGTATGTGTGAGTCTTCTTCAAGAAGAGCATCCATCAAACCTTTTAATAAATTATCTATATCTGGTCTTTGCTGATGATCACAATATAGCATTTGCATTTTTTTCTTTTTACTCCAAGATTTAGGCATAGGTATGTGAAACACACAATATATTTGGTTGCCTAATTTAAAACCTGTATCCCATGACCAATTTTTTATCTTGTCTTTAAATTCCCAATATTTTAAAACTATAGGTCTTTTTTTCCAGCTATCAGCTTTAGTCATTCTTGGTTTTGCCATACCAGGAAAAGGATACTTAATCATTATTTATATCCTGTGTTACTAACTCAATTTGGTAAGACTCATCATAAACTATACCAACTACTTTTTCTTTACCACTTTCTTCTAGTTTCTTTATGTGTTCTACTAAATTGTTTCTAAAAAAATGTCCACCTTTACCATTACCTACTGCTTTTAAATCTATAAAAACTCTAACATTTTCTTCTAACTCTTCTTTTTCACTCATTATTTATTTGTTTTTAATCTTTGTGTTATACCTTGTCTTTTAGATAATAATTTAGATTTCTCCTCATCATTATTTTTAATTTTAGTTTTTTTAAGTTTTTTATCTATTTGATTTATTTGATCTAAATAGTCTAACTTAATATTAGTTTTACCCTTTTTTTTGCTCACTTTCTTCTTTTTTTAATTTTAAAATAGCATTATATTTATCTAAACAAATGTTATGTACTTTTTTACCATCATCTGCTTCATGTATATAGCAAGGACATCCTTTAAATTTTTCATTGCATAATGCACATATTTTATTTTCCATTTTTGTTTTTCATTTTTTGCATTAAATCTAACAATCTGCTTTCTACAATACCATCTATATCTTTTCTGTATGTACCCCAATCTCCAGGAAATACATTTTTTCCTTTTAATCTTCTTTTTTGTTTTTCGTTAGCTTCTTTTCTTCTTAGTTTATAGTCTTCAAAGGACTCCCCTTCATTTCTTTTCATTTTCTAATTCTTTTTGTAAGTTCGCTAATGCTCTCCATGCTACTTTAGCAGAATGTCTAACACCATCTGTATCTATATTACCTGCTTCTATTAAATGCCTTGTAAGTGCATCTAGCTCATCTCCACTCTTGTTTCTATCCCAATGTAAAGGTTTCTCTGGGTTATGTTGTTTTTGTCCTGCATAACTGCATTTAGACACCTCTAAAATTGCATCTGGAAAATATTTTAACACTCCTGTGTAAACAGGCATTTGCTTTCTGTCTTCTGCTTTTTTTGTCATTTCTTTATTTCTATCAAAATCATAATAATATTTACTGTGGTTCATTTTTAAACTTTTGTTTTAACATATTTAATAAATTTTCTTTTTCTTTTTTACGAAACATATTATATTCATCTAAACACTTTTTGTGAACAGTAAATCCATCTTCTGCTTTTGCTAATTTGCAATCACATCCTTTTAATGGTTCATAGCAATGTGGACATGATTTGTCTTCTTTTTTTGGCTTATTAAAATCTTTGCCATTCACTAAATTAATTTCTTCTACTTTTGCTTTGAAAACATAATCTTCGCCAAATAATTTTAGCATCATTCTTATTCTATGATTACCATCAAGTATATTTATGTTTTTTTTGTAACCTTGATCATGGGAAACATCTTCTAGCTCAATATAAGTTTTATATTTTTGTGGAGCATAACCATCTGTTTCTAATTGTCTAGCTAGTGTATTCCAATCATAATCGTGTTCTCCATAATTTAAAATATTTTCATGATTTTCTAAAATATCTCCTAATCTAAACTTTTTAATTTTATATAGCTTAATAATTTGTTTCTCCATGTTGGCTTTTTATAATAACATTAGTTATCTTAATATCTATCTCGTTTTCTTTTTTATTAATCTTTCTTAAAAGTCTTGTTTTAATATGATTATATATTTCATTTTTATCTTTTGACAAAGCAAATGTATCTATAGTGTCTTGCTTTATTTTTGTTTTTATATAACTACTTCTAGGTGTGTTTCTATATTCAAAATCTACTATTACTCTGTATATCGGTTTACCCATTAGTATTAATGTGTTACATCATCTACATATTTATCTTTCCACATTTTTATCAATTTTTCATTTTGCTTCTTATGCCTTTCAACCTCATCTTGTAAGCTGTTTATTTCTTTTGCTGTAGCTAGTAATATAAATATAATTCCCAGCATAATTCCAACAAGAAGACAAATTGTGATCATTATTAAAGGTGGCAAGATAGATGTAAAAAGCATAGGCAATGTAACGAAAAATTTTTTAAAAAATCAAATTTATAACATACTTTCTTGTCTTTCCATGATATAGGAATTGTCATCAAAATTTTCTCCAACCTCACTATATCTTCCATTTTGCAAATTATATCTAAATTGTGCTTGACCTAATTCTCCTATATGTCTAAATTTTACTTTTTGAACATGAACATCAGTAACTTCATTTTTGAAATCCCTATATATGGTTATACCATTGTCTACTTGATTGTAAAAGTTTGCACTACCAGCAACATCATAAAGACTAGGAACTTCATACATGCCATTGTCTTTCTTAAGCATTTTACGAGGATGTGCTACTAAAAATATATGTATATCATACTTCTGCTTAAACATAGTAAGTTTAGTCAAAAATTGATTTATATAATTAGTTTCACTTTGTTTGCCTATATCAGCATATACTTTGTTGTAGGGATCTATAATTAAACCATTTATACCATATCTTTTAATTAAACCTTTTGCAGAAGATAAAATATTATCTAGTGTGTAAACATCTTTATCTGGTCTTATCCAATGATAATGATTAGCTATAAATTGCTTTGCAAGATTAAGATCATTTTTAGTCATTCTATTATATCTAGTCATTTTTCTAAAACTTTTACCTATTAATTTTTCAGCTAAAACAGAAAAATGTAATTGCATAGGGTAATGTTCTGGACTAAAAACACCAAATTTCCAGCCATGTAAAGCAGATAGTTTCATAGCCATATATTCTAAAAAATTACTTTTACCATGAGTAGGTACACCTGTAACTACTGTTAATTGTGATGAAGCAAAACTAAATAAATTATCAAAGTTTGTATGACCTAATACTTTACCTCTTTGTAAACCATTATCATATAAATTATCAATATCTAAATTAAAATCATCTACACCTAGAACACCATCTAAAGGATATGCTAATGCTTTTTTTAAGCAATTATCAACTTCAAATTTATCATAATTTATTAAAACATCATTTATATCTTTGCAACTATCTGGATAATTAACTCTGTAACAAATATCTCTACCTAATCTTCTAGCTAATTCCTCTTGTAATTTTTTACCAGGCTGATCATTATCTACTGCTAAATAAACTTTTTCTAAATCTTCTGGCAAATCTTTTAAATATTCCATTTTATTGTTACCAGCACCTGTTGGAACACTTACACAATTTTTATGACCAGCTTCATAAAAAGCTAATTTATCCATTTCTCCTTCAACTATTATAATTTCTTTTTGACCTAAAACATGATCTATACCATATAAAGTTTTTTCAGCATCTTTTACTAATTTAAAGTTTTTGGCTGCATCTCTAAATTTTATATTTATTAATTTACTGTTTTTAAAATATTTAAACTGAATAGTTTTGACCTCTTTACTAACTTGTGGCATATACTCTAAGCCTTCATGTATGCCATTATCTTTTATAGTATTTTCAGAAATACCTCTATCTTTAAACCATGCTATAACATTTTCTGAATAATTTTTTATTTTATGATCTAAAGGTATTGTGTATTCTTTTTGCATATAATTGTTTTGTTTTTTTAAAGCTCCATTCCAGCCACAGTTATGACAGTTCCAAATGCCTTCATCTATATTTACAGATAAACATGGATCACTTTTCTTTTTTCGTTCATGTGAACATTTAGGACATTTTGTTTTTACTTGCCCTGTAGTTCTTTTTATTGTAATGTCGTAGTCTCTAAATGTCATATTTTAAAATACAAAACCATCATATTTACTTCCTTTAAAATCATTTTTGTTTTTGTCTTGTATCTCATCATCCCAACAACCTTGATTAAGCCAAGTGCCTGGATGTTTTTTATAAGTATCATTTGTTATTGAGTCTGAATATATTTTAGCAGCAGTTACACATTTTCTGCAAATTGCTGTGCTAAATGACATAAATTTAGCATAACATAATTTTCTGCTTTTTTTGAAATTATAGTTATTCCAAAACTCTTCAAATAACATATCTTTTTCTTTTTTATTATTATACTTAACATTTTTGTTAAGGGGGGGTTCGCAATTTTGTTGTGGGGTATTCACTAAAGTTATTATCCTTTCTTCTACATTTTTTTTATTTTTTATAAGTTTTATTTTTATAAAATTATGTAAGGCAAGTTTAGATAAGTTTCTACTTATGCTGCTAGGATGCCTATCAAATATTCTACCAAAATAACCATTAGTAGCCCAGCAATGTCCTTTGTAATTTACAAGGCAAGTTATTTCAGCATACAGCAATCTTTCCATAGGATTAATTTTTTCGCTATATCTAACTTCTGAAGGTAATATTGCGTAGTAGTTTGGTTTTTCTTTATTTGACATATTTAAGTTTTAAAAAACAAGGGGAGCAAAAAAACATTTAATAATATTAATATTAGGTTGGCAGTAGTTGCCTACTCCCCTTATTTAAGGTTATTTAAAATGGTAAATCATCTGCATCTCCATTCATCATGTTATCTTTGTTATCTAAGGTGTTTTTAGAACCTCCACTAGATTTTTTTGGTTTCCAGGTATCTACATAAGAATAATGTGTTATACCACCATCTGAAGGTTCTTTTCTTCTGGCTACAATTAAGTTTACCCAACCATCATCTTTAAGTTTATTTAGCTGTTCCATTAGATCATCTACTTTGATGCTAACTTTTAACTGTGATCCACCATTATCAAAAGTTTTTTCTTTGATAATAATTCCATTTACATACTGTTTGTCTGTCATTTTTTTTGATTTTTGTTATTAATTAATGTTAAACTTTCTCCTTCTACTATTCTATCTAATTGCTTTTGCAAAGATGTAATTTGCTTTTGTATTTCAGCTACATTTTTACCTCTAAACTTTCCTACAAACTCCTCTTGTACCAATGTGTACATATCTCTATAATCCGGATAAAACCTTAAATTATCTTTATGATCCTTTACATATTTTAAAACACTAGAATGATGCCTACCTACTAGTTTACCAACTCTCATGGCTGGACATCCAACATCATCTCGTAGCATGTAACCTAATATGCTTCTAGGTATGGCTATTCTTTTATCTCTCATTTTGCTTCTTATTGCAATTCTTTTTACTCCAGAAACATCTTCTACTATTCTAGTTAGAGCTTCTTCCTGGCTGCTCATAAATAATTTTTCTTTCATCACTTAATTTATAGGTTCTAGTTAATATTCTGTTTAGTTGTTGCTCTGATAATTTATCATTTATATATTCCAAAGCTCCTAAAATTCTTTTTTTATTATTTTTATATTTAGCAAAAATTTCTACCTCATTATCTAAAACTCTAGCTATATTTATATTAAGTTCAGAAAAACATAATTGCAGATACTTACTCCTAATATTTGATCTATGTATCCTTTCTCCCAACAAGCCTAAAGCATCCCATTTAAAATTATTATAATAAAATATAGGTCTGGTACTATAAAACTCTAATGGTATAGCTTTTAAATAATCTATATAGTGATTTAGATTTATTAAATGATTTTTGTTATTTATAGGTATTATAATATTTCTATGCCTATTCATAATACTGTACATTTGTCTAACTTTCTGTAAATTATTTAAAGACTCCTCGTTTGCACATTTGTTTAAATTGTTCTTTAGGATCAGTAGGGCAGTTGTTCTCGTAGAGTTCTTTGATAATTTCCTCTGCTTCATAAAATGTTAAATCATTAAAATTAATATTACTATATAAATAATTAGCTGCTGATGTTTGCAATAAGCCTTCTATTAAACCAATTTGCCACATTTCACATTGATCATCAAGAACATCATCAATCCAATCATGCTCGTTTAAAGTCATCACTTTCATCTTCCCCAAAAACTCCTAATTCATAAAAACCGGCTAACTTAAGTACAATTCTACTCATAGCTCTCTTTTCTGCCATAGAAACAGGATATGCGTTTGAGTTGTTTTGTGGACTACACTCTCCAAATGTTTGTATAATCTTCTCTCCTTTTTTACCTAATGCTTTTATTAAACAATGCTTGTGATCATCTGATAAATTAACAATTTCATATTGTATATCTATAGATTGTACAGCTTGTATTTTGTCTATACCAGACCTAGTAATGATAGTATAAAATTTATGCTTAAAAACATCTTCTTTTGTTAGATTATTATCTACAAATAATCTTCGTAATAAGTCTTTTCTAGTTTCTGGGGTTTTGCTATTTTCTTCCATTTTTAATTTTTTTAGTTTTATTAATAGTTATTGTTGCCTTATATAATTGGTTAAACACTTTTTCTGCTCCCATATATTCTGCTGTCATATACATATCAGAATAATATCTGGCAAAATCGTTTTCATGTTTTATCTGTTCATATAAAAGTTTTTCTTTAATTTTTGACATTTAATTTAATTAAGTTAATATTCATCTTTCCTACCATCTCTCATCATTTCCTCGTAGCTTTCTTTTTCTAATGCTCTGTATTCATAATCTTCTATTTCATCACACTCTTCTCCACATTCGCCACATACCTCGTAAGTATCAGCATGTTCTTTACAATCTCCACATATATCTGTGTTGTTCCACATTTTTGCATCACAGCAATCGCTTGTTTCTCCATCTATTATTTCTACACCACAACAACTAGAAACCATTTCTGTACAAAAACCATCATCTATAGGATTGCTTAATTTATAAGTATCGTAATTCATAATTAAAAGTTTATAGTTATTGTTTTAGTTTGATAATCCAGCTCCATATCTTGTGGACAAATAGAATGTTCTAGTTTTATATCATCAGTATAATTATCTATATTCCAACCTTCATCATTAAACTCAATAAATTCTTCTTTATCGGTTTCCCAATTAGTAATTTTAATATCGCCCTCTATACTTGTGGCATAAACACCAACACTTTTTACTCCCCATTCTCTCATTTCAGTATAAAACTCCCATTTTATAATAAAAGAACCATGTATTTCATGATTATAATCTATTTCTTTACCATAAATAGATATTGCATTTCCAGATAATTTGCTTGTAAATTCCATAATATTAGTTTTGATTAGAATACAATGTAACGAACTATATTTTTAATTTCCAAATATTTGTGAAGGAAATTTCCAAACTATTTTAATTTATATGGTTTATATTGCAATATGAATTGGTATAGTATAAAAAATATTGCTGAAGCTAAACAGGCAGAGGTAATGATATATGATGAAATTGGTTTGTATGGGGTAGATGCCAAGTCTTTTATTGAAGAGATAAAAAACATACCTAATGATACACCTGTTCTTTTAAGAATAAACTCTCCTGGAGGATCTGTAATTGATGGTTTAGCTATTTATGATGCTGTAAGTAGGATGCCACAAAAGGTTACAGCTCGTATAGAAGGTATTGCTGCATCTATGGCTAGTGTAATTGCATTGGCTGCTGATGAGGTTGTAATGAGTGAAAACTCATTATACATGATACACAATGTATGGGGAGGAGAGGTTGGAGAATCTGGTGATTTACGCAAAGCTGCTGATCTTATGGATAAAATGGGGGAAAGGCTTGTTTCTATATATATGTCAAAGACAGGCAAATCAGAAGAGGTTATTCGTTCATGGATGAATAAAGAAACTTGGTTTAATAGTCAAGAAGCTGTTGAAGCTGGTTTTGTTAATGCTGTTGAAGCACCGATAAAAATGGCAGCTAAATTTGACATCAATAAGTACGATTACAAGAATAAGTCTCTTGTGAATAATTTATTTAATAACGAAAACAAAAAAGAAAATCAAATGGAAAAAGAATTTGAAAACTTGAAATCTTTTATTTCTGAACTTTTTAATAAGAAAGATGAGGTAAAAGAGGTAAAAATCTTGGACAATGATGAGGTTGTTGAAAAAATGAGTGCTTTAGAAGAGTCTATTGAAGAGTCTAATAAAGCAATCCTTGAATTAAATGGCAAGATTGTTGAAAAAGATGGATACATTGCTACACTAGAAGGAGAAATTTCTTCTTTTAAAGTAGCGAAAATGGAGGGTACTCCAAGTGATGTAGTTCCGGCAAAAGATCCTAATCCAACTCCAGAAGCAAAATCTGAAGATGTATGGTCTATGTTTGCTAACGACATTGCAAATAATAAGAATATTTACTTTAAATCTAAAAATTAATAAAAATGGCAAATGTAATTAACACATCATTAACATGGAGTCAAGAGGATGCTAGAAAGTATTTCCTAGAACCATTGTTTTTTGAAAATGACCATCTGAATGGGATGGATGTAATAACAGATGTATCTGGTGGATCTATAAAACTAGACAGATACTCTTCAATCAAAGACATCACTAAAAGCATGAACACAGCATGTTTTAATGCTGATGGAACTAGATCAGCTAACTCTAACATCACATTATCATTATGTAGATTAGAGGTAGAACACGCACAACAAGCTCACGCATTATTTTCTCACATTAAGTCTCAATTACTTAAAAAAGGAATTAGCAGAGCTGATATGACAGGAACAATTTTCCAGGAAATCGTTTCTACTATTGTTATGGAAGGTATAATGAGAGATTTCTCTACACTATTATGGTGGGGAGACACAGCAAATGGAGCTAACACACAAGCATTATGTAATGGTGTTTGGAAAGCATTAGATGCTGCTGTAGGAACAACTTTACCAACAACACAAGTTAAAGTTTTTAACACAAACATGATCACTACTTTAGAAGATATGTTAGCTGCTCGTTCAACTGAACTAGCTACTGCTGATGGTCAAGTAATTTATTGTTCAAGAGCTTTTGCTGATGCTTATGCAAAAGAATTAAGAGGATCAAATGGTGCACATACTGCTGCTTATGCAGACTTACAAGATGGTGTAGGTGCATTAAGATTTAATGGTGTTCCATTAAAAGTACAAAACTCTTGGGATGTTGATATTGCAACTCATGGAGCTGCTTTAGCTACTATGGCAAATGGTCTTCCACCAAATGCTGTTGCAGAAACTAAATGTGCTATTTGGACTGCAACAGGTAACATTACTGTAGGAACAGATTTCCAAGTACAGGATGTTGATATGTGGTATGACAAAAACTGTAAAGAAAACAGATTTAGAATGTTATACTCTATGGGAGTTGCTGTTAAAGAGCCAGGAATGGTTGTAACAATGACACAGGATTAATAATTAATGTTGATGGGGGGTGTCAAAGCTCCCCAGATACTTTTTTGTAACAATAAAAAAAATAATAAAAAATGGCTTTAACTAAAGGACACGCAATTATATGTTGCGATAGAAACCGAAGAGGTGGACTTAAAAGAATTTGGCTAGTTGAGCAGCAACACTTAACAGGAGTTGTTGCTTATGCTACTGCTGGTACTCCTACAGGAGCTGCTGGTGGCGAGTTCAACACTTTTACTGCTAATGATTGGTATGAATTTGAATTTGACAGAGGAACTGCTGGATTTAATGCAAATGCAACTAGAGAAAATGGTTCAACTCTTGTAAATATAGAACTAGAATTTTATATTCCAAAAATTACTGAAGAAATTAATGCAAGATTAAGAGAATTAACAGAGTCTTGTGGTATATTTGCTTTAGTAGAAACTTATGCTGATGACTGTGATGCTGCTGATCCAGAAACTTATTTCTTCATATTAGGTTATGATAAAGTTTTTGAAAAGAAAGCATATATGGAGTTTTCTTCTGGAGAGCAAACTACAGGAATGGGATTACAAGATGCTAATGGTACACTTGTAAAACTTACTGGAGTACATGCTGAGTATCCAAGAGAAGCACTAGTATTAATTAGTGCTGCAAACTCTTCGCCAGGTACTGCTAATGTAATAGATTTATATCAATCTAGTACAGGAGTAACTAATGCTTGGACAACAGACTAGTATTTTAACTTTTTTAAAGGTTGGGGGAGGAAACTCCCCTAACTCTTAAATTTTTATATATTTGTAAAATGAAATATAATTTTATAAAATCGTACTTTATCTCAAATGATGAGGATATTGTACTATTATCTGGTAAAAATAATATAGCAATAAATTACAACTCAAATTTAACACAAAAGGTATTGTCAAAGCTACATGCTATGGATAAACCTTATGTAGAGCTTGAAGGGGAGGAAAAGGTTATTGAACCAGCAAAACCTAAAATGAAATTTAAACCTAAAAAGAAAAAAGTTAAAATAAATGAGTCGCAAAAGCCAGAAGCAGAACCAAAAAATAAAACATATACAGAAGGAGAGTCCTAAAATATTAGGTTATTCTTTTTCTAAAGATGTTTCAAAAGAAGCACCAAAAGAGCCACATCCTTATAAGGCATTAAGAGATGATTGGATACCTTTTGGTCAAAATAATTTATTCCCACAAGAACTTTCAGAACTTTCAAGATCAGCATCAACGCACAGGGCGATATTAAGTACAAAGACTACTTTTACAATAGGAGAAGGTCTAAAAACTAATAACAAGGCATTAACTAGTTTATTAGAAGATGTAAATACTTTTGGCGAGTCTATGGATGATGTTGCAAAAAAAGTTTTGTCAGATTTTTGGAAATTAGGGAATGGTTATATGGAAGTAGTAGTTGGACAAGGCTACTTAAATTTTTTTCATCAAGATGGTACAACAGCAAGAGTACATAAAGATGGAAAACATATTTTATTGCATCCAGATTGGGAACATGCAAGACAACATTCAGAAGATTTAAGAAAAGTACCTATCTATCCAGAGTTTAAAAAAGAAAGTAATGGAGCTGTTTATCGTACTATGGTACATTTTACAGATTATGAAAGTACATATTACTACTATGGTATGCCAGATTATTGTGCAGCCTTAGATCATATTAAAATAGCAAATCAAATAGGAGTTTACAATCTTACTCGTTTTAAAAATGGGTTTATGCCAAGTGCAATTATAGAGTTAAATGCAGATATGGGCGAAGATGAAGCACAAGATTTTATAGATGATGCTGTAGCCAAACTAACAGGAGCAGGAGATAATAGTAAAATATTATTTATAGCAAAAAATGGAGAAGGAGATGCTACAAATGTTAATGTCATTAATGATACAAGTGATGGATCTTTTATGGAATTGCAAAAAATTACAAATGATAACATTATATCAGCACACAGATGGAATCCAGCATTATCTGGGATACAAGTAGCTGGTCAATTAGGAAACAATCAGCAAATTTTAACAGCATACGATATAGCAATGTGTACTGTAATAAAAGAGCCACAAATGATGTTCCTTAAATGTATTAGAAAAATATTAAAAATAGAAAAAGGTATAAATGCGAATGATTTGCATTTTCATACTAAACCTCCTGTATCATTATTAGGAGCAATAAATCCTACTGAATACATTTCAATAAAAGAAGGAAGGGAGGTATTCCATTTGCCAGAGTTAAGTGAAGAAGATTTGAAAAAGCTGATAGAAGAGAAAGCAGCAAAAAAACCAGCTAATATAGAAACAGAAAAAAAAGAAGAAGATGGCACTAATTACTAAACAAGAAGTTGTAGATAAATCTATGACAAATGCTAATTTTGATCAGCATTTAATAAAATCTACATTTATAGAAATAGCAGAACTAAATCATTTAAAACCATTTTTAGGAGAAGATTTATATGTTGCATGTTCTGGTGGTAGCTATGTTACATTAGTAAATCAATATATAAAAGATTATTTAGCATTTTGTGTCAAGTTTGAAATCTTGCCAGACATTACATACAATACAACATCACAGGGAGTAGTAGATAATATTGCAGATTTTACTAGTCCTGTGTCAGAGAGAAAATTAAATTATTTACGACAAGAAGTCTATAAAAAAGCTGAAACATTTAAAAAGAAAATGGAGAAATATTTAGATGATAACGCAAGTTTATATCCAGAATGGGAAGGGTGTGCTGATTGTGGTGGTAGAAAAGGTGGTAGTGTAAGTAAAAGACATGGCATAATAACTTATTAATAAATGAAAAACCACAATAATTTAACAGACTCCCAGATACACAATCCAAAGGGTTTTTCTGGTGCAAGAAAAAGAACTGTATCATCAAAAAGCCAGACAGGTGGTATTGAATGGGTAAAAGCAAACTATTCAAGTTCTGTTAGCATATCATGTCCTGCTGATGTAGGTGGTCAATTACATCATAGTTATTTTTGTTTATTTAGCAGCCATGATGCTGTCAAATTTGCAGTATATTTTCAAATAACAAACACAGCAGTTTTATCTACACCTAGTGGGTATAATCAAGTATTAGCTATAAACCTAACAGCAAGTGGAACAGCATCAACAGCAACACAAGTTGCAAACGCATTACAAACTACTTTAAATGCACACGCATCTTTTACAGCTACAGATGATAATGCTGGTACAGTAACAGTAACAGGATTAACAACAGCAAGTCCAGCAGTAGATGTAGATGCTGGTGTTGGTATAGTCATAACAGACACAGAAATAACTAATGAAATATTGCATACAAATGCAAGTGGAGATTTAAAATTTACACCATTTTCTACAATTTTAGGAGATACAGGAGTAAATGACAAAAATTTTGTTCATACTCAAACAGAGTCAAGTGCGACATGGACAGTAACACACAATTTAGGAAAAAATCCTAGTTGTACTGTCGTAGATTCGGCAGGAACTACAGTTTTTGGTCAAGTTGATCATTTATCAGTAAACCAAATACGCATAACTTTTAGTGGTGGCTTCACAGGGAAGGCATACTTTAATTAATTAATAATAAATAACTATAAAAAAAGAAAAAAATGGCAATTAAATTTTTAAGTGATTTAGATGTATCTGGTAAACTAAATCTTAATGACAACTTTTTGGAGAATATAAAAATCCAACATCTTGCAACAAATCCAGATCCGATAGAAGGACAAATCTATTACAATACAACAAACAATGTATTAATGGTGTGTAATGGCACAAGTTCATCTGATTGGACTGCTTTATCATCTGCAACAGGAGATATTACAGAAGTAATTGGAGGTACAAGTATTAGTGTTTCTGGTGGTACAACAGGAGCTGCTACTGTTAATTTAGACAGTTCTACTGTAAGTGCTATTAATGCAAATACAAGTAAGACAGGTTTAAGTTCTGCACAATCATCTGCAATTACTGCAAATACTGCAAAAACAGGAATTACTAGTGCACAAGCAGAAGCTATCACATCTAATTCAGCTAAAGCAGCAAATGTTAGCACTAACTTATCTGTAACAGCAGATGGTACACAGTTATTAGTTGTATCTTCTGATGGTAGCAATGCTAGTTTACCTTTGGCTGATACTAATAATTGGGGTGTAATATCTGATGAGATTTTTGATCAAATACAAGCCAATGTAAGTAAGACAGGAATAACAAGTGGTCAAGCAAGTGCAATAACAGCTAATACATCAAAAAACTCTTATCCTAGTGGAGATTCTACAAAAGTAGGTCATATTTCTGTAACACAAGCTGTTAATTTAGACACAATGGAGTCTAGTATTGCAACTAACACAGGTAAAACAGGTACAACAGCAGTAGAAAGAACAAAATTAGGTCGTATTACTATATCAGGCAATATTGATCTTGACACACTAAGTTCAAGTAATGAAACTAACAATGCTAAAACAGGTATTACAACAGCACAAGCACAAGCAATTACTGCAAATACTGCTAAATCATCAAATGTAAGTACAGATTTATCTATAGCATCTTCTGCAACTAGTAGAGTTATAGCATCTTCTGATGGAACAAACGCAACAATACCTGTAGCTACTACAACTGTTTCTGGTGTTATGTCAGCAGCACAAGTAACTACTTTAAATGGTAAAGCTCCAAAGGCTTCTCCAACATTTACAGGTACTCCAGCAGCTCCAACTGCAAGTGCAGCTACAAATTCAACACAAGTGGCAACTACTGCTTATGTAACTACTGCTGTAAGTAATTTAGTAGGTGGTGCACCAGGTGCTTTAGATACTTTAAATGAATTAGCAGCAGCAATAGGAGATGATGCTTCTTATGCAACAGGAATTACAACTGCTTTAGCAGCTAAAGCTCCATTGGCTAGTCCTGCATTTACAGGAACTCCAACAGGAATTACTAAATCTCATGTTGGTTTAGGAAATGTAGCAAATATTGCAGTTTCTGGAACAAACACAGGAGATGAGCCAGATGCAAGTGAAGGCACAAAAGGTATTGTAGAATTAGCTACAACTGCTGAAGCATTAGCTGGTATTGATACAGCAAGAGCTGTAACATCTGCTGGTTTAGCTGCTAGATCTTATACTAATACTTATGGTGGATCTACAACAGCTTTAGTTGATCATAATTTAGGAACAAGAAATGTTATGGTACAAATGTTTGATTCATCATCTTATGATACTATATATGCAGATGTTGTAAGAACAACAGCAGCTAGGGTTACAATTACTTTTAATTCAGCACCTGCAAGTGGAGATGTAACAGTTTTAGTAACAAAAATTGATTAATAAATGAGAGTAAAAAAGGCATACGAAAAGTTTGGTTCTCGTAGTTTTGTTCCTAGTGGAATTAGCGATACTAATGGTGTAGGCGAAGGAGATGTTTTGTTTTATGGATCTACAACTGTACAATCTGGTAAAGCATATTATTTATATGAAGATGAAAATACTGCATATTGGTCTGCAACAGATGCTGATGCTTTAACCTCTTCTTCTTATTTAATTGCTATAGCTATGGGTAATGGTGCTGCTAATTCTGTAGGGATGCTGTTAAGGGGTATGGTGCATATAGGTAGTGTAACAGCAGCTAATGGTGCTGGTAAACCAATTTACCTTTCTGCTTTACAAGGACAATTAACTGCAACTGCACCTAGTGCAGCAAATGATTATGTAAGAATTGTTGGCTATCAAGTAGCTAGTAACAAAATTTGGTTTAGCCCAGATAATACTCACATTAAAATTGCCGAATAATGTCTATTAATCAGATTAATAATATAGCTGTTAATGAAATAGGTGCTATTAACAACATTTCTCTATCTAGTGTATCAGAAGTGATAAATGTAGGCTATAGTGCACCAGCTTCTTTTGCTGATAATTATGCAGCTTCAAAATCTATTACTACAGGTTTAGGTCAAACTATTAGAATTGCTGATAGTAATGGTAAATTTAATTTTACTCATTCAGATGCTTATTCAATTAGTTTTTGGGTAAAAGCAGGATGGAGTAGTTCATTAAATAGTAATATACATTTGTTTACATCTAGTGTAGATCCCTATGTAGCCTATGGAAATTTAATTAGAATGTATTATAACGAGTCAAATAATAGACTTTATTTTCAATATGCTTCTTCTAGTCCTACTAGATATTCGCAAAACTTTTGGCTTATGCACTCTAACGGAGGACAATATGCTGCTGCATATCAAGCATCTGGATTAGGAAGTGGTTTTTGGAGTGCTTCAAATAGAGGGAATGTTGGAGATGATGATTTTACTTTATTAACTATTTGCAAAAGTGCTACAAATAATGCAGGAGGTAATTATACTAAATTGTATTGGAACGGAACGGATATGGGGTTAGGTTTTTATGCTAACGGAAATAGCAATGGTAGTCCAAATATGACTAATGGCGATAGACAAATAACTTTAGGTAGTAATTCTTGGACTTATGCAAAATCTGGTAATAGTGCTGAAACACAATTTAATGATTTGTCTTGGTGGAATAAACAATTATCAGCTTCTGAAGTTGCAGAAATATATAATAATGGTGCAAGAATGGATTTAACTACACATTCGGCAGCAACTAATTTAAAGGGATATTATAAATTTGAAAATAATGGAGTTGATAGTAGTGGTAATAGTGGAAATCCTTTTGTATTTAGTGGTAACTCTAATTTAGAAGAAATATAATGAATTATTATATATTAACATTAGAGCAGTTTGAAAGTGCAGATAAAGATCAAGTTTCTTATGTACATTATAATAATGATGGCACACAAATTATTGTAAGCACAACAGAGGTAATTGCAGAAAGATACAGGAAATTTAAAAGCAAAAATACTTGTAGTGATTATTCTTTTAGCAATCATGCTGATTGGGTAGGAGATGGTACAGGTATAGAAGAATGGGAATTTGAAGAAATAATTTATCTTCAATTATAATAAAATAATAAAACAATAAAAAAATGGCAACAACAGTAACAAACGCAAACTTAACAGTAACAGTAACAGATGCAGTTACATTAAACGGACAGGCTTATGGAAACACTAATACCTTAACTGTAACTAGTATAGATGAAGTTTACAGCAGAATAGTAGAAGTGCCTATTGGAGCTTTTACACCTGTATTACAATTAGGTGCTACAGGACAAGGTCAATTAACTGCTGCTAATGTAAAATATGTTAGAGTTACAAATTTAGATGATACTAACTTTGTTAATTTAAAAGTATTTGGCACAGATGCAATGGTAATTAAACTTGAAGCAGGAAAGTCTTTTATATTAGGTGGAGTAAATTTTGATGCAGCAGCAGCAGATGTAGCACAAGGAGCAGTTTCGTATAATGCAGCATTTGTAATGTCAGCAGAAGCTAATGTAGCACCATGTGATATAGAAGTGTTTGCAGCAAGTATCTAATGAAACTTAAGGTTTTAAGATTTAGCAGTCAAGCAGACAGCACTAATGGATTGCTTTTTGAAGAGTCAGAAATGGGATTAAAATTCCTGGCATATACTTTGGAGGATGAAAATAGAGTCTTAAAAAAGAAAGGAGAAACTAGAATACAAGCTGGTATATATAATGTTAGATATAGGAAAGAAGGAGGTTTTCATGAAAGGTATGGTAAAAGGTTTCCTAACATACATAAAGGAATGTTGGAAATTTGTGATGTTCCTTTGTTTAAATATGTACTTATACATTGTGGTAATACTGATGAACATTCTTCTGGATGCCTTCTTGTGGGCGATTCGCAGGAAAACAATGTTGTCATCAAGGATGGCTTTATTGGAAAGTCATCTAATGCTTACAAAAGAATTTATCCGACTATCGCAAGATCGCTGGAAAGAGGAGAAGAAGTCATCATAGAGTATGTAGATTTAGATGGCATAAAATAATAGATATGAGAGCAACAAATAATGATATAATAAAAGAAATGGCTTTAGTGGAGCATAGAATGGACTCAATGGAAGAGAAATTAGAAAAAATGGATGCAAAGTTAGACATGATAACTGAAAGACTTTTAGATCCAGACAATGGTGTGGCTTCTAAAGTAAATAGAAATACATCTGCTAGGAAAGGATTGTCAAGAGCTTTGTGGGTTTTGTATGGTATTGTTATTGCTGCTTTAGCTAAATTTTTTTTTGACTAATGAAATCTCCTATAGATTTTAAAGATTTTGCTACTAATCCTGTTGCCGGTCTTTTATTTTTCTGTTTAATTGCAATAGGTTATTTGTATATTGACAATAAAACAACATTAACTAATCAAATTGTTGCCTTACAAGAGGAAGTTATTGTTTTAAGAAGCGATTACAAAAAATTAAATGATAAGTTTATACAAACTTTACAAGGCATAAATGAAGACTAAATGTTTTATATTATTGCTTATATTGTCCTCATGCTTTCAGTCAGAACAGCCTTTGGAAGAGACAGATTTTATTAAAAGTAATTTAGATAGTCTGTTTTTAGCAGCAGATGGTGCTATAGAAAAAGTAGCTGATAATAAAAAACAAAAAACTCTTTTAGAACAAGATCTTTGGAGAAAAAAAAGAGACATTAAAAATATAGAGAAAAAATATACTGATAGTATTTGGAATTTAAGCACTATGTACGAAGCAAATTCATTAAGATTAGATAGTGATAGTGTTTTCTATAATTACAAAATTGTAATGAGAGAAATAATAGATACAGTTAGAATATCAGTAACAGATACAGTTTGTGGTGTATGTTTAGCAAAACAAAACAAAAAAGACAATAGGTTTTATAAAAAAGCCTTTAGATGGATTAAAAGCATAGAAATATAATGGCGAAAAAAAGAAAAAAGAAAATAGTAAAAAAACCAAGTTATCCTAAAAAATAAATAATATGAAAAAATTAATATGTAAATTACTTTGTACAATAACATTTAATCAAGTGTGTATCAAATGGTGTAGTAATAGCTGTTGTACTAAATGAGTATTTTAGGCAAAATATTTTCTAGTGGTGCTAGTGATTTAATAGAAAATGTTGGAGGTGTATTAGACAGCCTAACAACTACAAAGGAAGAAAAGTTAGAAGCACAAAGAAAAATACAAGAATTATTGCTTTCTCACGAAGCAGAAATGCAGAAGCAGGTTACAGAAAGATGGAAATCAGACATGGCAAGTGATAGTTGGTTGAGTAAAAATGTACGACCTATGGTGTTAATTTTCCTTGTTTTAAGTACAATTTTGCTTATTTTTATAGATGCTGGTGTTTTAGCTTTTAAGGTAGAAAATTCTTGGATTGAGCTTATAAAATTGACTTTATTAACAGTCATTGGTTCATATTTTGGTGGCAGGTCATACGAAAAGGTCAAAAATTCTAAATAAGTTTAGACTATGGGAAAACGATTAAGACTTTCAGACAAAGAAGTTGATTTAATTTACCAGCATAGAGCTGGAGATTTAGACAACTTAAATTATAATTTATCACAAAACACAGCTTTAGACAAACATCTTGCAGAAAGAGGTATAGACAAAAAAGATGTAGTATCTGTAAAGCATTGGCAGAATTTTGCAGGAGAACTAAGGTTTTCAGTAGTAACTAAATCTAGTCCTGTAGATGAGAAAAATGTATTTGACAATGTTTTAAAGCTAATAGAAGATAATGCTCCAGAATATGCAAAAATAGATTATAAAAAAGGAAATCATCTTTTAGTAATTAATCCAGCAGACATACACATTGGCAAATATGCTAATAAAAGCGAAACAGATGAAGAGTACAGTATGGATACAGCCATAGAAAGGGTTTTAATGGGTGTTAGTGGTCTTATTAATAAAGCTAAGGGTTTTGATATAGATAAGGTGTTATTTTGCGTAGGAAATGATGTTTTGCATGTAGACAATGTTTACAATACAACAACAAAAGGCACACATCAAGACACAGATGGTAAATGGTGGGAGCATTATGAAGTAGCACTACAAGTATATGTGCAATGTGTAGAAATGTTAAGAGAAATAGCTCCTGTAGATTGTGTTCACAGCATGAGTAATCATGACTACCAAAGTGGATTTCATTTAGCACACGCATTAAAATCATGGTTTAGAAATACAAAAGATGTAACAGTAGATTGTGGTGTGTCGTATCGTAAATATTATAATTATGGTAACAACCTTATTGGTTTGGAACATGGAGATGGAGCTAAGATGGATAAATTACCTTTGTTAATGGCACAAGAGAAGCCTTTACTCTGGTCTGAAACAAAATATAGATATTGGTATTTACATCACATTCATCACAAAGTAAAACATAAATGGTTAGATGCAAAAGATTATATAGGGGTTACAGTAGAATACATGAGATCCCCTAGTTCTAGTGATTCATGGCATCACAGAAAAGGTTTTTGTGGTGTACACAAGGCTGTAGAAGGTTTTTTACATGATAAAGAAAGTGGTCAAGTAGCAAGACTAACACATTTCTTTTAAAAAAATTTTTTTATATCAAATAATTTTTGTTATATTGCATTAAGTTTTGTTAGACAGTAGGTTCTCAGCCTACATTTTAAGTTAGGAATAGGGAGATTGTCGTAGTCTCCCTTTTCTTTTTTTCAGTCAGTTGGTAGCAAATTTCCTCTTAATAAATTTTTTATACTGAATTGGTAGCAAATCTGCTCTTTATTATTTTTTAGCTCAGTTGGTAAGAAATTTTCTCTTTAGTAATTTTTTTAAAAATTTTAAAAATGCAAAAGTGTTTTTCCGGAAATTTAACATAATAATTATTATAAGACAAAATAAGATCCAGATAAATAATACTTAAAATAATTTGGATATTTAAAAAATATGTTGTTATCTAAAAATATGTCTAACTTAAATTATAAAAAAATGGATAAACAAAAAATTGCCCAAAAAGTATTTGATGTATTTACTGATGATTTTCAAATTAATATAGAAGAGATATTATATTCTTATTATAATGGAGATGATAAAGATGAGATAGTAGAATTAGTTTTGGATAAGGTAGGAAAGTTATATGGTAGTAGAGTTTACAAAAAACCTCACAAAACAATAGAATTAGTAGTAGAAAATGATTATAATTCTGGATTTGCTTTTGATCTATATAAAGAAGATGTATTAAATTGTGCAGAAGATCTGGATATTATAGTGAAAAATAAAAACACTCAATATAATCATATTTTAAAAGATCATGATAATGTAGTAAGTATGGATTATAAGTATAAAAAAACTATTGTATGTACAGGATATTCGCAAAATGAATGGGATACATACACAATATATTACAAAGAATGGAATGATCAAACGCAATTACTAGCTGATCTATTAAAAAATATATTTACTCATAAAAATGATTATTCTGTATATGTTAATGAAATAATAGATCATGAACATTCTAAAATAGTAGATAGATTTTGTTTTTCTATAACCGATCAAGAGTTTCCAAATCATGATCGTATCAGAGAAGAAATAGAGCAGTATTCTTCAGATCATGATATTAAATTTAATAAACTAGTGTATAATGTATAACTTAAATAATTAATGATATGAAAAAGAAATATTTATTACAGGAATGGGAAAATACTCAAAGAAAATTTTATGAATATCTTGATAGAGATGAATTAGAGAGAGATTATATGGAATGGTTTGCCGACAAAGAAAAACCAAAAGAATTGACAGATGATGCTATTATAGAAGCACTAATTGAAAGTGAATTAGATTATAGGAAAGATGATGATGCAGATGAATTAACAGAAACTATTGAGCATATCAAAAGTTTATCAATAATTTAAAAAAAAATAAAACTATGAGAGAAAATGAAATGGAGTTTATAGATGAAATATGTACACAAATGCTAGAATTAGAATTTGGAGAGTATTATAATAATACAGGTTTTGAAAATGTTAAGGATAAAACATACACTTTAACAGATGAAGCACAAGATTTTTATAATAATAGATATGATGAAATAGAAACATTATATGAAAATTTAATTGTACCGAAAATTAATCCATTTGATAGTATAAAAATGATATTAATGGATATTGAAATATTTGAAGATGGGGATTTTACTCCTTATGAATTAGTAGAAAGGATAAAAGAACAATTAAATAAAATTAAATAAAATGGAATTAAAATTAAATGAACAAGAATTAGATTATCTAACAATGGTAATAGAACAAAATTTAGAAGATGTAAATGGAACGGAAGAAGACACACTATATTTTGAAATGTTAGAAGATTTATACTCAAAACTAATTGTATTAACTAAAACTAAATAAAATGATAGTAAGCGAATTAATTGCAGAATTGCAAAAAGTAGATCCAGATAATATTATAACACCATTAGCAAATTCTCTTAATGGAGAAGATCCAGATTTTGATATATATCTTAATAATATTGAGGTCTGGAATGATGGAGATGAAAGTGTAACTTTATTTATGTCAAATATAACTGAATATGATATTGTTGAAAATCCGATTGAAAGAGTACCTAACAGAAAATTAAATACACAATAGTATAAACTTAAAATAATAAAAATGAAAATAATAATAAGTAATAGATCTGTATATCATAAATATGCAGAAGTAGAAATTGAAGTACCTAGTAATATTAAAGATGTAGATGTTTTAGAATATTTACAGGAAAATGAAGATTTATTTGTAGATAAAATAGATCAAGCATGTTTTGAAGCACCTTATGAGTATGGATCTGGAGTTGATGAGTATGATGGAATGAATGAAGAGGGAGATAGTGAATTTAGATTTGATATAAAAGGAGGGGATTATGGAGGACACTTGTAATGATAACATATATAATTTATACAATTTTATTGGCTATTTGGGAATTGTTAAGCGAAAAACCAGATAGAAAGAAGAGATAGGGTAAAACCTATCTTTTTTTTTGTCTAATTGGTAGGGAAATAAATTATTTACAGGAGAAAGTGTTTTTGTCTTCTCTTCTGGTGGTAATTCTTAAAATGTTGATTGTCATATCTTTAACAATAGTTATAAACAGATAACGTAAAACTTTTTAATAAAAAAAACTTTTTATCAATTATTTTTATATCTTTGACTTAACAAAACTTAATTTTTAACTTAAATAACAAAAAAATGAAAACAATTTTTAGCTCAAATTCAGATGTAGCTCACAATTTCGCAACAAATGATCAATATTATGGATCAAATAGCAGAAGAAATTTATATTTTGAACATGATAAGATTTATTCTTATGGTAGTCATTATTTATTAGCAACAAAATTTAATATTGATGAAACAAAAAATATTATAATTAATGATCATGGTTATTCAAATTCTACTAGTAAACATATAAGTATATTAAGGTCGGCTACTAGTCATTATAAGCAATTTAATTTATCCGGCATAGAAATAGATCCTGTATATAATAAAATTAAAGAATATTCAAAAAAAATACCTAGAGCTAGACAAAACAAAGGTTTTTATATAAACCAGATACAAAGAATGTTTGATTATTTTGTTAATTTTCAAAATTATGCAAAAAAGCATAAAAACAAAAAAACTATATTAAATAATTATATTGTTGATCAAAGAAATAAAAAATTTAAAGAAATTAAATATATATATAATAGTATAAAAGAAAATTTATTAGATTTTCAGCAAGAAATTATTGAAATAAACAAAAAAATAGCTTTAAAAAACAAGAAACAAAATGAAAAAGCTATAAAAAACTTTAGAGACAGAAAAACTGATATTTGCCGTACTATTAATTCATCTAAAATGTATGATGTTTTACGATTAGATCATATTGATACAGGAGACAATTTTATAGATTATTTTGTCAGATCCGGTCAAGGTATAAAAATGAGTATTGTTGATAGCTTAAATGGTATTAAAATGATCAAAAAATATGTTTCATATACTAAAAACACAAAAGAAAATGATCAAAATTTTATTAGAGGTCAAAAAATTGGTCATTATACAATTATTAGTTTTTTAAATAATATTTTAACTATTGGTTGTCATAAAATTAAATTATCTGAAATTATGTTAATTGACAAAGAAATTAAAAAGATTAAAAAAATAACTAAATAAAATTATTAATTAAAATTAAATAACATGCCCAGAAAAGCTAAAGAAATGCAAAAAAGATCATATTTTACCTATTCTGTTTTTGTAGGTGGATCAGAAATAAATGATTATTTATTAAGTAAGGCACAAGCTGTTAATCTAGCTTATAAATATAAATTTAATGATTATAAAGATGTTAAAATAGTAAAGATAACCAGACCAAATAATTGGCTGGATCTATAACCCCTAAAAAAACTTAAAAATGAAAACGAAACTAATTATTGATGTATTATTTAACAGATCGGCAATTAAGCCGACAATACCAAACAAATTAGCTAAAATAAAAGATTATTTAGCTATCAATACAGAGCATTATTATAACTATGTTATGTTTACAGGTGGATCAAAAGTAGATCAACAAAATACTAGTGTTTCCAGATTTGAAATTACAATTAATGAAAATACTGAAACAATAGACAATATATATAATCAATTTCTGATAACCTTTAAAGGAAATAAAATTTATAAGAATTAATTGAAATTTTAAATTGTGCAAATAGATTGCACAGATACTATTTAAATTTGTACCATTATTAATTATTAACTTAAATTTTTTATCATGGAAAAAATGAGCAAAACCCTGTTGGATATTTTAATTACAGATACAAATAATTCTTATTCAGATCTTGAAGCTAAAATAGAAGCTATTGAGGTCAATATCATAACTTATGATATGTTTGACAGCACAAAAAAAGAACACTTTTTATCTACTTTAGAATGTTTAAATACTTTTACTTTAGACAGATTAAATTGCATGGAAATAGATGTATCTGGTTGTATATGGATCAAAGATAGTCATAATTGGATAGATCTAAATGTTTCAGAGTATGATGGACAATATTTTTATAAATGGATATTGAGATCAAAACCAATTAGAAGTTATTTATCAGAGAATATTTAAATATTTCTAAAAAAAAATTATTTTTTAAACTAGATTTCCGGATCTAGTTTTTTTTTGCTGTATTGGTAACAAATTTTTAAGTTTAGATCCTTGATTGGTCATTTGGTAGCTGTTTTATTCTTTATGCAAAAAAGCAATTTTGAAATGGTCAAATCTTTGTAACCATTTGAAGCCCAATATTTTATAAAAAAAATAATTAAAAAAAAGTATCTTTTTATTTTGTGGATCAATTTTATTTTCTAATTTAGCCAAACAAAACGAAACTAATTTAAACTTAAAATCAAAAAAATGAAAAACAGGAAATTTAGCAAATCAGCAAGAGGAATGAAAATGACACCATTTTTAATAAATTTGCAAAAAGAAAAAGCAAATAAAAAAACTACTATTTTTTACGACAATAAACCATTTTCAGATGTACTAGTTGAAGGGGTTATATTTGCAACAGGTACAGCAACAGCACTTACAATTTTATCAGCTTTAATCGTAGCAATAACACATATTTAAAAAATTAAACATGATAAAAAGAATAATAAAATATTTGTTTAGTTTAGAAGATAAAAAACGAATTGTTAATTGTTGGAAATGTAACGCAGAAAACGAAGAAAACGAAAATTTTAATTTTTGCGTTGAATGTTTAACACACTTATAAAAAGAATAAAACACTAACTTAAAAAATAATAAAATGTATATTAAAAAACACTATAATAATTTAGCTAATTTTGACGCATGGTCTGGAGGTCTTGACACCTTAAACACTATTAAAGAACATGATAAAATTGATGATTTAGAGTATTTACTTGAAGAATTATTTTACAATAAAACACCAACAGAAACAGAAATAAATGATTTTCTTTGGTTTGATGATGGTTATATATTTGACCAATTAAATATAAGAGAATAGGCACAGCAACAGCCACACAGCCACACAGATAAAGCCCTCATTTTATGAGGGTTTTTTTATGTTTATATATACCAACAACAGCCACCAGAAGCACCACCACAAACAAAGCCCACCAGAAGCCCAGAAGCCGAACAGATAACCACACCACCACACCACACCACCACAGGCACAGCCAAAGCCGACCAGATGCACAGCCACCACAGGCACAGAAGAACAGCACCAGAACAGGCACAAAGGGAGACCAGAAGCAAGGCAAAGAAGCCC